>Ga0210409_10006836_pt1 | contig 11832 bp, 11 predicted proteins | sample IncBWH17MmetaG_FD_161649 | JGI IMG/M metagenome (GOLD analysis project Ga0210409, IMG submission 161649) | Forest soil microbial communities from Barre Woods Harvard Forest LTER site, Petersham, Massachusetts, United States - Inc-BW-H-17-M | ecosystem: Environmental > Terrestrial > Soil >...
CTCGGGCAGCGCAGGGCGTATTTCTAACCGCTGTAGGGATGAACGCGACCGTGCAGTAGATTTTGTGGGTCAAAGGCAAGGACGCCGAGTCGGAAGAAGCGCAGGAACATGCGAACAGCAGCAGTTTGGCACTCTACGCATAGAACATCACAAAGGGGATTTCTGGCTCACGAGCCGGGATCTGCGCCAGACGTAATGAGAGCGCGGCTTGGCCGTATCGAGAAACTCCAGCTGCCCAGACTGCTCGGCGACATTCTGCGCTTCCTCTATATCACCCAACTTCCCCATCAAACGCATCCCGAAAACAGAAGTGCGAAATCTTGTGCACATCACCACTGACGATCTCTGATCACGCTCACCCCGAACACTTGAAGCTACATGCGCAGAAGTGGCGCGCGTAAATGTGGCGGCGAAGTAATAAAGATGGACTTGCCAGTGGATTTCGTTGACGCCAAGCCCTTCTGGTCTGCTCTCTACCATTCGTTAACCTTTGCAAATGCAGAGGGTTACGAATATCGAACGTCATCGATTTTCAGAGTTCCCGCTCGATGTAATGGATTAATAAAGAGGAGCAAACGATTGAATCTTAAAGATTTGGTGGCCAGGGACGGAGTTGAACCGCCGACGCCAGCCTTTTCAGGGCTACGTTATGCTGTGTTTTAAACAACTTAAGTGACTTCAGGTGGCCGCCTAAGTACTGGAGAAGTCATGAGAGACACGAGAATCATGGGTGGAAATCGTGGGTTCATTTTCTTGCCCCGCTCTTACGGTGCGCTCGCGCTTCGCTTGCCAATCGCCTCCCCTTAACTGGGGTGGTTCTTGTCTTGTATCCACAAGAACACATCTGGTCAGGAGTCAACTGCTGTAAGCGCATTTGGCGGTACTGATCCAGCGTCCCCGTACATGATACCTATTCGCGATTCAAAAAGGATCTCCAGGCTAAGGCTTTGGGTGTGGCTGGAGTCTCAGCCGGTATTCCTTGTCATCGGGTAATCGGCCATCAATGCGTACGGCCTTCACAGACGAATCCAATTCGGTGTTGCGTACATAACCGATTGCTCCCGGGACATTAAAAACAAACTTGCGAACCTCAGTCGTGCTGGCCAACGTCTTGGGTGAGGCTAAAACACTGCCGGTGAAGACGCCCTGGATGAAGTGGTTGTTGAGGTCCTTTTCCGTCATCCCGTAGATTTCACGCAAAACCAGTTTCCGTTCCGGCTGTTGCGGGTCCAACATAACTATGGTGATGCGTCGGCCATTGGGCCAGTGACTTTTTTCCCCGAGGAAAATTTTCCGAAGCTCCTCGAAGGAACAGTTATCCACGGGATTGGATTGATTGACGATGATGGCCAGCGCTTCGTCGCCGCCCACTGCCGCATCCACAGTCAGAAAGGTGTGACGAATCGGCAAAAACCCAGCCGACAGAATTGTCACCGCGACGAGAATCAGGACAATACCTATGCGCTGCATCGCTCGCCTCTAGAATGTAAACGCAAACTGCAAAGTAAGGCCATTCACAGATGGCTGATGACGAAAGGCCGTGTGATCGTATTGTAACTTCAGGGCGACGGATTCGCTTGCATCCATTCGGATGCCCGCGCTGGGCCCATACTGGAGACCAACCTGAGGAAAAACCGGTTCCGCATCGGACTCGTTGACGTATTGGTATCGGAAGTACGGTCGATAGATACCAAAGGACTTCGAGACCTGCGTGTAAAAACCAGGCGTGTCGAAGACATGGGATTGTCCCTGTGGAGCATGGCGGATGATCATGCCCTCATTCAGCCACTCAAATTTTGGCCGCTGCATTACTGCGTGAGCCGCAAAAATCTCCTCCCCGATGCGAGCCTGGCCAGTCGGCTGTAATCCGTCGTGATAGAAGGAAAACCCGAGTTGCAGTCCACGAACTGCGTCGGGGCGGGCGAACAGCGCCAGATTTACAGCCTTACCATTGTTCTCGTCAAACACATTCTGTACGGCTTCAGCATTCGGGGAACTTGAGGCTCGGCCATTTCCTATTTCGGCAACGTAGTGCAATGCCAACCGGCCCGAGGGAATCAAGCCCGATGCAGACACCCCGACATTGTGGATCGGCAAGATGCCTCCATTGTCTTCAAACTGGAATAAAAACGGACGGCCGACGGCTGTCTGCAGCCATGCACTGTGGTGATAGGCGGTGTTGTAGAAACCGATCGCGGTGTGGTAGCGACCGACCGCGAGATTGAAATAATCGTTGTGGGAATACTGCAGAAGGAGACGCTCGACGTCGACGCCAAAAGTGTTGGTCGGATCCGCTTCGAAAACAATTTCGCTCAGCAAGCGAAACTTTTCGGAAATGTCGGAGGTGACGAACAGATTGAGCTGACCAAGACTAAAGGAGGTATGCGTTCCTCTTGCATCACTGCCGTGGAAAGTCGTATCGCCAAAGCCGCGGATTTGCATCAGCGTCCTTGTATCCATTCGCTGCTCCATGGGGCTCGCCGGCTCCTGCGCCGGTGAATCCTGCTGGACAGCCGAGACGGGAGCAGGATCGGGCGCTGCACTTGGCAGCGCCGCGGACACTAGCACCGGACTGGCTTGCCTGCTTGCTTCGAGCTGGCTCACGCGAGCTTCAAGCTGTTCCACGCGTCGCAGTAGAGCACGAATCGTTTCCTTGTCCAAATCGCTCGTGGTCTGTCCCCAGACGAGGCTGGAACAAAGGGCAATCCCGACGAGGAAGGTGGCGGCCCGGATATTTCCAACGATCCTTCGCCCCATCGGCCGACGGGCATTTCGAATCGTGGTGTCTGACACGACGGAAATCGGCATTGTTCCCCTCCAACTGCGCAGATTGACAGAAACTACGGGTTTCAAATCGATGCCCAAAATACACGTCGCGAGACGCGCTGGACCTGCGGTCGCAGGCCCCAATCAACGAGGGTAGCCACAACAGAAAAAGAACTTATTGAGCCCCGGGGAAGAAAACCAGCCTCGCCTGGAGCCGAGCGAGGGTCTGGGAAAACGAAATCAGTGCACCCCAAGCTAAATCCTACTGCGCCGATTCGCGAATCAACACAACATCGGAGTCGACGTGTCCGCGCAAAAAACCGATGCTACGTCCATCCGGGGACCAATGAAACCCGAATATTTGCTCCGCAGCGAACGATGTGATCTGACGGCCCGCCGACCCGTCAATCGGCTGAATCCAGAGATTGTCAACCCCGCTCTCACGAATCGGATACGTCACGGCCTTTCCATCCGGTGTAAGGCTTAGGCCGCCGCTGGAAATCCGTTCGTCGGCGTCTAGCAGGCGCGGTGCAGCGGTGGCCGAGACATCCATGACTGCGATCTTATATTGAGGGTAGGGATCGTCGGCGGTCGGGATCGTCGATACGATAAAGGCCAGACTCTTACCGTCCGCAGAAAAACTCAGAGCAGTTTCTGCCGGCAGTGTTCGCGCGATATTACTCCCCGCCAGCAGCCCCGCGGTTCCACCCGCAAGTGGAACCCGCCACAACTGTTGCTGCTCCAGATTCCAGTAGTAGACCCATTTTTCGTCCTGCGAGCAGATCGGATTCCGATCATTTTTCCCGTCCGTGAGTTTCACTGGATTGGAGCCATCCAGATTCGTGCGCCAGATATTTGTCGAACTCATTCCGCCATGAAAAGCCCACGAGAACACAAGGTAGTGCGTGCCGCAACCTGACACTTCCACCAAAGCCGCGTTCGGGTCTGCAACGAGCCTTGTGGGAACACTCTGGCCAAGGCTAGTTCGCAGCAGACGGCTGAAATCGGTGAATACCAGATTGCCGTCTGCGGTCAAATCGAACCAACTCACCGACTGTCCTTGGGGGAGCACCGCAGTTCCTTCTCCGAATTTGCCGTCAGTAGAGTGAGCAATGTACAAGTTCTCCGAAGTCTTGGTCTGCACGGTGGCGATCGTCTTACCATCGCCAGACAAGGTAAGGGTGGCATAACTGTTCGTATCCCGAGTGATTGGGACCAGGTGCCCGCCTCCGTCCGAGATCAACCCGATCTGGGCGCGTTGAAAGTAGTCGGGCCCCTTTTGCGAATAGAGCGCCAGGAGTTCATGCCCTTCAGGCAGCCATTTGAAATCTCCCGTCACGAGGTCGTCAAAAGTAGCAAAGCGGGTCGGCTTGTCGCCACCCATACCCAACAGACCGATGCCACCCAAAGCTTTGTCTGGTTTGAACAGCCGGAAGGCGATTTGTTTCCCGTCTGGCAGCCAGGCCACCGCAGTTGGCAGATCGGACGCAGGCGCGGCTGCCCACAAACTCTGCGGGTCACTGCCGTCCAGATTCACCGTCACCAGGCTGTACTTACCCGGCTCGGGCGCGTTGGCGCGCGCGAATGCCAGGCGGCGCCCGTCGGGAGAAAAAGTAATATCGCTATCGATTCCACGCACCACCGTCTGTGGTGTCCCTCCCAGCACCGGCGCGCGAGAGAGATCGAAATTTGTGTTGGTGGCGTCCACTGCCTTGATGAAATACAAGTAATTCCCGTCGGGCGAGAAGGCCAATGATTTGTAAGCGGATGGCGTGGGCTGAATCACCTGCGTATCGCTGCCGGTAGGGACGTTGCGCAGCCACAAACTTTGCAGCCCCTTGTCGTTGACGACCGAGAGAATATAACGTGCGTCCGGTGAGATTGCCGTTAGTGCTGCCTTTCCAGAAGTTGTGACTTGGGTGATGGTGAAGGACTGGAAATGCGCCGCCCCCTTCGAATGCAGCAGGGAATAAATCCCGATTGCTCCCATCACAAGAACCGCCAACGCCACCAATGCCGCCCCGGCCGTCGCCCACTTGTGTTGTTTGAGCACCGCTACTACTGCAGAACTGCCGCTCTGCTCGAAAGCAGAGGGCGGCGGCGTCTCGACAGGATCCCCTGAAAAACCGGATGCCGACCCCTTGCTCTGGCTGGAATCGATCTCCCGCTTCAGCCGCTTCAGGTCCGATCGCATCTCCGAGGCGGTCTGGTAGCGCAAATCCCGGTCCTTCTCAAGAGCCTTGCCAATGACCTCTTCCAGCCTCGGAGGAAGATCGGGATTGAGCCGCAGCGGACGGAGCGGGGGCCGGTTCAGGATGCCGTCAAATATCGTCGCCGACGTATCGCCTCGAAATGGGATGGTGCCCGTCGCCATCTCGTATAGCACCGCCCCGAACGAGAAAAGATCGGTTCGAGAATCCAGATCTTTCCCCGTGGCCTGCTCCGGCGACATGTAGGCAACGGTTCCAACAGTCGCTCCCGGACTGGTCAGGTAAACGACATTCATTTTCTCCGCCGACTCGACTGTGACCCCGGTTTGTTCCCCCGGTTTGCTTGTGATCGGGACGAGTTTCGCCAAACCAAAGTCGAGCACCTTCGCATGATTTCTCTTGGTAACGAAGATGTTGGCAGGCTTGATGTCACGGTGAACGATTCCCTCGCTGTGCGCTGCATCGAGCGCATCGGCGATCTCGATGGACAACGCAAGCAACCTTTCATTGTCGAGACGAGGCCCGCGGCACACGTGTTTGAGCGTCGACCCTTCCAGGAATTCCATGGCGATAAACGCCTGGCCCTCCTGTTCTCCAATGTCATAAATGGTGCAGATATTCGGATGATTCAAGGCTGACGCGGCCCGCGCCTCGCGCTGGAAACGCGCTAATGCCTGTGCGTCGAGGCAAAGTTCAGGAGGAAGAAACTTGAGGGCGACAGGCCTTTGCAGGCGCAGGTCCATCGCTTTATACACAACACCCATTCCGCCGTCGCCGATCTTCTCGATGATCTTGTAGTGCGAAATGGTCTGGTTGATCATTCGTCGCGCGCCGCATCCTCGCGCGGGTAATGCAACCGGGGTGGAGGGAATAGTAGGAGCAAAACGCATAGAAGTCAATGGACTCTGTTGAATTCCGGCGGGAACGGGTCTACAGTACTGCTGCCCGGGCAGGCCAACCGGCAGGAGGCCCCGCCATGATTCCCGCCAAACCTGACAATGAGCAGAAGCGCCTCGAAACCCTCTGGGGGTACGAAATCCTTGACACCAAGCCGGAAGCCGCGTTCGACGACCTTACCTTCCTGGCTTCCTATGTGTGCGAGACTCCCGTCGCCCTGATCAGCCTGGTCGACGCGGATCGGCAATGGTTCAAATCCAAGGTCGGCGTTTCCGTTTTCGAGACGTCGCGCGATATTGCGTTCTGCGCTTCCGCCATTCTTGAGTCGGATGTCTTCATCGTCCCCGATGCAAGCCAGGACGAGCGCTTTGAAAACAACCCCCTGGTCGTTGCCGATCCCAAGATCCGTTTCTATGCCGGTGCGCCTCTCATGGCTCAGGGTCATCCGCTGGGCACATTGTGCGTGGTGGACCGGGTGCCCCGGCAACTCCGTCCGGAACAACTGGAGGCATTGAGGGCGTTGAGTCGTCAGGTTGTCGCACAACTCGATCTTCGCCACAACCTCAAGCGGCTGAAGCAATCCCTGAAGATGCGCGATCGTGTCGAGGCCGAAAAAGAACGTGCCCTGCGCGAACTTCAGCAAGCGCTGGCGAACGTCCGAACCTTGGAAGGGCTGTTGCCGATTTGTCTCTCCTGCAAAAAGATCCAGGATCAGGCGGGCGACTGGGAGCCCTTCGAATACTACGTCAGGAAACACTCGGAAGCGAAGGTTGCGCACCGAATCTGTCCCGAGTGCTCAAGGGCGATTTCCGCCTGAGCGCGCTGGAATCTTGCCGTAGGCCACCACCAACCCTGAACGAGGTCACGATTGCATCCGCCGTTGGTCTCCGCCGTAAGCAACGATGGCAAAGTGGAAGCGACCTTCCGCAATTTGCTGGAGGCCGCTCCTGACGCCATGATTGTAGTAAGCGGCGAAGGTAATATGATCTTCGTAAATGCGCGCACCAAGATTCTCTTTGGCTACGACCAAGATGAAATCCTTGGCCAAAAGATCGAGATGTTAGTACCGGAGCGCTTCCGCAGCTCGCACCTGGGGCATCGAAAGCAATTTTCCGCCGAGAATCGGGCAAGACCAATGGGCACTGGCGTACAACTCTACGGCTTACGCAGAGACGGTTCCGAGTTTCCCGTCGAAATCAGCTTGAGCCCCCTGCAGACAGATGACGGCTTCCTGGTGTTGAGCGCGATCCGCGATGTGACTACCCGAAAGGAGATGGAGGCACAACTGGAAGCGAGCAGGACGCAGATGGCCGCTTCGGCACGCCTCTCCGCCCTCGGAGTTATGGCCGGAGGGATCGCCCACGAGATTAACAATCCTCTTGGCATTATCCAGGCATACGCCAGCAATCTCGTCGAAATGGCCCAGTCCGGGAACGTGTCGCTCACCTCCTTGGCAACCGCCAGTTCACGGATCGTTGAAACCTCGGAACGTATCAGCGGCATCGTGAAAAGTCTCCGGCACATTGCGCGCGACGGTACTGAAGATCCCAGTCACCTCACGAGCGTGACCGAGTTGATCAATCAAGCCCTACAGTTATGGCGCGAGCGATTCCGAATGCACTCCATCCGCCTGATCGCCCCAGACGTGGATCCGCATCTGGGCGTGCGCTGTCGCCAGGTTCAAGTCACCCAGGTCATGTTGAATCTGCTGCAGAATGCGTTCGATGCCGTGCTCGAAACCGAGGAAGACCGGTGGATTAGAATCACCACCCATGTCACCGACCAATGGTTAACCATTTCCGTCGTAGACAGCGGGCCGGGCGTACCGCCGGCTCTGAGGCAGCGCATCATGGAACCGTTTTTCACCACCAAACCAGTCGGCAAAGGCACAGGTCTCGGCCTGAGTATTTCCAGGCGTATTGCAGAAGGCCACGGCGGCGAACTCAAACTCGAGGATCGCGAAGGCCACACTTGTTTCTCCCTGATTCTTCCTGCAGAAAAGGAGGAGCAACATGGAACTTAGAGATGCCACCCTCCTCGTTGTGGATGATGAACCCTACTACAGCGATATCGCCAGGGAATGGTTCGAACGTGAAGGATGCCGTGTTCTGACCGCGCAGAATGGCGTTGAAGCACTGCCCCTGATCGAGAATAACCAGGTGCACGCGATCATCACCGACATTCGCATGCCACGCATGGACGGTGTCGCCCTGGTAAAAAAGTTGAAGGCTGGCGGCTCCTATATGCCAACGGCCGTCGCTCTTACTGGCTTTTCCGATTTGTCGATACGAGACGCATACGACTTGGGCATCGAGTCTCAATTGTCGAAGCCGGTGTCTCGCAAGGTTCTGATCGCGGCCGTCACAAAGGCGCTGGCGGATCGCGAGCAATTGTGGGCTCTTCCCTTTCGCGATGGTACGGACCCGACTTTAAGCACTTCATTTGAGAGCCTGCACTCCGCCCTGGAAACGGATTCCATCGCATTTGGGCGCGGCGGGTTCTGCCTCAGGTCCGAGCAGATATTTCCCGAGGATTCGAGAATCGAGTTTCAATTGGTCTTTAATGCCGATCAACAATCGCTCTCCGGGCAAGGCACGGTCCGATGGGCTTCGGAAAAAGAACAGGCTCTCGGGATCGAGATCGAACGCGTACAGGAGAAGGGGCGTTCGTGGCTGGCGCAACTGACGCGAGAGAATCGGACTCTCTCCTTCATCCCTCGCACTCCTGGAGCGGTCCGCATCGCCACTTGACTATTGTTCGTAGCGAACCTCTGAGCTAGGCGGAGGGAGTCACACACTATCGGGTTGACGGGTGTGGGTAGTGCGCTGCTTTGCTGCTTTTGTCATCCCGAACGAAGAGAGTGATCTGGGTTGTTGCATGTTGGCACCACAGACCTCGAGCTTCGCTCTGAATGACAGGGTAGCCCACTACCCAGGCATGAAAACCCCGGCCAAAAGGCCCGCTTTGCCGTATAATCCGGCGCGGATTTCCATCTGGCTATGGGTCCTCCACTCTCGAACGAGCGCTATTCCATTGCGATCATCACGCTGGAAGAGTCCACGTTCCGCGAGATGCGCCGTCCTCTTTCTCCCAGTTTTCGTACCACGATGGCCAGCACCGAGTTGCAAATCAAGACTCTCATTGACGATCCCGACGTGCACGGCATTGTGAGGCCGAAAGATAAGCGGATGTGCGTTCATGAAAATCGGGTTCCCCAATCAGTCCAATGGTTTTCAGCCACAAGATATATAGATGAACTTGTGTATCTCAGCGCTTTGAGGGTTTGTCTGAAACATGCCGAGCCACCCACGATAGAGGGGCACTTTCTGCAGGAGAGAGACTTTAACTATTTCCTGCAACTGATTTAAAACATGGTGGCCAGGGACGGAGTTGAACCGCCGACGCCAGCCTTTTCAGGGCTGCGCTCTTTGAGCCTAAACGAGCCTAAACCCTTTTTCATTCAACAACTTAATCCGTCAAGATGGCCGATTTATTGTGACCATTCTGTGACCAGCGCCGATGTTCGCCTAAGCGTCGGCCGAACCATTAAACGAGAACACATAAAGAAGATAAGCGAATCGAAGCTAACCCTTGAAATGCGTTCTCATCCTGAGTACAATTGTTCTCGGAATGAGTACACGCAACGGTCTCGGGGACCTTCTGTTCGGACGCACGCGGGGCGCTATCCTCGCCCTGCTCTATGGCAGGGCCGATCAATCATTCTACACACGCCAAATTGCACGCGAAGTAGATGCCAGCGTTGGCGCGGTTCAACGAGAGCTTGAAAACCTCTCGAAAGTGGGTCTTATCATTCGCAGTTCGCTGGGCAGCCAAGTTTTCTATCAGGCGAACCGACACGCCCCCATATTTCGAGAGATGCAGGCCCTGGTGAACAAGACAATTGGCATCTTTAGCGTCTTGCGATCGGCATTGCATCCTTTGGCGAAGCGAGTCCTTGTGGCATTTGTTTACGGCTCCGTCGCACGCGAGGAAGAAACGGCACACAGTGATGTTGATCTAATGGTTGTTGGGAAGGCCACACTTGACGAGATCCTTTCACGGCTTTCTACAGTGGAGAAAAACATCGGCCGCCCTATCAACCCGACCGTGTATTCCGTCGAGGAATTCAAGTCGAAACTTGCGAGCGGGAATCATTTTTTGACCGCCGTGCTCAAAGGCCAAAAGGAATTTTTGCTAGGAGACGAGGATGAGCTTAGAAAAGTGGGTGGAATACGGTTGGCTAAGGCGGGAGCCGACCAGCACAGGTGAGATCAAGGATCTTCTGGGAATTGTGGATCGTAGCCTTGCGGATTCAAAGGTCGAAGCTGTTTCGACCGACCTTCGATTTATCGCTGCTTTCAACGCCGCGCTCTGCATCGCGACGACAGCGCTCCGCGCCTCCGGTCTTCGCACCGTTACCCAAGCGGGTCACCACTTAAAAACAATCGAATCTCTCGAACTCACCATAAAAGCCAACCCGAAGGTCATTCAAAGATTCAAGACGTTCAACAATAAGAGGAACAAATCGGTTTATGACGTTGCAGGTGCCGTGTCAGATCAGGAATTGGAAGCGATGGTGAAACTCGCGGAGGAACTCAAGAACAACACCCTAGCTTGGCTGCGAAACCTCCATCCGGAGCTATTGCCGGCCGGGCCGAGTGGTCCGACCCGTGCGGGAGGAGATTAGAAAGTCACGCCGGAACCGAGGGAGCCTCCACGGCGCGCGACAGCGGACAGCCCATTCAAGCAGGCTCCGGTGCTGGTCGAACTTGATAACGTTGCCCAGCCACTCCGTACCGGATGAAGTCGTGATCACGACTACGTTCGGCACATCGCATGGCCCAACACAACCGCTAATGGTCAATTGAACTCGCTTCAGCAATCCTCGTTTCCGCCATTCGCTTTTCTGTCGCCTAACGATCGAGCTTACACGGTAGCGGCTAGTTGCTTGAGGACCACGTCAGCTGTTACGCCGGCCGAATAGTTCTGCTGACCCGTGATGAGGTTGCCGTCGGCGATGGCATGCGGCGTCCAGGGTGCTTTTGCGATATAACGCGCGCCAGAAATACGGAGGCGATCTTCCAAGAGCCACGGCGCGTTTCCTGCAAAGCCCGCCTGCGTTTCTTCCTCATTGCTGAAGCCGGTGAGCTGCCGATCCTTAAGTGCCCATGTTCCGTCCGGACGGGACGCCGGTAGGAGACCGGCGGGCCCGTGGCACACGGCTGCGACAAGCTTCTTTGGATTGTCGAGCATCGCGACGAGCACTGCACCCGTGGTCGGATGCACAGCCATGTCCTGCATCGGGCCGTGACCGCCTACCAGAAAAATGACATCAAACCGATCCGGATCGATGTCCTCGACGCGCATGGGCGACGTCAATGCGGAACCCAGTTGCTTCATATAGCTCTGCTGCTCCTGGACTTTGTTCGCGTCGTTGCTGTTGTAAGCAAGGTTGAAGCTCAACGGGTCAACGGTCGGACCCACGCCGCCGGGACTTGCGACCGTGATCTTGAGTCCAGCCTCCGTGAACTTGCGGTGAGGCGTCACAAATTCTTCGGCCCAAAACCCCGTCGGATGAGGTTTGGCGTTCTTCATCGTCCACACATTCGCACCTGAGACGACCATCACCAGAGACGCCATAGCGTCGCTCCTTTCGACTTTGGGACAACGAAGTTCGGCGCGCCGCTTTGCGTAGCAAGTCCTGCCTCGTCAGAGTTATGTGTACAAGGCTAAGGGATCGGCAGTCATCGTCGTCTGTCCAACTTCAATGAGATACCCGTCCGGGTCTCGCATGTAACACCGCAGTTCCGTCGCATGGACTTTAGGCTCCGTGATGAATTTCGCGCCGCACGAAACCCAAAGATCGTAGTACCGCCTGATGTCCGTCACGCGAAGGTTTAGAAAAATGCTTAGAACGTTTGGATCGCGGGGTGGCGATGCGACGACTTCAGACTTGTCG
>Ga0210409_10006837_pt1 | contig 11832 bp, 11 predicted proteins | sample IncBWH17MmetaG_FD_161649 | JGI IMG/M metagenome (GOLD analysis project Ga0210409, IMG submission 161649) | Forest soil microbial communities from Barre Woods Harvard Forest LTER site, Petersham, Massachusetts, United States - Inc-BW-H-17-M | ecosystem: Environmental > Terrestrial > Soil >...
CGGCTTCAAACACATCCGTTCGACAGGCAGGCCAAGCCCTGCCGTGTCGTGATTCCGCAGTGCGTTTAGAAATTAAGTTTCAGCGAAGCCTGAAGCGAACGAGGGCCGCCTTCTTGGAACAGTGGATTCAAACCGCCCAGGCTCTGATTCAGCATTCGGAGCGATTCGAGTCCCACCGCGCCAAACTGAACTGCCCCTGAAGGATTCGTGAAGTTAGGGTGGTTCAGAACGTTGAATGCATCCGTGCGGAACTGAATGGTGATCCGTTCCGTGATGGGAAAGGCGCGCATCAGCGTCAGGTCCACTTGGGTAAGTCCGACTCCTCGGATGTCATTGCGTCCCTCCGAACCCTGCCGGATTGCGGATGGGACTGTAAACGCTGCCGGATTCAACATCTTTCCACCAGCCGCTGCCGGGTTGGAAATCCACCGCGGCTGTCCGGGTACGGCATCCGGGCGAGTGATCACAAAACCGGTGGGGTCCGGCGAAGTTCCGAATACTTCCCCGTTAAAGGGAAAACCGGTCCGCGCCACTACCACGGCCGCAACCGACCAGTTTCTGACAACTAGATTGGCGCCATGGTTTCCTTTCGGTGACGGAAGTTCGTAGGTGAGCGCGCCGGAAAAGCTGTGACGGACGTCGAAGTCCGAGGAAGCGTAATCGTTTTCCGCTGGGATGACCGTACCGGAGAAACCCGCGACGGTGTCGTTCGACGCGTTGTCGAGCGAATGGGAAAACGTGTAGTTCAGCAAAGCTTGTAACCCCTGCTTCAACGGCCGGCGGTACTGCACTTGGAGGCCGTTGTAGTTGGAATGCGCGGAGTTTCCCGTGAGGACGAATTCACTACTGAAACTGGCATTTGGCTTGAAGAGCGCCGCCTGGCGCAGGAGATTGCGGCCCGACTGCCCAACATACGTTACAGAGACTGCCTGGGTACCCCCGAAAGACTTTTCCAGGCTGACGTTCCATTGATAAGACCTCGGAAGCGCGAGTCCAGGATCGAACGCGTAGACGGTGCCTGAAAAAGGAGGACCGAACGTGGCAGGAGGCGGCAGAAGGTTGGCAGGATCGCTGAGCGGCACGGTCACCGAAGGAATGACATTGGTCAGGAAGTTCGGAAACGACTTGGCGAGTCGCGATGCGGCTCCAAACCCGAGGTCATAGAAGATGCCTGCGCCGGCCCGCAACACAAGATCACCGGCTTGATTCAGGCGGTATGCCGCTCCAGTCCGTGGTCCGAAATTGCCGTATTTTGTGCTCCACAGCGACGACCCTTTCGGAGCTAAGGTAATGCCCGAAGGAGTGGTGACGTCTCTCCATGCCGCGAGCGTCGTGGCCCCACGCCCGGAAGGCGCCGGACTCAACTCCCAACGAAGCCCATAGATTAAGGTAAGGCGGCTGCCGAGTCTCCACGTATCCTGACCGTAGATGGATAGGGATTGCCCAAGAATGTCGGAAGGGGATGCCGACCCAGTAAGGAGAGTCGCTTGGTTTGTCGAGACGAAATTCCCTACTGAGGCAGCCAAGAGTTCCGAGAAACCCTCGAAGGAGCTGGTGTGAAGGAAGATGCCCCGATAGTCTGCTCCAACTTTCAATTGGTGAGTGCCCCGCGTGACCGCGACATCGTCGACGAAGTTCATTTGCTTCGCGCGATTGTTTGTAAACGGGCCGACGCTGTAGCTTTGCGTGTCAAGCGTGACGAATACTCCGAAACTCCGCGCTGGAGGAAGGCTGCCGAGAAGCGATTGCGTATTGATGGGTGCCGCTCCACCGAAGGAATCCAGTGTGAAAACCTGCCCGGAGCCTTGACTGGAATAGTTTGCGCGAACCGCGTTGAACAGATGGTCCCCGAACACTTCGTTCAGTCCCACCGTCACGGTTCTCGTGTCTACGTTCCTGGAGCTGATGTTGTTCAAGCTGCCCACGCGATTTGCCGATTGCGACGGGGCTTCGTTATAACGGCCGAAAATTGACAGCTTGCTGTTGAACGTGTGGTCGATGCGCACGCTTCCCGCGTTCAACGTAGCGCTGTTCGGATACGTTCCCGTGAACCGGGCCGTCTCGCCGTTGGGCGAAATCGGACCATTCGCATCAGGCAGTGGATAACTTTCGAGATAAGGCGCTGCGGCCGCCGATGCGCCTTGACGCGCGGCGAGCGAAGGGACTTGAATGACCGTCGTTTGCGGGAGTCTCAGCCGGGATCCTTCGTAAGATAGAAAGTAGAACGTCTTTCCCTTGAGGATGGGGCCGCCGAGGAAGCCGCCGAAATCGTTGTGTCTCTCCGGCGCCCGAGATTTGCCGGCGGCGTTGGCAAACCAGTCGTTGGCGTCGAGAGCGTCGTTGCGGAAGTATTCGTACACTCCGCCGTGGATCTCATTGGTGCCGGAACGTGTGGTCAGAACAACTTGACCGCCGGGCATTCTTCCGAATTCGGGCGAAGCAGAGGATGTCTCAACGCGGAATTCTTGTAAGGCCTCAACGGATACCAGACTGCTCGTTCCTCCGACCGTGCTGAATGCAGGAGTTTGCCCCAGGCCGGTCGCGCCCGGAGGAAACCCGGAAAGCGTCCCGAAATTTGCAGAAACTCCGTCGATGGTGAAATAGTTCGCATCGGTTCTTTGCCCGGCCACGCTGAATTGTCCTGCGGCGTCCCCGTTCGCGACGGGCGCAATTACCACTCCCGGCGTCAATTGCAGGAGGGTGTTGAAGCTGCGGCCGTTCAGCGGAAGATTCTGAACGAACTGCTTGTCGATCACTGTCCCCGCGGAGCCCGATTCCGTATTGACGAGAGGAGATCCTCCCTGTACGGTCACTACTTCTGAGATTGACCCGATCGGGAGGCTGAAATTGATGGCCAGAGCATCCTGGACGTTCAAGAGCACATCCGGTTTGATCAGAGTCTTGAATCCGGGCTTGGAAACCTGAATGCGGTACAACCCTGGCAGAATGTTGGGCACGACGTAAATTCCTTCACCGTTCGTCCTCCCAGGATATTGCACTCCCGTGGTGTCGCTCACGATCAGCACCTCGGCTCCGACAATCGCGCTTCCCGCCGGGTCAAGCACAATGCCGCTGATGATTCCATTGGGTGACTGCCCGCTCGACAAGCACGCGGAGAACACGCTCAGGATTCCGATGACCACCCACGCACGCACTCGCAAAGAACCTCCTTCGAGTGACGGACGGCTTCACTCGTAAGGTCTATGCGTGCAGCACATCGTTTGTGCCAATGGTTCGAGTTTGTCCGGAAATCGGGACAGGCTCCCGATTGCTCTCTCGTTCTCAGGGATGGTTTGGATTCACGCGAAGGTAGGCGAAAAGAAGTTGTTTGCCACTCGGGCGGTGACTCCCGCCGTTAGGCTCAACCGTAACGAATACTGCATCGATTTGATCGAGCGTTTTTGGATCGTCAAACTTCAGCATCCAGCGCTTCTTGCCGACGCTGTCTTCGTAGAAAATCCCGAGGTTGAGGGCTTGTGTTTTGTCAGGCCCTCGCCGCCCCCACGCCTGAAATGAACTGGCGTTCTTCAACCCCGCCTGTTGATCCAGATCGTAGGCGTAGAAAATGAGCGATTTCCCTCTGGTGTAAAAGACCCGCCCGTAGGTCTTGTTGGTCTGACCCGTTCTCGCCACATCGTAAACTTCCGCGATATACAGGTCGCGCGCTCCCATCAATTCCCGAATGTCCCGGTCATGTTCGAGAAGCTCCTGCTGCTTCGAGATTTCTGCCTGTTGCTGGTCGACAGTCCGCTCGCGGTCACGCAAGACTTGCGTCAGTTCCTCGACCTTCCCTTCTAAACTAGCGGCCCGCGTCGCCGCTTGCTGCCGCTGCTCCGTCTCGACTTCAATTCCCTTTTGAAGCGCCTCGAACCTTACCTGCGCGGCCTCGTATTCTCCTGGAGTCTCGGTTCGCGGCTCCCTTCCAGAAGACGCTACCTCCTGGGTACCGTTGACCTCCCCACCCCGGGTCTTGAGCTTGCTGAGTAGGGCCGCCTGCTCTCCAAGTTGGCGTTTCAAGTCGCCTATGATTCTGTCTTCTTCCGCCAGCTTCAGAATGAGTTGGGAGCGCTCATGGCCGGCATCGCTCATTTGTGCTTGCAAAGAACCAGCTGAACTAGCTGGAATTAATGGAGTCAATGGAGTAACTTCCGCGCCTCGCCGCATGCCTATCCGGTAGCCTGCAATTCCCAGTGCCAGCGCCAGGAGCACGCATGCGGCAAACGGCATCCCGATTTCCCGCCAGCGAATCCGCGAAGGTCGATAGCTAAGTCGCTGGCCAGCGGGTGGCTTCGAGTTTGCGAGCCGGTTCGATTGTCCGGCTTGTGGGGAGCGGCTTTCCTGTTTCAGCCGCTCGAAAAAAGCCGCCTCGGCCTTTTCCACCGACCACGAGGGATCGCCATCCATTTCTTCCGTAGGAAAATCCGATACCAGCGCCCGTACCGCTCCGCCAGCCGCGCTCTCGTAGTCCTTCTTCGCTTGACGACACGAAGGACAAACCGGAAGGTGCTCCTCAAGCTTTTTACGCTCTTCTCCGGTCAGTTCGCCCGAGGTTGCTAGCGCACAAAGCTCGAGGAATTCGTCATGCGTGCCCATTTGCTACAACGCCTCGACTTCTCGGCCCAATTCGACTCTCTCGCACCGTTATCTCTTCCACGATTCGCGTTCGGAGATATGTCTGCGGATCTTGTCCAGGCCTCTGTAATAGTGGTGTCGCACGCTTACATGCGATTGGCCCATCTTCTCACCGATCTCTCCCAACGTGTACCCTTCGAAGAAATGGAGTCGCAGGGTTTCTTGCTGGTCCGCAGTCAGCTGTCCCAGAATCTCCTTCCAGCCATTGCGCCCGAATAGACCCTCCAAGGAATGGTCGTAGTCTGCCACCGCGTTCACGGCGCATCGATTCCCGTTCGTTTTGTCCATATTTACAGACGAATAGAAACGGCGTGAGTTCAGATGACGCCGGCGCAGGAAGGCCTGGGTGTAGGCAACCTGGACGATCCAGGAACGCGCCGAACCCTTTGACTTGTCGAAGAGTGCGCTCTTCCGATAGATGTAAAGGAAGACCTCCTGAACCAGGTCGTCCGCTTCACCATCGTCACGCAGGATCTTCTGTCCTACGTAGCGAATCAGCCGAGCGTAGCGCCGGAAGAGAAGCGCGAGAGCGTCTTGGTCACCTGCACAAACGTTGGCCAGCAGGGCTTCGTCCGTTAAATCCGTGGGAGACGCTGGTTGCGCTGTCGCTAGGGCGGAAGTAGCAATTGCTTTTGGTGACAGCGGCAAAGACGGAAATCGCGCTGTGACGGAAGAGCTCACCCCAACCTCACCTCGTTAGGCTGCGCATCCCGCTGGTCCCCGTGTGTGGCGCGAAAAGAAGTCGCGCGACTCATAACAATTGGTTGGCATTTCGAAGTGTCCACACTTCACCGTTAACCGCAGGTTACCATTCTCCCTTTTTTGTGTCCAGCTATTCTGCTCGTGGTGTTTTTGCTCGTACCCGCCTATTTGTTGGGTGTGATCGACGTGACCACATTCTTCCGAGCGCTCGGGAAGCGGGTCCGCTCTTTGAGGGAGGCAAAGGGGCTTATCCAAGAAGACATGATCTCGTTTGGTTTTTCAGCGCGTCATTGGCAGCAAATTGAAAAAGGTCGTCCGATTAATGCAACGACCCTTCTGCGAATCACGCTTGCACTCAACTGTCCTCTTCATAGACTTGTCCGAGGCCTACCCAAACCTATTCTCGTTAATCCGCAGCAACCCAAATAAACCAGCCAATGTGCTCGGGCAACTGTGGCCCTTGCGTGTTCCGAGTAAGCCTCTATTTCCGGGACTTGATTTCGACTGGACGTGATTACTTCAAGCTAATCTGCTCGTGGTGCTTTTGCTGGTAGTCGAATACATGCTTGAGTGTGATAAATGAAAGGCAATTCTTTCGCGCCTTGGGTTTGCGGATCAAGCAATTGCGTAAGGCTCGGAGATACACGCAGGAAGACATGATCGGTTTTGGCTTTTCTGCGCGCCACTGGCAGCAGATCGAGGCCGGGAGGCCGATCACGATAAAGACTCTGCTCCGCATCTGTTACACATTCAGCGTTCGAGCTGCTCAATTGATTAGAGACCTGGACCGTGGAATCTACAAGAATTAGTCGATTCTCTTTCCAGAACTTAAGTAAGTCTTACTGGTCGCCAGCGAAAAGTTCACTAACCATTTCAAGACTTCCTTTTGAGAAGGTTGGGAAGCTTCGGGCGTTCCTCGCCACCGTAGAAGAGTTGATAGAGTGGGACTCGATGGCACGAGCCAGCTTCTCCAGCGTTTCGATGGCGGGCACGGTTTGTCGATTCTCTACGCGGGATATGTAGCAACGAAGTAGGCCCATGTCTGTAATTCCTGACAATCGGCTGGGCACCTGACCGCATCGACGCCCGGGTGCTAACCTCCCAGAATTCTTTCGAGCCAGATCGCAGTTGCAGGAGAGGCTTGAACCAGTCAGAGTACAGTCCATCCATGGTTGCCGCCCCCCGGTGGCTCCGTTTGAGTTCTGCCCTTGTCTTGGTCCTTGCAATTGTTCTTTTCGCCCTGTCGCTCCGTTCTGAAATCTACCGTTCCCGATTCTCAGAGATCTTCGTGCCTTGTCTTCTAGTCGCTCTGGCAGGCGCGGTGTTCTTGAATATTTATTCGCTTTGGCAAGCCCGGCGCGAGCACTTCCAAACGGATCGCGCATTCCGCAACGCGGACTCTGAATTTTCATCGATCTTTCGTAATGTCTTGGATGGGATTCTAATCCTCGATGATTTAGGGAACTGCCTCGACGCAAATCCGGCAGCCTCATCGATTCTTCGAGTTCCTCATCATGAGCTCATAGGGGAATCCATCGCCAAGTTTTTCGCCGACCGCGACTCCTGCAATTGGAATCTGGAATCTCTTAGGGATCAGAATCACCAGAGGGGCCACGCTGAGCTCGTGGCTGGTGACGGAGCGCCATTGTTCGTCGATTTCACCGCCGCCGCGAATTACATTCCCGGCCGCCATGTGGTCATCCTTTGTGATGCCACGGAACGGAAGCGAGCTGAAATTTCGCTGCGAAGAAGCGAGGAACGTTTTCAGCAAATGGCCGGTCATATTCAAGAGGTTTTTTGGATGCTGGACGCCGAAACGATGGAAGTCGTTTACGTCAATCAGGCCTACCACACGCTCACTGGGCGTTTGGTTTCATCTCTCTATGAGAGTCCATCATCCTATGGGGAACTCATTCATCCGGAGGACCGCAGACGCGTTCTCACAAAATTGAATGAAGCCGCGAAGGGCGGGCATTTTGATGAGGAGTTTCGCATCGTACGCGAAGATAAGGCCTTGAGATGGGTTTGGGTTAAGGCATCCCCTGTCCACGAAGCCGATGCCATCCGATGGCTGGTTGGCACGGCTCAAGATATTACCTCCCGTAAGTATGCCGAACTGCAAATAGGGAAACACCTGGATGCAGTTGAAGCGGCTCGTGCCGAAGCCGAAGCCTTACGAAAATCAACCCTGGCGCTTACGCAAAACCTTGCTATGGATGTTGTGCTTGACACGCTACTTGAGTGTCTCTCTGGTCTGGTGCCATTCGACTCAGGCCAAGTACTGCTGCTCGAAGGAGATTCCGAGTTGCTCGTCGCCCGCTCAGCTCCGCGAACCTCCAAAGAGCGGACAGGCCTAACTCTCAATGCGGCCAGCCATCCGTTTCTCAAAAGAATCCTATTCGAGCACAAAGAGGTGCTGCTGTCCGATACATCGAGCCAACCGGACTGGCGAGATAGCAAGACCTTCGGCGACGCTCGCTCGTGGCTGGGTGTACCGCTCGTCGTTTCCGGGCGAATCCTCGGCGTTCTCTCACTCAGTACTAGCGCGAGTAAAGTATTCGCTGCTGAACATCTCCGCATCGCCAAACTTTTGTCGATTCCCGCCGCCGTTGCAATCCAGAACGCCCGCATGTATGAGCGTGCCGAAATCTACGCTGCCGAACTCGAGGATCGACTGAGAGAACTTCAGGAAACGCGCAGAGCGCTCAAACACACCGATCACTGATCTCGCAATCTAGCTGACACGCGCAATGGGGTAAGCTGGAAACATCTTGCGGTATGTATGAGCCTCTACTTCGCCACTGACCAACCGGAATCGATCTCTGGCTTGTCGCTGATTGCTGCGGCAATTCCGACAGATACCTTTCGGTCAGTGGCACAAGCAACGGCGAAATGGTCGACAGAGCCGAGGCTCGCGGGACAATCTCAGGGCTGCTCGGCGAGGGCCTTCTCGAGTCCCGGAATAATTCGCACGACCGGGCCGTTCCAAAATACTGCGGTCGGCTTGTCGATCCAATGAGAGTGCCGTGCGTAAAGAATCGCGTCATCCCAATAGAATCCTTTCTGGATGCAGCAACTCGGCTCCGGCTGTGGGGGGTTTTGCTTAACAATCTGATTTAAGGCGCTTGCCACGAGGTGCTTCGCATCCCAAAACTGTCGGACCCGCCGATCCGGAATCCGCGCCAGCGTATTCCCGCTGGGCGAGGTCCAATCCGTTGTCAGGATCGGCTCCCAAATAACCAGCACACGGATGTTCCATTCCGGGTGCTGAGTCAAGAGCTGCTGGACTGCGGAGGCCCCCCGCAGACAAGTTACTCACGTAGGAGAAAGAAGCAGTACCAGCCGAGGCGTGCCCACGTCACCATCAAAAGCATTCTCGAAATCGCTGAAACTCGCATTCGATAACACGACGAGAGGCTCTTGGCCTTGCGGCATCGAAGAAGGGCCCCACAAGTACACAGTGGCTAGCAGCACAACGACCGCTATCAGCGTGAGAACGATTATTCTCTTTTTCATTTCCCAGTCTGGTGGATGTGGTCAGCGATGAATCCGGCAATTTGCTGAGGAAAAAGAATCATCCCCAAGACCACAACGAGCGCCGCCCAAAGCAACACATTGCCAAGCAATCTGCCCCGGACTGCGCACTGTTTGGCGCGATATTGCTGCCAGAACCCAAAGCCGAGCAGCACGACGGAGAGTCCCAAAAACCACGGACGCAACGTTGTGAAGACCGCGCTGGCAGCACCTGCGCCGAGAGCAGCGGCGAAACCGAGCGGCAGACAACAACTAATCGTTGCCACGGAACTCAGGACGGCTCCCAACGAGGCCGCGATGCCGGTTCCTTGTTTCACGGTCGGTCCCCTTGCCGGGCCATGATCACAGCGCGGTGAATCATTTCTGCGGGCGGAAGACCGACTTGCTGCGATCCCGGATACAACCGGCAACTCAGCGCAAAGCTCTGCGCCTTTTGGGCTTCTTCGGCAACGTCTCTTCCATTGATTCGAATGGTAGGAGAGCCAAGAAACCTGAGCTCACTAGCCATGCCTTCGTCTCGGACAACTACTTCATGGACTTCTGTCACGACACCTTGTGCAGCCAAGATACCTTTGACCAGCCTAACCGCCGCGGGATGAGACGGGCATTCCGCCACGTACAAGACTTCAATTTTCACTTTCCGTTCTCCTGTTTGTGGGGGCTTGATTCTTTCAAAATCGGGCAATGGGCGTCTCGCCTGCGCAGCTCTTTGTTGCAACTGCGCAGGGCCAATCGCAGTTCGTGCTCGAGCTTGTGAAGGTCGCTAAGTTTCTGCTGCACATCGGTCAGCTTCTCTTGCAGCCGGCGTTGCACCGGCGCACAGGGTTGCAAGCGATTTCCTCGCAGCCTTAAGAGCCCTCGGATCTCGCTGAGTTTGAATCCCAGGCCCTGCACGCGACGGACAAAAGCCAGCGTCTCGACATCGTTTTCGCCGTACCTGCGAAAACCTCCTTGCGTCCTGAGCGGCCGCGGAAGCAAACCGTTGCGCTCGTAAAAGCGAATTGCGTCCACGCTGAGGCCAATCTTCTTAGCGACCATGCCAATTTGCATTACCTTGGCTCCTCTCCTGAGGCTACACCCTGGAGTATAGTCCAGAGTCAAGGCTCTCTTTCCGTCCCGGGCCATGTTGTGCTGTGCCACGCCTGGCACCGCATGGTCCTGATATTAGATTTCCCGGGAAACGCCAGATGTTGGCCGCGGCTTGCCCACACGCTAGACTGCAAACATGAGCGAAACCGCAATCCTGGATCGGACCGCTGTTCTCCAGCGCGGGCGAAAGCTCGATCGATTGCGCCTGCGCATGACCGCCTGGCTCGAGCACGGAGCCGATGCAACATAAGGGAAGCCTGAGGCGCTACAATTTGCTCGTAAGACTCGGGACTTAGGAGGATCGATGTATGCACTAACACAAAACCTCCAGACTACGTTTCGCCAACTGCGAAGAACACCTGCATTCACACTCACGGTTGTCCTCACCTTGGCCCTGGGCATTGGCGCCACCACCGCGATCTTCTCGCTCGTCGAGGGCGTCCTGCTGCGCCCGCTTCCGTTCCAGGACGCCGACCGGCTTGTTTTATTGGGAGATCATCTGGGAGGCCGGCCCGGCATGTCCGTCAGGGCTCGCGAAATCGAAACGTACACACTTGCGACCGGAGCGTTTTCCTCTTTGGGCGGCTATATCACGACATCCTTTGAGCTTTCTGGAGGTGCGCAGCCAGAACAAATCAATGCCGCACGCCTCAATTCCCAAATGTTTCTGACGCTCGGCGTCCAGCCCATCCTCGGCCGGGTCTTTACCCAGGAAGAAGACCATGCCCGTCAACCGGTCGCGGTGATCAGTTACGCGCTGTGGACTGACCACTACAACCGCGACCCGCACGTCCTCGGCGCTTCCGTCATGCTCGACCGCAAACCCTACTCCATTATCGGGGTGATGCCGCGCGGCTTTGAATTTCCGTTAAAGCTCGGCCGCCTGTACCAAGCACAGCTTTGGGTTCCTTTGAGTCTGAGCCCCGACGAGCTCTCCGATCAACATTCGGGCTTTTGGGGCTACCACATGATCGCCCGGCTGAAGGATGGAGTGTCCTTCTCTCAAGCCGCTCAGGATGCCGACCGGGTGGCGCACCAGATCATGCGCGATTTTCCCGCCAGTATGTCGGCGATTCAGATTCAGGGCGACGTCAGACCACTCAGGGAAGCCGTAGTCGCCGACGTCCGCCCGGTGTTGCAGATGCTGTTTCTGGCTGTGGCCATCGTGCTGTTGATTGCCTGCGTGAATGTCTCCAGCCTGCTCCTGGTCCGGGCCATCCGGCAGCGGCGCGAATATGCGGTTCGCGTTGCGATTGGCGCGAGTTCCAGCCGAATCATCCGCGAATCCTTGGTCGAAGGACTCCTGCTGAGCATGACTGGTGGCCTGCTCGGTCTGGTGTTCTCGGCAGTTGCGATTCGCGCCACCTTGCATCTAATGCCTGATTCTATGCCTCGCATCGATTCCGTCGCGATGAACCCCATCGTCGCCGCATTTGCGCTTGTCGTCGCCGTGGCGGCCGGCGTTCTCTGCAGTCTTGCTCCCGCCTTCGCAGCCCTGCGTATCAATTTGATAGAAAGCCTCAAAGAGGGTGCGCAAATCGGCGGCAACGCCAGCCATACATGGCTACGTTCCGCACTGGTGGTCTCAGAGGTTGCCATCGCGCTGGTGCTGCTCACCCTATCTGGCGTTTTCCTCGGCAGCTTACAGAAGATGCAGCAAGTCGATTCCGGTTTCCGTGCCGACCACGCTCTGATTGCAGGCTACCAACTTCCTTTGGCGCAATATCCGACCACAGCGTCTGGCGGCACGTTTAACCGAGCGGTCATCGACCAACTGTCGAGCCAGCCGGGAGTGATCGCTGTAGCCATAAGCAACGCGGTCGCCGCATCCGATGTTTCCCCGCGGTCTGCGTTTACCGTCGAGGGCGTTTCCGC
>Ga0210409_10006838_pt1 | contig 11831 bp, 10 predicted proteins | sample IncBWH17MmetaG_FD_161649 | JGI IMG/M metagenome (GOLD analysis project Ga0210409, IMG submission 161649) | Forest soil microbial communities from Barre Woods Harvard Forest LTER site, Petersham, Massachusetts, United States - Inc-BW-H-17-M | ecosystem: Environmental > Terrestrial > Soil >...
AGCACCGTAGCGCGATCGGTTCGGAATCCGGGATCGACCTGCATCAGGCGCACGAAGCTCCTCGTGAGCAGGCCGGCCGCCACCAAGAGCACGATGGTCATCGCGACTTGCGCGACGACGAGGGCGCGCCGCGTGCTCGTCGATGACCCGGCGCCGGACATCGCTCGCTCCGCTGCCGATAAGGTTTCGCGCACGTCGCCACGAGTCGCGCGCCACGCACTGAGGAGTGCCAGCGCGCCCGCCGTCGCGATCGACAGCGCGAGCGCGAATGCCAGCACGGGCGCGTCGAGCTGGATGTCGCCGGCGCGCGGCAGACGGCCCGGGTCGACGGCCTTGAGTGCTATCGTCCCGGCGACCGCGAGGACAAACCCCATCGCGCCGCCAGCGATCGCGATCAACAGTGACTCGGCCAGACATTGCCCGATGAGACGACCGCGTGTTGCGCCCAATGCCAGGCGAATGGCGAGCTCGCCGCGGCGCGTCGTGAGCCGAGCCACGACGAGGTTGGCCGCATTGGTGCAGGCGATGCCGAGCAGGACGACCGATGCGGCGAGTAACACGAGCAGCGCCGGGCGCGTGCTCCCGACCAGTTGCTCGCGGAGTGGGACGATGCTGACGTCGGCCATCCACGTATCGGAGCCATAGCGCCCCGCGAGATTTCGCGCGATCCCCGTCGCTTCCCGCCGCGCGGCGTCGAGCGTGACGCTCGACCGCAAGCGCCCGACCGTCTGCCAATTATGGCCCGTGCGTGCGGCGCTATGGTCGGAGGCGTCGCGCCACGCCCAGACATCGGTCCCCGCCGGAAAGTCGAGCTCGGGACGCATAACACCGACGACCGTGGCGGTGCTTCCGCCGATGCGGAGGCCTTTGCCAAGCGCGTCCGGGCTCCCACCCAGCGCTCGTTGCCAGAACGCCCAGCTCACGACGATTCCAGCTCCATCGCGCGGTTGTTGTGCGGCGCCGATCAACGGGCGGATGCCCATCGCGTCGAAGAATTCCGGCGTGACGGTCGTGAGCGCCGCTCTGGTGGGGGTGATATCTCCCGAGATCGAGACGGCCGGCGCGTAGGCGAGCTCCGCGAACGCGGCGAAGGCATGCGATGCGGCCTTGAGGTCGTCGAAGTTCGGATCGGAGAACTGCATCTGGCGCTGGCTCTTATCGAGTTGCCACACTGCCACCAGCGACGACGGGTCCGGGTACGGGAGCGCGCGAAGCAGCACGCCGTTCACGACCGTGAAAATCGCCGTCGTGGCGCCGATCCCGAGCGCGAGCGTAAGCGCCGTGGTGGCGGCGAAGCCCGGAGAGCGGCGGCACTGGCGAAAGGCGAAGCGGAAGTCCTGCCACATGCGCTGGGCTCCTACGTCAATTGTGGCGGTTCAGCTACACGGTGACGCTAACTCTACATGCGGCTAAAACGTTCTAGCAAAATAGTTTATGACGCTTTCGCTATGGCCGAGTCCGCTGTCATGGAACTTGCTCTAGAACCCAAGCATGACCCAGCCCGCCGACCACGTTACGCCGCCGCATATCGAGTTGCTAGGCGCGCCGGAAGTGCGACCGTTCGAAGAGGCGTTGGCCGATGCGCACCAGCGCTGGAAAGTGGAAGTCGAGCGCTATCGCGAGAAGACCGTGTTTGCGGATCAACACTGGTCGGCGATCGAGAAGAGCGTGTCTCGCGATTAGTGGCGCTCGAGGAGCGCGCCTTTCGTCCAGATAACGAGCGTCTGGCAGCTGTCACCAACGCGCTCGAACTTGGGCGGTAGCTCCTCGGGGTTGTAGACCTCGACGGCCGCGATGTCGGCGACGTCGACGTAGCGGTCGAGGTCGAGCGGCAAGAACGCGCCGGGGGCTTTCCCGAGGTTGTTGGTGTCGGCGGGCGCTTCGATGTCGACGCGATGCGCATCCAAGAACACATTGACGCACACGCCGCTCGAGCCCATGACGCTCGAGTGCCCGCGGCTCCCCATGATGATCGGCGGGTGGGCCGAGTGATCGACGTAGATCCCCGGCACGGATTCCAGCACGTCGGTGGCATCCAGGGGGTGCTTGCGGTCGATGTCCTCGACATCCAGGAATGTTCCGACTCCGCGGCGCTTCCGCTCGTTGAAGCCTACGGCGTCGTACGCCGGCGCGAGCTGCTGCGCGAGGATATGAATCGTCGACATCACCGGCGGCCCCGCCCCGAGTTGCACCACGCCTTGCCACGGCGTCGCAGCCGCGAGCTCGACGATCGTGGTGGTGGGTGAGTAGCCCGCGGCGCGCACCGCGAGGGTTTGCGTACCCTCGGGCAACGCGGCGAGCACGAACCGGCCGTTGTCGTCCGTCGTGGTGCGCGCATCGGTGCCCGCCAACTCGACGGTGGCGCCGGGCACGTTCTCGCGATGCGGGCCGACCACTTGCCCAATCGCGCGACCCGCGCGAGATACGCGTACGAGGTGAAGGGTCGGCAACACGACGCCGCCCCGGGAGAGCTCGATAGGCACCCAGCTGGTGGCCGCATCGGCGAGCGTCGCGCGGAGCCTCCCTTGCGTGACGCCCGGTGGACCGCAGACTCGGAATCGACCGGTGGCATCGCTCGTGACCTGACGGCGCATCGTGAGCTCCACGACGCCGCGACGCTTGTTCGCGTCGACCCTCTGCCACTCGAGTGTCACGGTCGCGCCGTCGGCGTCACCGAGCACGGTGCCGATGATCGCCGTGGGCTGGACGCCGGACGTCGCGCTGTCCTCGGTGCAGAGCCGTTGGAGCAGTACCAGCGCCGTCGGCGTCGCGATCGCGACGCGCACGGTGTCGTTGGCCGCGAAGGCCATGGGTGGCGACGAGACGCTGAACCCGAGCGTGTCCAGCAGCGGGTGAAAGAGCGCGACCCGGTGCGTACCGGGCGGAATGCTGTCGATCCGGAATCGACCGGCGGCATCCGTCATCGCCTGACGACCGCCGGCATCGCTCACGACGACGGTCGCGTCACGCAGCGGTCCGCCCCGCAAGCTGTCGACGGCGACACCGACAACGGATGCGAACTGCGGCAGAATGCCGGCAGCGAGCGCGGCCCACAGCGCCATGGTACTAATATTGGGGCTCGGTTCGCTTGCCGGCAGTCCTCTGATCCCCCGAAGCCCCCAGGGGCCGTCCTCGGTTCGCTTGCCGGCAGTCCTCTGATTCCCCCGAAGCCACCAGGGGCCGCCCTTATGGCCGATCACGCACGTATTGCTTTGCTCGGGGTCCCGTACGACGCGGCCTCATCGTTTCTGCGCGGAACGGCACGAGGCCCCGCGGCCATCCGGGACGCGCTTTCTTCGGGGGCGACGAACGGCTGGACCGAGTCCATGGTCGACTTACGTGCCCCTGACGTCATGATCGACGCCGGCGACGTCGGCGTCGTCGGGACGGACGGCGACATCCGGGCCCGCATCGAGGCGGCGATGGTCGCGTTGATGGCTTCGAGCAACAGACCAATTGTGCTCGGTGGCGATCACTCCATTACCTATCCGCTGCTGCGCGCCGTGCGGAGACGCTATACCCGCCTGGCCATCTTGCACATCGATGCCCACAGCGATTTGTACGACACGTTTGAACGCAATCGATACTCGCATGCCTGTCCGTTCGCGCGGATCATGGAAGAGCGGCTTGCCGATCGGCTGGTCCAGGTGGGCATTCGCACGATGAATCGGCATCAGCGAGAACAGGCCGAACGGTTTGGGGTCGAGGTCGTGACCATGCGCGAGTGGAACGACAGCCGGGTGTTCAGCTTTGCCGAGCCACTGTACGTGTCCGTCGATCTCGACGCGCTCGACCCGGCGTTCGCTCCGGGGGTTGCGCACCGTGAGCCGGGCGGGTTTTCATCGCGTCAAGTGATCGAGATTCTCCAACGCGTTCGGGCCACGGTCATTGGCGGCGACGTCGTGGAGTGCAATCCGAACCTCGATCCGGCTGGGATCACGCCGGTGGTCGCCGCGAAGATCGTGCGGGAGCTGGCGGCGCGCATCTTGGAGCACGATTAATTTCGAGCGTATGCTCTCTGTCTTGAAAGGGATCTTGGCGCCCGTCACTACGCCGTTCGAGGCGGGCGAAGGGCAGCTCGCGATTCGGGCATTCGCCGAGAATGTCCGGGGCCATCTGAACGCCGGGTGCGCCGGTATCGTCGTCACCGGATCGACGGGTGAGGCGGCGCTGCTCGACGACGATGAGCGGCGGCGACTGCTCACCGCGGCGCGCGACGTGGTTCCCGGGGACCGGTGGCTCATCGCCGGGGTTGGGGCCGAATCCACGCGGCAAACGATTCGGCGCGCGGCCGAGGCGTCGGCGCTTGGCGCGGATGCGGTGCTCGTCGTGGGGCCTCACTATTATCCCGAGAGCAGCGCGGCCGAGGCTCTGGTGGCGCATTATCGGGCGGTCGCCGACGCGAGCCGGGCGCCCGTCGTGCTGTACAGCATTCCCAAGTACATGCATTACGCGATTCCCCCTGCCGTTGTCCAGGAGCTCGCGCGGCATCCGAACATTATTGGCATCAAGGATTCGGGTGGGGATGCTGCCATCCTCGGCGGGTATCTCGAGGCGCAGTCTGACAACTTCAGTGTGCTCACCGGGAATGGCACCACCTTGGCTCGCGCCATCGCCTCCGGGGTCCGCGGAGGCATCCTGGCCGTGGCACTCCTCGTGCCGGCGCTCGTTGAAGCTGTCTGGGAGGATGGGTCGCTTCAGGACCAGCTTACGCCAGTGGCGCGCGCGATTGTCGGTGAGCTCGGGGTGCCGGGGGTTAAGGCGGGGATGGACGAAGTTGGGCTTTTTGGCGGCTCCGTTAGGGCGCCTTTGCGCGACCTCGGGGAGACTGCTCGCGTTCGCGTGCGACAGATTCTAGAAACTGCACTTCGCGCCGTGCCGGCGTAGTTCGGCTTGGCCTAATACTCCTCGCCCTACTACTCCTCGCCGCTTCGCGGCTCGTCGCCTTCGGCGAACCGGCCGGGAGTCGTGCGGTCACAACGAATTCGCTGACAGAACGCATTCGGCGGACAGAACGCATCCCAGCGGTCATTCATCATCAACAGTCGCGCGCAGCGCGCTGTATTCCACACGTATACACATAGATGTGTAGCCGCCTCGTCACCTCTGGTTTGCCGCGCAAAATGAAATAGTTTCCGTGACCATGGCTGATGCTTCAACCCCGGCGGGTGTCTATCTCTGTACCGGCCCCTTGAAGCACTCATGGGTCGCGGCCGAGGATGCCGCGAAGTGCTGCAACGGGTTTGTTCGCGACAAGCATGTCAGCCGTGACCCTCTAGGCAACGTCAAGCTCGAATTCTATTGGCGCCCTGTCGAGACGGACGCCCCGACGGAAGACGTGGAGTCGCCCGCCGAGATCGCGCTCCCGCCGTCCCTTGCGGCGCTGGAAGATTCGGTCGAGGATGCGGAGCCGCCGAGTGCTGGCGGACTGTCGCATGGGGCGTTCTTCCGCCGCGTGGCGGAGATCTCTGAGGATACGTCCCCGACGTGGCGCGAGATGACGGCGGGGTTGCTCACGCTGCGCCTGATCGATCGGTGGGCCGCGCGCAATGTGACGGGTCACGCGCCGAGCGTGAAAGAGTATGTGCTGGTGCGGCGCGCGATCGACGATGTCGATGACGATCGCGTGCACCAGGTGCTGCTCAAGATGACCGACGCGATGCGCGAGTTCGCGACGGACGACGTAGGGTCGATCCCCAAATTGCTGTTCGCGTACGGGCTGCTGCTGGAGGAAGGCCGCGAGTGGCCGCTGGCCGTCGATGTCTATGAGACGCTGCTGGAGCAAGCGCATCGCCCCGACGAGCACGAGGGGATCCCGCTCGTCTATTTGCGGCTCGGCCTCTGCCACCGGCGGCTCGGCCGCCTCTGCCAAGCGAGCGCGATCTACCAGCGCGGCTTGCGCGTCGCCCGCATGTTGTGCGATACGACCGGCGCGCTCCGGATCCGGGTGTCGGAGGCCGACCTGGCGATGGAGCAAGGGGACCTCGACACCGCGACCGACATCCTCGATGAGGTGATCGCCGAGGCGGACCCGGACCGTGAGGCCGACCGCGAGACGCGCGCGCGGGCGTGTCACGAGCGCGGCGCGATCGCCATGCGCCTCGGGCAATACGAGGGAGCGGCGCCGCTACTCTACGAGGCGTTCGCGGGATACGATGACACGAGGTCCCAAGTGCGCGCGCTCGCCGACCTCGCCAGCGCGCTGTCGGCGCTCGGTGCGCGGAGCGGCGCGCGCGATGCCCTGCACCTCCTGTACGACATGACGGAGCAGCCGGACATCCGGCTCAACGCCGCGATTCATCTGCTGCGGCTGGCCGGCGAGGACGGCGATCTGGCGACGTTCGAAGAGTGGCGGCACGCCATCGAGTCCGGGCCCATGGGGACGCGGCTCAAGGCGCAGTTCTACCACCGACTCGGCGAGGGGTATCAACGACTCGGTCAGCCGTCGACGGCGTCGCTCGCGTATCGGGTGTTGGCGATGATGGCGCGGAGTAACGACCTGAAAGACTACGCCGCGCGCGCTGACGAAGGGTTGCGCGGCGACCCGCCGCCGGCGCCGCCCCGGTTGACCCGCGTATCGGCTCCGGTCGAGGCGGTGCTCGAGGCGCTAAAACGCGGCCGCGCTGTCCTCGGGAGCCTGGCCGCGAGCGAGGGCGGCCTGGCGTAGTCGCTCCATCTGCTGCCGCAGTTGCTCCTGGAGCGCGAGGTATTTGACGCGTTGGAGCGGCGTCAGAAATAACGACAACTCGCGCTGCTCGTTCCGCGTCAGCTCGAGGCGCTGGCGCTGCAGATCCAGCACCGTGTCGATCATCGCCGCCAGGTGCTTGTCGTCCACCGGCGCGGTGCCGATGACTTGATTGCGCATCTCGGTGCGAATCGCGCGCTCCTCTTGATTGAGCGTCTGGCGCTGGGCGTTGAAGTGGCGCGTCGTCTCCTGGAGCTGGCGCGTCTGCACCTCGTTCAGGCCCAGGCGATCGTGCACGACTTTCATCCATTGCTCGCGGATCCGCTTGGCGAGCTCCTGGCGCTGGGGCGTCGAATCCTGCGGCGGCGCGGCGGCCTGGGCCACCGCGTGGCTCGCTCCGCTCGACACGAACGCCAACGCGCACACCAGCCGGACGATCATTGGACTCCGGCGGCGGCGCGCATGCCTGACACCGCCGGCTGGGGCTCAGCCGACGGGACGGCATCGAGCTCGTCCAGTTTGTCGAGCAGCGTCTGCATCTCTTTTTCGCTCAGGTCGTTCAGGTTCCCGCCGACGCTGAGGCCTGAGGCCTCGTTGGCATTTTCGACGACATGCCGGACGACCGGCGCTTTCGGCGGCTTGGTGTCGCTCAGCATGCTCTGAAGGACGGCGATCGAGACACCGCTCACCGCGATCGTCGCGATGGTCGCTGCGATACGCCAAGAGGTGAACCGGCGCGCGCGCTTCCCGGCGCGCGGCGCCAATGGGATAACCGGCTTCGGCAAGGCCTGAACGATCCGCGCAATGTCGACCTGGGGCGCCGGGAACGCCGCGTGCGCTGCGCGCACGACCGCCAACTCTGCCGCGCACGACGGACACGCCGCGATGTGGGCCTCCACCTGAGCGATCAGCGTGGAGTCCATACGGCCCGCCACATACTCGGGCAGCAGATCCTTGATCCGTTCGTCCTGACAGTCACGCATGCGGCACCCCCAGATACTCCTTCACGGCGCGCATCGCATGATGATAGTGCACGCGTGCCGCGCCTTCCGTCGAGCCGACGATGTCGGCGATTTCCTTATATGACAAGCCCTCAGTCACGCGGAGCGTGAAGACCTCGCGCTGGAGCGCGGTCAACTGGTCCACGGCCACGCGCACCCGCTCCTGCATCTCATCGGCCACGATCCCGTCGAGCGCCGTGTACTCGCTCGCGGCATCGCCCTCCGCCACCGGCATCTTCTCCGGCCGCCGCCGCTCAGCGCGCCGCCGATCGAGCATGAGGCGGCGTTCGATCGTGAACAGCCAGGTCCGGAGCGAGCTGTCGCCGCGAAACGACTCCAGCGAATTGAACGCGCGAACGAATGTATCCTGTACCAGCTCATCGACGTCAGACCCGCTCATGCCGCCCATCGCGGCCGCGAATCGAGAGAGCGCGGTCGCGTGGCGCTCCACGAGCGTCGTTGCCGCCCGTTGGTCGCCTGCGAGCCACCGGGCAATGAGCTCCCGGTCGACTGCGTCATCTGTGGCTTCCTCCCGTACTTTGACGCCCGTCATCGGCCAACGTTAAGGTTCATGGGTGGAGATCATCGCGCATCGGGGCGTTCCCCGCCAGGAGCCGGAGAACTCGTTACCCGGCTTCGAGTTGGCCGTTCGTCAGAAAGTCCATGGGATTGAGCTCGACGTCCACGCGACGAAAGACGGGGTGGTCGTCGTGCACCACGACCCGAACATTCGGCACGGGCCCCTAATCAATACCCTGACGCTCACCGAACTGCACCGGTATCCGCTGGCGCCGGGGGTCGAGATTCCGACCCTGGCCGCGGTGCTCGACCGCATGGCCAGGGCGACGCCGCCGCCAACTGTGTACGTCGAGGTCAAAGGGCGGGACATTGAGGAGGCCGTGGTGGCGGTGTTGGACTATGCGAGAGTGCCGACCGCGGTCCACGCGTTTGACCATCGGGTCGCGGCTCGGGTCACGTCTCTTTCACCTAGCATCCCTACTGGGATCCTCCTCGACAGCTACCTCGTCGATCCTGCTGCCGCGTTGCAGGCCGCGGGAGCCCGCGACTATTGGCTTCAGTGGGCGTTCATCGATCGCGATCTGGTGCGGAGGATTCACGACGTGGGGGGGCGGGTCATCGCTTGGACCGTCAACGACGCCGGGGACATCGCGGCGCTCGACTCGCTGGGGGTCGATGGGGTTTGTTCGGACATCGCCGGGGAATTCGTCTAGGCTCCGATCGAGTCGGCAGCTCGAATTACGCAGCGCCTTCGGCGACTGATTACTGCGTCGGGTGGTCTAGGACTACCCGGTACACGGAGATGACAATACGCAGACACGGTAGTGCGCGTTGAACAAGCCGGATGCTGAGCTTTAGCCGGTCGCCGAAGGCGCTGTGTACATCAATGTCTTATCGCGCCGCACCTCTAGCCCTCGGCACGCATGGGCGGTAGTATTGCCGCCCATGCAAAGACTCCCACTGGCTCTGCTGTGCGCAGTCGCTGCGTGCACACCCGCGCCGGCTCAGGTAAAGACGAGTCCCGAACCGGCGAAACCCGATTCCACCAAAGCAGCGGAAGCCAAACCCGGCCCGGGTGCGCTTTCGCTCCCCAACGCAGACCCCTACCCGAGCACATACAAGCCCTTCCCGTCGAAAACGACGGTGATCAAAAATGCCACGCTGCTGACCGCGGCAGGTCCGACGATTCAGAACGGATCGATCCTGCTGCGCGATGGCAAGATCGTGGCGGTCGGCGCAAGCGTAGATGCGCCGGCGGATGCGGTGGTGATCGATGGAACCGGAAAGTACGTGACGCCGGGGATCATCGATGTGCACTCGCATATGGGAGATTATCCGGCGCCGGGCGTCGACGCGAATTCGGACGGGAATGAGGCGACGGACCCGACGACGCCGTACGTGTGGGCCGAGCACTCGGTGTGGCCGCAGGACCCGCAGTTCCCGCGCAGCATCGCGGGAGGCGTCACGACGATCCAGGTGTTGCCGGGTTCGGCCAATCTGATCGGCGGCCGGAGTGCGATTCTCAAGGTCGTCCCCGGACGGACGGTGCAAGAGATGAAATTCCCGGGCGCCAAGTACGGGATGAAGATGGCTTGCGGCGAGAACCCCAAGCGCGTGTACGCGATGCGGGGACCCTCGACGCGGATGGGGAACATGGCGGGCTATCGCAAGGCGTGGATCGCCGCCGAGGAGTACCGGCGCTCCTGGGACAAGTGGAACGCCGATCACAAGGGCGAGCCGCCCAAGCGCGATCTCGGCCTCGAGACGCTGGCCGAAGTCCTGCGCGGCAATATTCTCGTGCAGATGCACTGCTATCGAGCGGATGAAATGGCGCAGATCATCGACATGTCGCACGAGTTCGGCTACCATGTCCGTGCGTTCCACCACTGCGTGGAGTGCTACAAGATCGGCGACCTGTTGGCGAAGGAAAATATCGGAGCGGCCGGGTGGGCCGACTGGGGCATGTTCAAGATGGAGTCCGAGGACGCCGTGCGCGGCAATCTCGCGCTCGTCGATCATGCCGGCGCCAAGGCCATGATCCATTCGGACGATCCCGCGGGAAACCAACGACTCAATCAGGAAGTCGCGAAATCCATGGCCGCCGGCGCGGCCATCGGGATGCCGGTGAGCGAGGACGAGGCGGTCAAGTGGATGACCCTCAATCCAGCGTGGGCCCTCGGCCTGGATGACAAGATCGGCTCACTCGAGGCGAACAAGAACGCCGACGTCGTGCTGTGGTCGGGCGATCCGTTCAGCGTGTATGCGCACGCCGAGAAAGTGTGGATCGACGGCGCGATGCTGTACGATCGCTCGGATGCCAGCCAACGGTGGAAGACCGACTTCGAGCTCGGGTTCATACCGGCGGAGGGCGGACAATGAAACGGCTACTGATGGCGCTCGCCTTCGGCGGCGCGTATACCGCGAGCGCGCAGACTATCGCGATTACGGGTGGGACGGTGTACCCGGTGAGCGGGCCCAAGATCGAGCATGGGACGGTGGTCATCCGCGACGGGAAGATCGTGGCCGTCGGCGCCAATGTGAGCGTCCCGACCGGCGCGCAGACGGTCGACGCGACCGGCAAGTGGGTCACGCCGGGGCTCATCAATGCGTCGACTCAACTCGGTGTCGAGGAAGTCCAGGCGGTGTCGAGCACATCCGACGAGCGCGCCACGGGCACCAATGGCGTCGCCGCCTCGTTCCGCGTCGTCGACGGGTTCAATCCACACTCCGTGATGATCCAGCCGGCGCGGAATGACGGCGTGACCAGCGTCGTCGATCTCCCGCAGAGTGCCGGCGTCATCTTCGGACAGGCCGGGTTCGTCGATCTCGCGCCGGGCGATATGATCGTGCGGTCGTCGGCCGCCATGGTCGGCCAGTTCGGCAATACGAGCGCCGGGTTCGGGCGTCGTGGCGCCGGGGCCGAGGGCTACACGCGCGGCGAGATGGCCGCGCGGCTGCGCGAGCTGTTCGACGACGTGAGGACCTACGCGGGCAATAAGGCGGCGTATGATCGGGCGCAGTCCCGGCCACTATCGGCGAGCCGCGCGGACCTGGAGGCCTTGATCCCGGTCGTCGAAGGACGGCTGCCGCTCGTGCTCTACGTCGATCGGGCGAGCGATATCCGAGAGGGGATGAGCATCACCAAGGCGTACGGCATCAAGCTCGTCGTCGCCGGTGGGGCCGAGGCGTGGGAAGTCGCGGCCGAGTTGGCGGCGGCCAAGGTGCCGGTGCTGACCGGAACGCTCGACAACATCCCCCAGAGCTTCGAGCAGCTCGGGCAGCGGCAGGACAACATCGTGCTCCTCAGGAAAGCCGGTGTAACGGTAGCCCTCATCGGGAACTCCGGCGAGGAGGACGCGTCGCCGTTCAACGTGCGCAACATCCGGCAGGATGCCGGGACCGCGGTCGCCTACGGGCTCTCATGGGATGAGGCGTTGCGGGCCATCACGCTGGCGCCGGCCGAGATCTTCGGCGTCGCCGAACGCGTGGGCACGTTGCAGGCCGGCCGTGATGCGAACGTTGTCGTGTGGAGTGGCGATCCGTTCGAGTTCAGTACCCGCCCGGTGGCGGTGCTGGTGCACGGTGTCGCCGTGCTCGCTCCGGACCGGCAGGACATGCTGATGCAG
>Ga0210409_10006839_pt1 | contig 11830 bp, 10 predicted proteins | sample IncBWH17MmetaG_FD_161649 | JGI IMG/M metagenome (GOLD analysis project Ga0210409, IMG submission 161649) | Forest soil microbial communities from Barre Woods Harvard Forest LTER site, Petersham, Massachusetts, United States - Inc-BW-H-17-M | ecosystem: Environmental > Terrestrial > Soil >...
TTCCAGGAATACCTCATCAAGCACCGTACCGAGCCGGGAGTCCGCGGCATTCACTTCGCCGGAATAAAACACGCGCACGCCGCTCCCGGCGTACTCGAATCTATCTGTGACGCCGATCGCGTGATCATTTGCCCCAGCAATCCTCTCATCAGCATCGGCCCGATCTTGGCCGTGCCTCGCGTCCGCGAACAATTGCGGGCGCGCAAAGAAAGTGTAATCGCGGTCTGCCCCATCGTCGGCGGCAAATCCCTAAAAGGCCCAAGCGACAAGATGCTCATTCAACTAGGCTGCGGCTCCTCCGCCTCAGCCGTCGCCAAACTCTACGCCGATTTCACCGGCACCTTCGTCATCGACCGCCGCGACGCGTCGCAGGAATCTGCCATCCGCGCCCTCGGCATGAAAGTCGCCATCCTTCCCACCGTGATGCGCACTCGCTCCCAAAAACGCAAACTCGCCCGCGCCCTTCTGTCCCTTTAGGGATCGTTTTCGAGTTTTCGAATCTGTGACCTTGCGCCCGCACCGCGTTCGATGAACCTCTTTCGGGCACAAGCGTTTATTGAGGATGAACGTACACCTGAAACTTAAACTGCTTTCGACAACCTGCCTAGAGAACTGATATAAGAGATTCGTCGGCAGGATCGCAGCCAGTCTGAATCTCAGGCTCGCTCTGCTATCAACCTCCGACAACTGGTTCGATTCCAGACTGTGATTGGTCACCACAAAAACCCCTGCGAGGTGGGACCGGCCTTCGGGCAAATCGAGGTTTGGCTCTGCGGGTTTAGACCCCCGCCGCACCTTGATGGTTCCACCAAAGCAGGTTTCAGGAGGCTTTCAATCAATGGCCGAGGTGCTATGGATCGTGGTGCTAGCGGCTGTGCTTCTCTTGATAGTAGCGAAGGTTTTGCCGGTTAAACGTGTGACTGTCTATGAGTATCAGAAAGGCTTGAAATATACCAAAGGTCGTTACGCGGCTACTTTGAGTCCGGGGCATTACTGGATTCTCTCTGCTTTTTCCTCCGTAGCCCTGGTCGATATCCGTCCGCAGTTTGTGACAATTCAAGGGCAAGATGTGCTCAGCTCTGATGGCGTAACTTTAAAAATCAGTCTTGCAGCCGAATTTCAGGTTGCCGACCCACACGTCGCGATCAACAAGAATGCTAGTTTTCAAAATAGCTTGTACCTGACGCTTCAGATGGCCGTTAGGGAGATCGTGGGCAAGGAGAAGATTGATACTCTCATTGAGAACCGCACCGGATTTAGCTCTAAACTGACTGAGCTGACGTCAGGCAAGGCAACCGAATATGGGCTAAAGCTCATTTCCGCAGATATCAAGGACATTATGTTTCCGGGCGAAATGAAAAAGGCTTTCGCCCAAGTCGTGAAGGCTCAAAAAGAAGGTCAAGCGGCCCTGGAAAAAGCCCGTGGAGAGACTGCGGCGCTCCGCAGTCTGGCCAATGCTGCCAGAATGATGGATGACAACCCAAACTTGCTCCAGTTACGTGCCCTGCAAGCATTCGCGGATCCTGGCGGGAACACTCTCGTTCTAGGATTCCCACAAGGATCTATTCCTATAGTTAAGCGGGGTGAAAAGAATTCCAGTCCCGCGCGGAAGGAATCTAGAGAAAAAGAGGAGGACTAAAGTGCCTGTTCTCTTGAGTCTCAAGCTCGTCGTCGCAGTAGCGCATCCATCTCTCCATCAGTAGGCCAGTCCGGCGTTAGCCCACACTCCAGCCGAGCGCCTTTCGCTACGCGCCTCGCAGTGTGGTATCTTCAAAAACTTCGAATATGACAACCACTCCACTCACTGCTACGGATTTTCGCCACGCGCTCGGCCAATTCGCCACAGGCGTTACCGTCATCACCGCCCCGCGCGCGCCGGGCCAAGCGTACGGGATGACTGCCAACTCTTTCACATCGGTCTCTCTCGACCCGTTCCTCACCCTCGTCTGTGTCGACCAGCGCAGCCATCTCCTCCCTCTTCTCAAACAAAGCCGTTTTTTCGGCGTGAATGTTTTAAAGGAGCATCAGCAGGCTATCTCCGTCTATTTTGCGCAGTCTGAGCAGACTCCGGAGGCGGAAGCGAAGCTCGGCGTTCGCTACCGCTGGACACAAGCGGGCATTCCGCTTCTCGAAGACACCATCGCCCAAATCGTCTGTAGGGTTGTCGCCACCTACATCGCCGGCGATCACACTATTTTTCTAGGGGAAGTCCAAACCGCCGAATTATATCCCGGTGAGCCCCTGCTTTTCTTCCGCAGCCACTACCGCCAACTCGCCCCGCCCCGCTAGCGTTTCACCGCTAACTCCTAAATTCGATTTCACTATCTTTAATGCGCAGCCAAAAAATCTTCTTGACAATATCATAACTTCAGCGTACATTAACGCTTGGGATATGCCGTAGCGCCAGCTTCTAGCTGGCGCTTTTCTTTGGACTGGCCACTTTTTCAAGTCGCAGCCCAGGCCACAGTCGGTTAAAGTCGTATCCGAAACGCCCCGGGCCAAGCCCTTTAGAATCAATGCTTACGAGAATGCTCGCAAGTGTTGATTCTAAGCCACTTACAGAAAGCCTAAGTCTTTTAGAAGCAATGTTTACAAAAAAGTGGGGGGGAGGGTGTCAGTGTCCGCCCAGCGAATCCCGCTTGACCCCATACTCCGCGCCCCAGCGATCCGTCATCTGGCCGCGAATCTCCCAAAGCTCCGGGAAAAACTTGTGCCGCATTCCGTCCTCAAGAATCTCCACCGGCCGTCCCTTGAGAGACTTAGAGCCAAAACCAATCGTCCTATAGATCAGCTGCATGTGCTCATACCGGAATTTCTGAAACAACTCGTCGAATTCCGCCAGCTCTTCGGCCACCATGTACGCATCACCGTGGTTGTATTGCGAATCGTAGATCTTCTCGATCGTCAGCCCGTGCTTGTCTAAATAATTCGCCTTAAACGAATTCCAGATCGGCTGGTACATCTTCAGCAGCACGCGGAAGCCGGGCGATTCCTGCCCGCTGCCATTCCCTAATTTCTTGCGAATCTCCTGATACTCCTTCGGCGACATCGTCTCCAGCAACGCCAGCTGTTGAATCATCAATTTCTGCGCCGTGTGTACGCGCCGAAACAGCGTAATCACGCGATTCGTATTTTCCTGCTGCAAATATTCATCGATATCCAGCAGCGTGTACGCCATCAATTTCATCCACAGCTCTTCGATCTGATGCACGATCTGGAATTGCATCTCGTCCGCATTGCACAGCTTGTCGTAATCGAGTTGGCAAGAGAGCAGCGTCTTCGTGCTCAGGTATACCTCGTAGTCCAGCGTCCCGTCGCCGCCCATAATCGCGTAAAACTGTTCTCGATTCACGCAGACCTCCTCGAACGCAGCCACCAGCTCAATCGCGAATACGTCGCTGCGCCGCACAATCCATTGTAATGTCTCGTAAGCGAAGACCTCAGTGCCTGTCGACGACGGCTAACCCCGTCCAGCTATATCCTCGTTGCGAGCGCAACAATTTATCTTTGAATCCCGAAGCCAGCCAGGGCCGCACTTCTTCTTCCTTCAAGTAGTACGCCACGGGCGTCACCAATTGATCAAAAACATTGGCATGAACTTCATCGAACGGATAGTCATGCATCGCCGCGAAATAATCCCCGTACGGCAAATGCTTCGGCCCTTTCCCATCTGCACCGGGACGGTAGAAGAGTTTAATCACGATCCAGAGAAACGCCGACGGAACCAGACACAGCACGCGCAACAATCCCGCTGGCAATTTCGAAGTCACCGACGTCCGAATCGGATTGATAAATCTAGGAATCCACTCATTGCCTTCATAACCGTATACCCAGAAGAATACGCGGCCACCGTTCCGCACGCGTGAAGCCAAGCTAGCAAATCCCGCGGCCGGATCCGGCAAGTGGTGCAAAACTCCCACCGAAAAAGCCATATCAAAAATCGGCTTCACCGGCGGATGCAGCAAGTCTCCGATGACCACATGGGCATTCGGCAAATCCCGCGTGTGCGCAAATGCCACAAACGCACTCTCTCCCAAATCAAGCGATACGATCGCTTTCGCCCCGTGCCCAGCCACGATCGCCGTATGCCGTCCCTTGCCACATCCTCCTTCGAACACGGTCTGGCCCTTAAAATCATCGCCCGTCACTGGCGCTATCCAATCGAAGAACTCTTGTTCATAATACCCGCGCAAATCGTTCCAGCGGGTCCATTCCTCCGCAAACCTCGAAGCCGTCTCGATCTTCACATTCTCCAGATTTGCAGGCATCAGAATCGGCACACCGTTGCGTATAGAAAACGTAGTCTTGCATGCAGAACACTCCAGCGCGCCCTCCATGATGTGCTCTTTTTCTTCACGAATTCCTTCTCCGCGAAGCCTCACTTCACCGCCGCAATTCGGGCACGCTAGGTAATTCAAAGCTTCTAGTCGCATGTCGCCTGGAAATTCAAAGGAAAGTAGAGATTCTTCACAACTCTAGAAGGGAAGTAGTGCCAGCCAGCTTTTCCGGAAAGCATGTGCCAAAACACCGCGAGACATTCCATCTCGCTGCGCAATTCCCGCCTAACTACCAGCCCCCGGCTCCCGCAGTTCGCGGAGGCTCATCGCGGCCTGCCAGCGCTTCGCGACGGCTGCGAAACTCGCGCACACTATAGACCGGCTTATTCTGCGACTCGTAATAGGTCCGCGCCAGCATCTCGCCGATTAATCCCGTGGCAATAAACTGAATCCCGCCCATCACCAAAGCCATTCCCAGCAGCATCAGCGGTCCGTGATTCGCCAACAACCCTTCATCCAAGAGCGCTTTGCGGATGAACACCCACAAACCGATTCCCGCTCCCCCGCTCAAGCACGCCAATCCCAGTAGCCCAAAAAATTGCAGAGGCTTCGTCGAATAATCCAACAAAAATTTCACGCTCATCAAGTCCAGGAGCACGCGCACGGTCCGCGATATCCCGTAATTAGACTCCCCATTCTTCCGCGCGATATTCGAGATCGGAACTTCCGCCACCGAAGCTCCTGCCCAACTCGCCAGCGCCGGAATGAACCTGTGCAGCTCGCCGTACAAATGAATCTCCGACAAAACCTCGCGCCGGTAAGCCTTGAAGGTAGTTCCAAAATCGTGCAAATCCACTCCAGACAGCTTCGCCATCATCTTATTGGCAATCCGGCTAGGCAGCTGCCTCGTCAACCAGTGATCCGTGCGCGAAATCCGCCACCCGCTTACCAGGTCGTAGCCTTCCTCAATCTTTTCCAGAAACCGCGGAATCTCATCCGGGTCGTGTTGCAAATCTCCGTCCATCGAGATAATGATTTCGCCGCGCGCAAAATCAAATCCGGCCTTCAAAGCCGGCGCCTGCCCGAAATTTCTCCGCAACTGCACTACATTCACGCGAGGATCATGCTCATAAATATCGGAAAGCACTTTGAACGTCTTATCTTTACTTCCGTCGTCTACAAACACCAGTTCGTAGCGTTCACCAATCGCATCCATCACTTCCGTAAGCTTCACGTAGAGTGGTGGAATATTTTCCTGTTCGTTGTAAAACGGAACGACGATCGAGTAGCGAATAGGTGGATCGTTCTTCATGCTTTCAGTTCTAGGCTTTCCTCAGGCTTCTTGGGCTGCGAAACCATAGTCTACCAGCCGAATCCCCTGCGAGGCGACAAGATTTCGTATTTGCGTGTTCGTCAATATCTCCACTTCGGCCTGACGCGAAGCCTGCAGCCGCGTCGCCGATTTGGCCAAATCCTCATCCAGGTATCCCGGATGGCACATCAGTTCGGTCGTGCCTTCCGGCAAAATCTCCAGCAGCCGCAAAACGCCTTCCCGTGTGAGCTCCCCCGTCTGTGCAATCCCACAAAAATAGTCAGCCGCGGCAATCCCCGCGCGTTCCGCCTGTTCGCGCGCATCCCGCGCCAGCAGTTTCAGGCCTCGTGCCTGCACTCCTTGCTTCATTACCACGGTGCTCTTTTGTTTCGCGCCCGAGGAAAGCGCCGCGCGCAGGCTCGATTCTTCGTGCGAAATCCGCACCGCCGCAATCCCATGCCTCTTCGCCAGCCGCAGGGCGATCTCAAACAAGCCGGGCAGCATCTGCACGTGGCGGTGCCCGTCGAGATGGGTCGGCTCGATTCCAACATCACGCACTTTCTGAATCTGCGCGTCCCATTCGTGCTCTACTTCTTCAAGAAGCACACTTCGGCGCGCCAGCTTCAGCAGCAAACTCTCCGGCCTGCCCTCTAACTCGCCCCGATCGTTCAAAAGCGTAGTCACCAATTCCCGATCCGCCACCGGCTCGCCATCGCTCAAATTCAAATGCACACCTACTCCTAACGCCGGCGTCGTCCGCGCTATCTCCACGCCAGACGCAAACGCCGCGCCATTGGCCAGCAGGGAAGCGCTCGTCACAATACCGTTGCGGTGCGCCTCGGCTATCCCCCGGTTGACGCCCTCCGTCCACCCCAGGTCATCCGCGTTTACAATCAGGTTTCTCAAGGCTTGCCTGTCCCGTCGTTCCAGCCTGTACTTCGGTACAGCTATCCTTTCGTGTGCCGCCACTCGACCGTACCATTGACCCTTTTTCCCCTCAACTCTAGCATGGCTTCCAGAGGCAAAAATGCCGCCAGTTAGGACGCGTGAGAGCAAGGTGTTAGGCGAGCGCTACGGTGACAAGCGCCGTGGCCGCCGCATGAACTCCCGCGTACCCGTTCGACTCGAGTGGGATGGAGACGCCGGAAAGCGCTTCTCGGTGGAAGCCCACACCCGCGTCGTCAACCCGTACGGCTGCATGGTGGTCTTAGAGCAGGAGCTTAAGCTCGAACACCGCCTGGCGCTAACAAACCTTGCCACGGACACCAGTAACGCAGCCGTAGTGGTCTGGCGTGGGGTTCCGCGCCCGGACGGCTGGGAGTACGGCGTCGAACTTGTCGCGCCGGAGATGGATTTTTGGGGGCTTGAGCTGTGATGAAACCTCAACCGAACGTCAAACCGGTTACCGCGGCCCCTAGAGTGGTCTCAACGCGTCCGCCCACGGCGGAAGAGCGCCGCCGCGCCCAGCGTGTCCTTCTCAGGATCCGGGTTGTGGTTCAGGTCACCGGCAAATCAAATACGTTCGAAGGTCATACCCACACCGTCAGCGCTAGCGGCGCAATGTTGATTATTCCGGAGCCTCTTCCGGAAGGAACCATGGTTACCATCGAAAATCCAAAAGCGCAGAGCAAGGTCGAAGCCCGGGTGGTACGTCCGCCGCAAATGAGCCACGAAGGCTCGCAAGTTCCGGTGGAGTTCACTTCGCCCTCGCCCAATTTTTGGGGCATCTTCTTTCCACCCGACGTTAACTGACGATCCGACGAGGATCGTCATTCTGAGCGATCGTAGCGAGTCGAAGGATCTCTCCTGACCCTGTGTTGTCGGCGCTCTCTGAGTCCTTCATGAAGGGCGCCTGCCCCGACCTGGTCGGGGTGTAAAATTCCCCCATTTGTTCTTTGCGTCGCAAACGGCTTAACCAAAAAAAAGCGGCCCCGATGTGCATCGGGGCCGCTCGGTATTTTCTGGTCTAGGTTGACTACTGGATCGTAACGTTAATCGCCGGCGCGGCAGGAGTAGCGACTGGACTAGTCGTGATCGTCACCGTCGTGCTGCCCGTAACCGTCATATTGAGTGTCCCGCTGTTTGATGCCGCTGTCATTGCGTCTCCCAAGTAGTGCGCGCTGATCGAATGCGTGCCCACGGACAACGCGGGAGCCGTCGGGGTCGCAGACCCGCCCGACACCGTGGCCGCCGTGCCAATCATCGTCCCGTTGTCGAACAGCTCGACTTGCCCGGCAGGCGTGCCGCCAGTGACCGACGCGCTAAATGTGAACGCCGTCCCAGAGGCAACCTTGTCACTATTTACGGTCAATTTTGTGACCGTTTGCGTTAGCGTCGGAGGCGGCTGACTTCCGCCACCTCCTCCACATCCCAGCGTAAAGCTCAGGATGCATGCCAGGCCCAGTCCAAGCGCAGCACGGTATCTCTTGCGCCCACCGCCCGGCAGGAACACCAGGAACAGCGCAGCAAAGCCCGTTCCCGCGCTCAACGCCCACCAACCCTTGCCGGGCGTCGTCGGAGGTGTCGCATTTGCGGGAGGAATTGCCTTTGCCTCGAACATCCGATCCTCCCGAGCATTGGAAGCTGTTAAGTTTGTCGATGTTGCCGTCACCATGCAGTTTAACGTGCCGGGGACAGCCGCAGTCCCTGTCACGATGATGTTCAGCGGAGAAGGCGTGCAGCTCACGCCAGGCGGCAGACTGGCCGCTGTCGGCGTCACCGCCACCGTGCCTGTGAATCCGCCGGTTGGCGTTACGGTGACCGTAAGTGCCGCAGCCGCGCCCGACGTCGAGTTAAGAACAAATGGCTGCGGACTGTAAGTCACCGTAAAGCTCCCAACCTGCGCCTGCGTCACGGTGACCGTCACAGACGCCGTCGACGCCGAGCCCGTGTAATTCCCGTCACCGCTCGTGTATGTGGCACTAATCGTTTGCGTTCCCGCGGTACTAAACGTGGTCGTTAGCGTTGCCGTCGCAAACGCGCCCGTCGTGGTAGTAGCGGCAGTCGGCACTACCGTGACTGTGCAGGAGGGAGCTGTGCCGCATGCCGAAAACGTAACTGTACCTGTTGGGCCGGCCCCATTGCTCGCGGAGGGAATATTGTTTTGCGTATAGTTCGTCGACATGGTCGCGACAAGTGTGACCGACTGTGCGGTTGAAACCGAGATTGATGTTCCCCCGTTGGCGGTGAGGGCCGTCTGCGTAGGGCCGGGAGTGACGGTGACCGTATTTGTAGCTGAGGTACTCGGGTTGTAGCTGTTGTCCCCCGAATATGTGGCTACGATAGGATTTGAACCTCCAGCGAGCTGAATGAGCAGATCCTCAACAAATCCCAGATTGCCCACGGAGGAAAGATTCGTGTTGGCCGAGCCGGTCTTTATGAAGTCGTTCATCGGCTTGCCGTTGTTGGTGAGAGTGATATTCCCCGTTGGACACGGGACCACCGGGATATTCGTGGCGGATGTCGTTGAAGAATTGTTGCAGATAGTCCCAGCGGTTGCTCCCACCACATTCACAACCATGATATAGTTCGAGCCATACTGGACGTTGGTGGCATTCTGGGACAGGAGGTTGCCAGCGGGATCTGAAGCCCAAATGTTCGCACTTGTTGTGCTGCCCTCTCTATTGACCGTCACGTTGATGTGCTGCGAGTCCGCCGGCCCAAACGTACCGTCGCCCGCGTAATGCGCAATGACTGGATAAGGCGTGCCCGCTCCGGTGGTGTCATCTCCCGGCAGCATATTCGTGGTAATCGTTGCGGTGCCGTTTACGAGTGTTGCGGAGCCCGCGCCGACTTGACCAAACCCCGGCGGCTCAGCGATCAGCGAAATGTCGCCCGTGGGCGTTCCCCCCGCCCCAGTGACTGTTATTGTGAAGCTTTGATTATTCCCGTGCGTGATAGTCACCGTTCCCGAAGCGGGGCTAGTGATGGCGGGCGTAGCAGTCTTGAAATTTGTGGTGACCGTTCCCCAGTTCGCGATCAAGTTGGTGACGTGGGGGGAACCGATTCCAGTCGCTAGGTCGTAGCCCGCCGTCGCAGTCCATCCCGGCGTCGTGGTGCTGAAGGGCGCCGGCGAGGAGGGCTCGACAAGTACGCCCAGCCCATTCAGGGCCTGGGTACTGCAGTTGGGATTATTGAGATTGCCGAACCCGTTGGCAGTTCCGAAAGAACCGACACAAGCTACGGAGTTGTTGCCCAGCGTGATGTCGTTGAAGGTACACGCGCTGTTGGGGATGGCGCTAGACGAGTTGCATGCGCTCGTGCCAGGCGTCGTGCTTTGATTTGTCGCTAGCTTGTACAGCACGTAGTTGGCGTTGCCTTGCCGTCCGGTACGGCCAGCGGCTACCTCCGACTGGTTAACGAGGGCCATGATACCGGCCCACGCAGGCGTCGAGGCAGACGTTCCGCCGACGCCGCTAAAATTGTAGCTCGGGAGGCCATTGACAACGGGGAGTCCGGTGAAGTTACAGGGTTGGGTAGGGTCTTGATTGCCGGAATCTGCTAGACAGAAAACGTAAAAGTGGCCACTGGGACTGTTGACTGATGCGTATAATGATACGTCTGGAATATCACGCACTCCGTCCGCAGGCACGCCCGGCGCACTCTGCCAGCTCGGCTTTGGGTAACCGGTGCACGTGGTCGCAGTCTGTACGCCGCAGGTGCTTTGCCCACCGCTTCCGCCGGCAAGATCCAGCGCGGTTTTAGGGTCCGTGTCGTTGGGATCTGCGCCGGAGCAGACCGAGTTCAGGGTCGCGGCCGTGGCTGTGCTGGCACAAGTATCGTTCCAGGGAATTTCAGGAATATAGGACTTGGCGGTTTCCAGCGCGGCGGTGTTGTTCCAGTATGTAGAGAGGCTATTCGCGTCATTAAAGTCTGTTCCGCCCACGGCTACGTTGAAGGGCGTCGAAGCCGCACCGCTGATCTGTAGCCCGTCGGATGACGCGTTCGGAAAGACGTCAGGGTCGCAGCCTGCCGAGCCTGTGTCCCCCGTGGACACAAAGATGGAAATACCCTGCGCCGCGCCCTGTTCCCAAAGCGTGGAGTTAAATGCCGTGTCGACAGCGGCCTCACAGGCCCCAAAGCTCTGGCTCATGACGGGCGCGAGATTGTTGGTGACGATGTACAGCGCCGATTGGTCAACGCCGTCCGTCGGGTCGGTTAGTCCAGCCAAATTGCCGGTGACCGTACCTCCGTTGACGACCAACAGAATGTTCGCATTGGGCGCTGTCGATCCGACCATGTCCACATCGAGGGTCGCTTCTCCGTCGTCCCCCGGCACGATTCCGGGGTCCGGCCCGTTCACAATGACGTTGTTCGTCGAAAAATTGGTTAGGTTCGGGATTCCAAATGCCGAACCGAACTGATTGACGTCCGAGATAGTTATATTCGATCTCGCCACAATCGCGACCGTCTGCCCCTGTCCGGCGGGCGAACCAGCGACTGTGGCCGGAATGTTATAGATGGTCGCCAAGTCGCCAGGTCCCACGGCGAATAGGCCGGTTCCCGTTCCAAATCCCGGTTTCGTCAATTTGCCTTCAGCTCTCAATTGCTGCAGCGACTTTGACAGGTGCATGAATGATTTCTGACGGAAGTCATTCAATGAGTGAATCCTTGCGATTACCGGCGCCAGAGCCGCGGGAATCTGTGGATCAGACAAATTCGCGGTGTGGAGCTCACCTTTCACCATGACATTGCGAATTTCCGTGTGAAAGGCGTTACGCACCAAACCGGCCGTTCCGTTGAACACAATGAACATATTTCCGCTGCTGGCCTTGATTTCCGTAAAGCCTTTTTGTGATAGCCATGCGGTCACCTTTTGAACGTCCGCGTCCGCCACCCCAAACTGTTGACCAAATTGTTGAGGCGTTAGCCACGCGTGGTAATTCGAAGAGTTCTTGGTTTGTTGCGCGTCTAACAAGTTGCGCAGGGCCGTTTCCTGTTCAGGGCTCCGCTGCAAGACCAACAACATGTGGTTCATCGGGCGAGAGTCCGCCACGACTCCCTGGTCGAATCCCGCAAGCGCCAGAGGATTCACACTATGCTGCAGTGTAACGAGTTTCGTCTCGTCGATGGCTTGCGCAATTCGCGGCGCCGCTAATTTCGTCTGCGTCTGCGCCGTCGCTGGTACGCTGGAAATCGTAAAAAGAGTGGAGAAGAACAGAAAGGAATTCCGAAGAATAAGAATGCTAGTCTTTTTCATAACCCGCCCACGCAGCTTAAGCATATTTGATATACACTGCAA
>Ga0210409_10006840_pt1 | contig 11828 bp, 10 predicted proteins | sample IncBWH17MmetaG_FD_161649 | JGI IMG/M metagenome (GOLD analysis project Ga0210409, IMG submission 161649) | Forest soil microbial communities from Barre Woods Harvard Forest LTER site, Petersham, Massachusetts, United States - Inc-BW-H-17-M | ecosystem: Environmental > Terrestrial > Soil >...
GGGCCATAGTGATACGGGCCCCAGCCCCACGGCGAGACGTACCAGGTCCATCCATAGGCCGGCGTGTAGAGGTAGACGTACGGGACTCCTTCCTCGGCGATGGTCGTCGTATCCGACGGCACCCAAACCCAACCGGGGCCCGCCGCGTAGACCCACTGCCCCGTCGGGTACGTGTACACGAGCTGCGCATTCGAGTCTGCCGTTGCGGGAGGCTGTGCCGGCGTCGGCGTCGGCGTCGGTGCCTGCGCCTGCGTTGCGGTGGGCGGCGGCGCAGCCGGAGGCGGCGAGGGAGGCGGTGCCGGTGGTGCGGGCTCGGCGGAGGACGCTCCCCCCGCGTATGGCTCGGGCATGGGCGCGGGTTCGGAACTAGGAGGAGGCGGAGGCGCAGGCGGCGGAGGAAGTTGCGGGGGCTCATAGTCTTCCGAGGCACCGCCGCAGGCCGTCAAGACGCACGCGAGGAGCAGCCCGGGAATAGGCAAGCGCATGATCAAGGCAGACATATTAACCGCGACTCAGGGATGGCTTAACCACGACTCAGGGATGGCATTCCCGTGGGCCAATGCGCCGCCCCCGGGTAGCACGCGCAGCTATTGCTTCTGAAGGACCGACACTACCTGGATGCCCGATTACCAGCGTCGCAGGCGTAGCTGAGCGAGTGCGTCGTCGAAGTCGCGTCGCCACAAAATCGCCCCGGAACGAAAACGTGGAGCGCCCGGCGTGAGCTCCCCCCGCGCAGCCGTCCAGTTGCGCGGGGTCATGGACGCGGTGTGTACCGTCGTACGGATGACGTTCGAGAGACCCCTCGCTGCCTAGTCGCTCAGGTCTCTGTAAAGCGCCGCGATGCGGTACACCGAGTCAGAGTCAGCGCTCATTCGTCAGGTCAGGCCAAAACGGAAAGCGCCTCGCGAAGTAGTGTTTCCACGGGCGGAGGTCGGACGCTGGGCGGGCGCAGTTCGACCATGGCAAGGGCGCGGCGAGCCTCTCCGTCCTTGAATCCCATGCCGCAGAGTGCGCGAAGCGCGACCTCGACGTCGTGCCCGCGCTGGCGCGTGTGGGCCTTTCTTTGGTTTTTCTTTTGCTCCATGTGTTCGCGACCAAAATCCCGCTCGGCGGAAAGCATGTTGTGAGCTCGGCACTTGACGGAGAGGTTGGAGGCGTCGTCGGCGCCTCCCACCGCGCGCGGCTCTCGATGATCCAGCTCGAGAAAAGCGCGGGATGGACAGCGCCGACCGCGGTCGTCGATGAACGTGCACTGCTCGCCGTCGCGCTCGAAGACCGCGCGACGCTCGGCTCGCGGCACGTATCCGCTTCGGGTCCTCTCGCTGCGTGCTTGCGCCGGTTTTTTTCCGGTCGCCGGTTTCGAGGGATGCTTCGCTTTGCCAAGGCGCTGTTTCTCGAGCCGTGCGAGCAGCAGATCGAGGGCGCGATCGAGAACGACCGACAGGCCTCCGCTCGGATTGGTGTGTCGCATCAGATTGACTGCGCGCTCGATCTTTCGTTTGAGCTCTGCACCGGCGGTGAACTGAACTTTGTACCTTTCCGGCGAGAGGGGCGCGATGCGGGATGGACCCGCTTCCGCTGTAGCGGAGGTCGTCAAGACGTTTTCGCCGCTCGCCGGTAGCGACGCCTGGCCGGCGACGTTGGGCAACATCTGAATCCGCGACGGTGCATCCGGCCGCGGGAAGCGCTGGGCGATCAGATGTTGCACCTCGCTCTTGCTCTTGCCCGAGGCGGCGCGCAGAAGCTCCTGGTGGTTGTCGTCGGTGAGGTGTTCGCGCAAGAGAAGAAGAGCCGTGAGGTGTATCTCGCCACGCTCAATCATGGTTAGTGCCACCGGGAACCGGCGCACTAAGCGCGCACCCGCAACGCGCCGGCATGCCTCGTCTTCTCCCATGCCGAGCCTCCGCACGCAAAAGTCGAAGAGCGAGGAGCACGCGGACTCCAAATCCAAGCGCCGTTGCTCGACTTCGCCGAGGTAGACGAGGAGGCCAGCGAGGACTTTGCGTCCTTGGCCGATGAGCGCGCGCAGATCCGAGAGAAGCTGTTCGTTGGAGAGGCGTGTGAGCTTCATCGTTCGCTCTTACCATCGAGAATTTCGAGCTCCGGATTGGCGCGCCAACGCAGCATCGGGCGCGTGTCGGCTTCGCAGCTCCGTTCGCGTCCGAACGGCGTGGGCGACGCCTCCGGAAGTCCGCACGGCGCGATTGCGGCTCGTCCCGCAGATGTCAGCGCGCGCGCGGCGCGTGGCGCGTCAACACAAATCGACATCGAGCGCGCTGAAACTTGCTCAGCAACTCGGCCGTGAGCCAGATCGAAAGACGCACTCGCGCCGATGACATGCGCCGACGCTTAGGAATTGGCCGGACGTTCCGCCCTTGCCGGATGTCCAAAACCGCAGCGGTTCAGCGTGAGGGGGCTGTGCCAGCTTGGGCCGGCCCCCGGCGAGGCGATCATCCTTCATCGCGGTCTACAAGCCTCGCACGCGATTTCGCGCGACTTCGCGTAGCTCCTCGGCATTGGCATGGCCAATGCTGACAATCTGTCCGGATGATCCGTCCCGGCGCAATCTTGTTCGGGATCGTGTTGCTGGTAACCGCTCCCTTGGGGTGGGGCGGGCATCGTCCACTGTTCGAACGACGCCGACTGTGCTGACGCCGGTCTCTTCGTCTCAAGCGCTCAGACCGAACATTGCCTTCGCGGTCAATGTTCTCCCGACCAATGCCTCGCTGACAGTGACTGCACCGGCGGGGCCGTATGCAGCTGCAACGCAGCCACCGGCGCGTACGGAGGTTCGAGCGTAAACACTTGCGTAAAGGGCAACTGCCGAACCGATGCGGATTGCGCGCCGGGCGCGTACTGTTCTCCGAGCTTCGGACGATGCGGTCCACCCAGCGGACTACTCCTAGGACCACTCCTAGCCTGCAGTCCGTTCCAGGGACTACAGGGCTACTATTGCCATACCTGCTTCGACGGCTGCACCGACGACAGCGATTGCAACAACGTGCGCCCCGGTTCGCCGTGGTGCGCATACGATCCAACCCTCATCGGTCACTGGATATGCGGAACATGCTGTGGGGGGGGCATGCGGGGTAACGCCTTCCATTACGGCGTTGTGCCAAGTGACGAATGCTCAGGGGGAGCGGCCGCGTCGGCCGCGCTCCCCTTGCACGACCCATCGTGACTAGAATGCAGTCATCCGTGCTCACAGTCGCCGACACCGCTTACTCGATTGCCGTCGTGAGAGCGGAGGAGAACGACCGACCTAGAGCGGAGCGCCTCTTCGAGGATCCCTACGCGGGTCTATTTGCCGCTGCGGGACAGCATGCCGCGGAGGGCGCGCAGCGTTTCCTCGACCTTCCGTTTTTCCGCGACGGCGTCCGACTCCGAACGCGTTTCATCGATGACTTCGTCAAGAACGGTCTCGCGGCCGGGTCCCAAGTGGTTCTTCTCGGCGCCGGATTCGATGCTCGCGGGATGCGGATGAAGGAGATCGCCGAGAAGCGAGCCAGCGTGTTCGAAGTCGATAGCTCTGATCAAATGGAAAGAAAGAAGGCCCTTCTTGCCAATGCGCGAGTGACGCTCCCCCCGTACATCGTCCATGTTCCATTCGACTTTGAGGCTTCGGACTTGGAGAGCGCCCTCCCGTCGGCACTATCCCGTCGCGGCTTTCGCGTGGGCAGCGGAGCCATCTTCGTGTGGGAAGGGGTAATCGGCTTCATCGGCCGGGCGGTGATCGAAAGGAGCCTCCGCTTCATGGCGCACGCCGGCGGGCCTGGCAGTCGGTTGGTCTTCACCTTCGGCGAGGGAAGTTTCGACCCCGACGAACCGGCGACCGTCGTGAAGAGCGCGGGCTTCCATCGCTTCGAGGAAATCGCCCTGGACAAGGTCTGGCGGCGTTACCTTCCCGGCGAGCCCCACCCGAACCTGCAGGTTTCGAAAATCGGCACGGCGTTCATGGCCGGCGCGCACTACGCCAGCCCCTGAGCAGTGACTATGGACCCATTCCAGGGTCGAACATCGGCCGCACCTCGGACTCGCCTTCGAATTCCGGCCAGTACTTTCGGTGAAGCTCCATGAACTCGGTGGCTATCCGAACCGCATCCGCCCTCGAGTCCGCCTTCAGAATGGCCCAGCCGCCAATCACTTCCTTGCTCTCGGTGAAGGGCCCGTCGGTCACGGTGATCTTGCCGTTGGCGAGGCGCACGAGGACGCCGTCCTTGCTCGGAAGCAGCCCGCCTGTATCGACGAGGGTACCGTCCTTGAGCGACTGCTGGACGAACTTGCCCATCGCCTCCATGAGCGCGGGCGGCGGCGGGGCCGCGCGATACGACTCCGGATGGCGGATGAAACTCAGGTATTTCATGGCTCCTCCTTTTGGGGGTTCGATGACACGACGAACGAGCCCCGCGCGGATCGACAAGGGGGGCGATTTTTCGACCGTGCCTACTTCGAGCCCGCGCCGGCGTTTGCCTTCGTACCCCCGCTCACGCTGGCGTTGCCCTTGCCGTTGGCGCTGGCGCCTGCTTTTTGTTCGTCGGCGTTGGCGGTCGTCGGATCGGTGACATTCTTCAGATCAAACGTCGGCGGCGCGTTCGGGTCGCACTCCGGCGGCGGACCGAAGCCGTCGGCCACGAACTTATATTCGAGCGATCCCGTCTCCTTTGGCTCTTTTCGGATGGCCTCGATGCGAACGAGGTGCTCGCCCCTTCGCGCCGGCGAGCAGTAGGAAAGAAGGTAGAAGCGCTTGGTGTGCGCCTCAATCTTGGCGGCCATCTTGTCGAAGGCATCCTTGACCTTCTCCCGGTCGCTGGCGAGCTCCGTCCCGTCCTTCCCGATATCCTCGAGGTGGGCCTTCTCGATCTCAGCGCCGACGCCGATCGCGAACATCTCGTAGTTTTGGTACTTGTCGTCGTTGACTTCTTTCTTCATGTCCTCGCGGGTCATCCGCGCCGCGCGGTCGGTGCCGTCGGTGAAAACCACCAGCGTACCGAATTTGATCGGCTTCCTCTCCTTGTCGAGCGACGACTTCAGCTCGCGAAGCGCTTCGACGACCGCGCCGTGAAGGTTGGTCGACGGGTCCTTGGCCTTGTACTTCCGCAGCCCGTCGAGACCTCCCTGCACTGAGCCTTGGGCTTCCGTGAAGGGGACCACGGAATGCAGCTTCTCCTCGCCATCGAAGGCATAGACGCCGACTTTCTGATGCTTGCCCACCTGGTCGGTGAAGCTCTTGGCGGCGTCGACGAGCGCATCGGACTGGCCACTTTCGGTCACGCTGCCGCTCATGTCGACGAGTAGCAGCGTGTACATCACGGCCGCTACCTCGGGGTTCTGGATGGTCTGTTTGCTCTCGAACTTCGAGACGAGCCCGTCGTCCTCGTAGATCGCGAAGTCGTCGGCCGTCAGACCGGCGACCGGGTCCTTTCGGCCCTTGTCGACGGTGAAGAACACCCAGACGTTGTTCGGCTTGCGCTGGGCGGAGTTCACACGGGTCACGGTGAGACTCCCGCCGCATCCCGAGAGGGTCATGAGCGCAATAGCGGCAGGGACCAGGGCAGGGACCAGGCGAGCGACCAGGCGAGGGAGCAGGCGACGCAAGAGAATGTGTTTCACGTATAGGAGTTAGCGCGGGTTCGACGCGTGCTGTCAACCCCATGCCCGTTGGCGTTTTCCACGCACACCTTTTCCCCGCACACCCGCACACCGGAGCAAGCTGGACGGAACTGGTGGTGCCTCGCGGCGGTTGTCATTGTCGCGTTCCGGTTGTCGGCGGTTGTCGGACTATCGCGGCTTTCCGCGGGATCTCAGCTCGGCAAGCGCCGGTATGTCGTTTGCCACCGCCGCCGCTGCCATGATCCGTCTCAATGCTCGCGTCCTTGCCCTTTCCCTCGCTGGTCTAGCTGCCGCGTTCGGTTGCGGCGGCAGCTCGAACACCGGCTTTCCAGACTCCATGTACGGCACCGACGCCGGCTCCGGAGCGTCTCAAAGCGCGAGCGACTCCGGCGCGGCGAGCGGTTCGAGCTCTGGAGTTGCGGGCTCAGGAAATGGGAGTGGATCTGCAGGATCCCCGGCATCCTCCGGGTCCAGCGGCTCCGGCGCCGCCGTCGCGGGCTCTACGAGTTCGAGCGGCTCGTCGAAACCCAATGGTTCGACCAGTTCGAGCGGCGGGACCGCTTCGAGTTCGAGCGGCAGCGGCAACTCCAGCTCGGGCGGAACCACGGGCTCCAGCTCCGGCGCGGCGGGAAGCTCGTCGGGCGTGACGAAAGTCGATGGCGGTGCCCTCTGGTCACCTACCAACTCGGCCCCGATTCACTTCCACTGGATGATCGGCGGCTTCACGACGGCCGACATTCTGCCCAACCAGGCCGGGCAGGTCGTCTACGACATCGATGGCGAAAACTCCACCGCGGCCGATGTCGCGGCCATTCACGCCACCGGCGCCGCCGCGGTCTGTTACGTCGACGTGGGGACACTGGAGCACGGTCGCTCCGACTTCAACCAGTTTCCGTCGTCCGTCGTCGGGCCTGTGGTGTCGGGCTGGCCCAACGAGAACTGGCTGCTGGTGACCGCCGCCAACCAAAGCATCATCCTGCCCATCATGAAGACGCGCTTCATCAACTGGTGCCAGGCCAAGGGCTTCGACGCCATCGAGCCGGATAACATCGACGGCTGGACCAACATCTCGGGCATCTCCCAGGCGGACAACCTCGCGTATGTTTCGGCGATCGGCCAGCTCGCCCACGCGCTGCCGCTTTCCATCGGGCTGAAGAACCTCGCCACCGACTTGAGCGGAAGTGACCTGTCGACGTTTGCCTCCAACTTCGATTGGGCGCTCCAAGAGCAATGCTACGAATACAGCGATTGCTCGGCGTACACGCAGGCCGGCAGCTTTTTGCCCCTGGGCAAGGCCGTGTTCGACGTCGAATACAACACGACGCCCAACTGCACCCAGGCGAACATGATGCACATGAACGCCCAACAGACCGACCTCGGCTTGGTCGGAGCGACGGCGAGCGGCTACAAATACACGCCTTGCATCCCCGACAACCAGACCACGTGGTGAACGCGCCCGGCCTGGTGAGCCGGGTGAGCGCGGTCGCTCGTGCGTTCTCGGGCGCTGGTCTCATCGTGGGGGTCGTTTTGAACGCCTCGTGCGCAAACCTGGGCGCCCTGACGTGCGAGGGCGACTGCCCGGACGCTTCGAACGAGTCCGCAGGCGGCGGCGGTGTGCGCGCCATCGCGTGCGGTGGCGGCTCCGTGTGTGACCCTCGGTCTCAAGAGTGCTGCGTCGCCGGGGGCGGGGGCACGAGCTGCACGAGCAGGTCAGGATGCTCCGGAGGGACCGACATCGATTGTGACGATCCGAGTCAGTGTCCCGGTGGACCTTGTTGGATCTGCATCAACGCGGGCGGCTTCCAGGGCACGTCCTGCAACTACATGGCCGACATCGTCGGGCAGTGGCGTTGCGACATGACGACGGCGCTGCCTGTCTGCCGCAATTCGAGCCAGTGTGGAGCGGGAAAGACATGCAGGCCGCTGCCCGTGGACATTCTCGACGCCGGCGCGGGGACGACATGGTTTTCCGCGTGCCAATGAAGCGTCATTCGCGCCCGTGCTTCTTGAGCAGCTTTTGCATGTTCTGACGGGATACCTCCGCGATCGTCGCGGCTCGCGTGACGTTGCCGCCGGCGACCTTGAGCGCCTGCGCCAAGTACTCGCGCTCGAAGGCGTCGTTCGCCTCGCGGCGCGCTATGCGCAGCGGGAGAAGCTCCGTTGGGTGCGATCCGGTGACGGCGGTGGAACTTTGGCCCTCTCCAGCCAGGTCGCGCAGCGCCCGGTCGGGCGTGACCAGGAATCGTTGCACGGCGTTACGCAGCTCGCGCACGTTGCCCGGCCAGCGATGCGCGCGAAATAACGCCCACACCTCACTCGGGAGGTCGCGCGCGGACCGGGGGGGCCGCTCGAGCGACAGGAAGTGCTCCACAAGCAGTGGCAGGTCCTCCATGCGCTCGCGGAGCGCCGGGACGGTGACGTGGGCAGCGGCGAGGCGGAAGTACAGGTCCTCACGGAACTGGCCGCGCGCTATTTCGGCGCGAAGCTGCCGGTTGGTGGCGGCGACGACGCGAACATCGAAGGCGACGACACTGGTACCCCCAACGCGCTTGATGTGCCGCTTGTCGAGCGCGCGAAGGAGCTTGGGCTGCAATTCCTTCGGCAACTCGCCGATCTCGTCGAGGAAGAGGGTGCCGCCGTCGGCCTGCTCGAAGACCCCGGCGTGCGCCTGGGTAGCGCCCGTGAACGCACCGCGCTCGTGACCGAAAAGCTCACTCTCGATGAGCGTCGGGCTGACCGCGCCGCAGTCGAACGCCACGAACGGCCCGGCGCCGCGCGCGCTCGCACGATGCACGGACTCGGCCGCGATGTCCTTGCCCGTTCCGGTCTCGCCCTCGATGAGCAATGTGACGTCCGCAGCCGCAATGCGCTCGAGATCCGCGAAGAGCTCGCGCATGCGCGGCGATGCTCCCAGCAAGTCGCCGAAGCGGTCGCGCGTGGTCTGCTCCCGCTCCACGGTTTCGGCCAACGCCGTCAGGGCGAGCTCCGTGTCGCCAAGGCGGAGGCGCGAGTCGAACGGAAGTACCGCGTCGTACACTCGCACGCCACCTGCGAACACGCCGTTGGTCGACCCTACGTCACGCACGCGCATCCCGCCGGCGACTGGTTCGACCTCGCAGTGCGCGCGCGAAACGCTGTCGTCGGTCAGGACCAGACCGTTGTCCTCGGCCGTGCCGATCTTGAGCGTCTGCCCCGCGACGTCCGCTCGCACCCCCGCATCCGGCCCGCCCACCACCTCGACTCGCACCTTCGCGTACCGCACGACGATGCGGGGGCCGCGGACGCGCGTTGAGCCGGCTGCGGGAGGCTCGGGCATAGTCTCGTCCATACTACAGGCGATGTCGCCCCCCTCGGCGGGCGCAAACCTGGTACCGGCGCAGGCTCGGTCGCTGCGGTAGGATGCGCAGTCGTGCACCCAGTCGCACCGACCATTCGCCGGATGGGGCGCTACACGCTCTACAGCAAGATCGCCACCGGCGGGATGGCGACCGTGTACTTTGGCCGCCTGGCGGGGCCGTCGGGCTTCGCGCGCACGGTCGCGGTCAAGTGCCTGCACCCGCAGTTCGCGGAGAACCCGGACTTTTCGGCGATGTTCCTGGACGAGGCGCGGCTGGCCACTCGCATCCGGAGCCCCTACGTGGTCCCGACGCTCGATGTCGTGTCCGAGCAGGGCGAGCTCGCCATCGTCATGGAGTACATCCACGGTGAGTCCCTCGGCGCGCTCCTCCCGTCCCTTTCAGATTCCGGCGCGCACGCGGAGCCCGTCCCCCGTTCCGACATTCCAGTTGCGGTCGCTGTTTCCGTCCTCGATGACGTGCTCCAAGGGCTTCAAGCGGCGCACGAAGCGCGCAGCGAACAGGGAGCCCCTCTTGGCATCGTTCATCGGGACGTATCGCCGCACAACATCCTCGTCGGCACGGACGGCCTGGCGCACCTTATCGACTTCGGGGTGGCCAAGGCTGCGGGGCGCCTGCAAACGACACGGGAAGGTCAGCTCAAAGGAAAGCTCGCGTACATGGCGCCGGAGCAACTGCGCGGCGAACCCGTCACGCGTCGCAGCGACCTCTATGCGGCTTCGGTGGTGCTATGGGAGGCGCTGGTTGGAGAGCCCTTGTTTCGAGCGGACGACGAAGGAGGCACCGTTACGCGCGTGCTCATGGGCGAGGTCGTGCCTCCGAGCAAGGCCGTGCGCAAAGGTCGCTCCCCCGCCGACGCGAACGCGATCGAACGACTCGACGCCGTCGTCATGCGGGGACTCGATCGCGATCCTACGAGGCGCTTCGAAACGGCGCACGAGATGGCCGTCGCGCTCCAACGATGCCTCGCTCCTGCGAGCGCGTCTGAGGTCGCGCGGTGGCTGGAACAGACTGCGGCACCAGCGCTGGGACGACGTGCAGCGTCCATCGCTGCCATCGAGGCCCAACCCCAGGGAGGGGCGACTTCCGTTCGGCGCGCACGCTCCATTTCGCTGATGGTAGCGGGGGTCGTACTGCTCTCGGCGGCCATCGCGGCGGCGCGTATTCCTTGGCGAAGCTCTGCGACCCCGCGCGTTAGCGCCGCGACCGCGTCCCCCTTCGTCACGTCGACGAGCAAGACGAGCCAGACGAGCCAGACGAGCCACGTGTCGTCGGTCAAGGATGACTCCGATCCGGCGCCGGCCGAATCAGGCTTCGGCAGCGCCTCGGACCACGCGGGCTCGAGTCCCCCGCCCCCAATCGTCGCACCGCCGCCGACGGCTGCAACGCCTCCCAAAAGAGCTCCCGCGGCCGCCCGTCCCTCCGATTGCAACCCGCCGTTTACATGGGACGACCAAGGAAAGAAGCACTACAAACGACAGTGTCTATGAAGCGGGATCGACTCCTTGGTGGGGTCGTCGTGGTGACGGTGGTCGGGCTTGCACAGGGCGCCTCTGCATCGCCTTCCGAACGCGCGGACGAAAAGCAACTATGCGCTTCGGCCGCGGAGGAAGCCGAACAGCTGCGCAGCGACGCGCGCCTTCGCGCCGCCCGTGAGCGCCTCCTTCGGTGCTCCCGCCCCGAGTGCCCTGCGGCTGTGCGGAGCGACTGCGCGCAGTGGATGACCGAGATCGAGGCCGCTATGCCCACGGTGGTTCTCGGCGTGCGCGATGCCCGCGGACAGGACGTCCTGGGGGCCCGCGTGTCCGTCGACGGTGTTGCGGTGACGCACGGGCTGGACGGCAAGGCGCTCGAGGTCGACCCCGGCGTGCACAAGTTCCGGTTCGAATCGGCCGGCGCCGCGGTGGAGCAAGCTGTGCTCATCCGCGAAGGCGAGAAGAGCCGCGCGATCACCGCAATGCTCGACGTCGGGCCCGTTGCGCCGGCGGAGCGCTCATCAGCGCGTCCGGCCGCGGGCTCCTCGCCGGCGTCGTCGACAACGACTTCGCCACGCCCTTCGGCGTGGACGTGGGCGCTCGGCGGCATTGGGCTCGTGGCGCTGGGCCTTGGAGCGTACCTCGAGCTATCGGTGAACGCCGACGCAAGCGGATTGCAGAGCTCGTGCGGCCACTTTTGCTCCCACGCGCAGATCGACCCGCTCGTGCTAAAGCAGCAGGTGCTCGGTCCCATCGCCTTCGGCGTCGGCGCGCTTTCCCTCGGCCTGGCCGCGTACACGTTCTTCGCAGCTCCCGTGGCCGGCGGCGCGGTATCGGGCGTCGGCGCGCGGTTCTGAGACCCACCGTCGTGCACTTCGCTCGCTCCGTAGCCCTCCGTGATTCACCATGCGTATCGCCACCTGGAACGTGAATTCGCTGAAAGCGCGTCTGGAGAAGCTTGCCTGGTGGGTGGAGCGGACGAGCCCGGACATTCTTTTACTGCAGGAGACCAAGTGCACCGACGCCGACGCGCCGCGCGACGCGCTTGCCCGGCTCGGTTACGACATGGCGCACCACGGCTGCGGCGGCCGGAACGGCGTGGCCATCGCGAGCCGGTCGCCGCTCGCTGGAATCGAGACGAACTTCGGCGCACCGCTGACGCCCAAGCCGTCTGAGGCGTCCGAAGAAGACCCCCTCGGCGAGCCGCGCATCATCGCAGCCACCACCGCCGGCCTCCGGATGGTAAGTCTTTACGCCCCGAACGGTCGAACCATCGGCTCGCCCTCTTACGTCGCGAAGCTTGCCTGGCTGGATCGGCTTTCGCTCTGGCTACGAGCGATACCCAAGGAGGCGGCGCTCGTTCTCGGTGGCGACTTCAACGTTGCTC
>Ga0210409_10006841_pt1 | contig 11827 bp, 14 predicted proteins | sample IncBWH17MmetaG_FD_161649 | JGI IMG/M metagenome (GOLD analysis project Ga0210409, IMG submission 161649) | Forest soil microbial communities from Barre Woods Harvard Forest LTER site, Petersham, Massachusetts, United States - Inc-BW-H-17-M | ecosystem: Environmental > Terrestrial > Soil >...
CTGCGCTCGACGCGTTCTATGTCGACGGCATCCGCCACAACATCCCGTTCCTGTCGGCCCTGATGCATCACCCGCGCTGGCGCGAGGGCAAGCTTTCGACCGGCTTCATCGCGGAGGAATTTCCAAGAGGCTTTTCGGCGCGGCAGCCGGAAGGCGAGGTCGCGCGAAGGCTCGCCGCGGTCGGCGCCGCGATCGATCACGTGCTTGGCGAACGCAAGCGGCAGATTTCCGGCCAGATGAACGGGCGGCGGGTCGCGCGCGAGCGCCGCCGCGCCGTATGGCTTCAACGCGAGGAGATCGCGCTCGATGTCGCGCGCGAGGCCGGCGGCATCGCGGTGCGCTTCATCGATGGCGACGGCCGGCCCGGCAATCCCCATCATCTGGTCTCATCATGGGTGCCGGGTGAAGCGGTCTGGCACGGCACCATCGATGGGCAGATCGTGGCCGTGCAGGCACGTGCTATTCCCAACGGCATCCGATTAGCCCATCAGGGGTTCGAGGTCCCGGTCTATGTCTTCACCGAGGCGGAAGCGACTTCCGCCCGGCTGATGCCGGTCACGACCGCCGCCGATACCGGCAAGAAATTGTTGTGCCCGATGCCGGGGCTCGTGGTGTCCATCGCGGTCACCGAAGGGCAGGAGGTCAAGGCCGGCGAAACGTTGGCCGTGGTTGAGGCGATGAAGATGCAGAACGTACTGCGCGCCGAGCGCGACGGCACGGTGAAGAGGATCCATGCGGCCGCCGGCGCGACGCTGGCGGTGGACGCGCTCATTCTCGAATTCGCTTAGCATTGTCATTCCAGGATGGTGCGTCGGCACCAGACCCGGAATCTCGAGATTCTCAGGTGCGCAATTGCGCACCATAGTTCGATGCGGAGCCTGTGATCGGGCCGGCCAACAGGCCGGACCCGTTGGCATCGCCCCGGAGTGACGGAAAGAGGTTCCCGATGGCCTTCCGCAAACGCCGCGAAACACTGCGTTCGATCCTGAAGGGATCGTCATGCGTTCGTCCGGGCTCGGTCTATGACGCGATCTCGATCCGCATCGCCGAAGACCTCGGCTTCGAGGTTGGCATGTTCGGCGGCTCTGTTGCGTCGCTCGCGGTGTTGGGCGATCCCGACATCGCGCTGATTACGCTGACCGAGCTTGCCGAACAGATGCGGCGCATGTCGCGCGCCGCCGCACTTCCCGTACTGGTCGATGCCGATCACGGCTATGGCAATGCGCTCAATGTCCGCCGCACGGTGCAGGAACTGGAAGCCGCCGGCGCCGCGGGTCTCACCATCGAGGACACGCTGCTGCCGCAGGCTTTTGGCGAAGCCAAGACGCAACTCATTTCGCTGGAAGAGGGCGTCGGCAAGATGAAGGCGGCGCTCGACGGGCGCGGCGATCCTTCGCTGGTGATCATGGCGCGCACCGGTGCGTTATCGGTCACCTCGCTCGAGGACGCGATGCTGCGCGCGAAGGCTTACGAAGCAACCGGCGTCGATGCTCTGTTCTTCACCGGCGTCAAGACGCCGGCGGAGCTGGAGGCGATCGCGGCGGCGACCAGGTTGCCGATTGTGCTGGGCGGCGCGCCCGAGGCGATGACCGCGCTCGACTATCTCGCTACCCGGCGGGTGCGGATCGCACTGCAGGGCCACGCGCCATTCGCGGCCAGCACGCAGGCCGTCTACGAGACGCTGAAGGCGCTGCGCGAGGGCACATCGGCAAAGGACCTAAAGGGCCTTGCGTCCGCCGAGCTGACCGGCCGCGTCACGCGCGAGCAGGAAATGAAAGCGCGCAGCAGCGACTTTCTCGGGCTGAAGAAATAAATGAGCGGCGCCATCCTTCATGTGATGATCCGAGGCCGCGTGCAGGGCGTCGGCTACCGCGCCTGGATCGAGCATCACGCGATGGCAAGCCGGCTTGAAGGTTGGGTGCGCAACCGCAGGGACGGTAGCGTCGAAGCGGTATTCTCCGGGCCTGCGGAAATCGTCGCCAATATGGTCGCGTTATGCCGGCGCGGGCCGCCATCGGCGCGGGTCGAAGCCGTCACTGAGGAACCGGCCGGCGCGGGAGATCTTGGTCTGCGCCGGGCAGGCGAGGGGTTTTCGGTGCTGCCGACAGTGTGAGACCCAGCGGTCTGGTTGGAGGTGACGATGGCGGTGATGTTGAGGGCGATATTGGCCGTTTGCCTTGGCCTGTTCGTTGTGCCGCAGGGGCGCGCCCAAACCCCGGCTCTACCGGATTCAGGCATCGATGCCACTGCGAGCGAGGATATCGTGATCGGCAGCCGCGTGCTGGCCGAGCTCGGCGTGCTCGACGGTTTCGGTCATGTCAGCGCGCGCAGCCCCGTCAACCCCAACCACTTTCTGATGTCGCGCTCGCTGGCGCCGGCGCTGGTCACTGCCGACGACATCATGGAGTTCGACCTCGATGGCAACGCGGTCGATGCACGCGGCCGTTCGCTGTTTCTCGAACGCTTCATTCACGGCGAAATCTACAAGGCGCGGCCGGACGTGATGTCGGTGGTTCACACCCATTCTCCCGGCGTCATTCCGTTCGGCGTCAGCCAGGTGCCGCTGCGCGCGATGTTTCACAACGCAGCCTTCCTCGCAGCCGGCGCCCCGGTCTGGGACATCCGAAAGGATTTTGGCGAGACCGACATGCTGGTCCGCGATCCCTCGCGCGGCAAATCGCTGGCGCAAGTGCTCGGCGACAAATCGGTGGTCTTGATGCGCGGCCACGGTGACGTGACCGTGGGTCCGTCCGTCAAGATGGCGGTGTTCCGCGCCTACTATACCGATGTCAATGCCAAGCTGCAGTCGCAGGCGATCGCGCTCGGCGGCGATATCAATTATCTGACCCCCGGCGAGGGGGCCAAAGCCGACGCGATCAACTTCGCCGTTATCGACCGCGTCTGGAATCTCTGGAAGCTGCGGGTCGCCCCGAGCCTGGCGAAGTAGCGTCACCGCGGCAGCTTGGCGATCGCCCGGCTCAACTCGTGAATTTCGTAGGGTTTGCGCAGGATCGGAAAATTGCCGCGCACATTCGCGGCGGCGTCGCTGTAGCCCGTAGCCAGCAGGATCGGCAGGTCGGGACGGATTTCCTTCAGGCGACGGGCGAGGCCCAAGCCATCCATCTTGCCGGGCATGACGATGTCGGAGAAAACCAGATCGATCCCGTCGCGTTCGACTGCCCGCAACGCGGTCTCCGCATCCGACACCCTGTGAACGGTATAGCCGAGTTGCTCAAGCAGGCTGCAGCTGACGGAGGCAACTTCCGGATTGTCTTCCACCAGAAGCACCGTTCCGCTGCCGCCGGCGTCCGCCACGTCCTGGACGACGGCCTTGGGGTGGGCGCTCTCGCGGGGCAGCAGCACCGTGACCTTGGTTCCCTTGTCGAGCTCGCTCTCGACCTCGACCGTTCCGCCGGCCTGGTGCGCGAAACCATGAACCTGCGACAGGCCAAGGCCCGTGCCCTTGCCGATCGGCTTGGTCGTGAAGAACGGATCGAAGATCTTGCCGAGGACGTCGGGCGCGATGCCGGTCCCGGTATCTTCAACGCTGATGGCGACTTGGTCGCCGGCATCGCCGATCGCCGGGCGATTGCGTGCCGCGACCGTGACCGTTCCGCCCATCGGCATGGCGTCGCGCGCATTGATGACGAGATTGACGAGTGCAGTCTCGAGCTCCGAGATATCGACCGTAACGGGCCAGACGCCGCGATCGATATTGAAGGCGAGCGCCACGCCGCCGCCGACACCGGTGTACAAGACGTCGCGGATGGCTTCGATCCGCTCGGCAAGATCGACCGGCTGCGGATTGACGCTCTGGCGCCGCGCGAATGTCAGCAACTGGCTGGTCAGGGACGCGCCGCGCTTTGCCGCAGCCTCGATGGTTGCGACCGCGTGCTGCAGTCTGGCGTTGTCGCCAACACCCTTCTTCAAGGTGTGGATGCCGCCGTTGATGACCATCAGCAGGTTGTTGAAGTCGTGGGCCACGCCGCCGGTGAGCTGGCCGAGCGCGTCGAGCTTCTGCGATTCCGCGAGACGCTTCTGCATCTGTTCGAGCTTGAGCTGGGTGTCACGGCGCTCGGTGATGTCGCGGGTGATCTTGGCAAAGCCGACCAATCTGCCGTTTTCATGGATCGGATCGATGATCACGCTGGCCCAGAAGAACGTGCCATCCTTGCGGACGCGCCAGCCTTCCTCTTCGTAGCGGCCTTGTTGTTCGGCGATGTTCAGCGCGCGCGCGGGCTTGCCATTGGCGCGGTCGGTCTCGGTGTAGAAGCGGGAAAAATGCTGGCCGAGGATTTCCCCGGAAGAATAACCCTTGATCCGCTGGCCGCCGATGTTCCAGCTCGTGACGATGCCGGTGGGATCGAGCATGTAAAGCGCGTAGTCGGCGACACCTTCAACCAGAAGTCGGAAACTGCGTTCACTCTCGAATAGATCCCTTTGCTGCCAGTGTTTTTGAACCATTACAACCCGCCTCAAACGGGCAAATGCATGAACTCTGATTTTGTTCCATAGTCATTTGGATCTTTTTTGCAGGTCGATTCGAGAAGGAAGCATAATGAGAACGGGACCTTATCACGCAGCCGCAGGACAGCGTCCTTTCGCCATCTAGCCGGCAACCATCTTCGCTCTCAGCCATCGGCGCAGCGCGACGCCGGCCCAGATCGCCTCGACGATCCCGAACGGCCAGGCCCCCTGCAGGAAGCCGTAAGCCGAACCCAGCCCGCACGATACGGCGAAGGCGAGGACTTACCAAGGGCTTCGCCGTTCCAGCGCGTAGGACACCAGCATTGCGGTCACGGCGAATAGTCCGAAGATCGTCAGCCCGTCCATTATTCATCCGCCGTGCGCAACCGCCTTCTTTTTTGCGATACCCATCGCGTCGAACGCTAAGGGCTCGATCAGCGGCCAGGACGCCGCGCTCGCCGTCAACAGCGTCGCGAAGACCATGACGAACATGGTAGCGGCCGAGATTCGCCGTTTGGTTTTCCGGACCCGCCATCCGATCCAGAGCCAAGCGCAGCCGACGACCGCGATCGCAAGCCGCGTCGCCCAACCGTGGGCATGATCCAGCACCGCGATCGAACCGCCGGCGAGAGCGAGCAGGGATGCCGGCAAGGTGAACGGCAGGACGCAGCATGCCGTGCATGCCGCGGCTGCCAGCGCCGTCGCCACGGCGGCTCCGGCCGCTTTGCTACCCGGTGTCCTGTCCGCTTTACTTTCCGCCGCGCAGCCGCAGCCGGGCGAATTCTCTGACGGCGGGATGCAAGAGGGTCCGATAACGCTCACGTGAGCCTCCCAAGGTTGTGGTCCGATCGGCTGATCGGGTACTCCCTCAAGTCACTTGAGGTTCAAGCGCAAAAACAGGTGCGGCAATGCGGATTGGAATACTGGCCGAACGGACCGGAACAACGGCTCCGACCATTCGCTTTTATGAGGAGATCGGACTGCTGCGCCCGGCGGCGAGAGCCGGAGGCCAGCGTACCTACGATCATGAGGACGTCCGCCGGCTTGCCTTGATCCGCCGCTGTCGCGACTTCGGGTTTTCGATCGAAGAGATACGCGCGCTATTGTCGCTGATCCACAATCGCGGCTCCTGCACGGAGGCGCGAAAGCTGGCGGAAGGTCATCTCGCCGCGCTGCGCCGCAAGCTTGCCGAACTTCAGACGCTGGAGCGGACGATCGCCGCGCTCGTGGCGGAGTGCGCCGCAAGCTGCGACAACGGCGCGGCGCCGGGCTGCGTGATCCTGCAGGCGCGGTAGGGGACGCCTTACGCCGCCTGGAACACGCGCCGACCCGTGCCGGGCCAAATCGATCCTTGTCGCCACTTGACATCCGTCCTCTTCTGTCAGATATTTCTGTCATGGCAGAAACAACCGCCAAGAAAGAACTACCCGCCGTCGTCGAAAGGTTCATCCTGCACTGGGGTGACATGGGGGACGAATGGGGCGTCAATCGCTCGGTGAGCCAGATTCACGGGCTGCTCTATCTGTCCGAACAGCCGATGACCGCCGAAGATATCGCGGACACGCTGGGGATGGCGCGGTCGAACGTCTCCAATTCGCTCAAGGAACTGTTGTCCTGGAATCTGATCCGGCGCGCGCCCATGCTTGGCGACCGCCGCGATCATTTCGAGGCGGAAACCGACATCTGGGAAGTGGCGGCGCGGATTGCCGCCGGCCGCAAGGAGCGCGAGATCGATCCTGCGGTCGATGCGCTGCGCGCCTGCGTCTCGGATGCCGCCGACGATCCGACCATCAGTCCGGTCGCGAGCAAGCGCCTGAAGGAAATGCTGGCGTTCACCGAACTGGTCGACCGCTGGTACACGCAGATGCTCAACGTGCCGCGGCCGCGGCTGATTGCGCTGATCAAGCTCGGCGAGAAGATCGTCAGCTTCCTGCCGGCGGGGAAAGTCAAATAGAGCGGAGCGTAATGGGAGCGCGCGATGGCTTCAGCAAGGATGGCAAGACTTCCAGCATCGCCGGCTTCCAACGAAAAGCTGCTCGACGACCATCGGTTCCGCGCGCTCCTGCCTGACCATGAATGGGGACGCCTGCCGCTTGCCATCTGGAGACGATTCTCCAAACGCCTCGCTGCTGGCAGGACCATCGTCTATGTCGGCGAGGTCGAAGAAGTGAGCTGCAGCTGGGCCGGCTGGTGGCTCGCGCAAGTCGCGCGCCTGATCGGAGGGCCGCTGCCGACCGGCTCGGCGACGGGCGTGCCGATGATCGTCACGGTGACGGAGGATGCGGTAACCGGCGGCCAGGTCTGGACCCGGATCTGCGCGCGTAAGGATGGCTTTCCGCAGGTCATCCATTCCTCCAAACGCTTCGCCGGCCCGACCGGCCTCGAGGAATATGTCGGCTTCGGCATCAGCATGGGGTTGCGGATATCTGTCGTGAACGAAGCGCTGCTGTTTCGCAGCGTGGATTACGCCATCCAGGTTGGGCCGTTGCGGCTGCCACTGCCGGAGTGGCTCACGCCCGGCGATCTGACCGTGACCCATCGCGATCTCGGGAGCGACGAATTTCGCTTCACGCTTGAGGTCATCCATCCCCGCTTCGGGAAGCTTATTCGTCAGTCCGCCGTGTTTCGGGAGGCCGCGCCATGACATCGTTGCTCTGGACCCTGATCGCCATCCAAATCGTGATGGGCGTGTTTGACACCTTCTACCACCATGAACTTACCGAACGGCTGGCGTGGCGCCCCTCGCAGCGCTACGAACTCCGGCTGCATGGCGTGCGCAATGTTCTCTACGCCTCTCTGTTCCTTATTCTCGGCTGGCTGGAAGTTCACGGCATTTTTGCGATCATCGTGATTGCGGTGCTGGTTGCCGAAATCGTCATCACGCTGATGGATTTCGTCGAAGAGGATATGAGCCGGAAGCTTCCGGCCAGCGAACGCATCAATCACACGCTGCTCGCGATCAACTATGGTGCCATTCTGGTGCTGCTGCTGCCGGTTTTGATTGAATGGTCCATGCAGTCGACCGGGATCAGATCGGCCTACGCCGGTCTCCTCAGTGTTGTGGCTGCGGCATCGGCCGTTGGCGCCGCTCTTTGCGGACTGCGGGATTTCACCGCGTCCAAACGTCTTGCGCGAATGACCAGCGTGCCGGCGCCATGTCTCGTCGAGAAATTACCGGGGCGACAAACCGTGCTTGTCACCGGTGCGACCGGGTTCATCGGCAGTCGGCTGGTTGCAGGCCTCGCCGGCGCAGGTCATCGGGTCATCGCGCTGGTCCGCAACCCGGCCAAGGCGGCGGTGCTGCCGCCGCCGATTACGTTGATCACCAACCTCGATCAGTTGGCTGCCGATGCCAAAATCGATGCGATCGTGAACCTGGCAGGCGAGCCGATCGGCAACGGTCTGTGGACCGACGCGAAGCGCCGCGAGATCCTGGATTCCCGGATTCATATGAGTGGCGACGTTATTCGGCTGATCGCGCGTCTTGAGTGCAAGCCTGCCGTGCTGGTCAGCGGTTCGGCGATCGGCTGGTATGGCCTCTGGCAGGATCAGGTGCTCACCGAGTCCGCCAAATCGCACGCCTGTTTCAGCCACGAACTGTGCGAGGCCTGGGAGAACGCGGCGCGTCCGGCCGCCGAGTTTGGCGTGCGCGTCGTTTACTTGCGGATCGGCCTGGTATTGGGGACCGATGGCGGTTTCATCACGCGGATGCTGACGCCGTTTGAATTCGGTCTGGGCGGTCCGCTCGGATCGGGCAAGCAGTGGATGTCGTGGATCGAGCGCGACGATCTGGTTCGTCTGATTGCGCATGTTATCGCAACGCCCGATCTCTCCGGTCCGATCAACGCGACGGCGCCGATACCCGTCACCAACATGAAATTCACCGAGGAGCTTGGCCGGCGGCTGCATCGGCCTGCGGTGTTCCGGATTCCCGCCGCGCTGCTCCGTCGCGCTGGTGGCGACTTCGCCAATGAGCTTCTGCTGGGTGGCCAGCGTGTACTGCCGAACAAGGCGCTCAGCAATGGATTCGTGTTCCGGCATGAAACGCTGCGCAGTGCGTTCGAGGCGATCTTGTAGGGGCAGGGTCTCACCCCGCTTTTGCCAAGCTGCGGAACGTCGCTGCCAGCGTTCGCAGCGCCGCGAGCTTGGCCGGGTCGCTGACCTTCGAATGCAGCATCACCTTCGAGACGCCGAGCTGCGGCAAGCCTTGGGCCCGGCCGATGTCCATGAGGCCCGGCGGCGCGATCCGCCGCGCCAGCGGCGCCACCGCGAGCCCTGCGAGCGCGGCCGCGACGACGGCGGTGACGCCGCCGCCGATAAAGGCCTCGCCCCAGGCGATGCCGGCCTTGTCGAGCGCGCGAACCGCAATCGCGCGCACCCCGCATGGCGGCGCCAGGGTCGCCAATTGCAGGCGTTCGCCGCGCCGCCATGAAAAGCGCGGCGAAGCGAACCAGCCATATTGGTCTTCGGCGAGCTTCTCGCCGCCGCGCCGGCTGCCTTCCTGCCGCACGATGACCGCATCGATCCGGCCGGCATCGTAGGCATCCAGGAGATCGCGCGAATAGCCGATGGTCACCGCAAGTGCAAGCTGCGACGACACCGCGTGGAGCCGCTCCAAGAGCGGTACCAGTTCGGGCCCCGCCGCGTGATCAGAGATGCCGAGCGACAATTGCTGCCGTGCCGGCTCTTGGCCCAACAGCGCGCGGTCGTGCGCCTCGACCAGCGCCCGCGCCCGGTCTGCAAACGCTGCGCCGTCGGCGGTCAAGCCGACCGCGCGTGGCGAGCGCTCGACCAGCCGCTTGCCAAGCACGGTCTCGAGCCGTTGCAGCTTCATGCTGATCGCGGCCTGCGTGGTGCCGAGCGCTTCAGCGGCGCGGGTAAAGCTGCGCAATTCGGCCACCAGCAGGAAGGCCTGCACCGTTGATATATCGAGGGTCGTCATAACGTAGTCTTATTATTGTTATCTATAGAGATAAGGTACCAGAATGAATAGAGCGGGTCTAGCTAGAGGTCAGCGCCAAACCATTTGCGCGCAAGCCTCATCTCAAGGACAACGATCATGCCTCTCGTCACCGTCACCTATTCGAGCCCGCGCCAGTCGCCCTCGCTGAAATCCGACATTGCCGCCGCCGTTTCCGAGCTCACCGCAAAGATCCTGCACAAGGATCCCAAGGTCACCGCGGTCATCGTGAAATCGACTGGCGCGGCTGACTGGTTCGCCGGCGGCAAATCGCTCGCGGAGCAAAAGCTCGCCAGCTACTGGCTCGACATCCATGTCAGCGAGGGCACCAACACCAAGGACGAAAAGGCGGCCTTTCTCGTCGCCATGTTCAAGCGCATGGGCGAGCTGCTGGGGCCGCTGCACCATGAGAGCTATCTGCACGTCGATGAAGTCAAGGGTGACGCTTACGGCTTCGGCGGGCTGTCGCAGGAGCGCCGCTATATCGCCGGCAAGCTGGAGGTCCCGCCGGCGTGACTTTCCTTTAAGCCGCCGTTTCTGGCAGGACCATCTTCGAGGCACCAAACACGTCCGCAAAGGCCTGCCGGAGCGCAATATCGACATCCGCCATGGTCACGGGATGGCCGAGATCGACCAGCGACGTCACCCCATAGCGCGGGTCGGCCACGCCGCAAGGCACGATCGCCGAGAAGTGCGACAGATCGGGCTCGACATTGATGGCGATGCCGTGGAACGACACCCAGCGGCGCAGCCGCACGCCGATGGCGGCGATCTTGTCTTCGAAGCCTGCGCCCTTGTCCGCCCGTTTGACCCAGACGCCGACGCGGTCCTCGCGCCGCTCCCCGCGCACATTGAAGGCGTCAAGCGTGCGGATGATCCATTCCTCAAGGCCGGCCACATAAGCGCGAACGTCGGGCCGCCGCCGCTTGAGGTCGAGCATCACGTAAGCCACGCGCTGGCCCGGACCGTGATAGGTGAGCTGGCCGCCGCGGCCAGTTTGGTACAGCGGAAACCGGGGATCGAGCAGGTCAGCGGCCCTTCCGCTGGTGCCGGACGTATAGAGCGGGGGATGCTCCAGCAGCCAGACCAGTTCGCCCGCCTCACCCGCCGCGATCGCAGCCACGCGCTGCTCCATCGCGGCGACCGATTCGGGATAGGGCACCGGGGCATCCGAAATGCGCCATTCCACCGTGCCACTGGTCGCGAGGGCGAAGGTCGTGAGGTCAAGGCTTTGGCGTTCATTAACCATTAGCTAACCATAACGTGGTGATCTCTAAACCAGCAATTCTTTAGTCCCAGTGCGGCGGTGTTGAAGTGCCAACCCTCGATAAAGTCACCGTCGATCTCATGGTGGTCCTCGGGACCACTACCATGCCCGTCCATCAGGTAATGCGGCTTTCCCGCGGCGCCATCATCGAACTCGACGCGACGGAAGCGGACGAGGTCAAGGTGCTCGCCAACAACCTGCCGGTCGCCAGTGGCGTGGTGCTGGTCGATCGCAACCGGATCGCGGTCGAAGTCAAGCAGATGCTGCCGAAATCGCCGGGCAGCCGGTAAGCCCGTTCGGCATTCGCGGGGCCTTAAAACCGGCGCCCGCGGGCCTTGTCCGCCAACCACTGATTTGTTACATCGGCGCCGTTGATCCGGCTGGGTGCCATGTCGCGCCAGCCTCCCATGCGCTCGTGGCGGAATTGGTAGACGCGCTGCCTTGAGGTGGCAGTGAGTAACATCGTGGGGGTTCGAGTCCCTCCGAGCGCACCACCTCAAAATCACGCAAGTTCGGCTCGAGCTTAATGCCCGTATCCATCCCCGATGCCGTACTCCTGGTAGATCGTCAGGGGATCAAGGTCGGGAAACAGCCTGCACTTGGCCTGGGCCAGATGCAGCGTGACGGCTGCGGGCTCGCGGCCATGGGCGAGAAGCTTCCTGATGTCGTCCATATGCGCCCGCGGCTGGTGCTTTGGCGGAAGCTGCTCCAGCGCGACGAAAGCCGTTGCCAGCGCTTCGGTGACAACCCATTCGTCGTGGCCCGTGATTCCCTTTCTTGGCATTAGTGCACCCCACCTCTTGTGGCGATCGCATTCTAACCTGATCGAGCTGGAACCGCCATCGAGCCTTTAGGCGGCTCGCGCGACCAGATTCCGCCTTGACGCTGGCGAACTTCATCACCTCCAACTCCTTGAGTTCGGGATCGAGCACGGGCCGGCCAAGCGGCTCGAACCCGGCGCTGAAGAGGGCGGGCCGCGATCATCAAAACGGTAGGGTTGGGAATTTTCCGCTGGCGGCGTCTTGCATTGTGGCCGTGCCGGGCTAAAAGGCCGGGACGTCGATGCCTCCCAACACCGAAAACCCAACCAAAGCAAGCGCGGGCAAGGTCGAAGGAAATATAAGTTTCCGGTG
>Ga0210409_10006843_pt1 | contig 11826 bp, 9 predicted proteins | sample IncBWH17MmetaG_FD_161649 | JGI IMG/M metagenome (GOLD analysis project Ga0210409, IMG submission 161649) | Forest soil microbial communities from Barre Woods Harvard Forest LTER site, Petersham, Massachusetts, United States - Inc-BW-H-17-M | ecosystem: Environmental > Terrestrial > Soil >...
ACGAAGTCGCTGCGCCTTCGGTTTCACCGTCCTCGGTTCATGTGACGACCGATTGGTGCATCGAAGAGCTCTCCGCACTGGACGAGGACGTGTGCTACGTGCTGCCAAGGCTTGCGCAGGGCCGGCCGCGGCGATTGATTGTCTATTTGCACGGGATCATCCCGCCGGTGCCGGACAGTGTTCCAAAGCGCTCCGTGCAGACAGCGGTCCTGCGGGCAAGCGTTCGCGCGGGCGTGGCCGCTCTCGTGCCGCGAGGGCGCCGAGGTGTCGGACCGGCGGGGGCGCGCGACTGGTGGGCCTGGCCGACGACATCTCGTGCCATCGCCGAGCTCACCCCATCCATCGTGGCACGCTGGTCGGCGGCAAAAGCGAAGCTCGAAGGCATTGTCGGCATGCCGTTTGAGCGGACCTATCTCGCCGGGTCATCCAACGGCGCCTATTTTCTCGCTGCGCTCATCGTGCGCGCCGACGAGCTGGGCGACGCATTCCCGATCGACGGCTTCGGCGCCATGTCCGGTGGCGCCTTCGGGGCGGCCGCGTCGGGGGAACTTCCGAGGATCAGACCTCGACCTTTCTACGTCGGTTTCGGCGCGTACGACGAAGAGTCCAGAACGAATGCGCGATTGCTGGTAGCGGCCCTTCGGGCGGCGCATTGGCCCGTTCGTGAAGCCGAGCATCCACTCGGCCATGGGGCCAACGAGGTGTACCTCGACGAGGCAATCGAGTTCTGGATGGCAGCGGAGGGGAGCGCTCCGGACGCGCAGCGGTGATTCGCCAGCTCGTTCACACGAGCAGGCGACGACATCACCACCACTGCGTAGCGCAGCTCCAAGCCGAAGAGGAAGAGCCCATCACGCACACGCATCCGTCGGTCTTTCCCGCGTCCGAGGTGATCGTGCAAACGCCGCTGCATGGGGTGCCGCAGGAAGCGCCGTCGGCGACGCCCGACGCGCACGCGGGAGCTTGTGTTCCGCTCGGCCGATAGCACTGCGGCAGCGGGCTCGGGTACACGCACTGCTGGCAATTGTAAACGGATGTGGACGTGTTGCAGCTGCAGGTCTTGTTACCGAGCTTGCTACCGCCGGCGACGTCGGGCCCGCAGCCTTTGGTGCAGGGCTGGACCGAGGCGGTGCAGCTGGTGATCTTGTCCTGTAGTCCGGCCGGGCAACTCGCAGTCCCGCCGCCGCTGCCGCTCGAGCCGTTCGTAACCCCGGAGCTCGAACCAGAACTACTCGAAATCACGCTACTCGAACTGCTGCCACCGCCACCCGTAGAACCGCCGCTCGTAGAACCGCCGCTCGTAGAACCGAGGTTCGAGGAGTTTGCCGCTCCGCTTCCGGACCCCGAAGTGGCGGCGGAGCCCGAAGAGGCGGCGGAGCCCGAAGAGGCGGCGGAGCCCGAAGAGGTCCCACCGAAGAGGCCGCTTCCCGGGTCCGGTGCAGGAGCGCTGTCGGAACTACCGCTGCCCGACGAACTCGGATAGCCAGAATCGCCGAAGTCTCCCGTCGTGTTCACGGCGTTCGCACACCCGAAGGGCAGGCTACGCATGGAAAACAGCGACCCGAAACCGATGGCGACGCGAGCGACATAAGGGAATGTCTTCATCGCAACCTCCAACACCGCGAGACGCCACAGCCGGCGCAACAGAGCGTTTCAACGTACCCCCGGTGGTATGGATGTCAAGTGGCCTTACCACCAGGTGGCCGGCCTGCCCGGCCATGCGTGTGTGGGATTCAAACGACGTTCAGGCTGCGGACGAGCGCCCGGAATCTTCGTCGGGCTTGTCGAAGACGACACGTTGCCGCAGCACGTGAAATCGCGAGGGATGCAGCGATCTCGGGGATCGTGAGCCCTTCGACCTCGAAGCTCAAGAACACGGTGCGTGATTGGAATTCGATGCCCTCGAGCAGCACCTCCAACAGCTCCCGTGCGCGTTTCTGATCGGCGGCGTCCTCGGGGGACGGTGACGGAGAACGGCCCAGATCCAGATCGGCCTCCAGGACCTCTCGCTGCGAGCGGCGCCTCATCCCATGAACAATGCGAATCGCGGTGGCGTGCAGGTACGCACACTCGCTGCCAGTCATGATGTTCGGCAGCCTTTCCAGGGCGATGAGGAATGCCCCTTGTGCCACGTCGTCCGCCCGATCCGGCGGCAGTCCCATTTTTCGAAGGAATTGCCAGAGGGGAGTGTAATGGACGGATACGCTCGCATCCGAACAGCCGACGGCTGGCATCGGATTTCCCCGCATCACGGCGTTTCGAGTTTGTAAGCGCGCTTCGCGAGCCGGTACGAGAGGTCGATGGCAATGTCTACTGCCTCATCCTCCGCCAATCGGTGTTCGGCCACCCACTGGGCGAGGAAAGCGCAATCGATTCGCCGAGCGACGTCATGCCGTGCCGGAATGGAAAGAAAAGCGCGCGTGTCGTCGTTGAATCCGACGGTATTGTAGAATCCAGCGGTCTCGGTCGTGCGTTCTCGATAGTTGCGTATTCCCTCCGGACTATCGAAAAACCACCAGGCCGGGCCAAGCTTGAGCGCGGGATAGTGACCTGCCATCGGTGCGAGCTCGCGTGAGTACGTAGACTCGTCGAGCGTGAAGACGATGAGCGTCAATCGGGCATCGTCGCCAAACCGGTCCAGCAGGGGCTTGAGGGCATGCACGTACTCTGTTCGCGTCGGGATGTCGGCCCCTTTGTCGCGACCGAACCTGGCAAGCACTCTTGGGTCGTGGTTGCGCCACGCTCCCGGATGAATTTGCATGACCAGACCGTCTTCGATGCTCATCGCGGCCATCTCGGTCAACAGTTGTCCACGGAATTGCTCCGCCTCGCTGGGCGACGCGTCGCCGGAAAGAGCTTTCTGGAAGAGCGCTTCACATTCGGACCGGTTTAGGTCGAACGTCGCGGCCGACGGATGACCGTGATCGGTTGCCGTGGCACCGAGTGACGCGAAGTACCGGCGGCGAACCTGCAGGGCGCGGAGGTACCCCGACCAACTACGCGTGTCTTCGCCGGTGAGCGTCGCGAGGTTCGTGACGTTTGTCGCGAAGTCTTCGCGTTCCGGGTCCACCACGGCGTCCGGCCGAAACGTCGTGATCACTCTCCCGCGCCATGTGGACTTCCGTAGCGCCAGATGATGCGCCAGCGAGTCGAGCGGCGACTCGGTTGTGGCCAGCACCTCGATGTTGAATTTCTCGAAGAGGGCGCGCGGCAGGAATTCGGGTCGAGCAAGGCAATCGCATATCTGGTCGTGGATTCGGTCCGCGGAGGTCGGCCCCAACCGCTCGCGGATTCCGAACACCTCGGCCAGCGCGTGCTCGAGCCACATCCTCGTGGGCGTGCCCCGAAAGAGATGCCAGTGCTGCGCCAGTACACGCCAAATCGCTCGCGATGAGCTTTCGAAAGGCGCGCCATCCACGGGGCGGATGCCCACCGATTCAAGGGGGATGCCCTGACTGTGAAGCATCCGAAATAAGTAGTGGTCCGGGGCGATGAGCAGCGATGCGGGGTCCGCAAATGGCTCGTTTCGCGCAAACCAAGCCGCATCCGTGTGGCCGTGGGGGCTCAGGATGGGCAGTGAACGAACCTCCGAGTACAGGCGGCGCGCGATCTCACGTGTGGCGGGCTCCGGCGGGAACAGCCGGTCATCGGAGAGAGACGAGGTACCCTGCATCGAATTCACCGCGATCGCGGACCGCGCTTGTGAGTCGCCGCGACGGAGACCGCGAGCTCGCGCTCCGCGTTCGAGGACTCCCGCTCCTTGAGCAGTTCCCAGCCCCGGTTGAAGTCCCGGTCCACACGTTCCAGGTGGGCGCGCATCGCCGCTCGTGCCGCCCGGCTGTCTCGGGCTTCGAGCGCCGCGAGAATCGCTCGATGGTCGCGTACGACCGCCGCTCGCAACTGTGGCGTCTGGAAGTGGTGTTCCATGCGCCGCCAGATGGCGCCGCGGCCCTGATCCCACAGGTCCCGAACCACCGACACGAGCGCGCTATTGTGCGTCGCCCTCGCGATCGCCAGGTGAAAGTCGCGATCGGCCGGGTCGGCGTCGAGCTTGTTTCGGTGGCGCCGCTGCATGTCTTCTACGGCAGCCCGGACGCTCGACAGCTCGTCGGCGGTCGCATGGCGTGCGGCCTCCGCCGCGATCTCGCCCTCTATGAGCCAACGCGCTCGAAGCAGCTCGAAGGGGCCCTGTCCTTCCTTTGCGGGATCGGCGACGCCGACAGGCCGTCGGGCTGCGACATAAATCCCGGCGCCGACCCGAACCTCCACCTTGCCTTCGATCTCCAGCGCAATGAGAGCCTCACGGACCGACGGGCGAGAGACTCCCAACTGGGCGGCGAGCTCGCGCTCGGAGGGCAATCGCGCGCCCTCCGCGAATTCTCCGGACGAAATCAGCTTCGATAGCTGATCTGCAATTTGACGATAGAGTCGCTGATTCTCCACTGCTTGAATCGGCATGTTGGTTCCTTCCGAGGCCGGCCCCGTTTGCACGTTCGCCCGCTCCCTCTTCAAGCGGCATCGGGCGGCGCAGCTCCGAATCTTCGGACACGCGACGTTCGTGCGTCCTCGTCAATCGTCCTAGTCAATATGAGTTGGACAGGTTCGGCGCGTTCAGTGTAAACGTACCCCGCCATTGGTCGGGGTGTCAAGTGGCCTGACCAGTCTCTAGTTTGGCAGTTTGGCAGTTTGGCAGTCCGGCGTTCGGCAGTCCGGCAGTCCGCCAGTCCGCCAGTCCGGCAGTCGGCAAGTCGCAGAGGTTTCCAAGATGACATCCTCGAGTCTCCCGAGTCTGCGCCTGGACGGGCACAGCGCCGTCGTTCTTGGGGGAACCAGCGGCATCGGGCGCGCGTTATGTCTCGGTCTCGGCCGCGCCGGGGCCGACGTCGCCGCCGCCGGCAGACGAGCCGACCTCGTCGAGCAAGCCGCCGACGAGATCGAACGCCTGGGGCGCCGCTCGCTGCGCGTCACGGCCGATGTGACGGACCGGGGTTCGCTTGAACGCCTGCTCGACGCCGTGGTTTCGGTGTTCGGCAAGGTCGACATCCTCATCAATTGCGCCGGCAAAATCGCGCGTGGTCCGACCATCGACTTCGACGAGGCGGTTTGGACCGACATACTCGATACCAATCTCACCGGAACGCTGCGGAGCTGTCAGGTCTTCGGTCGTCACATGATCGAGCGGGGTTACGGAAGAATCGTCAACGTCGCTTCGCTCACATCCTCGGTCGCGTTCCATGAGGTGGCTGCCTACGGGGCCAGCAAGGCGGGCGTGGTGGCGCTCACGAGATCGCTGGCCGTGGAGTGGGGCGCCAGAGGAGTTTGCATCAACGCCGTTGCTCCTGGCGTGTTTCGGACTTCACTGAACGAGTCCCTCTTGAACGAGACGGCGCGAGGTCGTGAACTCCTGATGCGCACTCCGGCGGGTAGGTTCGGACAGGTGGAAGAGCTCGTGGGTGCGGCCGTGTTTCTCGCGTCGGAGGCGGCCAGCTTCGTGAACGGTCAGGTGCTCGTCGTCGACGGCGGGTTCTTGGCGAGCGGTGTCAACCGGTGAGGGGCAGCGAAGTGGCCCGGCTTGCGATCAGCACGCTCGCGGTCGTCGCGCTAGTGTTCGTCGTCGAGGTTGCCGCCGCACAGGCCTCTGTGCCGTCGTCCGACTCGACCGCGTCGCCGCCGGGAAACTCGGCGTGGCCGCTGGACACGACGTCGCCTCCGGTGGCTGCACCACCGCCCTCACCGGGCCCCGCATCGCCCTCGCAGGCCGCCGATCAGCCGAAAGCCGAGTCCCCACCCATGACGTTGGCCGCGCGCGAAAAGCAAGCCGCGGCCGCAGCTCCGTCGTGGTTCGCACGACCGCCCTTGGAGGTCGCTGTCGGCGCGGGCAAGGACACCTGGAACTTCACGATTTACGGCTTCATCGAGGCCGACATCATCAACGATTCGACGCGCAGCTATAGCGACTCCATCGGAAATGCGCTCGTTATGCGCGATGAAGTCTACGAAGGCCAGAACGGGCGTACCCAGTTCTCGCTTCGCAACACGCGGCTGGGTGTCGCCCTCAAATCGCCCCGTGTGGGTGGCATCGCGCCGTCGGCCGTCCTGGAAGCCGATTTCTTCGGGAACCAACCTTCGAAGCCTCCCAACACTTCCGAATCCGCCTATTTCGACAGTCCCGGATTTCGCTTGCGTCACGCTTATCTCAAGCTCGAAGACGATTACGTCGACGTGTTGGCAGGGCAAACGTATTACTTGTTCGGCTGGCAGAATTATTTCTTCCCGTGTTCGCTCGAGTTCTTGCCTCTTCCCAACGAGGCGTTCGGACGCACGACCCAGGTGCGGCTCTCACACACGTTCAAGTCGGATTGGGTGAGTCTCGATGTGGCCGCGGCCGCCCTTCGGCCTGCGCAGCGCGACTCCGAGGTTCCCGACGCAAACGGTGGGATTCGGTTGAGCGTCAACCACTGGAAGGGCATAAGCACCCCGGGCAACGGCGGCACAGCCGCCTTTCCCCTCTCTTTCGGAGTTTCCGGGGCCGTGCGTTCTTTCAAAGTCGATGCGTTCACGCCTCCGCCGACCCAAAGCTCGAATCATGCAACGGGGTGGGGAATCTCGGTCGACGCTCTGGTTCCCGTGATCCCCGCTCGCGATGCGGACGACCGCGGGAACAGACTCACGCTCACTGGCTCCTTCGTCATGGGGAGCGGGATCGCCGACCTCATCAACACCGGCGGCGGCGCGAACTTCCCGGTGCTGCCCAATCCAGCCATGATCAGCCCTCCGCCGACGTATACGCCCGACGTCGACAATGGCCTCGTCACATTCGACACGGCGGGGGTATTGCACACTATCGACTGGCAATCGTTCATGGTGGGGCTGCAGTATTACGTGCCCCCGGACGGCCGCGTCATCCTCAGCGCGAACTACACGCAATCGTTCTCCCAGAACATCACCGACCTCTATCCTCGAGGGGGAGCAGAGATCATGCTCTTTAGCCGCGTCGCTAGGTTGTCACGCTATGCCGACGGCAATGTGTTCTTCGATGTGACGCCGGCCGTGCGGCTGGGTGCCTCGTTCCAATTTACGGCGAGCGAATACGTCGATGGCGTGACGCCGCGCAACCTTCGCTGGATGGGGCAAGCGCTGTATTTCTTTTGATGCTTCAAGCGCTCATCGCGGCGTTGCCCACCCCGGGCTCACGCAGCAGGCCCCACAAGAACGCAGCGCCGATGAGATCGAAAAACGATATCGCGATGAAAAGCGGAGCGTAACCGATCTTCAATGCAACGATGCCGACCACCTTGGTGAAGCAAAGCGCGCCGAGATAACCGGCCATGCCGGAAAGACCATTGGCCGTCGCCACGGTTCGGGTCGGGAACAGATCGGCGGGCAGGGTCAGAAGCGTCGAGGAAAGGGCCTGGTGTGCGAACGCGGCGATGCAAAAAAAACCGATGGCCCATCCTGCGCTCGGCGCCCTCCCGATCGAAATTGCGAATAACATGAGCAGCGCGCACGTCAAAGCGGCCAGTTTGCGCGACGTGAGGACGGCAAAGCCGAGCCGGATGAACATCGGTGACAGAAGGCCTCCGAACAGGCAACCTACGTCGCCGGCCACGAACGGAAGCCAGGCAAAGGAGCCGATGTCTTTGAGCCTCATGTGCCGCTCGGTGGCGAGATAGAGCGGAATCCAATACGTAAAGAATGCCCAGGCAGGCTCGGAAAAGAAACGCGCGATGGCGAGGCCCCAGAAGTTCTTCTGTCCGAGAACCACCCTCCACACGCCCTTCGGAGTCGTCTCGTTTCTGGGTGCCTGGTCATCCGCGCTGAGCTCTTCGCTTCCCTCACGGATGTAAGCCAACTCGGCGGGCGACAACCACCGATGCTTTTCGGGCGCCCTGTAGACGAGCAGCCACATCGCAAGCCACAGGATGCCGACGGCGCCGGTCGCGACGAACGCGGATTGCCAGCTGTATTGCATTATCAAATAGACGACCAACGGCGTGGCAATCGCCTGGCCCAGCCCTGCCCCGACGTTGAAGATTCCGGTCGCGATCGTTCGCTCGCGCGGCCTAAACCACTGGGAAACCGCTTTGGCGCCGCTGGGGAAGTTTCCCGATTCCCCCATCCCCAGCAAGGCACGAAACACCGCGAATGCACGCCAGCTTCCAGCGAACGCAGTCAGCATTTGGGCAATCGACCACCACAGGATCGAAAGCGCGAGTCCTGCGCGAAGGTCGAGGAAATCGACGATTCGCCCCATCACGGGTTGCATCACGAGGTACGTGAGTTGGAAGGCGAGAAGGATGTTGGAAAAGTCGACCTCGTTGATTCCGAGTTGTGTCTTCAGCGTCGGCCCTGCGACCGAGAGGCACGTTCGATCCAAGTAGTTGACCAGCGTCACGCCCATGAGAAGAAGGGCGATCCACCAGCGCAGGCCTTTGACGTATCGGGCGTACGTGGCCACGCCCACCCTCATAGCGCGCGGGGGAGTGGTAAGGCCACTTGACACCCCGACCAGTCCATGGCAAAAGCTCGTAGAAGCAGCCGTGGGTACCGATGCATGGTGCGTGGGATGGGAGGTTGGCTTTTGCGCTCGTGCCTAGCGTTGGGGCTGTGGGGATGCGCAAACCAAGGTAGCAGGGCGTACTCGAATCTCGTTTGCGGCTTCACAGAGCCCGCCTCTCCTCAAACCGACGCCGAGCGATGCGGGGCCGGCGATATCAATCTCCCGCCTGAACCGGCCTATCCGGCGGTATGCCGGACCCTCGTCTCCAACAAGTCGACGCCAGACGAAAGCAATCTCGACTCGAGCGCCATTCAACAAGCCCTGAACCAGTGCAAGGGTCAGGGTGCGGTCAAGCTGACCAGCAGCGGCGCGAACAACGCCTTCATGGCCGGACATTTGACCGTCGACAGCGCAGTCCTGTGGGTCGATGTCGGCACGACGCTGTATGCTTCGCGCGACCCGCAGCGCTATCAGAGCACGGGCAATTGCGGGCTGACCGGGATCAGCGACAGCAGCGCGTGTCTTCCGCTCCTTTCCGTCTCGGGGATGAACGCCGGTATCGTGGGCGAAGGCGTCATCGATGGCCAAGGCGGCGAACCCCTGCTCGGGCGAGATTACTCGTGGTGGGACCTTTCGAATGCGCTTCGCGCTTCCAACGGCAGCGGCCCGAACCCGGCGCTCATCGAGGTCAAACAGGCCACCGGCTTCGTCATGTACAAGATCACCCTCCACAACTCGCCGAAGTTTCACGTAAAGCTCTCGGCGAGCCCGCCGGGCGCAGCGTGCTCGACACCAGGCAGCGGCTTCACCGTGTGGGGCGTGACCATCCTGACGCCATCGGTGAACCAGACCTCGACCGGCTTTCGCCCGACGCCGTACTATGCACGAAACTCCGATGGTTTCGACCCGGGAGAGTTCGCTTCGACGAGCTGCGGCGTCATCGCCTGCAGCCAGATCAGCACCGGCGATGACCAGGTAGCCCTCAAAGCCTCGCACGGCCTCCACGACATCGTGATCGCCCACAATCATTTCGGCTCCGGCCACGGTATGTCGCTGGGAAGCGAAACGAACGGTGGCGCCTCCAACATCAGTGTCTACGACTTGACGATCGACGCCGATTCCCGATGGAACGGCGCCCCTTCTTCGGACACCGGCGACTTCAACGGGATTCGCGTCAAATCGGACGAGAGCCGCGGCGGGCCGGTGGACCAAATCGTTTACCAAGACGTATGCATGCGGGACATCCTAAATCCGATCGTCGTCGACTCGAGCTACAATCCCCTCTACGGCGGCACTGCATATCCTGATTTCGGCAGTATATCCATGCGGCATGTTCGTGACGTCACATGCATGGGGTTGAGCCCGCCCCTCGTCATCCTTCAAGGGTTCAACGAACAGCACCCGGCAGGCCCGATCCAGCTCGATGACGTCTCGATCGACGGCATCACGAGGCTCGACGTGGCAGCCGAGTTTGCTAGCGTTTCGCTGGGTCCTGGCGCGGTGAACTTCGTGCCACCGAACGGCGCCGGCGTGCAGGTCACAAGCAACATCTCGATGAGCGCGATGCCAAAGCCGTGCACCTTTCCGCCTCTACCGGTGCCCCAATGAGGGGGATGGGGCAAACGGGCGCCAAGCTGAGTGAATCGGTCGTCCGCGAACTGTGCGTGGCGGAGCTCGCGGGCTGGAATCTCAGGGGCAAGCGCGTGCTGCTCATCGCCCCCGACCTGACGCGGACGGCTCCGATGGGCCTGCTGTTCCGGGCCGTGCACGACACGTTGGCAGGCGAGGTGAAGGCCCTTGACGTCCTCATTGCCCTCGGCACCCACCCGCCATTGAGTGAAGACGCCGTCAATCGAAGGTTCGAGCTCACATCTCGGGATCGCTCCGAAAAGTACGGCAATGTCCGATTCTACAATCATCAATGGAACGACCCAGGCCAGCTCGTTTCGATCGGCGTCATCGCCGAGGAGGAGGTGCACCGGATCTCTGGAGGGATCATGCGCGAGCGCGTGGACGTCACCATCAACAAACTCGTGTTCGACTACGACTTGCTTCTCATCATCGGTCCGACTTTTCCTCACGAGGTCGTCGGATTCTCGGGCGGAAACAAGTACCTCTTCCCCGGCATATCCGGGAAAGAAATCATCGACATGTTCCACTGGCTCGGAGCGCTCATCACCAACGAAGCCATCATCGGTACGAAACACACGCCGGTGCGCGCCATCGTCGAGAGAGCCGCCTCCTTGGTCCCTATCGAACGCAAGTGCGTGAGCCTGGTCATGGACGGTGAGGATCTGGCCGGTCTCTACATCGGAACGCCGGAGGAGGCGTGGAACGCGGCCTCGGAATTGTCGGGTCGGATTAACGTCGTTTACGAAGATCGGACGTACGATTCCGTCCTGAGCTGCGCCCCGCCCATGTACGACGAACTCTGGGTGGGCGGAAAGTGCGCTTACAAGCTCGAGCCCGTCGTGGCCGATGGCGGGGAGCTCATTATCTACGCGCCGCACATTTCGCGCGTCTCCGCCACCCATGGGCAGCTCATCGCCCAAATCGGGTATCACGTGCGCGATTACTTCGTGAAGCAGATGCATCGATTCACCGGCGTCCCGCGAGGCGTGCTGGCGCACTCGACGCACGTCAAAGGGCGCGGGTCTTACGACGGGCGCGTCGAGCGACCTCGTATCACCATCACGCTCGCGACGGGCATCGGCGAGGAAGAATGTCGTGCCCTCAATCTCGGCTATCGGGACCCAAGAGCGATCGACACCGCGCAATGGATGGACCGAAAGCGAGACGGCTTCCTCCACGTTCCCAAGGCCGGAGAGACGTTGTATCGACTGAACCCCAACCGTGTCCGGTCGGCCGGGGCGCATCCGGTCGAGCGTGCGAGCTCGCTGCGAGACTGACCCATGGCGGTCGGGCTGACCATCTCGGCGACCGGCGCGCTGGATTTTCTGGGTCTTGGAGCTCTCGTCCATCGTCTGGATCCGGGCTTCGTTCCGTTTCACAAGGCCACTCAATTCGGCGGGCACGTGAGCGGCGGCGAGTTCAACGTGGCGGCCAACCTGGCCGACTGCTTCCGGCTCAATGCGGGCATCGTGAGCGCCATGGTGGATTACCCGATCGGGGACCTTGTGGCAGAGCGTGTGCGCGCAATGGGGGTTCGGTCGTTCTACAAGCGTTTCGCACACGATGGCGCGAGGGGGCCGAACATCGCGACCGTCTACAGCGATCGCGGTTTTGGAGCTCGGCCTCCGGTCGTCTTTTACAACCGGTCGAACGAAGCGGCCGCCTTCCTCCAGCCGGGCGATTTCGACTGGGAT
>Ga0210409_10006844_pt1 | contig 11824 bp, 9 predicted proteins | sample IncBWH17MmetaG_FD_161649 | JGI IMG/M metagenome (GOLD analysis project Ga0210409, IMG submission 161649) | Forest soil microbial communities from Barre Woods Harvard Forest LTER site, Petersham, Massachusetts, United States - Inc-BW-H-17-M | ecosystem: Environmental > Terrestrial > Soil >...
AGCGAAAGCCACGCTCCGACGGATCGAGCGTCTGCCCTGCGCTCCGCTTCGGTGAGCGCGTCGGATCGGCGGCTCTCCACAGACTGTTTCCACAGGATGTCCACACACGAGGCAAACGGGACTCTTGACGCCGGCATCTTGCTGGGACACTCAACGCACTCTCACGAGCGCCGAAGCATGATTGCTCCCAGGCCACTCATATCGACGCGAGTCCCGCCGCTCATCCTCGGTGGCGGCAGCCGCGGTGAAGCGCTGCGCTTGGTCGCCAACATTTCGATGCGGCTCGCCGACTGGATCGAGCGCGACCATTGCCACGGTAATATCGGACGGGAAGAGCGGCAGCGAACGGCTGATCTCGTTCAGCTGCTTCGCTCAGCGGCCTCGGCGGCTGCAACGCTCGCGCGGTAGGCGCCCTTTCCAAAACTCTCCGCCCGGCTGGGACGGAACGCGAAGAGTTGTTGGGCCACGATGTTGGTCGGAAACGGCTCGTCCAGGCCGTAGCTTTTCGGCCTCCCGGCGCGCGGAAAGTACGCGGTCCCGAACAGCCAGTCCCAGAACGCGAACTTCGTCGCAAAGTTGAGGTTTCGAACCTCGCGCGCGTGGTGCCACCGGTGCATCCGGGGCCCGTTGACGACGTAGTCGAGCGGTCCGAGCGACAGGTCGATGTTGGAGTGGATCCACATCCCCCAGCATGCGTCGATCGCCGACTTGATGACGGCGACTTCGGGGGACATCAGGAGCGCGATGGGGGCGAGCTCCGCGGTCCCGGTAATGAGATTTTCGATCACGTGGCCGCGCGTTCCGCCCACCCAATCGACATCGAGGACCGAGTGATGCGCCTCGTGGAGGCGCCACAAGAAGCGATTCTTGTGCATCAATCGATGAAAGCAATAGATGAAGAAGTCATGGCTGATGAGCGACACGCCGAGTTGTGCACCAAGGGGCCACGTGCGAATTCCGCGTGAGTGGCTCCAGCCGGTGACGTGATCGATGGCCGGCACCGTGACCGCGTATGCCAGCCACCCCATCGCAATGGAGAAGGAGGTACTAAACCAGAGTAGGTCCGTCCAGAACTCGCGGCGGAAGAACCGCTGGCGATCGAAGGGAAACCGCCGCTCGAGCACAATCATCAACCCTGCCCAGGCGACGATGACCAACGTGGAGCCAAAGCCCATTCCCGTTACCCCGCTGGACGGCTGAAGGGAGGCTTGCGCTCGGCCATGGCTGTCATTGTGCTTCTCCTAGTATCGGCCGTGTCTCTCGCGCTCACCATTGCTCGAATCGTGCGAACTCCCGACCGGGACCGACCTCGTGCTTACCCGACCGAACCCGAGCGGTGGGAAGGAATCACCACAGGCGGATCCTCCGCCAGCCTCTACACCGCGTTGAAGACCTCTCTTTTCTACTTGCCTGGCTCGGCGATATTCGGCGGTGTCGCCGCGCTTCTGCTCGCTCTGATGCCCACGAGGGTCCTGGCGTCGCTCGTCGGCGGATTCCTTTCGGGCGCAGCCGCCTCCCTCCTGGTCGCGACCCGGCTACTTAAGAGCGGTCCGGGCGCGATGTCGATACCGGCCCGACCATCCAAGACGGCGCTGGGTGACAAGCGGCGCGTGCTGTTCATTTGCGGGTCACCCAACCAGACGACGCAGATGCACCAGATCGCCGGGGCCTTGCCCGAGGTGGAGGCCTGGTTTACGCCCTACTTCTCGGACCATTGGGGCATTCGGTTGCTAATCAAGCTCGGGCTGTTCGAGCCCACCATCATGGGGTTTCGCCGCCGGGGCATCTGTCTCGACTACTTGAATGCCCACGGGCTCCCAGTCGACCTCCACGGAGAGCGCAACCGATACGACCTTTGCGTGTCGTGCAACGACCAGGCCACCCCCACGGTGCTCTCGACCACGCCCTGGGTCCTCGTCCAGGAGGGCATTCAGGAGGGTCCGAATTGGCGGACGTGGGTATGGCGCCGCGCTCGAATCATCCCCAGGGCATTGGCGACGACGGCCACGTTCGGCCTTTCCGATCGCTATACGCGTTTCTGCGTCGCCAGTGAGGGATACCGCCGCCGGTATCTGGCCGAGGGGATCGCAGCGGAGAAACTCGTTGTCACAGGCATTCCGAACTTCGACAATTTCGAGCGGTTCAGGCAAAACCGTTTTCCTCACCGTGGCTACGTCCTCGTCTGCACCAGCGATGCGCGCGAGACTCTCATGGGCGCGGATCGGCAAGAGCTCTTGAAGCAAGCCGTCCGCGTCGCCTCGGGTCGCCAGCTCATCTTCAAACTGCACCCGAACGAGCGGGTGGATCGCGCCACGCGCGAAATCCGGAAGGTCGCCCCCGGTTCGCTCATCTTTGCCGAGGGAAGCGCGGAAGAGATGGTGGCCAATTGCGACGTCCTTTTCACCGAATGGTCCTCGCTGACGTTTTGCGGAGTGGCGCTCGGCAAAGAGGTCCATTCGCTCCACTCAGTCGAGGAGGTCAAGGAGCTCTTGCCCGTCCAACATGGCCGCGCCGCTCAGGAGATTGGCGGCGTCGTGCGCGATTTGTTGGGGGCGCGGGCAAAGGCAGCATAAAGGAGTCGCTCTATGGGTATCGAAGAGCTACGCGAGGGCACGGGCCAGCGGCTGTATGCACGCGCAAAGACCATGCTCGTGGGCGGTGCGCAACTGCTCGGCAAGCGCGCCGAAATGTACCTGCCCGATCTCTGGCCGAGCTATTACGCCCGAGCATCGGGATGCGAAGTGTGGGACCTCGATGGGCGACGCTACCTCGATTTCACGATGGTCGGCATCGGCACGTCCGTGCTCGGCTACGCCGATCCGGACGTCGAGCGCGCCGCGATCGCGGCGGTCCAAGCCGCGCCGATGAACACGCTGAACGCGCCCGAGGAGGTCGCGCTCGCAGAACTGCTCCTCGAGCTTCATCCCTGGGCGGAAATGGTCGGCTACGCCCGGACGGGCGGCGAGATCATGGCGAAGGCCATACGAATTGCGAGAGCTGCCACCGGACGAGACGAGGTGGCCATTTCGGGCTATCACGGATGGCACGATTGGTATCTTTCCGTCAATTTGACGGGGGACGGATTGACGCAGCACCTATTGCCGGGACTCGCGCCTACCGGCGTTCCCAAGGGGTTGGCGCGCACGGCCCACCCGTTCGCGTACGGGGATCTCGAGGCGCTGCGACGGATTGTCGTCGAACGCGGTGACCGCCTCGCGGCGATCGTCATGGAACCAGTGCGCCAGTCGGGGGCGCCGCCGGGCTTTCTCGAAGGAGTGAAAGCCATCGCCGAGCGAAACGGCAGCGTGCTGCTCTTCGACGAGATTACCAGCGGCTTTCGCCTCGCGACCGGCGGAGCCCATCTCACGCTCGGGGTGCAGCCGGACTTGTGCACGTTCGGCAAGACCATCTCGAACGGATTCGCCATGGCGGCGGTCATCGGCCGGCGCGCCGTCATGGAGGCGGCGCAACAGACCTTTATCAGCAGCGCGTTCTTCACGGAGCGGGTGGGCCCCGCAACGGCCGTGGCGACCATCGAAAAGCATCGACGCTTGAAGGCCGAGGCTGCGCTCATCGCGACGGGACGGCGAATTCAAGAGGGATGGAAGAGAGCGGCCGAGCGGGCAGGGTTGCCCATCGTCGTCTCGGGGATTCCCCCGCTGGCGGGCTTCTCCTTCGACGATGCAGACGCCGCGGCGCTGACGACGTTGTTCATTCAGGAACTGCTTGAGCGCGGATTTCTGGCGTCCGACCGGTTCTACGCGACCTTGCGGCACGAGGACGCGCACGTGGAAGCCTACCTCGAAGCGGTCGAATCGGCGTTCGCGCTGATCGCCGACGCCCGGGCCAAGGGAGACGTGCGCAAGCGTCTCGCCGGCCCGGTCAAGCACACGGGGTTCGCGCGGCTTGCGTGAGGATCCGCTGGACAATTCACCCATTGGACATCCATGCGCAATGCCGTTGTCACGGGACTCCCGCATAGTCGTTTCTCGTGTTGCGGCGACTGCTGCCTTCGTCGTTCCTCGTCGTACTCGCGGCTACATTCCTATTGGCAACCGTAGCCCAAGCGAGCGGCGTCGCGGTCGCGACGCGCGCCGTGCAGAGCATCTTCTTCATCGCCAAAAGCGAGAACAAGAATCAGGTTCATTACGGAATTCGCCTCGATGAGGCGTGCTCCCCCGCGGGAGAGTCTCCGATGTTCGCCTACTGGCGAATGCTCGAACGTGGGCCGTTCGCGACCGAGCCACTCCTTCCGCGCGAGGTGCCCGCCTACGGCTTCGCGAAGCCACACGTGCAGCGCGATGGCGCCGCGGGACACGTCATCGTGACTCTCAATGCACTGCCGAAGCGTTCCATCGACATCGATCTGGCTACCCATCACGGGACTTGCACGGCCACAGCCAGAACCGCCATCAGCGGCGTCCCCGCATCGCTCATCAGTGTGTTCGCCCAGTTGAGGTGGCCGCTCGGCGTCGACTACCTCGTGCTTACGGGGCGTGCGATTGCGGACGGTCGCATCCTCCGTGAGCGGGTCTCGGACTGATACTCAGGTCGGCCACCGCGTCCGCGAGGCATCCACCGTTCGAAGCTCGCCCAGGTGGTGCCGGTACCAGTTGACCCCCGCATATCGCTGATTGATGCAGAAGACCTCAGGGTGCGCTTCGAGGTACGCGAGAATCTCCTCGAGCCCGAATGGCGCGCTGCCTTCTCGGTAAAGCGCCTCGAAGACGGCGCGCACGACCTCGTAGTCCTCCGGATAGTCAATCGTCAGACGATGCGTCATTTGCAAGTCCCGCTCCCAGGCTACGTTCTTCAGCCGGAAGCGCCCCGGTTGGTCCCAAAGAAACGGCGTCGTGTGTTCGCGCTCGTGCGGACGGGTGGCCTCCCGGTGTGCCGTTTCGATCGCAGCGCGCGTCATCACCTCCACGTCGTAACCGTCGGGCCATGTCGCCGGATGCAGGTTGCTCACGTAATCGAACGTCGGGTCGTCGAGAAACGTGCCGATGACTCGGTCGATCACCTTAGGGTCGATGAGGGGACAGTCGGACGGAATCTTCACAACGGCCTGAGCGTCGGCTTGTCGCGCGGCCTGGACGTGTCGATCGAGAAGGTCGGTCGGGTGGCCCCGCACGCAGGCGACCCCGGCATCGTCCGCCAAACGAGCCACAGGATCATCGCCGGCATCGGTGGTCGTGGCGACACATAGCTGGAAAGGGGTCCGCGCCGCCCTCACCCGATCGAGCATGCGCACGAGCAGCGGCTTTCCCGCCAGCGGAAGGAGCACCTTTTGCGGCAACCGCGTCGATGACGTGCGGGCCTGGACCACGACGAGCACTCTCATGATCCCTCACTTTTTGTAGTCACTTCTCTGATGCGCGCGGGCAATGACACGAGCACCACGTACCCGATCGCAATCCAGAAGAGCTCTTTTGCGCGTTTGACCACGAGGAAGGCGGCCGCAGTCGCCTCCGGGTTCTCCACCCCCGCAACCTTGAGGAGCTCATAGTAGCCCATCTCCTGTGCGCCTAGCCCTGCGGGAAGAAAGAAGAATCCCATGCGGACGAAGGATGCGGCGCCCTCGATCGATACGGACATTGCGAAAGAAACGCGCGACCTCAAAAGGGCCAAGATGAGCCAGGTCTCGAACCCGAGACAAGCCCACGCCACGAGAAACCACGCCAGGGCCGCGGCGACCTGTGCCCGCGGGACACGCCAAAGCACCGCGAAACCGTGATCGAGCCGCTCGAACGGGCCGACCAAGCGGGTTAGTCGCGCGCGCCAGGGATGGCCCATATGGGTCGTCTGCCGCACCGCGCCAAGCACCCGGCTCAAGATACGTCCGCGAGAAAGCAGCAGGAGCCCGCCGCCCATCGTCACTAGCAAGGCCAGCGCCCCGGCCAGCCCCAGCCAAGCCGTGCTGGAGCCTCCAAGGTGCGACGGCGATTGCGCATCCATCGAAGACACCACCATCCCGATGCCGCAGGCGAGAAAGGCGCCTTGCGCAGACGCCATGGCAAGCTTGGTCACGACCACATTGGCCGTCGCGGTCGCGATCGACATCCCCAGGAGGCGCTCGAGCAAGAGGACCCGCAGAGGCTCGCCAACCGCCACCCCCGCCGGCACGCTGGCGATCACGGCCTCGGTCGCAACCCGGATGCGCCAGAGGACACCCATCTTCGGCCACTGCGGGCGCTCGAACGTCTGCCGCCAGCCGAGCGAGTCGCCAACAAGAACGAAAAGGTAAGGGACCAACGCGAGCGGCGCGTCGACTCCGAGTTGTCTGAGATGGCCCTTCGCCAGTGTCCAGTTGACACGGCGGGCGAGCAAAACAACGGCCCCGGCAGCGACGACCGCAAATGCGGCCCGTATCCACCAGGTATTGACCATGCCCCGTGGCCGGAGACGTGCCGTCGTCGTGCTCTCGCGCTCGCCTTGCAATCCATCCTCCGTGCTGGCGCTCGCCAGCTTGCGAGCCGCCTTTACTACGACGACCAGCGCGCCGGACACGTTTCGTGCGAACAATGATTCGCGCCGGAACGACGCAACCCCCTTGGGCATCGGACAGGGTGCGTCCACTTGGGGAGCGTGCGCGTAAAAGCAATGGTAAGGGTGCGCTCATGACCAGCTCGGTCGTTCGAATTGGTCAGCAGACCGTTGGCGATGGCGAGCCGGTGTTCGTCGTCGCCGAGATCGGTATCAATCACAACGGCTCCCTCGAGCTCGCAAAGAAGCTGATCGACGGTGCTGCCCTCGCCGGCTGCAACGCAGTCAAATTCCAAAAGCGAACGCCCGAGCTTTGCGTCCCACGCCACCAATGGGACATCAAGCGTGACACGCCGTGGGGACGACTCCGGTACATCGATTACAAGCGCCGCATCGAGCTCGGCGAGCGCGACTTCATTGAAATCCACCGCTACTGCCGAGAGCGCAACTTGCTTTGGTTTGCGTCTTGCTGGGACGAGCTCTCCGTCGACTTCATGGAGCGATTCGACCCGCCTTGTTACAAGGCAGCGTCCGCCTCCCTGACCGATCTACCGCTGTTGCAAAAAATGCGAACAACGGGCCGACCTCTCATCATGTCGACGGGGATGTCGACGATGGCGGAGATCGAGCGATCGATCGCTGCGGTGGGGACCGACAATCTGCTCATCGCGCACTCGACGTCGACCTATCCCTGCCCCACGTCGGCGCTGAATTTGCGGATGATTCAAACGCTAAAGGCGCGCTGGCCCCGGGTGCCCATCGGCTATTCGGGGCACGAGACGGGGCTGGCGACGACCTGGGCGGCGGTAGCTTTGGGGGCGACGTTCGTCGAGCGGCACGTCACCCTCGACCGCGCCATGTGGGGAACCGATCAGGCCGCTTCGGTCGAAATTGCCGGCCTCATGCGACTTGTGGCCAATATCCGCGACATCGAGCAGTCGATGGGCGACGGCGTGAAGCGCTTGCACGAAGGCGAAATCTCCGCCCGACGAAAGCTGCGTCGAGTTCGACCCGACGAGGAAAACGGCGCCCTGCCATCCAACGGGGTACATCTCCGCGGCGAACAGCTTGTGAGCAGGCATTGACCGGTCCCATCGCAGCGCGCGTTGCGGCCCTTCCACTGCGGCGACCATGGCTCCTGATTGGGCTGTGCGCGCTCTTGGCGCTGATAGGCGGAGGCCTGGCCACGCGACTCGAACTGAGGACACGCTTCGAGCAGCTCTTGCCCGATCACGAACCGAGCGTGGTCGAGCTACGCCGAGTCCAAGAGCACCTCGCCGCAAGCCAGCATGTCTTCATCGTCCTCGAGGGAGACGACCCCGGTGCGCTCAGGGAGCTAGGCGATACGCTCGTCCCCAAACTACGCGACGTGGGACCGCCTTGGGTGACCAGCGCGCAAGACGGCGTACAAGAGGCGGAGACGTTTCTGCGGCCGCGCGCGGCCATGTTCCTCGGTGTGGACGACCTTCAAAAGCTCAGCGACGACGTCGAAGCCCGTTGGGACTGGGAAATCGGAAAGAGCACGGGCTCGAACCTGGACGACGATCCACCGCCCGAGATCACTGCCGCGTCCCTCCGGAGTCGCTTCGGCCTTTCGCAGGAAGATCGGTTCCCCGGCGGCTACTACCAATCCAGAGACGGACGCGCGCTCGTGGTCGTCGCCCGATCGGCGGTCGAAGCCGGCGAGCTCGAGCGCGCGCAGGAAGCGCTTCGTCGGATCAAAGCTGTCGTGCGGCCGCTGGCGACGGGCCGCTTCGACGGCGTGAGGGTCGGCTACGCGGGCGACCTGGTGACGTCGCTCGCCGAATACGGGGCCGTACGCGCGGACCTCGTGAGCGTGGGAGCCCTAGGGGTGGCTCTCGTTCTCGCGGTCGTCTTTCTGTTCTTCATGCGCCTTCGCGTCCTCATCGCGATGGGCATCACCATCGGGGTCGGCCTTGCGTGGACCTTCGGGCTGACCGAGATCGCCATCGGTCATCTCAATGTGGCGACCGGCTTCCTCTTCAGCATCGTCGCGGGCAATGGCATCAACTTCGGCATCATCTACATGGCTCGATTTTACGAGGAGCTTCGAGCGGGCCATTCGCAAGCGCGTGCGCTCGCCATTGCGCAGTCGGCGACGTGGCCCGCGACGCTCACGGCGGCGCTGGCCGCCGCAGCGTCCTATGCATCGCTCGGCGTCACGGACTTTCGCGCGTTCAAGCACTTTGCGTTCATCGGGTCGGCCGGAATGGTCCTTTGCTGGATCGCCACCTACGTCATGCTTCCCGGGATCCTCGGGTTGTTCGAGGGCGCGCGGCCCTTCGTGAAAAGCAGCGGCGCACCGGCTTCCGCGACCACTTGGCAACGGCTTCGACTTCGCGGCATTCCATACGACAGGCCGTTCGGATTCGTGGTCCCGCGTGCGCCTCGAATCTTGACGCTCGTGGGAGTCGGGGTGGCGGCCGCGGGGTATTTCGCGCTCGGCCCCTATCTGCGCGCCGACCCCATGCAGTACGACATGCGAAAGCTGCAGAACGACGCCGGCGAGAGTCGAGACATGTACCGCGCCTCGACCCTCGCGCGCGACGTGCTCGGCACACAGCTCGAGGACTCGATGGTCGTTCTGTGCGACCGGCTGGAGCAGGTGAAGGCGCTCAAGCATGCTCTGGAGGCGCGTCGCGACGCATCGCCCTCCGAAGGCAAACCGTTCGAGGCCGCCCACACGCTCCTGGACTTCGTTCCGGACGGCCAGGAGCAGAAGATATCCATCGCGCTGGCGCTCCGGGACCGACTGATCCGCGCGCACGAACGCGGGGGCGTGAGCGAAGCCGATTGGGCGGACCTAGAGCGCTCACTGCCGCCGGCGGACCTCAGGGCGTGGGACCTGCAGGATCTGCCCGACGAGCTTGCCCGTCCCTTTACGGAGCGCGACGGAACCCGGGGAAGGCTCGTGCTCATCGAGCCGGCGGCCGGCAAGAGCGATGCGGACTTGCGCTACCTGCTACGTTGGGCCAATTCGTTCCGCGAGACTCGCCTGCCGGACGGATCCATCGTGCGCGGGTCGGGTCGGGCGGTCATCTTTGCCGATATGCTCGAGGCCGTCCAAAAGGACATGCCCCGGGCGGTGACCTTGTCGTTCGCGATGACCGTTTTCGCAGTGGTGCTCACGTTCCGGCGCGGAAGCCTGTCGGCGGCCGTCATCGGCGCGCTGCTCGTGGGGTTGGGCTGGGTCGCGGCCGCGATGGCCGCCACGCGGCTGAAGATCGACTTCTTCAACTTCGTCGCGCTCCCCATCACGTTCGGCATCGGCGTCGATTACGCGGTCAACATCGTACAGCGCTACGGCGCCAACCCGCGCGGGGGAATCCTCGCGGTCGTGAGGGGCTCCGGCGGGCCGGTGATTCTCTGCAGTCTCACGACGATGCTCGGATACCTCGCGCTTCTCAGCTCGATGAACCGCGCCATTCGGGGGCTGGGCTTGCTGGCGGTGTTCGGCGAGGTTGCGTGCCTGCTGGCTGCCTTGCTGGTGCTCCCGGCTGCACTCGTGTGGTGGGAGCGCGTGCACGAGGGCGCGCCGTCCGAAGTCGAGGGTGGGCGTTTGGGGCCAGCGTCCTGAGGAGCGAGAACGCATCATGAGAAGCGACGCGGCACTCCCGCTTTTCTCGCTGCAGGGGCGCGTGGCGGTGGTGACCGGCGCCGTCGGCCTCCTCGGGCGCCAGCACTGCCGCGCGCTGGCCGAAGCGGGTGCGTTCGTCGTTGCGTCGGACTTGCGCCAGAGCGAGTGCGAGCAGCTTGCGCGCGAGCTGCGCGGCGAGGGCCTGCCCGACGCGCTCGGCGTCGGCGCCGACATCACGAAACGAGAGGACGTCGAGCGAATCCGCAGCGAGACGTTGGCCCGGTTCGGTACGGTCGATGTCCTCGTCAACAACGCCGCCGTCGACGACAAGGTCGACTCCTCGGCATCGGCGGAGCTCTCCAAGTTCGAGAACTACCCGCTCGAGCTCTGGCGCAAATCGCTCGACGTCAACGTGACCGGCACCTTCCTCTGTTCGCAGGTGATCGGGGCAGAGATGGCCCGGCGGGCTCGCGGAAGCATCGTCAACATCGCGTCCACTTACGGCGTCGTCGGGCCCGACCAGTCGATCTACAAGGCGGCCGACGGGACGCAGCGGTTCCACAAATCGGCGGCGTATCCCACGAGCAAGGGAGCCGTCCTTGCCTTTACGCGCTTTCTCGCGGCGTACTGGGGCGACCAAGGCGTGCGCGTCAATGCCCTCTCACCGGGCGGTGTCCACGCCGGCCAGGGCGATGACTTCGTCCGCAACTACGCTCGAAGGACCCCTCTCGGCCGCATGGCCGAAGCGGGCGACTACCGCGGCGCGCTCGTGTTTCTCGCGAGCGACGCCTCGTCCTACATGACGGGCGCGAACCTGGTCGTCGACGGAGGCTGGACGGCGTGGTGAGCTGCGCGCGCGCACTCGCCCAACTTTGAGCATGGTATGGTAGGATCTTCACGACAAGGAACGCACCGTGCTCCTTCTCGGTTTACCCCGCCCTCGGCGCACAGCTAACCCACGCGCCTGACCCGAAAGCCGAAGCAAATGTTCGAGCGTCCGTCGTGCGTCGATTGCAAAACCACTCCCCCCGAAACGAACACGCAGACCACGCTCGTGAGTAAGCTTGGATGGCGCGTGATACGCGCGAAGCAGGCGGACGGCAGCACCGTCGTCGAGTGGCGCTGCGCGACGTGCTGGCTCAAGCGCAAAGCAAAGTTGGGCCAAATCGCGTAGCGGCAGGCCGGGGCCCTCGCGCGATGGCGAGCACGAAGGACGCCGCTGGCGGGACATTCGTCGCTCGCGTCGCATTAAGGTTCACGGCTTGGGCCGAGAAGTGGGTGCCCGACGCTTTCGTGTTTGCTCTGATCGCAACGGTGTTCGTGTTCGCCCTTGGTCTCACCGTCTCGCGCGACACGCCGGTGGCGCTCGTCGAGAGCTGGGGCAAGGGGTTCTGGGAGCTCCTGCCTTTCACGATGCAAATGGCGCTCATCATCGTCACCGGCTACGTCCTCGCGTCGTCTCGACCCGTGGCGATCGCCATCGCTCGCCTCGCGCGAGTTCCTCGCACGGCGCGGGGCGCCACCGTCATGGTGGCCGCCTTTTCCATGCTCACGTCGTGGGTCAACTGGGGGTTCAGCCTCATCTTCAGCGCACTGCTCGCCCGCGAGACGGCGCGACACCGAACCGAGGCGGACTACCGCGCCCTCGCCGCGTCGAGCTTTCTCGGCCTGGGCAGCGTCTGGGCCCAAGGGCTCTCCGGCTCCGCGGCGCTTCAGATGACCACGCCCGGCGCGCTGCCCCCG
>Ga0210409_10006845_pt1 | contig 11824 bp, 12 predicted proteins | sample IncBWH17MmetaG_FD_161649 | JGI IMG/M metagenome (GOLD analysis project Ga0210409, IMG submission 161649) | Forest soil microbial communities from Barre Woods Harvard Forest LTER site, Petersham, Massachusetts, United States - Inc-BW-H-17-M | ecosystem: Environmental > Terrestrial > Soil >...
TCCACTTGCCGGAGGCAGATAGTGGCAATGAGGGCAACAAGTGTGGAATTTGGTTCGCCCCGTCTGGGCCGTTGATAGACTTGATAGGTGCTTGGGAACGCTGAAAAGGCAAGGAACTCATGGCCAAGCTGCGAATACTGTATATCCTCGCCGAGTACCCTCAGATTTCCCAAACCTACATCGAAGCGGAGTTAGACGCAATCCAGGAGGAGTGTGAGGTCGTCGTGATCAGCCTGAAAAGGCCGAATCTCGCGTACACAACCCACCGCGAACACCGTTATCTGACAGATGCCGATGAGATTTGCGAAGTGATTGACGATTTTCGACCACATGTCCTTCACAGTCATTACCTTACCCAAACGGAATTCGTCGCCGGTCTGGCTAGAAGAAAAGACATTCCCTTCAGCATACGGACCCATTCCTTCGATACCATCCGGGCAAATGAGAATCCTTCCTTGAGCGGCACGATTCGCCGATTCTTTCGACAGGTTGAGTTACCCCCGTACACTCAGCAAGCGGTGCCATTGGTGAATGACGATCTCTGCCTTGGAATTCTTGCCTTCCCATTCTTGCGGCAGCGATTGGAAAGAGCTGGTTGCGACGGTGACAAGATCTACGATTGTTATCCAGTTGTGAACTATCGACGCTTCTATGACTCATCACCAAATGGGAACGACGTCATGAATGTTGGTGCCTGCCTGCCCAAGAAAAGCATGGAAGACTTTCTTCGACTGGCCCAGCGCGTGCCAAATCGGACCTTCAACCTGTACGCGCTAGGGTATGGAGTGGAGAGCATCGCTCATTTGAATGATGGCATAGGCCGGCCAGCAAGGTTGATTCCGCCAGTAGAGCCGAAGGATATGCCGCAGGAATATAAAAAGCACACATGGCTTGTGTACACCGCCTCTCGCAAACTGGGGACTGTTGGCTGGCCGGTCTCGATTGCCGAGGCACAAGCATCGGGCGTAGGGGTCTGCATGCCAAATTTGCGTCCAGACCTGCAGGATTATGTTGGTCCGGCAGGGTTTTTATATGATTCAATTAGCGACGTTGCAGGTATTATTTCCAACCCATTTCCAGACGAATTTCGTCAACTGGGATTTGAGCATGCGAAAAAGTCAGATGTTTTCCATCATAAGAAAGTTCTGATCAATATCTGGCGGAAAGCTGCCGCGACAGACTCCATTCCAAGCGGAAATGAACTGCGAATCAGATAACTGACGATGAATCAGGAACAGCGGACTAACGCCTCGCTTACCTCGACGAAATCCCTATCTCTTCCAATTAAATGTGCCGTTCTGCTCGTGGACCACGCACCTATGAAAATAAGTATCATATCGTCCGGTTGCGTCTTTCCATCTGACCGAACCTATCGCACACAGCGCTAAATCTCCCTTATTCAATTTTGTAATGTCATCGCTGTTCAAAGCATCTCCCAAAAACGTTCCGTACCGGATATCATCCATGACCGCATGCGGGACTAACCGGACAAATTCCTCCCAGTACCCTGATGTACGATTTCGGGTTGATAAGGACTGTCTTGAATTGGTTGGAGTGGTTGCCGTCGCAGGCTTTCCACCCCTTAGCTGCACTGTAGGTCAGCGTTCATCACTTATCGGTATTTTTGTTCAGCCACATCCCTGTGGCTTGTGATGGTGTGACCTGTAGTTCCCACCTGGGAACACAAGCACATCAGGGCTAAATAGGTATATAGGAATCCAAAATAGGCAGAATCTGTTTTGCGAACGTAACCGCTCGACGCTCAGCTTCTGCTTCACCCGCCGCATCCGTAATCGGTTGAACGATTCGCACCAAGGCACTGTCAGAACGATTCTTCAAGACAGCATCCCGGGCGAGATAATATTTTGCCCAAAATTCACTGGGTGTGACGCGGCCATGAGACTGGTACCAATACAGAACCAGCACCCGTTGGGATCCTTTGCCAACGATGAAACGATTCACTTCTATTGAGGTCTTATCCGCTCGCTGGATCTGGATCCGGCTGGATCGAATGGGCGTCCAACCTGCACCCGGCAGGCAATTCTTCGGCGAATGGATTTCATTATCTTTGGCCAGAGAAGGGTAATAGATGAAAAGATTCGTCGTCGGCGTCTCTTCAGCCCGGTAATCCCTTAGCACAAACTGCCCTGGTCCAAGTGTGGCGAGTACATCGGAAGGAAGAGCAATATCCCTGGCGTGCCGTCCTGCCAAGTCTATAGGAAATTGCGACAGAGACAGGTGGGGAGGTAGGACTTCCGGGGTCCTTTCGCGAACATGGATAACCAGTATTGCGCAAAAGAGGAGGAGGAGCACGGCAGCGTAATGCGGCCATGCCAGAATGTATTTCATGCGGTCGCCCTCCGCCGGAAGAGCCTTAGCGCCAATTGGAACGCGTGTCCCAATGCCACGAGCAGAAGAAACGAAAAAACAAAAACCACAACACCGGAAAAGCTATGAAAGAAACCTTCAGATTTGTCCGGTCCCCAATACTGGCCGACCACACCGCTGCCCATGATTCGGAATCCGTTCGCTACAATGGCGATGGGTATGGAACAAAGGACGAGTACGAGCCGCTGCCATCTTTTGAACTGGAAAACATAGCCATAAAAGACCGAAACGGTGATGAGCGACATCAGAGAGCGCAATCCACTGCATGCTTCCGCTACGTCCAGAGTTAGAGAACGCAAGTGGATTAGGTTGCCCTCGCGCAAATGCCAGATTCCGGCCACATTCAATAATCCGCTTCCAAGACGCGATGATAAGAACTGTAGGGGCAGAGTAATCTGACTGAAAAGGATTCTGGGAAGAGGAATCATCAAGAAGAGGACAGCCCATGGAAAAAGCCCGGCCCGGAAGTAACGCCATCCAAAGAATTGGATGACGAGACCCGCGAGAAGCAGCATCAAGGAAGTGCGCGACAGGAAGTTTTCATCCCCAAAGACTCCCAAGACGAGGATGCTGAGGGAGCACAATGTGATGATGACTCCAGACCAATTGGGTTGTACCGGGAGGTTCCAGAACCTAGCTCGGCTGTTCCAAATCACCCAAATGCTAAATATGGGAACAAGAAAACAGTGCGAGTAATAAGGATCTGTCCATAACTGCTCGACCCAGGCGACAACGATACGGTGATACAAAGCTGTGACGAGAGCGGCCAGAACCAAGATTTGCATCCATCCCAGCCAATCTAAACGCAAGGTCCCGGCGAGGGGAGAGCCATTGTCGTTGATTGTTGAACTTCTCAACGCGTGCCTTTCTGCCTGGAATGTCTGCCAAGGTCTTTGGGCAATCTTGTATGTCAGTAGCGTACACCGAACGAGGTCTTGCAGGTGACATCGTCTAGTACCGGGCAACGGCACTCCCTAGATAAGCCCAAGTTAGCCCTAAACAATGCTTACCGCGCCAGGTCTCATCGCGAAGGCCACAACAGAACTCCTCGCGGACTCGGTTGTTTACGCAAGCTCTATGGTCTCGTTAAGAAAGACTTTTCCCTAGAGAGACAAGCAAGTGGCACACGACCGCTTTAGGCGACAGCGCCGAAAATCACACCTCGCAGCATATGGTCTTACGAATCAATGAGATTCTTCTGAATCCCAGGTCAGCAATAATTGGATGATAACGTGCACGGGTTGGAGCGGGGTGCTACATCCAACGTTTGCCTGGGGGCCGCGCATGGACAAGTCTAGTTCGGTTTCACGGGCGATTTCTGTCCTGACCGGACCGGTAACCTACCTCTTTCTGCTTCTAGCGGTGTTGGCTGCGCCCTTGACTGCCCAAACCACTTCCTCTTGGAATGGCGGAACGGGCAACTGGAGCGTTTCCTCCGATTGGAGCCCATCTGGGGTGCCCAATAACACCGGCAGCACCACGTTTAGCGTGAATATCGTCGCGACCAATTCCGTCGTCTCCATGGACGTTCTTAACGTCACCATCGACAACCTTACCGTCGCCGCGCCCAACTTCCTTTCTATCAACGCGGGTGACACCCTCGGCCTAGGTTCGGGCACCAGCGCGAACTACGGCACGATCACGAACAAAGGCGCGATCCTGCTGTTGTTCGGACCGAACTTTAGTGGCTCTACGCTCAACAACTACGGCACGATTACCGGCACCGGTGAATTATCCACCGGGTTGGAAGGAACTTTCAACAACTATGGGACCTTCAGCGGCAACTTTAATAACTTCAACAGCGTCACCAACAACGGTTTACTTTACAGTAGTGGCGAATCTCAAAATAACGGTGCGCTTGCTAATTCTGGAATGCTAGTTAATAACGGCACCATCACACAATTTTTTGGTGTTATAACGAACTCTGTTGGCGGAACAATAGTGAACCATGGAACGCTCCAAAACGATGCTCTGATGTTTAACGCTGGCACAATCTACAACGCCCCCGGCGCTTCCATTGTCAACACCGACGAAGTCACCGGCGAAGTTGTGAACACTGGAACGATAATTAACGCCGGTGGGTTCACCAACGCAAATGCTGTTTTCCAAGGAGGAACCATCGACAACCTCTCTAGCGGAAGCCTGATCAACGAGGGCATTAACTTCCTATCCGTCAACACCCTAAATAACGCGGGCACTGTCACAAATTTCGGTAGATTCGCCCAATTCTCCGCCGGTATACTCTTCAATAGCGGCATGGTCCGCAACACCGTCGGCGCCACCTTGAGCGCCAGCACATTCATCAACACCGGTATGGTAAACAACCAGGGCACGCTGGACAGCGGATCCTTCACAAACTTCGGTAGAGTGAAAATATCTGATACGGGCTTGTTCAACGTCAGCACCAATTACAATCAATTCGCCGGAAGCACCGTCGTCAATGGCACTCTCACCGCAAGTAACGGCGCCATCGTCAACATCCTCGGCGGTTCCCTCAGCGGCGGAGGCACCGTCAACGGTAACGTCGTGATGGGCGGCACCATGATCGCCGGAACGCCTCACAACCCGCTCACCTTCAACATCAATGGAAACTACTCCCAAAACGCGACGGGCATCTTCACGGAACTGATCAGTAGCAAGGGAAACGGGCTGCTGAACATTAGCGGAACCGCCGCGCTTGCTCCCGGAGCTTTGCTCAACATCCAACTTGTTGGCGGTTACGATCCGAAAAATGGAACCAGCTTCACCATCATGGATTACGGTTCCGAGAAGGGCACCTTCACCATCACTGACCCATACTTCGACCATGGCAAACAGGAATGGGTCGTCAGTTCGTATGCAGGTGGTGATGGAGATGATGTCGTATTAACCGCCGAGGCCGCCCACGTTGTCACTCCTGAACCGTGCACCATGCTACTGGTCGGCTCTGCCCTGCTGGGGATGGGCGGCTACGCCAAGAGGAAAAAAGCCTCACGGGCGCGGTAGAAGAAAAACATCGTAAAAAGATATTCTGAAGTACCACGGCGAGCTTTGATCGGCTCGCCGTCTCTTTGAAGGAGGTAAAATGTTCAAGCGAGGCCTGCCGAGCGGTGAACGCGGCTTCAGCAGAATCGGCATCCTAACAGTTGCGACGGTGATATTGGTATTGGTTGCAGTGGTGGTCTCGCTGTTTGTTGCGGGCTCTTCACATAAATCTCTGAAGTTCGACACGGCTTATCAAGCCGTGCTGCTCTCAAATGGAAACGTTTATTTCGGTAGGCTTGAAGATTATGGGGGCAGATTTCCAGTGTTGACGGACGTGTTCTACATACAGAGCAATGTAAACCCCGACACAAAGCAAACCATGAATGTGTTGGTGAAGCGAGGCAAAGAACTGCACTCGCCGGACCGCATGTACTTGAATCCGAGCCAAATCATTCTGGTTGAACCGGTCGGTCCAAACTCGAAGGTGATGCAGTTGATCCTGGAACAGCGAAAACAGCAGTAGATGTGTATGCCATCGACCCGGCGACTGCGCTCCCTCTCGCCCTTCTGTATTTCTCCCCTAGCGAACCGGGCGTCAAAACTGAGGACGCAAAATTGTAGTAAATAGAACGGGGCCAGAGCGCCCAGACCTTCTCAGTGCGCCCAGCCCATCTTCCCGGCTATCGTGACAGGGCTTTGGGCGGTGTGGGCATTGGTGGTTTCCCAAGCCTAATGCCACAATCAGAACTTCCCATTCATTTAATGAATATTCGTCAAACCCAGCATTGTGTGCGATATCTCATCAGCAATTGGCCCGTACTTAGCAGAGTCTTTCCTAAAGGTGAATCGAATGGCTCTCTACAAGCGTAAGAAAACCCGGTGGACAGATTTCAGTAAACGGCCAGCGCTTCCGCGAGAGCCTCGATACAAGCGACTGGCGAGAGGCACAAGCAAGGGAGAAAGAACTAATCTCGGAGGCGAGCCAGGGGAAACTCGCTGCAGGGTCTCAGCAATGGGGACGCTTGGCGTTCTCCCAAGCTGCCGACATTTATTTGGCTGAGCGTTCTCCTCATCTTGCTTCCTCGACTGTTCAAACGGAGAAAGAGCGCTTGAAACCGCTGAAGGCCCACTTTGCCGTCATTTCTCTGAATCGTATTTCCGCCGATTCTGTCCGACAGTACGTCAGCCAACGCAAAGCCGCGAAACTCTCGAACAGAACAATAAACATGGAGGTCGCTTGTTTGGCGCGAATCCTACGCAGAGCCAAGCGCTGGCATCTGATGGCCGACGAGATTAAACGGCTGCCCGAACGCCGCGATATTGGCCGTGTCCTCACTCCCGAACAGAAGGCGAGGCTACTGAAAACCGCAGAGAGCAAGCCGGAATGGCAGATTGCTCAGTTAGCAATGACTCTAGCGCTGAATACAACAATGCGGTCCTGCGAGATTCGGGGTTTGCGCTGGAAGGATATCGACCTGATTGAACGCGTGATTACTGTACGACGGAGCAAGACGATGGCTAGGTTGCGGCTCATACCGCTTAACAGAAATGCTTGGGAAGCGATTCGGCGACTCCGTGAAAGAACCAAGACCTTGCTTGGTGAGCTACCTCTCCCGGATTGGTTTGTCTTCCCACATGCGGAAGGCGCTAGCAAACCGGACCCCACAAAGCCGATGAGCGGGTGGCGAACCGCTTGGAGACGTTTAACCCGCGAGGCAGGACTGGTCGGTCTAAGGTTTCACGACCTCCGTCATCATGCTCTTACAGAACTTTCCGAGTCATCTGCGAGTGAACAAACAATCATGAGCATCGCGGGGCACGTTTCAGCGAGAATGCTAGCCCACTACTCCCACGTTCGACTGGATGCAAAGCGGACGGCGCTCGCCGCCCTTTCAAACGGGCCTCAGGGGGAGGGTAATGTCACAAGGAACGTCACAAACGAGGTCGTCAATGGAGACACTGGACTGCAAGTCGTTGAAAAATTGGTGGACGTGACAGGGATCGAACCTGCGACCTCATGCTTGCAAAGCACGCGCTCTCCCAGCTGAGCTACACGCCCACAGTGGGAACTGCTATTGATTTTAAAGCATTTGCAACCGTTCGCAAACTGCGAAACACAACTTTTAACCCTTCACTGTGTCAGAACTGGGTCAAAACCTCTGCTAACACATCCCCAACGCGGGACGGTATAGCGGCCAGCAAATTCCACTTGAGAATCTCCGCCACGACGAATCATCGTTCTAAAGGGGCGAAAACTCACCACTGGTCACGGGCGGTGCCTTGATAGATATTCTTGACCGGATAGTCATTGAAATTTGGTCGTGGCTTCGCGTTCTGCGGGGAGAGGCCAACTGCACCCGGTGATGCGTCGGCACCCGAGCATTGTCAAGGTAGCGATGGGACGGAAACTGGAGGTTCGCTTGTATTGGATGTGGCGGAATGGTTGTGAATATTCGCCGTCGTTAGAGTTCGGTTCATAGTGGGACAGCTCGGTATCGGACATGGTGTGAGCTAGAACACCGTCCATTTGATTGGGCATCCCACTGCCTCGAAAGGGAGTTCGAAGAAGTAATGATGGTCGAAGTACGGATCGAAGAGATGTCTGGGCCGGACTGAAGCCGATCCCAAGATTACCAACGAGCCGTGGTCGTCGATGCGTAGAGGTCAAAAGGAAACGATCCCGGTAAGCCGACTAAGGTGCCAGTGGTTTTCGAGAGCAGATTGGCCTCCCGGCGCCGTCTAATGTCTAAAGAACTTGCCGGACCGCTGGAGAATTTAGCGCGTCTAGATGCTGAGCGTGAGGAGAGATTATGACCGTGAATCGCAAAAGGTGGTGCGTCATCGCGACAATTGTATTCACCTTGCTCTGGTTGTTAGGAGACGTAGTCCACGGAGCAAACGACGACCAGCGCCAAGAGATCACTCGGCTGGCAGAGTTGACGCTATGGAAGGGAGGGACAATTGTGGCGGACGTTGGCGCAGGTGACGGAACGTACAGCTTCGTGGCTGCCCAAAAGGTTGGGCCATCGGGCCGTGTTTATGCGACTGAAATTGACACGGAAAAATTGAAGAGCCTCAGAGCGGAAGTTAGAAAACGCAAGCTCGAAAACGTGATTATAGTAGAGGGAACCACGGATGACACAAAGCTTCCGTCGAGTTGCTGCGACACGATTTTTCTGCGCCACGTATATCACCATATTACGAAGCCGCAGGAGTTTGATAGAAATTTGGTGCGCTCGCTAAAGCCGGGGGCTTATCTGGCAGTCATCGATTTCCCACCGAACCCCAATCTGGGACCTGTAGAGGGAGTCCCGAAGAATCGAGGCGGGCACGGCATTCCAGAAAAGGTAATGGTCGAAGAGCTGACCACCGCGGGACTGCAGGTCGAGAAGGTTATCGACGATTGGTCGGCGCAAGACTATTGCGTCATCTTCGTGAAGCACCGTCCATGACCGGGTTTCTCCCGGTTGGCTCGATTCTATGAGAATTCCTTTGCTTGATGGCAGGGATTTCCATTCCAGCGCTGTCGACCCGGGTGCCGCCATCGTGAGCAAGTCGTTTGCCAACCGTTATTTCCCCGGTGAAAATCCGGTTGGTCGGTCGTTCCAGAAAACGGAACCTACTGCAAAGCGCACAGTTACACAATGGTGGGTCTGGTTGCAGACGCTCGCTATGGCGTTCTTCGGGGAGCACAAGCTGCCAGTATTATCTGCCTTGTGGTTTTTGATGTATTCGCCATGATGCTAGTTGGTGCCCTTAGTGGTCTTATCCTCGGTATGCTAGCGGCGCGCTATCTTGTATCTCCTATCCGCCGCGGCATTCGCGTGGATCCAATTGCAGCCCTGCGGCACGAATAGGGTTTTTGCATTCCGTGAACCTACACAACTCGAATCCACTCAAAGCAGATTTTCGGTCAAGCCCTCATCAACCGGCTTACCGGATGTCTGAGTACTCGGGCACATCTTTCGGTCAAGCAAATGGGAATTCTATTTGGATTTCTTCAGACGAGCACTATATTCTCGCGACGTGGAGGACTCGACTATGAAACTCAAATATGTAATTAAGTTTGTAGCGGATATGGACGGAGCGGTCAGATTCCATCGTGACGTGCTTGGTTTACCTCTGAACTTCCAATCTCCGGGCTGGAGTGAATTTGTGACTGGCGAAACGACTCTTGCCCTACATCCAGCGACACAAGAAAACTCTGCGGGAACCATGGAACTCGGCTTCAACGTCACCAATCTGGAGAGATTTTATCAGCAGATGACCACAAAGGGTTTGCAGTTCAGTATGCCCCCCACAAAGCAAGCTTTCGGCGGCGTTCTCGCACAATTCATTGATTCAGAGGGTCGAAATTGCAGTGTTGGCGAGGAGCCGGGCGGCCCGACAAAATAATTCTGGTTTTCATTAATCTTAAAGTATTGATAACTCCAGATAGCACCTTATTGATTAACGCGGTGGTCCTGTCAGATAGGATGCGAAGGCCGGTCTCCACGGGATGCGATACGCTCCCAATCATCGACGTGCTCAAAGCACAAGAAAAGGAGACCGGCTGTGAAGAAGATTAGCACTGTGCAGGGATTTGGGAACGAAATTTTCAAGGAGCAAAAGCTCCACGGCAGATAAGGCCGAGCGCTCTCAAAATTGGCGGGCGCCCAAGCCCGGTAAAACGCTGTATAGCCGCTCACGAGGAAGATCAGAAACGAGACGCCCAGGAAAATCATGGTAAGCAGGACAAGACGGTTTTTCCAGGCGCTCATGCTTTCTTCCTCAGGTTCAGACTCCCGATCCAGGCTTGGTCTCGAAATCAGGACTGGCAGGACGCAGTCGTTGAATCTCTATCTGACGGCTCCGCTGCGTACATCCTCTTCAAAGTGAATCGCGATCAATGAAAGTGACGATATGGAGTCACAACGCAGACTGTGTCAGAACGGTGTCAAAACCCTATCTGTTTTGGCAGTTGGGGTTAGCTTTCGAGCGAAAAGCAGATGCCCCAAGTTATTGTAAATAAAACAAAATGGAAGGAAGAGATGGAAGATTTGGAGTTGTCGTCCGGGCTTGCAAAGCACGCGCTCTCCCAGGCTGAGCTAGACGCCCATCCTCTAGCTTTACTATTTCAGACCAGTTTCGAGTGCGACGCACCCCGGCTTGCTTTGCCAAGTGTCAAAAAACATTGCTTCATTCGCTTCCAAGAAACGCGTAACGCGCCAGAAAAACTACGCTGAGCACCCAGATCAGCGGGCTGATCTCACGATACCTTCCCGTGCCAACCTTGATAAACGTAAACGACAGCAGCCCAAGGCTCAGCCCGGTCGCGATGCTGAACGTCAGCGGCGTGGCCACTAGCGTGAGAAACGCGGGAAACGCCTCGCTGAAATCATTCCATTGCACCCGCGCGACAGCTCCGCACATCAACGCGCCCACCAGAATCAGCGCCGGAGCGGTGGCGTACACCGGAATCGCGGCAATCAGCGGCGCGCAACACATCGCCAAAAGAAAAAGCCCCGCGATGACCACATTGCCCAGCCCGGTGCGCGCGCCGGCAGCCACACCCGCCGCACTTTCAATGTAGCTGGTTACCGTCGAAGTGCCGGTCAGCGCGCCGAACATCGTGCCGAACGCATCGGCCAGCAAAGCACGGCTGGCACGCGGCAATTTTCCGTTCACCAGAAATCCGCCTTCTTCGCACACCCCGACCAGCGTGCCCACGTTGTCAAAAAGATCCACAAAAAAGAAAACAAAAATCAATTCCCCCAGTCCCAGGCTCCTCGCTGAGCGCAAATTCAGTTTCAGAAACGTGCCACCGGGATGGGGCAGCGAAAACAGATGCGCAGGCCAATGCGCCAGACCGAACGGAATCCCCGCTAGAGTTATCGCCACAATCCCAATCAAAATCGCGCTGCTGATTCGCCGCGCCATCAACACCGCCACAAAAATCAACCCGATAGCCGCCAATAAAACCTGCGGATCGGAAATCTTCCCAAAACCAACAAACGTCGCGGGGTTCGCCACAATTATTTTCGAATTGCGCAATCCGATGAACGCAATGAACAGCCCGATACCGCCCGCGGTTCCATACTTCAGGCAATCGGGAATGCCATTCACGATCTGCTCACGCACGCTGGTAAGCGTCAAAATCAGAAACAAACAACCGGAGAGAAACACCACTCCCAGCGCGGTTTGCCACGGCACGCCGCGCCCCAACACAATCGAATACGTGAAGTACGCATTCAGCGACATCCCCGGCGCCAGCGCGATCGGATAATTCGCCCACAAGCCCATGATCAGCGTGGCTACCGCTGCCGAAATGCACGTGGCGAACAAGACCCCATCCACCGGCATGCCTGCTTCCGAAAGAATCCGCGGATTCACCACCACCACGTATGCCATGGTCATGAACGTAGTCAGTCCCGCCAGCAATTCGCGGCGCACCGTGGTCTGATTTTCCTGCAGATGAAAGATGCGTTCCAGC
>Ga0210409_10006846_pt1 | contig 11823 bp, 7 predicted proteins | sample IncBWH17MmetaG_FD_161649 | JGI IMG/M metagenome (GOLD analysis project Ga0210409, IMG submission 161649) | Forest soil microbial communities from Barre Woods Harvard Forest LTER site, Petersham, Massachusetts, United States - Inc-BW-H-17-M | ecosystem: Environmental > Terrestrial > Soil >...
GGTCGCGATTCTGGGCCTGTCGCGCTCCAGCATGGAACCGGTGTGGCTCAACGGAAAGTTCGAAGCGCGGCTGGTGCTGCCAGTGTCATTGTCTTACGATCACCGGTTGATCGACGGCGCGGATGCCGCCAGATTCTTGCGTTGGATCGCGGAAGCCTTCGAGCAGCCGTTCCTGTTGTCAGTGCAAGGATGAAGACGTCATCCGCAATCTGTCATCCTGAGCGGAGCGGCTGCTGCGTAAAGCGCAGCAGCCGCGGAGTCGAAGGACCCTGCGTTGCTGACTGACATGTTCGCTGCAAGGCGTTCTCACATAGATTCCGAATGACAGAGGCGACAAATTTGCACATCGCGGTGATCGGCGCAGGCCCAGGCGGCTATGCAGCCGCTTTCCTCGCCGCCGACCTCGGAATGAAAGTCACGCTGATTGACCCGGAACTGAATCCGGGGGGCGTCTGCCTTTACCGCGGCTGTATCCCGTCCAAGGCCCTTCTCCACATCGCGAAGCTGATCGACGAAACCCGCCACGCGAAAAACTGGGGAATTGACTACAGCGATCCGAAGATCGACCTATCCCGGCTGCGTTCCTGGAAAGAAGGCGTCGTCAAAAAACTGACCGGCGGCTTAGGCCTGCTGTCCAAACAACGAAAGGTCGAATACATCCAAGGCAGAGCGGCGTTCGAGAATTCGAATACGCTTCGCATCAACCGCACAAACGGTGCCGAGGAGTCGGTTACCTTCGACCGAATCGTCATCGCTACCGGCTCGCGGCCAGCGATCATTCCCAGCCTTAAACTCGAAACCCCGCACATGATGGATTCCACTTCCGCGCTCGACCTCAGCGAAGTCCCCGGCACTCTGCTAGTAGTCGGCGGCGGCTACATCGGCCTCGAACTCGGTACGGTGTACGCCGCGCTCGGCTCCAAAGTTTCCGTCGTCGAGATGCTGCCCGGCCTCCTGCCAGGTGCGGATCGCGATCTTGTCCTCCCCCTGCACAAGCGCATAGAGAAGATTTTCGATTCCATCCTGCTCAACACAACTGTCTCTGCGGTTAAAGAAGACCCCAACGGAATTCGCGTCACCTTCGACGGCCCAGAAGTGAAAGAACGCGAGAAGCTATTCGACAAGGTTCTAGTTTCAGTCGGACGCAAACCCAATTCCGAAATCCCGGGCCTCGAGAAAACTCACGTCAAACTGGGCCAGCGCGGATTCATTCAGGTAAATAAGCAACTGCAGACGGACGACCCAGCCATCTACGCCATCGGCGACGTAGTCGGCGAACCCATGCTCGCCCATAAGGCCATGCACGAAGGACGCACCGCGGCCGAAGCCATTGCCGGGCACAAAGTCGCCTTCGAGCCCAACGCCATCCCCGCGGTCGTCTTCACCGATCCCGAGATCGCCTGGTGCGGTCTCACCGAAACTCAGGCGCAGAAAGATAATCGCGAAATCAAAGTTGCCAAGTTCCCCTGGGCCGCTTCGGGACGCGCCATGACCATCGACCGAACCGAAGGCATGACCAAACTCCTTATTGATCCGCAGACTGAACGCGTGCTGGGCGTAGGAATTGTCGGCGTCGGCGCGGGCGAACTTATCGCCGAGGGAGTGCTCGCCATCGAGATGGGCGCACTCGCCAAAGATATTGCTCTCACCATCCATCCGCATCCCACGCTCTCGGAAACGATTATGGAATCAGCCGAGGTTTTCTTCGGCACCAGCACTGATGTCTATCGCCCCAAACGTCCATAAGAACTCAAGCCGATTCCGCGAGGTCGGCTTTCCTTTCGGTACAATGAACTCTCGCTCTGCTCAGGCATCTTTCGCGGGCGCATGATTCGCATCAATTCGCGCCCTTCCTCTGGAGAAGGAACCATGTCTTCGTTTTTCTTTAAGCGAGCCTGCTGGCTGGTGTTGTGCGCAGTGATCTCCCTGACCGCCGCTGCGCAACTGCCAGGCGTACCTAAGACCACGCCCGAGCCTACTACGTCGCCAGTAACGGACCCACTAGGCCGTGACACTCCCAACGGCACCATATACGGATTTCTCCATGCCGCTCAGGCGGGAAACTACTCCGTGGCAGCGCAGTATCTGCAAATGACCAACGCCAAGCGCGCGGCGCAAGGCGAGGAACTCGCCAAAAAGCTGAAGAGTGTGATGGACCGCGCATTTTCCGGCAACCTGAGGCTGATCAGCAATCTGCCAGAGGGATCTCCACAGGAAGGATCTTCTCCAAACCAGCAGCGCATCGGTGCTTTGTCCGCCGGAGATGTTGATGCGGACCTCGATCTGGTTCGCGTCCCCGATTCCGGAGGCGTGAAAATCTGGTTGATCTCCTCTGACACCTTGGCCAAAGTTCCCGATCTTTACGACCGGCTCGCGGTCCATCAGGTGGAGGCCCATCTGCCTGATTTCCTGGTGCAGTACGAGTTCTTGGGGATCGCGATATGGCAATGGCTGGCTATCCTGCTGGCCATCCCCATCTCCGCGGCCTTGGGTTGGCTCACGGTCCGGTTGCTGGGCCTGTATCAGAAACTACGCCGCCATCCTCCAATATCCCGGCCGGATGCCTGGAATGCCATCTCGAACCCGCTCTGGCTTGTTTTTGCCACCATTTACGACGGCGGGCTCGTGCGACAAATCGGCTTGCCCTTATTGCCGCGCCACCACTACCAGGAAGTCATCGGCGTGGTGTTCATCATCGCATGGGCTTGGTTGCTCTCTCGAATCGTTCAGCAGATAGCACGGCAGGTTCGAGAACGCGCAATCCGCGCCGGCCGCACCGGCACTGGGTCGCTCCTGCTTCTCGGTGAACGTGTCCTCAAAGCCATTATTTCCATCGCCGCTATCTTTGCCATACTCAACTCTCTCGGCGTCAACATGACCACCGCCCTCGCCGGACTGGGCATCGGCGGAATCGCGATCGCCTTCGCCGCCCAGAAAACTCTGGAGAATCTTTTCGGCGGCGTTTCTCTGCTTGGAGATGAAGTCATCCGCGTCGGCGACATATGCCGCTTTGGTGACAAGACCGGAACGGTGGAAGATATCAGCCTCCGCTCCACTCGCATCCGCACTCCTGAACGAATCGAGCTCTCCATCCCCAATGGCTCGCTCGCTACCATGAACATCGAGAACCTGAGCCGCCGCGATAAAATCCTTTTCAATACCAAGCTGAGCCTGCGCTATGAAACCTCGGCCGATCAGTTGCGCTACGTGCTCGCCCAGATTCGCCGCCTCCTTTATGAGCATCCCAAAGTCGAAACCGACGGCGCCCGCATTCGATTTATTGGATACGACAATAGTGCGCTAAACTTGGAGGTCTTCTGCTACATACTAACCAGGGATGGTGCCGAGTTTCTGGCAATTCAGGAAGATCTTCTGCTCAGAATCATGGATATCGTCGAGGCCTCAGGCACAACTTTCGCCTTTCCCTCGCGCGTTCTTTACCTCGGTCGCGACCGCGGCTTGGACCAGGAGAAGGCTGCGACTGTCTCGCACCAAGTGCAACAGTGGCGAGAGAGCAGCCAGTTGCCCTTTCCCGATTACGCACCTTCCGAAATCTCCGGGTTCAGTAATTCGCTGCCCTATCCCGAGCCGGATTCGGCATTAAGGAGCAGGAAATGAAAGAACGCCTCGGTTTGACGCTACTGGGTTCCATCCTGTTGTGCGTCACCGTGCCACTTTGCTCAGAGGAGATTTTGATGCAGAATGCTTCCATGCCCGCCAAAACATCCGCTGCCAGCGCTTCGCCTGCGTGGATGCACGACTCGAATGCCAAGCTGCAAAACGAACTGACCGCGAAGTACGGCGCTCAACAAAAACCCCGGCTCGAACGTGGTCTTCACCAGGTAGCCGAGTTCTGGCGCGCGGAAGACGGCGATGCGGCTGCGTTCGAGCAGTTCGTGCGCACCAATTTCGCCGGCGACCAGGCCACTCTCGACACCCTGTTCTATCGCTTCCAGAGCCTGCTTGAACAACTCGACGGCCACATGCACGAAATCAACCGCGAGTTTAATCAACAATCCGACCTCGACCTCGGCCCGGTGCTTCCCTTCGACGAAGTATTCGCCGGCTACGATCCCTCCGCACATGTGCTCGGCGATTTCTTCGACAACAAACTCGCATTCACGGTTCTCCTGAACTTCCCTCTCACCACGCTCGACGAACGCCTGAAGAACGGCTCGACCTGGAGCCGCCGCCAGTGGGCTGAAGCCCGCCTCGCGCAGCGTTTCGACAAACGCATTCCAGCCGAGGTCAACCTGGCCATCGCCCAGGCCGGAGCCGAATCCGGCCAATACATCGCGCAGTACAACATCTGGATGTACCACCTGCTTGATCCCCAGGGCCAGCGTCTCTTCCCGCCCAAGATGCGCCTGCTCAGTCACTGGAACCTGCGCGACGAAATCAAGGCCGACTATTCCGACGGGCAAAGCGGTCTGGCAAAGCAGCGCATGATCCAGCAGGTGATGGAGCGCATCGTCACACAAACCATTCCTCAAGTCGTCATCAACAACCCCGCCGTGGATTGGAATCCGTACACCGACGACGTCCGGCCCGCAGCTGTGAAAGATTCCGATGCCGCACCCGACAGCCGCGCCCTCACGAACGCCACAGAGCCTGACACTCGCTACGCCACTTTGCTGAAAACGTACCATGCCTCTCGCAAGGCTGATCCCTATTCTCCGACCGCTCCCACGCTGATCGACCGCCGCTTCCAGGAAGACCGCGAAATCCCGGAAGCCCGCGTGAAAGCCATGCTGGAGCAGGTGCTGAGTTCACCGCTGGTGGCGCGAACCGCGCAGTTGATCCAGGCTCGGCTCGGCCGCCCCCTCGAGCCATTTGACATCTGGTACAACGGCTTTCGCCCCGGCAGCCAATACACCGAGGCGCAGTTGGACGAGATCGTCGCAAAAAAGTATCCCACCGCCGAAGCCTATCAAAAAGACATTCCCAACCTGCTCATCAAGCTCGGCTTTTCTCCGGATCGTGCGCAGTATGTCGCCAACAACATCATCGTCGATCCGGCACGCGGCTCAGGCCACGCCATGGGGTCGGCGATGCGTTCCGAAAAAGCTCACCTGCGCACCCGTGTTGAAAAAACCGGCATGAACTACAAAGCATTCAACATCGCCGTGCATGAGATGGGACACAACGTCGAGCAAACATTCTCGCTTAACGACAACGACTACACCCTGCTGCAAGGCGTGCCCAACACGGCTTTCACCGAAGCGCTCGCGTTCGTCTTCCAGGGCCACGACCTCGAACTGCTCGGCCTTCCCGCACCCGATGTCAAAAGCCAGGCGGAAAAAATCTTGAATGACTTCTGGGGCACGTATGAAATTGCAGGGGTCGCCCTGGTGGATATGGCAGTCTGGCACTGGATGTACGACCATCCCCAAGCCACCCCCAAACAACTTGACCAGGCCACGGTGCAGATCTCGAAAGACGTCTGGAACCGCTATTACGCACCCGTTTTTCACAAGAACGATGTCGTCTTGCTCGGAGTCTATTCGCACATGATCGACTCGTTCCTCTATCTTCCCGACTACCCGATCGGTCACATGATCGCCTTCCAGATCGAAGAGCAAATGAAGAAATCGGGCAGCATCGGTCCCGAGTTCGAGCGCATGGCCAAGATGGGACGCATCAGCCCCGACCTCTGGATGGAACGAGCGACTGGCCGCCCGGTGGGCCCGGAAGCCTTGTTGGAAGCAACACAACAGGCGCTAGCTGCCAACAGCAAACCCTGACTCAACCACATCACTCGCGTTGCTTAGAATCAAGACTTACGCATTGGAGGAGAATCGTTGAGTGCAACCAAATCGGTTGACGGCTGGTCGGGCGTGATCAACGGCCGCCCCAAAGTGGGTGATTCCGCGGAACGGACACGCCGTACCAGCATGAAAGACATCATCGCCTTCACCGAAATGACAGGCGATCACAATCCGCTGCACTACGACCGCAAACTCGCGGAGGAGTCGATTTTTGGCAAGCTCATCGTGCAGGGCGGTGTCACTTCCGGCATCCTGAACGCCTTGGTCGCAGAGGATCTGCCCGGCCCGGGAACGGTTTTTCTTTCCGTCGAATGGAAATTCGTCAAAGCCGTCGGGGTCGACGAGGAAATCACTGGCCGGGTTGAGATCAAGGAAGTCCGCCCGGACAAGCCGATCTGCAAAATCGAGACTACCGTCCGCAATCAGGCAGGCGACATATGCCTCACCGGCACCGCCACTGTCTACACAGTTCCACTCCGGAGAGTGTGAAGCCACAATGCTCACAAAGTCGCCTGCTCGCGCTTCGGCTTCACCCGACCGGGCTGCTGACGCGTCGCGATGGCGGGTGCTGGCTTTACTGTCGATCGCAATTGTCCTGTCACTGACGGCTTGGTTTTCAGCAACCGCAATCATGCCTGAACTGAAACGCGAATGGAACCTCTCGCCTTTCATCCTCGCTTGGCTAACCAATGGTGTGCAGATCGGTTTCGTCTGCGGCGCCTTGGGCGCCAGCCTTGTCAACCTTCCCGACATTGTTCGGCTCAGAACGCTGATGGCGTTGTCTGCCTTGTTGGCAGCGATCGCGAATGCGTCGCTCCTATTGGACCACGGTCCCGTCGGCGCGATCGCAACCCGAGTCGTGACCGGGTTCGCCTTGGCCGGCGTCTATCCACCCGCTCTCAAACTTGTCTCGACATGGTTCAATCGCGATCGCGGTCTCGCGCTCGGAACCGTAATCGCTGCCTTGACGCTCGGGTCCTCCATGCCCCATCTTTTTCGCAGCCTTTCGAGCACGGTGGATTGGCGGTTCGTGGTCAAAACCTCCACTCTCGCCACCTCGATTGGAGCGGCTCTCTTTCTATTCTTCGCTCGCGAGGGACCCTATCCCTTTGGCCGCGCCCTCTTCGATCCGCGGCAGGCGGGCGCTGTCTTCCGCGATCGAGACCTCCTGCTCGCCAATCTCGGCTATTTCGGACACATGTGGGAACTCTACGCCATGTGGGCATGGCTCCTGGTCTACGTAAACGACGCCCTCGCCGCCCAGCACATGTCGGTGGTCGGCCGCGCGTCTTTCCTCACTTTCGTGGCGATCGGGACCGGCGCGTTCGGCTGCGTCCTGGGAGGAATTCTGTCCGATCGCATCGGGCGCACTCTAACGACCGCCGGGATGATGATGGTTTCGGGAGCCTGTGCCGCGGCGATCGGCTTTGCCTTTGATGGGCCGCCGTGGCTATTCATCACGATCCTCGTGATCTGGGGGATCTCCGTCATCGGAGACTCCGCGCAGTTTTCCGCAATGGTTACTGAACTCGCTGATCAGCGCTTTGTCGGAACCGCACTTTCAGTGCAACTTGGCCTGGGATTTGCTTTGACCGTTGTGGCGATTTGGCTGATGCCTCGGATCGCCGGCCTCCTGGGCTCCTGGCGATGGACATTCCTCGCCTTGGTTCCAGGCCCGTCGATTGGAGCGTCTGCAATGCTGTTGGTGCGGAGCCGCCCGGCCAGTCTTAGGCTGGCAAATGGAATGCGCTAAAATCCTGTAGTTTCTAACGACCGGAGATTTGGGGTACGCGCACCTCTCGCCGTGCTCCGTGCGACCACCACCGCAAAATAAGGTGAGTAGGCCAGTACACTAACACCGGCACCATCACCAGGTAAGCCGCCAAATAGACCATCCCCGGCACAAAACGCTGCTCGTGAAAGAATGGCCCACGCGCCCAGTTCACATCGAACTGCGGACGCCAGAAGTAGTTGATTGGAACCACAATCCACGCGGTGACCGTCTGATATTTCCAGCCCCGCTCATCGTAGCCCAACCGCCAGATCGCCCACAAAAGCAGCGGCGGCATCACCACGTGAAACAAACTTAGCAACCTCACAAACAAAGGCACATGAGGATCAAACATATATTCCGTGCCTCCGAGAATGTGCGCTCCAGTGAGAACCGCCCCCATCAAGTCGATGGTATAGAGGGTCTGAAAAAGCAGCAGCCCACACGCCTGCCACGAAAAAATCAGCGGAGTCTCCCACCAAAGCGCCGCCGCAATGAACAAATTCCCCAGATCACAGAAGTACAGAAAGTTCTGCAACCCATACTGATGCCAGTAGACCGGCATCCACACCAGCACCCACAAGCTCCAGCCAACCTTGAGCCAAAGGGGGACGCGCATGCCCGCCATTGTACCCGTCCAGAAAACAGACAGCTTACCCCCCGCACTTGCGGAGATAAGACCCCGCAAGTCATTGCTGTCCTTGTACTTTCTCCCCCATCGCCCATTACCTACGTAACTTGAAGCTGCCCACCACAGTACCTACGATTCCAGTATGAAGTACAACGCCCTTTTATTCTGTCCCGATGACAAAACCGCTCGCGTGCTCACTCAGGTTTTGACCGACTTGGAGTTTCGAGTTGAGCCCTGCAACGAACCCTTTGCCGCAGTGAAGAAGCTGATGGCCGAGCACTTCGACGCCATCGTGGTGGACTGTGATAGTGAGCAAAATGGCGCCTTGCTGTTCAAGAGCGCGCACAATTCCGGATCCAACCAGTCGTCGCTTGCCGTGGCTGTCGTCGAAGGTCAGGCCGGGGTTGCCAAGGCGTTCCGCATCGGCGCTAACCTGGTGTTGACCAAACCGATCAATGTTGAACAGTCCAAGGGCACGCTGCGCGTAGCCCGTGGCCTGCTCCGGAAAACCGATTCTGCCAAACCAGCAGTGCAAGCGCCGTCCAAGCCCGTTACCAGTATCGATGCCAGGCGTCCGTCCGCTTCTCAAGTTTCCGAGACAAAAGCTGCATTTCCGTCCTTGCCGGCGCAGCCGCTTCCATCTCCGATTCCCGCCGTGAGCGCTTCCATGTTCGACGTCGAACAGGAACCCGCTCCCAAGCCGGAGCCGACAGAAGCCGCACTGCTCGAGTCGATGTCAGATCCGTCGCCCACATCCACCACCGCGAGAGAGTATCCGTGGCAACCAGTCTCCAAGCCCGCTGCGGAATCGATGGCGACTGCTCTCCGGCGCGCAGCCGAAGCCACTGGAAGGTTAGAAGCGTCCCCCTCGGCAAACGTAACCGACGCGCCCATCAGTCTCTCCTACACCAGCAGCATGGCATCCGGCCAGGGGGCAGCCGCTGCTCCCGCCAAAATACCAGTGCAGTCCCACGGCGAACTGGAGATGCCACAAGTGAATGCGCCCACATTCTCTTCGCTTGGCGACGCGTCCAATGAAGCTGCATCAGGCGGTGGTAAGAAGACCATTCTGATCGCAGCCGCCGTTCTGGTTGCCGTCGCAGCCCTCGGCTATGTCGGCTGGACGAAAATGCATTCGGCCAGCGCGACTCCGGCGAGTCAAACAATCACTGCTCGCCCGCAGACTGCTCCGTCGCAACCTCAGATTCAGGCTCCAGTTCCGCCAGCCGTTCCGCCGTCAGCGCCCACGTCTCAGGCTTCAGCCAACACAACGACACCACTGCCCACAGAGAGTTCGCCCGCGGTCGAGCAGATGCCCGATATCACGCTCTCTACAACTGAGACGCATCCTCTGGCGCCGGCACCAAAGAAGTCGACTTCCATCATCGCACCCAACACCGTGGTTCGAACCTCGCCGGATGCGAAGGCATCGGCACCGCTCGTGGTCAAGAACGAAACCTCCAACCCCACTCCGCCGCCCCCAGCGGCGCAGGACGCGCTACAACCACCTGCTCCCGGATCTTTGGGTGTTGCTTCGAACGCCAACGATCAGGCCATTTCTGGAATCATGAGTACGACTGGAGCGGCCCTGCCGCAACAGGCCCCCCCCCAGAAAATAAAAATATCCCAGGGTGTGTCGCAGGGATTGCTTATCAAAAGTGTTGACCCCGTGTATCCGCCGCTGGCCCGGCAAATGCGCCTCCAGGGCTCAGTCGAACTCCTCGCCAACATTGGCAAGGATGGCAGCATCACGTCGGTCAAGGCGCTCAATGGCGATTCGGTTCTGTCGCACGCCGCCATCGATGCGGTCAAGCAGTGGAAATACAAACCCTACTACCTCGACGACCAACCTGTCGAAATCCAGACCCAGATCACGGTAAACTTCAAACTTCCGTAAACTTTTGCCGCGGGAAGCGGCAAAGCACGGCGCCAGGATTGAATCCTCGCGCCGTTTTGCCTTCTGTTCACCAGCTATAATAGACAGATGCTCGCCCGCCGAAATCCTTTTCGGCAGGTGCTGCCCAAGTTTGTTTCGCTGTGACCCGCGATAGCTGAGAGCTGAAAGCTAAGAGCTAGAAGCCAGGAGCTAGGCTGCTGTTATGGACTTCAAACTAATAAGCGACTACAAACCGAAGGGCGATCAGGCCAAAGCCATCGAATCCTTAACCAGAGGTCTATTCGATCGCGAACAACATCAAGTTCTGCTAGGTGTAACCGGCTCCGGCAAGACCTACACCGCAGCCAAAGTCATCGAGCAACTGAACCGCACCACGCTGGTCATGGCCCACAATAAAACCCTCGCCGCCCAGCTCTACCACGAATTCAAAAACTTCTTCCCCCAAAACGCCGTCGAGTACTTCGTCTCTTACTACGATTTTTATCAACCCGAAGCTTACGTCCCCGCTGCGGATCTTTACATCGAGAAGGAAGCCACCATCAACGATGAGTTGGACAAGCTGCGGCTTTCAGCTACCCGGTCGCTTTTCGAGCGGCGCGATTGTCTGATTGTGGCTTCGGTGAGCTGCATCTATGGCCTGGGTTCGCCTGAGGCTTATTACGGGATGATGTTGTTCCTGGAGAAGGGGCAAAAGATCAAGCGTGAGGACATCACCCGCAAGCTCGTCGAAATTCTTTACGAGCGCACCGATGGCGATTTTCGCCGGGGAACTTTTCGCGTGCGCGGCGACGTCATCGAGATTTTTCCTACTTATGACGACATGGCTTATCGCGTCGAGCTTTGGGGGGATGAGGTTGAAGCGCTTTCGCAGATTGATCCGTTGTTTGGGACGGTTAAACAGAAGTATGTGCGGTTGCCGATTTATCCCAAGACGCATTACGTGATGAAGCCCGAGACTCGGAACAAAGCCGTCGACTCCATCAAGGAAGAATTGAAGTGGTGGGAAGCGGAGCTGGAGAAGCAAGGGCGCGTGGTCGAGGCGCAGCGGGTTCATCAGCGAGTTATGTTCGATCTTGAAATGATCAAATCGGTCGGATACTGCCACGGCATTGAAAATTATTCGCGGCACTTTACGGGACGCCTTCCGGGTGAGCCACCCCCGACTTTGCTCGACTACTTCCCTCGCGACTACCTGATGTTCATTGACGAATCACATCAGACCGTGCCGCAGTTGCACGGCATGTATCACGGCGATCGCTCGCGCAAGGAGACGCTAGTCGAGTACGGCTTCCGTTTGCCGTCGGCGTTGGACAATCGCCCGCTTACCTTCGAAGAGTTCGAGCATCGCATGGGCCAGATGATTTATGTCTCGGCGACGCCGGGCCCCTATGAGCTGACCAAGTCGGCGGGAGTGGTGATCGAGCAAATCATCCGGCCCACGGGCCTGGTCGATCCTCCGGTCGAAGTGCGTCCGGTCAAGGGACAGATTGACGACCTGCTGCATGAAATCCGCGAACGAACCGCCCGCGGCGAGCGCGTGCTGGTCACGACGCTGACCAAGCGCATGGCAGAAGATCTGGCCGAGTATTACAGCGAAGTGGGCGTGAAGTGCCGCTACATGCACTCCGAGATCGAGACCCTGGAGCGGGTGAAGATCCTGCGCGACCTGCGCAAGGGCGAGTTCGACGTTCTGATCGGGATCAACCTGCTGCGTGAAGGACTCGACCTGCCCGAAGTTTCCCTGGTGGCCATCCTC
>Ga0210409_10006847_pt1 | contig 11823 bp, 10 predicted proteins | sample IncBWH17MmetaG_FD_161649 | JGI IMG/M metagenome (GOLD analysis project Ga0210409, IMG submission 161649) | Forest soil microbial communities from Barre Woods Harvard Forest LTER site, Petersham, Massachusetts, United States - Inc-BW-H-17-M | ecosystem: Environmental > Terrestrial > Soil >...
TCGACGGAGACGGCACCGAACTCCATCGCCACCGTATCCCCACTCCGCGCTTTGACTATGATGGCACTCTGCGCGCCATAGTCGATGGTGTGGAGTCCATCGAGGAAAAGCTGTCGCGCACAGCTACCGTCGGCGTCGGCCTACCCGGAACAATCTCCAACCTTACGCACAACGTCAAGAATGCCAACTCTACGTGGTTAATCGGCAAGCGATTTGATGGCGATCTTGCCGCGCTTCTGCACCGCGAAATTCGCTGCGCCAACGACGCCAACTGCCTCGCGGTTTCCGAAGCCACTGATGGCGCCGGCGCAGGCAAGCGTGTGGTCTTCGCCGTAATTCTCGGCACAGGTTGTGGCGGCGGTATTGCTGTCGATGGCAGCGTTCACAATGGCCACAATGGTGTCGCCGGCGAATGGGGTCACACCTCGATGCCGTGGATGCGCGCCGACGAATATCCCGGTCCCGAATGTTATTGCGGCCGCCGCGGTTGCATCGAAACATTCATCTCAGGTACCGGCATGGAAGCCGATTACGAACGCGCTACTTCCAAGAAACTAAAGGGCGAGGATATTGTCGCTCGCTCCGACGCCGGCGAAGAAGCCGCCTTAGCCTCCCTCGCTCGCTACGAAGACCGTCTCACGCGCAGCTTGGCGCAACTGGTCAATATCCTCGACCCCGACATAATCGTTCTCGGCGGCGGCGTTTCTCAAGTGCCGCGCCTCTATCGGAATGTTCCGCGTCGGTTGAAAGAATATGTCTTCGGCAAAGAAGCGGACACTCCGGTGGTGGTCGCCAAGCACGGCGACTCCAGCGGAGTCCGAGGGGCGGCGTGGCTCTGGCCCCTGGAAGCCCACGAACTCGTCTGATTCCTCCGCACGTGCGACAGCTTGCTCCGCCCTCCCGAATCTTTGTAGGGGCGGCTTTAGGCCGCCCTTCTTGGGTTCCTTGCGCGAAACGTGATCTGTAAAGATTCTCTCTTCAAATGAAATTGATGACTTTCCGATTCGGCGTTTTTTCTTCTCCAGCCACCAAGAAATAACCCCGCCTCGCGACCGAGACGGGGTCAATTTCTTCTCTTCGATTCTTCGCTAACGACGGCTACGACTTGCCCGCAGCCTTCGCCATCTTTTCCGTCCACTCTCTTCCGCGCCGCTCCATCTCTTCCATTGGTACGTCTTCAATGTGTTGCAACAATCCCCAGGTATGCCCGAAAGGATCTTGCAGCTTTCCGTAGCGATCGCCCCAGAACTGGTCCTGCAGCGGCATCACCACTTTGCATCCCGCCTTCACCGCACGATCAAACGCAACGTCCACGTTGTCCGTGTAAAAGTTCAACGAAAACGACGGCGGAACATTCGGATTCGGCGCCTGCGACATCCCCGGGAATTCGTCGCCTAGCATTAGCGGCGAATCTCCAATCAGGATTTCCGCGTGCATGATCATGCCGCCGGGTCCTTCCATGCGCGCCTTTTCCGTGGCTCCGAACGCTTGCTTGTAGAAATCGATCGCCTTCGCGGCACCTTTACACGTGATTGCCGGCGTAAGCGAGTGATACCCCTGTGGAACGGCTTGTACTGCTCCCATGCTTCCTCCTCATTAAACTTTGGAATCTCGCGCAGTGTGGCAGGGGGACCGGGAAGGGTAGTGCACAATGCGCTACGCGGAACACTTTTTTACGCCGCCGAGAACCGCTAGTCAAGACCAATCGGTGTCATCTATCCTTCCCACGTCCGGCCTCTCCGAGCCGTAAGCAGCCAGAGGAGTTAGCCCATGCGATATGACTTCCTGATAGAAACGTACGCTACCGAACGCATGAAAGTTTTGAGCGTCTGGAGCGAATTCCGTGACGCCGACCTGGAGTTCCGTCCACGCCCCGGCGACCACCGTGGCCGCAGCGTCCGCGAACAAATGATCCATCAATGTGTCAGCGAAGATTTATGGTTTCGTACTATGTTGAAGATCGATGTCGCCGCGCCACCGCTTCCGCAAGTCGAGCAGCGTGTGGAATTCATCAAGCGCTATGCCGAAGACAGCGACAAGCGCCTTCACGTGCTGGATGGTCGCGAGGAGATTTGGTTTGAAAGTGAAACCATGTTCTTCGATGTGAACCGCACCAATGCATGGGTTCTTACCCGCCGTATTTCTCACACGTCACATCATCGCGGCCAGCAGATGGCTATGCTCCGCATGCTCGGCCACGATCTCCACAGCAACTACGGCCCTACCGCCGACACCGGCGGCCTGATGCAGAATCATGCCCCCACCATTTATGCCTATCGAGATTTGGAAGTCCTGCTGGAAGACGCAGCCGCCGGCCAAAAAAAATCGCCCCTACCCGCTCCAACCGGCAAACCGGTCACCGAACGCCCTTAAAGCTTCCGGCGCTGTCATCCCGACCGGAGTGCCGCGTGCCGTTCGCGGCACGCAGCGGAGGGATCGTGGCAACCACCTAGCGCATCGCAATTCAATTGAACCGCGAACCAGGCTCGTACGAATCAATACTCGCGGTACATCTCCGGAAACTCTTTCTTCAAATCCGCAATCTTCGGCAAATCATTGATCACGATGTAAGGGTTGTTCGGATTGTGCTTCAAATAATCCTGGTGGTAACCCTCCGCCTCATAAAATCCATTCAACCGAACCACCACCGTCGCAATCCTCTGGTTGTAAACCTTTGCCGCATTCAATTGCGCAATATACGCCTCGGCTATCGTCTTCTGCGAATCGTTTGAATAAAAAATCGAAGAGCGGTATTGCGTGCCCCAATCCGGCCCTTGCTTGTTCAATTCGGTCGGATTGTGCGCCACCGAAAAGAAAATCATCAATATCTGCCCGTAAGTAACCTTTGAAGGATCGAAAACAATTTTCACGCTCTCCGCGTGCCCCGTCGATCCAGTTCCCACCATTTCATAGTGCGCCGTTTCCGCAGAGCCGCCCGCATACCCTGCGGTTGCCGACGTCACGCCTTTGGTGTGTTCGAAAACCGCCTGAACTCCCCAGAAGCATCCGCCCGAAATCACCGCAGTCTCCTGGCCTTTCGCGTTTGCCACCGGCTCATCTATCGCAGGCTTGGGAAACGGACCGTTGCCTCGAGGACTTCTGGCCCCGACATGCGCGGACACAAACGAAATTGCGACAATCCCCACAACAACCAGCATCAACAATCTCAAATTTCTCTGCATTGTTTGCTCCGCTTCCACTTTTCGCGCCGCTTGCAACCGCGGTCCGACATCCGACTCGCTAGGATGCCGCCCTGCCTTGGAAAGATTTCCGCTGAATTTTGCTACCATCTGTTCATCGATGTCTGTCTGAGAATATCGTCAACCCTGACGCCTCATGCAAAGTTGGAGTAACCCAGTGCCCCGAACGTTACAATGTATTCCGGCCTCCATGCCCCTAGTCGCCACTACTCCCGTTCACCTGGAACTTCCCTCGCTCTACATGCATCCAAATGCAGAGCTTACTAAATACACGCACAAAGGATGGCGCATGCTTTCGAGAGTCGTTCTCACCAGTCTGTTAGCCGCGGCATTTCTTCCGTCGCAACCCGCCGTTGCGCAAGTCACCTATGGCAAGGAGCCCGACCTCCCCAAACCTTTCGATACCCGCTCGGCCGGCAACGGCCCGGACCGCGCCAAGGCCCCTGAAGGATTTCTACCCACTGTCCCGGCTGGTTTTCATGTCAACGTTTTCGCCACCGGTTTAGACAACCCGCGCTTCCTCCTGACTGCCGAAAATGGCGATATCTTTCTCGCCGAAACGGGAGCAGGGAAGATCATCGTGCTTCATGATCCACAGCACACCGGCGGCGCTCAGCAGCAGGAGGTCTTCGCATCCGGTCTCAAGCGTCCCTTCGGTCTCGCCTTCCATGGTGACTATCTCTACGTAGGCAATACCGGAGAAGTTGTACGATTCAAATACGATAAGAAAGACTCCAAGCGCCTTGGGGAATCCGAACACGTCCTGGACCTGCCACCTGGCGGCGGCCACTTCACCCGGACGCTCGCTTTCAGCCTGGATGGCAACACTCTTTATGTGAGTGTCGGTTCTTCAGGAAACATTGATCTCGAAAAGGATTCCCGTCGCGCCGCCGTGCTCGCTTGCGGTCCCGATGGAAAGAATTCGCGCGTCTACGCTGCAGGCCTCCGGAATGCAGTCGGCATGGCCGTGGAACCGCATACCGGTGCAGTCTGGGTCTCCGTGAATGAGCGCGACGAGCTCGGCGACAATCTTCCCCCGGACTATTTCACTTCCATCAAAGATGGCGGTTTTTACGGCTGGCCCTACAGTTATATCGGTGACAACGTTGACCCCCGCGTGCGGCCGCAAAAACCCGATCTGGTTGCCAAGGCTGTCATTCCGGACGTTCTTCTCGGCGCGCACGTCGCCCCGTTGCAATTCGCGTTCTACAACGCCATGCAATTCCCGGAATCCTATCGCGGCGGCGCATTCATCGCCGAACACGGCTCCTGGAATCGTGCCTCGCGCTCCGGTTATCAAGTCGCTTTCGTGGGCATGAAGGATGGAAAAGCCGTAGCCGATCCGGTGCCATTTCTCACCGGCTTCGTCGCCGACCCTAAAGGCAAAGACGTCTACGGCCGCCCGGTAGGCATAGCGGTTGCCCCTGACGGCTCCCTGCTCGTAACCGACGACGGCACCGGCACCATTTACCGCATCTCCTACGCCAAATAAACCCGCAAGTGGACGCTGAGGTTTTTCTTCTTGGTTTTTCTGGGTGCCGCATCCTTCGCTTTTAAGGGTTCGGATTTTTCCTAAATGAGCTCGATCAGCTAAGTTCTTGCGCTCCCTCTGCTCTGTCATCCCGACCGGAGGAACGCAGTCTTCTGCATTCTGCAGCGGAGGATCATGGCAACCAATTAATCGTACGCAACCCGTTCCCTTGGCGACACTCTCGCCCTCGAGCTCTCACTTCACCGTCAGCGTCAAACCAATCGGCGTCAACTGCAACGTCTTCCCCGACCCCGCCACCGTGGCCGTAGGCGTCACGATGAGCGTAAACGTCCCGCTCGGTGTAGCAAACTTGTACGTAGCCGTGGCCATTGCACTATTAGCCTGACCTGAAACCATTGCCACTGCCTGCACCGTCGTCGCGCTACCCACCACAATCGGGCCGGAATAGGTTGGTGACGAGGTCGTCGCGTTCGATCCATCGATCGTGTAATGAATTGTCGCGCCAGAAGCGGAGTCGCTGATCACCACCGACTGCGCCGCCGAATACGTCCCGCTCGCTGGCTGAATCGCTGGCGTCGCTGCCGCCTGCTCCTGTGGCTGCTGTTGCGTAGTTGTCTGCATCGATCCGCCGCCGCTACATCCGATTCCCGAAGCCACCAACGCAGTCAGAAACACCGCGGTGGCTGCATGGCCAGATCTTCGCGAAGGGAGATCGGAAACTCCAAGTACCTTTCCCCAAAGGCCTAGGAGGAACGCGAAGAAACCCGCCAGTGCAGCGAACCCAAAGATCGGCGCCAAACGCTCCACATGGAATGCACGTCCCTCCATCGACGCAGCCGCCGTCGAACCCGCACTCGTCGTCGCTATGCTCACCGTGAACGAAGCCGTGCTGCCGTTCGATACCGTTACGCTCGATGGCGCGCTACACACCGCTCCAAAGGGCGCGCCAGTGCACACGAAACTCAACGTTCCGCTAAACCCGGCTCCACCCCTCGCCTGCAAATTAAATTGTGCCGTCTGCCCCGCGCTTACCGTTGCGCTCGTGCTTCCCCCGGCCGCCGCTTGAATCGTCACCGCCGCCGCTGCGTTGCCCGTCAACGTCACGCTTTGCGGCGAATTTGCGGCGTCGTCCGTCACCAACAAACTCGTCGTTCGAACCCCAGCGGCCTGCGGTGAAAACGTAATCGGAATTGTGCAACTCGCTCCCGCCGCCAGCGTTCCGATGCAATTCGTATTTCCGACCACGAAATCGTTCGCGTTCAATCCATTCAGCGCCACATTAGTCACATGCAGCGGTGCGTTTCCGGTGTTGCTCAAGCTCACATTCTGCGGCGTTCCGCTCGTTCCCTGTGTGATCGCGCCGCTCGGGGGAAAGGTCCCCGGCGAACCGATGCTAGCCACCGGCGCAGGCGTCGGCCCCGCGACGCCCGTCCCAGCGAGAGCCACCAGTTGCGGACTCCCGGGCGCGTTGTCCGAAATTACCAATGTTGCTTGGCTTGCGCCCGGCGCGCTCGGCGTATACGTCACCGAAATCACGCACGAATGATTCGGCACCAGCACCGGCGGTGCAAGGCAGGTATCGCCCTCCTTGAAATCGCTGGCGTTCGCTCCGTTGATCATGATCGAGCTGAACGTCACCGGTTGATCCCCGCTGCTGGATAGCGTCACAGGCAGCGCTCCGCTACTCTGCCCCGCGGCGGTCGTCCCAAAACTCAACGCCAGCGTATTTTGTGCAATTGCGGGACCCACAATGCCTTGGCCTCCGGAGGGACCTAACGGCGCGAACAGGTAGGCGAAATTCACGCCGGGAATAAACGGCGTCTGCAATTGGCTGTTCGCATCCACCAGCCCCGTGACCGAATCGATCTGATATACCTGAATCCCGCCGCCGCTCGCCGGTGCATAGCGAAACGGCCCTTGCGGGTCCAGGGTCGCATTCAGAAAATTTGCATCCGCGATCGCAAGTGGCGAAGACGGTATTTGCAGCGTTGTCGCTGATTCATAAATGTAGAACGGCAGCCCGCTCCCGGTAGCGTTCGTCGGCGGTCCCTGTGCATAAATCAACTCGCCGTTCGAATTGAAAAAAATCGAATCCGGGAAATTGTAAGTGTTCAATTCCGCGCCGATTTCCACGCTCCCGACATTCGTCAACGAAATGCTGCCCTGTGCAACCTGATAGATGTTCAGATTCCCATTCACCGGCCCAGATCCTGTCGCCAAATAATTTCCTGTCGGGCTGATCGCAATGGTTTTCGCGCCGGAATCGTTGCTTACTCCTCCGCTGGGATCGAGGATCACCTGTCCGCTCACCGCGTTAAATTGAATCGTGTACAGCACCGCCGCGGGATAGCTACTTCCGGCCGCCGCCTGGTTCAAATACACCGCGATGCCGTGATGCAGTGGGTCTTTCACCGCGCCCATAAACTCCCCGGCCACGCCAATACTTTGGCTGCCAACCGGAATCAGCGCTGGCGTGCTTGCATCGATTTGAAATATATCCAGGATCAGCGAATTGATCGTTGGCGTCCCGGGCAGAATCGCTTTCAATAAGTACACGTACTGTCCGGTGCTCTCCGCGACGACCAAAATTCCTGAATTTCCCGTGGACACCGCGAAAGGTGACGTCGCCAACTCCGCCACAGCCCCACTCGTCGGGTCCAGCGTGTACATGGACAATCCATCGCCGCAAACCCCGAACAAGAATCGTCCCCTCGCGTCGACTTCGCTCGGAAAGCATGGATTCAGCAGTGTTGCATTTGTATTGACCAGCATCGTCAGCGTCCCCATCACATCGTCGCGCTGTATCGTCATCAAGCCGTACTGATTGTTCGTGACCGTTCCGGCAAACACGTAAGGCTGTGCTGTCTGCGCGCCAGTACCAATGGCGAAAAGCCCGGCAAAAACCGTCACCGCTGTAGATGCCCGGGCGAATAAACGCGCGCGCGTCCACTTCGTATTCGATGTGCGTTGCATGAAAAGTCCTTGACCGTGCTTCCGGAATCGGGCCGTTTTGCTGAGACGAGAGGGAAACCGTTGGGAACGGTAACGCGCCGATGTGAACCAGTCAACAAACATTATCAACTAAGAAATATCTTAGATTTTAAGGTTGTCCCAAAGTGGAACGGAGCGCCCTCGATTTGCCCCCACTTTCGATTGTTAACACCTGTTAATGTTCCGCCCCGCTCTCTTGCGCTAGTTTTGTAAGGTTATGCAACCCTTCAAACTGGATATAGAAAAACTCCCGGCAAGCACAGAGAATCTCGCCATCTATCAACTCAAAGGCAAGCTCAGCCTCGAAACCGTAAACGAGTTTCTTCCCACTTCACGTGCCGAAGCCGCGAAAAATGTCGTCCTTGATATGAGTGGCGTGAATTTTCTGGACTCCGCTGGCGTTGGTTCGCTTGTCTCTCTCTTCGTTAGCCGCCGCAACCACGGCAAAACCTTCTCCCTGGCCGCCCTCGGCCCACAAGCCCAGGCCGTAGTTACCGTCGCCGGCCTGCAAAATCTCCTCCCCATCTACAAAACCGTAGACGAAGCCATCGCCAAACTAAGTTAGTTGCTGTTTTACGGGGGCGAGCGGCACCTTCACACCGAGCTTGGAGGGGCATCTCCGAGTGCGATGGCATCCCCAAATCCTCCAAGAGCGCATGAGCAAACGCCAAACCGCAAGCCAACACGAGGTATAGTCGCGCTCTCGGGTACAATGTGTTTACTTTGAAACCTCGAAATAGAAACTGGCTCGTGTTTCTTGTTGTTGCGTTTCTGTTCGTTGCGGCGCCTGGTTACACCCTCTTCAAGGGCCTCACATTCTCCAAGAGAAAGTTGGAGCGTCCAAATCCCACGTCGTATGTTTTTGACGCGCCTATATCACAAGTGAGAAACGCAGTTGACACATCGCTCAGCCTGTCGGACCAGAACGATGCTTTGGAAGGTTCCTGGATGCCAACGGGACTGAACATTCATTGTTGCAATGAGACGGAATACGATATTCTTCAAGGCAGATTTACCAAGTCACGCGTGTATCAGTGGCTGTATACGCCGCTCGAGTACACGGCCGATTTCAAACTGCGGCTCACACCAATTTCAGGCAACAAAACTCAGGTGGATGTTGTGACTTCGGATTCCAAAGTGCGCATTGGATCAAGCTTCAGTGCTCACGGAGGCGATTATTACGAGCGCGTGGCTCCGACAACAATCGAGGAGTACACAATTCTCTCGAAGATTGGACAAGCCTTGGGACAGCCCGGAATGCCGGCACTGTTGTTGCCCAAGTGAAGGATACGCCGGCGATTCAACTTCGCACGCTGCGGCTAGCTAAATTAGCGCCGGTGGAGAAATATGCGAATAATTCCGGCCAGCAGGAGCGCTGGGCCAATCACACATGCTGGAACCCACACGAAGAAAAACAAAAGTCCCGTCCAGCCATGAACGTTGAAGTCAAGGGCTAGAAGGAACTTCAATAGCGGAACCAGAACCAGGGATACTCCTGACAGCACCGCGCCGCCCATCAATACTTTCCTGGCTTCTTCCTTGACGCAGAACAGAATGCATCCCGCAAAAACGGCGAGCAGGCCAGGAACCAACAACACGAATCCCAATACTTCGGCAATGAGCAAAGTCTGGGAGGATTCGTTTACCCACGCGAGCAACAGCACGCCCAGCACGACGGCCGCAGAGCCTGCGAGAATCGGAATTCTTCCTCGAAACATTAGGTTGTTAAACGCAACCTATTCCGCCTTGAGCAGACGCATGAATTCGGCGGCTGCGTAGGGAAGGCGCGCACCGCGGCGAGAAATCATGTACAAGTGGCGCGGGATATTCATTTGCTTGATCTTTAATTCTTTCAACCATCCGTGCTCGATTTCCCAGGTGACGCACATGCGCGGCACGATAGCCACGCCCATGCCCATTTGCACGAAGCGTTTGATGCTTTCGATGGTGGGCATTTCCATGGGCATATTCAGCGGTGTACGATATTTCGCGAAGAGATCGATGACTTTGCGCCGAAACGGCGATTCCACGATGTGCGCGATGAACGCTTCCTTGCCCAATTCCTCCACATCCACTTCTTTGCGTTTCGCCAGCGCGTGTTTCGGCGGCACCACCAGCGTTAATTCATCCTTCAGAATTTCCGTTGAAAGAAGTTGCGGGTCGCGTGGAATGAAAGAAACCGCGCCCAGATCCAGCCGGTAGTTCACTACTTCATGCGGAATATCGCGCGAAAACATTCTGTGCAACCGGACCTGCACGCCAGGATGCGCTTCGCGAAAACTGCAAAGCGCCGGCAGCAGCGCATGAATCGAGCTTTCGTTCACGCCCAGCGACAACTCGCCGCGCTTCAACCCTTCCAATTCCTGCAAACCCTTCTTGACTTCTTCGCGCAGGTTCAGCAACCGCTCCGCATATTCGCGCAGCATCACGCCCGCATCGGTCATGCGTACCGGCCGCGCTCCGCGCACAAACAAGGGATGCCCGAGCGAGTCCTCTAGCTTTCGGATCGACAGGCTCACCGCAGGCTGCGTTCGATACAGCCGCTCGGCGGCACGAGAGAAGCTGCCTTCCTTCGCAACGGTAACAAAAACCAGTAACTCACTCAGTTCCATGGGCCAAACCTTGCACTTTCAGCCGCCAAAGTTCCAGGCAGCCTGCAACCGGTCGCAAACTCGTCACAAAGGGTTTCGATATCTCCAGTTTGCCTAACCCGAAGTATAAGCTAAAATTATAACTTACGGTACAAAGATAAATTGGACTATATCCCCTGCCCGTGCGTTACTACAGTGGCGAGAGTCCGGGAGCGTCTATGAGCCACGTTCGTATTTTTGACACCACGTTGCGGGACGGCGAGCAGTCGCCAGGCTTCTCCATGAACACCCAGGAGAAAATCCGCATGGCGCGGCAGCTGGCGGCGCTTGGCGTCGATATTATTGAAGCGGGCTTTCCCGTTGCGTCGCGCGGCGACCTGGAAGCCGTGAAAGCCGTGGCGCTCGAAGTCCGCGATGTGCCCATTGCCGCACTCGCTCGTGCCCGAAAAGACGACATCCTTGCAGCTGCCGAAGCCCTGAAGCCCGCGAAGTATCCGCGCATGCACGTTTTCCTCGCGACGTCCGATCTGCACTTGCAGGTAAAACTGCATATGACCCGCGAACACGCACTCGAGGCCATCGGCTCGATGATCAAACTGGCGCGTACCTTCGTGGAAGACGTGGAATTTTCCGCCGAGGATGCTGGTCGTACCGACATCGATTTCCTCTGCCAGGTCTGCCGGATCGCGGTAGACAACGGTGCGAACGTCTTAAATCTTCCAGATACGGTCGGCTATGCCGTGCCAGAAGAATATGGCGCGATGTTCCTCAAGGTTCGCGAATATCTTGGTGACCCTTCCAACGTTACGCTCAGTGCACATTGCCACGACGACCTGGGGCTCGCGGTAGCCAACTCGCTGGCCGCGGTGCGTGCCGGAGTTCGCCAGATTGAGTGCACGGTAAATGGCATCGGCGAGCGTGCGGGAAACGCGGCATTGGAAGAAATTGCCGTGGCACTCGCGGTGCGCAAGGAAAGTTTCGGTGTTGCGACAAATCTGAAACTTGATGAACTTTATAAATCCAGCCGACTGCTCACGGAAATAACCGGCGCATTGGTCGCACCAAACAAAGCGGTCGTCGGAGCCAACGCCTTTGCCCATGAAGCGGGCATTCACCAGGACGGAATCATCAAGAATCCTCTGACCTACGAAATTATTTCGCCGGAAGCTGTGGGAGTTCCTTCGCGTTCGCTGGTTCTTGGCAAACATTCCGGCCGTAACGCCCTGCGGCAAACCCTGGTGGAACTTGGCTACCAGGCCTCCGACCAGGAATTAGCAGAGTGCTATCGCCGGGTCACCTCGCTGGCAGACGAATCGAAGCAGATTCGCGCACGGGACATCATGGCCATCGCGCACGAAGTGATTCGTCGCAAAGCCATACCGGTGACCACAGGAGCTTCGCCCGCCGCTTGATGCGCGGGGTCGCACGGAAACGGGGAATCCATCCATGAAGTTGAAGAAAAAAATCGTACTGCTGCCGGGTGACGGAATCGGACCGGAAGTCACGCGTGCCGCCGCGGCTGTGTTGCAGGAATGTGCCCGCGAGTTTC
>Ga0210409_10006849_pt1 | contig 11821 bp, 10 predicted proteins | sample IncBWH17MmetaG_FD_161649 | JGI IMG/M metagenome (GOLD analysis project Ga0210409, IMG submission 161649) | Forest soil microbial communities from Barre Woods Harvard Forest LTER site, Petersham, Massachusetts, United States - Inc-BW-H-17-M | ecosystem: Environmental > Terrestrial > Soil >...
ATCGCCAAGATCACCAAGGCCCAGATCGCGCAATGGCAGCAGCAGACGCCGCGCGACTGGTCGCTGGAAGCATTCGGCCTGGCCCGCACCGACGCCTACGGCAAGCTGCCGACGCCCGACGCCAGCGGCAAATACAAGCTGCCGGCCAGCTATGTCAGCAACGCCACCAGCGTGGTGGCCTTGCAGTTGAGCCGTGCCGGCGTGCGTCTGGCCAAAGTCCTCAACGACGCCTTGGGTCAGGGTGCTTCCGTAAATGCGGCAGCAGTGTTTGCATCGCCTTTCGGCGGCAAAAAATAACCGTAGCGTGGGCAGATTTCCTGCCCACGCTGAATTCACTCATCGATTGAGTTACTTACCGCGTGGGCACAGGTGCCCACCCTACGGCGCTTAGATCAAGCCGCGCTTGGCCAGCATCGGTTCGACCTTCGGATCGCGGCCGCGGAAGGCGCGGAACGCCAGCGCCGGATCCTGTTTGTTGCCGGAGCTGTAGATATGCTTTTGCAAGCGTTCGGCAATCGCCGGCTGGAATGGATCGCCGGCTTCGATGAAGGCATTGTAGGCGTCGGCATCCAGCACTTCGGCCCACATGTAGACATAGTAGCCGGCGGCGTAGTCGGAACCCGCGAACAGATGCTGGAAATGGCTCAGGTAATGGCGCTGGCCGATATCCTGCGGGATGCCCAGCGCCGCGCATTGCTGTGCTTCGAATGCATCCAGGTCGACCGCGCTGCCGTTCGGCAGCGAATGCAGCGCCATGTCGATCAGCGCCGGACCGGCATACATGATGGTGGCCCAGGCCTGGTCGAACTGGCGCGCGCGCTTGAGCTTTTCCAGCAGCGCTGACGGAATCGCCTCGCCCGTCTGGTAATGCCGCGCATGCTGCTTGAGCACCGCTTCCTCTTCCGCCCAGTTCTCGAAAATCTGCGACGGCAGCTCGACATAATCCTGCAATACCTGGGTGCCGGCCAGGCGCTCGTACTTCACCTGCGACAGCAGGCCGTGCAAGCCGTGGCCGAATTCATGGAACAGGGTGCGCACATCGTCGAAACTCAGCAGCGCAGTATCGGCCTTGGCGAAATTGTTATTGTTGATGACGATAGGCAGGGTGCCGCCGGCATGGCCGGACTGGCTGCGGAAGATATGCATCCAGGCGCCGCTGCGCTTGCTGGCGCGGGCAAAATTATCGCCGATGAACAGGCCGATCAAGGCATTCTCGCGGCTGCGCACTTCCCACAGGCGGGCGTCCGGATGATGCAGGGCAACGCCGTGCTGCTCGACAAAGCTGATGCCGAACAGGCGCCGGGCGCAGTCGAACATGGCGCCGATCATATTGTCCAGCGCGAAGTAGGGTTTCAGTTCGGCGTCGTCCAGGTCGTAGCGCGCCTGCCGCACTTTCTCGGCCAGGTAGCGCCAGTCCCAGGCCGCAATCGGCGTCGGCTGAGCGAGGCTGCGCGCCATCTCGGTCAGGGCGACGCGGTCCTCTTCAGCCTTGGCCTTGGCCGGTTCCCATACCTTGCCCAGCAAGGCGGACACTGCCTCCGGCTTGCCGGCCATGCGGTCGATCAGCTGGTAATCGGCATAGGTGGCGTAGCCGTGCAATTGCGCCTGCTCCTGGCGCAAGGCCATGATTTCGGCGGCCACCGGGCGATTGTCGTGACTGCCGGCGTGGGCGCCGCGGGCGACGCGGCCGCGCCATACCGCTTCACGCAAGTCGCGGCGGTCGGAGAAGGTCATGAACGGCTCGGCCAGCGACGGCGACAGCGTCACCACATGGCTGCCCGGCGGCAGGCCGCGCTGCTGCGCCGCCGCTGCGGCCGAAGCGCGCAGGAAAGGCGGCAGACCGGCCAGTGCAGCCTCGTCTTCCAGCGCCAGCGCAAAACTGGATTCATCGGCCAGGACGTTTTGCGTGAACTGCGTGCTCAGCGCCGCCAGCCTTTCCGTCACGGCACTGTAGCGTGCACGTGATTGCGGCGGCAGGTTGGCGCCGGCGCGCACGAAATCCAGGTGCACCCGCTCCAGCAAGCGCAGCTGCACCGGATCCAGGTCCAGGCGGGCGCGCTCGGCGTACAAGGCGTCGATACGCGCAAACAGGCCGGCATGCAGGTAAATTGCATTCTTGTGCCCCGCCAGTTTAGGCGCCAGCGCAACCTCGGCAGCCTGCAGGGCCTGCGAGGTTTCGCTCGCGGTCAGGTTTTCGAACAGCAGGCTGATGCGGCTGTTAAGACGGCCAGATTCATCGAAAGCAGCCAGCGTGTTGGCAAAAGTGGGAGCCGCCGTTTGTGCGGCGATGGCATCGATCTCGGCCAGGTGGGCCGGCAATGCGATTTCAAAAGCGGGGACGAAATGTTCCGCCTTGATCAGATCGAAGGGCGGCAAGCCGTAAGGGGTATTCCAGTCTTGCAATAGCGGATTGGTGGCGTGAATGTCTGACATGGCGAAAAGCATCCTGGCTAATGGTGAGGAAGCTATTGTATGCCGGGTATGTCTTTTTGGCGTGCGCGCCGATTCCGGTCCAAGTCAAAACAGCGTCAGCTGCTGCCGGTCCCGATCCAGTTCTCGATTCTCACGCCCGGATAGACGGCGAAATCCCGTTCGTTATTAGTCACCAGCACCACATCCAGCGCTAGCGCATGCGCTGCGATCAGTTTGTCGAGATGGTCTTTCCTGCGCTCGCGCGTCGCCTCGCGGATCGGACCATAGGCGCTGGCCGCGGCGCTGTCGAAGGGCGCTACCGGGATGTCTTCGGTCAGCGCAGCCAGGTGCTGCCGCTCGCGGACGGGATGGGCCGACGCTGTGACGCCATATTCCAGTTCCGCATAGGTGATCGCCGACATCACGACATCGCCGACAAGACACGCGGCAAAGCGCTCAGCCACTTGCCGCGGCTGGTTTTTCATCAGGTAGATGCACATATTGGTGTCGAGCATGTAACGCGCCATCAGAGAATCTCGCGCTCATCCTGTTCTTGTCCGCCGCGCCCCCCAGCCATGAAGCCGACGCCGAAACTGGCGAATTTCTGCAGCACGCCGGTCAGGGGGCGGCCTGCCGGGCGAATCCGCAACTCGTCGCCGACCCGTTCGATCTGAAACTCGATGTCGGTACGCTCGTAGGCCAGTTCGGCCGGAATCCGGATCGCCTGGGAATTACCGTTCTTGAAGACCTTGGTCGTGTGCATGTCAAACAGCGCTTGAGGAAAATACAATGAATACAGAATAGACATCTCCTGAAAAAATGTAAATACATGTGTGTACATAGTGTTTGTTTACACACCAAAAATATCCAATGAGAATATGTATTTACGCAACAAGCGTCTTCTTGTTTTGAATTATACTGTACGTATATACAGTTAATTTTGTACAGGGGAGAGTCTTATGCAAGTGGTCAGAAGATCGGAACTTGACGCCATTACAGAGGGATTGAAGACGACCATCGCCCGCATCGTGCTCGGCCACCGCAGCGCCGGCGCGGACTTGACCTGGTCGCTGATGCACCAGATCGAAAGCGAAGCGATGCGCGCCATGGAGCAATCCGGCAACTTCGACCTCACCCATCTCAACATGCTGCGCGCCTACCCCACGGCGTATCCGCGCACCGACGACCTGGTCAATTTCGGCAACGCCACAACGCTGCCGATAGCGCTGTCCCTGATCTACCGGGAATACCGGAGATCGCACTAACAACGTAGCGCCAGGCCGCCAGGCGCTACAGGCCGAGCTCGCTCAAACCAGGATGATCGTCCGGACGGCGCCCCAACGGCCAGTGATACTTGCGTTCCGACTCCTTGATCGGCAAGTCGTTGATGCTGGCATAGCGGCGGTGCATCAGGCCGTGTTCATCGAACTCCCAATTCTCGTTGCCGTAGGAGCGGAACCAGTTGCCGGCGGCGTCATGGCATTCGTAGGCAAAGCGCACCGCAATCCGGTTGCCGTCGAAAGCCCAGAGCTCCTTGATCAGGCGGTAATCCAGCTCGCGCTCCCATTTGCGGGTCAGGAATTGTACGATCTGCTCGCGTCCTTCGGGAAATTCGGCGCGGTTGCGCCAGATGGTGTCGACGGTATACGCCAGCGACACCCGCTGCGGATCGCGGCTGTTCCAGCCGTCTTCCGCCATCCTTACTTTCTGGATGGCGGTTTCGCGGGTGAAAGGAGGAAACGGCGGACGTGCTTCGCTGGCTTGACTCATATCGGGCTCCTGGAACGTTGGGGAAAAGCTGATGCCACACTTTACAGAATTCCATTCAGTCTTGCGCGGCAGCCAGGCGCTGCGCTAAAGGTGGAAATCGCTGCGGCGCAGCAGGCGGCGCCGATAAGGGCTAAAGTGTCGGCTTGTATTTTTCAAGGCAGTTCAAACATGTCGCAAACCCAATCCGCCAAACTCAGCGCCGGCCTGGTGATCATGATGTCGGTCGCCACCGGTGTCGCAGTGGCCAGCAACTATTACGCGCAGCCTCTGCTGCACACCATCGCCGCCCGCTTCGGCATTTCCAACGGCAGCGCCGGCCTGATCGTCACCGTGGCCCAGCTCGGCTACGCGCTCGGCCTGATGCTGCTGGTGCCGCTGGCCGACATGCTGGAACGCAAGAAGCTGATCGTCATCATGAGCCTGCTGTCGGCCTGCGGCCTGCTGATCACGGCTACCGCGCAAAACCTCGCGCTGGTCCTGCTCGGCACCGCCCTGACCGGCCTGTTCTCGGTCGTATCGCAAGTGCTGGTGCCGTTTGCCGCTACCCTGGCGGCGCCGCACGAGCGCGGCAAGGTGGTCGGCCATGTGATGACCGGCCTGCTGCTGGGGATCCTGCTGGCGCGCACCGTGGCCGGCTATCTGTCGGCCTGGGGCGGCTGGCAGACCGTGTACTGGTTCGGCGCCGCGCTGATGATCCTGACCGCCATCGTGCTCGGCCGCGCGCTGCCGCGCCATCATCCGACCCAGAGCCTGAGCTATCCGCGCCTGCTGGCCTCTATCCTGACCTTGTTCGTGGCCGAGCCGGTGCTGCGCATCCGCGCCTTGCTGGGGGCGATCATCTTCGCCGTCTTCAGCGTGCTGTGGACTTCGATTTCCTTCCTGCTGGCGGCTGAACCTTTCCATTATTCCGACGGCACCATCGGCTTGTTCGGCCTGGTCGGCGCCGCCGGCGCCATGGCCGCTTCGCATGCCGGCCGCCTGGCCGACCGCGGCCATGCCGGTCGTTCCACCACCATCGGGCTGGCACTGCTGTTGCTGTCCTGGCTGCCGCTGGTGTTTGCCAAAAGCTCGCTGCTCGGGCTGCTGTTCGGCATCCTGCTGCTGGACCTGATGGTGCAGGCAATCCACGTCACCAACCTGAGCGTGATCAATCACCTGCATCCGGATTCCCGCAACCGCCTGACCGCCGGCTACATGACTTGCTACTTCATCGGCGGCGCCTGCGGCTCGCTGCTATCGACCGCGATGTACGGCCACTCGGGCTGGCTCGGGGTGTCGATGACGGGCGCAGGATTAAGCGCGCTGGGGCTGCTGGTCTGGCTGTTTGCCGAACACAGGCAGAAGCGCTAACCTTGCCTGCAAGAGCGGCTGCGCGGGCGCGGCCGCTCTCAAGGTTGCTGCAACTCGGGATACAGCGTCAGCAGCTGCATCGCTACGCCGTTGGTCCAGCCGAAACCGTCCTGTAGAGCATATTCACCGCCGCCGGCTTCGGCATCGCTGCCGGTCACATTGTATTTTTCCACCAGCTTGCCGCTAGCCGCGTAGACCTGCTGCACTTTGCCCATCCAGCGCGTGGCGACATCGCGCGCCATGGCATGCAGGCCATAGCGCTCCAGGCCGTCCACCGCAATCCATTGCAGCGGCGCCCAGCCGTTCGGCGCATCCCATTGCTGGCCGCTGTCGACTGTCGTGGTGACGATGCCGGCGGGCTGCAGCAATTGCTTGCCGACCCACTGCGCCACGCGCTCCGCCTGCCTCGGCTCGGCGATGCCGACGAACAGCGGATATAGCGTGGCGGCGCCGGGGCGGCCGGTCGAACGCTGCCTGATCCATTGATAGTCGACATAATGCCCGGCGGCGTCATCCCAGAAATATTTTTGCACCGCCAGCCGGCGCCGTTCGGCGCGCTGCGTGAACTCCTTGCTGCACGCCAGGTCATGCACCCGCTCGCAGCCGAGCCGAATAGCATTTTCCAATCCATACATCAGGCTGTTGAGATCGACCGGCAGGATGGCGGTGGTTTCGATCGTGGCCAGCGACTTGCCGTCGGCCAGCCAGCGGCTGCTGAAATCCCAGCCGCTTTCCGCGCCGGCGCGAAAATCCCGGTAAACCTCGGCAGCCTGGCGCTTGCTCTGCTGCGCCAGCTTGACGTCTTCCGCATACGATTCGTCGCGCGGAACGGCACGGTCGTCGTAATAGCGGTTCAGCAGGCTGCCGTCCGCCAGCGCCACCACGCGCCGGTGCGCGGAGCCGGGCTTGAGCGTGCCGGCGCCGTCCATCCAGAACGCATATTCGCGCCGCAGCTGCGGCAGATAGCGTGCGTAAGCGCCGGCTTCATCCTGGGTCGACAGCAAGCCGACCATCTTGAAATAGAAAGGCGGCTGCGAGCGGCTCAGGTAATAGCTGCGACTGCCGTTGGGGATATGGCCGTAGCGGTCGATCAGGCTGGCAAAATTGTCGACCATGGCGCGGATCAGCTGCGGCTTGCCGTTTTGCAGCAAACCCAGCATGGTGAAATAAGAGTCCCAGTAATACACCTCGCGAAAGCGCCCGCCTGGCACCACATAGGCTTGCGGCAGCGGCAGCAGCGAAGATCCGGCGCTGGCCTTGGCAGGCTGCCTGGTCAGGTGCGGCCAGAGACCCGCTATATGCTGCTGCAGCGACTGCGAACGATCGCTGACATAAGCATCTGCACTGTCTTGCGGCAGATCGAAGTGTTGCTGCACGAAACCGGCCAGCGTGAACCCGGGAAGATTCTTTTCGCGCTGGTAGCGCGCTGCAATGGCGGCCGGATTGTCCTTCGGTACGGCATCGGCGAAGGTCTTGCCGTCCTTGAAAACCTGGCCCATCTGCACCGCGGCAAACAGCTCTGGATACAGTTCTGAAGGCGGCGCCGGGTAAGCCGCAAGCGCCGCTGGCCTGGCAACAGCGGTATCGGCCTGCACGGCGCCGCTCCAGCTGCCGAAGGCCAGGCAGGCGGCAGCGCCAATGACTGCGATGCGAAAATTGCGGCGGTGCGATAGCGCAAGAAAAAAATTCATAGCTCCGGTCTCCGTGGTCCAGGTACCAAGCAGATCTTGGCAACTTGCTCCGCTAACTTACCCAGACTTGGACATTTTGACAAGCACTGATCCGGCGCTACGCCTGCACCTCAGCCAGCATTTCCGACAACAGTTTCTTAATTTCCGGCACACAAGAGCCGCAATTGCCGCCCGCCTTCAGGCAGCCGGTAACCTGCGCCACGGTCGTCAAGCTCTGCTTGCGCACCGCATCGCAGATGGTGTTGCGGCCGACCGCGAAGCAGGAGCAGATAGTCGGACCGGTATCGGCGCCCCTGGCGACCGGCTGGCCGATGAGCAAGCCGACGCGGTCGGCATCTGCCAGCTGCTCCTTGAGAAACAGGCTGGCCAGCCAGGCGCGCGCAGGCAGGTCCGGCCGCGGCGACAGGAACACGCAAGCTTCGATGCGGTCATCCACCACATGCACAGCGCGATAAATCCCGGCGCTGCCATCCTGGTATTCCAGCCAGTCGGCGGCGGCGGTGTCGACTCCCAGCAGCCTGGCGGCCCACGCGCCATGATCGGCGATCGGGCTGCGTCCGGCCAGTTCATAGCGATGAAAGCTGCGTCCCTGGACCCGCGTCCAGTGGGTGACATCGTCCAGCGCCGGCTGCGCGCGGCTAAGCACGAAGCCGTACCAGGTCACCGCAAATTCCTCGATCCGCACCGGCGTGTGCTTGAATTCCGGCTCGCCGGAAACCGGATCGACCACCGGATTGACCAGCGCCCCTACCCGCGCATCGGAAGCTGACTGCCGGTTCCAGTGGATGGGGACGAACAGGCTGCCGCGGGCGATGCCGCCGCCGTGCTGCACGCGCGCCACCATCTCGCCCCAGCGGCTCGATACCCGTGCCAGCATGCCTTCACGTACGCCATATAGCAGGGCATCTTGCGGATGGATGTCGATGAACGATTCCGGCACGTGGTCAGCCAAGCGCGGCGACTTGCCGGTACGCGTCATGGTATGCCACTGGTCGCGCACGCGGCCAGTGTTGAGGCTGAGCGGATAGTCGCTGTCGGTGGCGTGCCGCGGCGCCCGCGGCACCGTGGCGATGAAGCGCGCCTTGCCGTCGGCGTGGGCGAAACGGCGGTCGGCGAACAGGCGCGCCGTGCCTTGTTTTTCCCCATCGGCGCCGATCGATAGCGGCCATTGCACCGGCTGCATGGCATCGAACTGCGCCTGGTCCATGCCGTGCAAGCCGCTCAGGTTGAATACGCGCTGCGGGCCATCACCGTCAGCGCCATTGCGATAGGCGCTAAGCCGGGCATGCTCGTCGAATATCTGATGCGCCGAGCTGAAGCCGAAGCCGTCATAGCCCATGCGTTGCGCCACCTGGCAGATGATGCGCCAGTCTGCGCGCGCTTCGCCCGGCGCCGGCAGGAAGCCGCGCTGGCGCGAGATGCGGCGTTCCGAGCTGGTCACCGTGCCATCTTTTTCTCCCCAGCCGAGAGCCGGCAGCAAGACATGGGCAAAAGCGTTGGTGTCGGTTTTTTCGATGATGTCGGAGATCACCACCAGCTCGCATTTTTCCAGGGCGCGCTGGACTTGATCCGCATCCGGCAGGCTGACCACCGGATTGGTGGCCATGATCCAGACCGCCTTGACCCGTCCTGCTTCGATCGCCTGGAACAGGTCGACCGCCTTCAGGCCCGGCCGCTCGGCCATGCGCGGCGACTGCCAGAAGGTCTGCACGGTCTGGCGATGCTGCGGGTTATCCAGTTCCATGTGCGCCGCCAGCATGTTGGCCAGGCCGCCGACTTCGCGCCCGCCCATGGCGTTGGGCTGGCCGGTGATCGAAAACGGCCCCATGCCGGGCTGGCCGATACGGCCGGTCAGCAGATGGCAGTTGATGATGCTGTTGACCTTGTCGGTACCGGAAGAGGACTGGTTGACTCCTTGCGAAAAGGCGGTGACCACCCTTTTATTGTCCGCAAACCATTGATAGAAGGTCAGCAGGTCGCGCGGATCGAGCTTGCAGATCTGCGCCACCGCTGCCAGTTCGGCACAATCTTCCTCGGCTGCTGTCAGCGCGGCGGCCATGCCATTGGTGTGCGCCTCGACGAAGCCCTGGTCCACGGCGCCGTTGCGCGCCAGGAAGCTGAGCAAGCCATTGAACAGCCAGACATCGCTGCCGGCCTTGAGCGGCAGATGCAGGTCGGCCAGTTCGCAGGTAGCAGTGCGGCGCGGATCGATCACCACCAGTTTCATCTGCGGCCGCGTTTCCCTGATTTTGGCGATGCGCTGGAACAGGATCGGATGGCACCATGCGGTGTTGGAACCGACCAGCACCACCAGGTCGGCTAGTTCCAGGTCGTCATAGCATACCGGCACCAGGTCGGCGCCGAAGGCGCGCTTGTGGCCAGCCACCGCGGAAGACATGCACAGCCGTGAATTGGTATCGATATTGGCGCTGCCGATGTAACCCTTCATCAGCTTGTTGGCGACGTAGTAGTCTTCTGTCAGCAGCTGGCCCGAGACATACAGAGCGACAGAATCCGGACCGTGCTGCTCGATGATGTTACGGAAACCGTGCGCCACCTTGTCCAGCGCCGCATCCCACGATACCAGCTGCAATTCCTGACTTTCACCGCTGCGCATCTTCGGATACAGCAGGCGTCCATCCAGTGCGACCGTCTCGCCCAGCGCTGCGCCCTTGACGCATAGCCGGCCCAGGTTCGAAGCATGGGTTTCATCGCCGGCGATGTCGACCTGGCCATCGCCGTTGACCGTCGCGCGCACGCCGCAGCCTACGCCGCAATACGGACAAGTCGTAAGCGTGTCGGCCAGCCTGGCGGCCGGCTGCAAGGGGAAGCTCTGAACTTGTGTCATCCGTGCTCCGCTTCAAGCAGCCTGGACGCATAGCGCCTGGCCGAACAGCAGCTGGCTGCGCAGGGCAGAAATATCGACCTTGTTCTGGATCAGTTCGAAGTACCAGGGGCCATCCTTGACGTCGCCGTACAGCACCGCGCCAACGACGCGCGGACCGCTGATCACCAGCCGTTTGTAGATGCCGCGGCGCGGATCGCGCAGCACCAGGTCTTCGCTGCCCTCGCCGCCGATGAAGTCGCCGGCGGAATACAGGTCGACGCCGGTGACCTTAAGCTTGGTGGCGGTGGCTTGCTGCACATAACGCCGATGGCCGGCACCGGCCAGGTGCGCGCCGCAGACGCGCGCCTGTTCCCAGATCGGCGCCACCAGGCCGAAAGTCGCCATGCGGTGCTGCACGCATTCACCCACCGCATAGATGCGCGGATCGTATGTCTGCAAGGTATCGTCGACCACGATCGCGCGGTCGCAATGCAGCCCGGCCTGCTGCGCCAGTGCGATATTGGGACGGACGCCGGCGGTCATCACCACCAGGTCGGCCGGAATCTCGCTGCCGTCCTTGAAGCGCACCGCTTTCACCTGCTGCCCTCCGACAATCTCGGCTGTCTGAGCGTTCAATAAAAATCGCAAGCCTTTCTGCTCCAGCGCCTTCTTCAGCAAGATGGCGGCGGACTTGTCCAGCTGCCTTTCCATCAGGCTATCCATGACATGCACCACGGTCACATCCATGCCCTGGCGCAGCAAGCCGTTGGCCGCTTCCAGCCCGAGCAGGCCGCCGCCGATCACCACCGCATGGCGATGATCGCGCGCCGCCGCCAGCATGGTCTCGACATCCTGGATATCGCGGAAAGCAATCACGCCCGGCAGCTGATGGCCCGGCACCGGGATGATGAAGGGCCTGGATCCGGTCGCCAGCAGCAGCCGGTCGTAACGCAGTTCAATGCCGGACTGCGAACGCACAATGCGGTGCTGGCGGTCTATGCTGATCACCGGATCGCCGGCATGCAGGGTAATGCCATTCTCGACATACCATTCACGCGGATTGAGCATGATGTCATCCATGCTCTTGTCGCCCGCCAGCAGCGGCGACAGCAGGATGCGGTTGTAATTGCCGTGCGGCTCGGCGCCGAACACGGTGATGTCGTACAAGTCCGGCGCCAGCTTGAGCAATTCTTCAACCGTGCGCATGCCGGCCATGCCATTGCCGATCACCACCAGCGACGGCTTGCTGGCGGCTGTCATGCGGCTACCCAGACCTTGCCGCCTGTGATGCGCGCCGGATAGGCCGGTACGGAATTCTCCGGCGCTTCCAGGCACTCGCCGGTCTGCAGGTCGAAGTGCTGCTTGTAGATTGGCGAAGCCACCACGATCCGTTCGCCCAGGCTGCCGACCAGTCCGCGCGAGAGCACTGCGGCCTGCGCATTCGGATCGTAATTGCCGATCGCGAACACGCGCTGCTCGCCGTCGATGACGTGGAACACCGCCACCTGTTCGCCGTTGATCAGCGCGCAGACGCCGGTGTTCGGCACGATCTGTTCAATGGCGCAGACTTCAATCCAGTGCTGGCCCAGCTGGTCCTTGTGCATCTCGCTTCCTTTAAACGGTTTCAACCACGATCGGGATGGCGATGCGCTTGCGCTCTTCCACCGTGGCGGGACGGATCTGGCCGCGTTCCGGCATGAACACCACGTTGTCGTCAGCCTGTTCGCTGTTGACGAAATGCTGGAAGCGCTTGCGGGTTTCCTGGTCGGTG
>Ga0210409_10006850_pt1 | contig 11818 bp, 10 predicted proteins | sample IncBWH17MmetaG_FD_161649 | JGI IMG/M metagenome (GOLD analysis project Ga0210409, IMG submission 161649) | Forest soil microbial communities from Barre Woods Harvard Forest LTER site, Petersham, Massachusetts, United States - Inc-BW-H-17-M | ecosystem: Environmental > Terrestrial > Soil >...
CGCCCTGCCGAAAGATGAGTTCAAGCGGGAAGTGGAGCGGGAGCTGACGGGGCGGGAATCGGAACCGTGGGAAATTATCTACTTCAAGCTGTACAAGACCCAGATTCCGGTGGTCGAGCAGGCAATCGAGACAGCAGCATTGATGCTGGGCACGGACAAGTCGCGAGGATACTGTCTGGAAATGATTTGTGCGGACTTTCTGGCAGGGGCAAATCTGGAGAATGAGGACCCAACCATGCTCTTGCAGTCTATGTCACGGTTCTTCAAGTTCCTTCCCGGAGATCAACGCCAGGCCTTTCTACACGAAGTAGCCGAGAAGGTTTCGTGAATCGGGTTCAACCCAAGCGACCACGCTTGAGACTTGAGACCGAACTCTACGAACAACTCCGAAATGAAGTACTGCGTCGCGATGGCTGGCGATGCCAAGTCTGTGGTTCCAGACAAAATCTGCAGATCCACCACAAGGAATTCCGTAGCCAGGGCGGCGATGATACCAAGGAAAACCTGATTACACTCTGTGCAGGCTGCCATGAAGCGCTGCACCAATCTTGTTGAGACTGAACTCAGGTGACACTTGCGTCACTCGCCGGCAGTTTCACTCTCGCTGGACATCAATTCGCGATTCGTGCTTTGCAGATAAATCCGGCCTTCGACTTTTAATTAATTCGACGGAGAATCTACACGCTGAGACTAACCGGCTGGCCGTAGAGGAAGTGCTCCGAATTGGGCGAGGTGAGCCATTCCGCCAGCGTTTTGGCTTCTCGATCCTTTTGTGACAACAACACATCTGTCAGGGGCCACTTGATCCCAATATCAGGATCGTTCCAACGAATCGCGGATTCTGCCTTGCTGCTGTAGATCGCGGTGCACTTGTACTGCACCTCCACCTGCTCGGTCAACGCACAAAAGCCTCGCGCGAAGCCGGCGGGGGCCCACACTTGTTTCATGTTCTCTGACGACACTTCCAATCCCACCCATTTTCCCAGTGTCGGCGAGCCCTTGCGAATATCCACGGCCACCAGGAATGCAGACCCGTGGGTAACCCGCATGAGTTTCCCCATGGGCGGATCCCACTGGAAGTGCAACCCTCGAATCACGCCCTTATGAGAAAAGGACTGATTATCTTGAACGAACCTGGTCGGCAGCCCAAGCTTCTCAAAATGGTCGGCGCGATAAGTCTCTATGAAAAAGCCGCGCTCATCGCGATAAGCCTGAGGAGCAACCACCACCACGTCTTCCAGATATCGTGATTCGATGACGAAGCTCATGTGTTCCCACCCATTTCCACGTTTTGATCCGACTCGAAGATAGAAGCAGTTCCGGTTTCCCAAACTGAGCTGCGTAAATCGTGATCGTAATTTCCATCGTGCTCCATTCCAGATTAGCAGGACTTTCGCCTACTCGTCACGCTGCCGGTCAGCTGGATTGAGATGCGTTCGGGACTCGGCACGCCAGTGGCGGAGGACGCGTGTACAATACCGTTCTCTAGTCGGGAGGAACCTCGGCTTACGCTTCTGTTGCGCCCTTTCGCTGATCAGAAGGAGAAGTGTTGTGATCGCGACCGTCCGCTCAACCGCCAAAAAAATCCTGGGCCCGCGAGTTACCGCTTACCTCCGTAGCCTCAGGATCAAAAACCTTCCCAGCACTGGGAAGTATCGAGAGCATCTGCGAGGGCGTTCCGCGCTTGAAATTGGAGGTCCAAGCGAAATATTCGCTCTTGGGCCACTGCCGATCTATAGCGTGCTCCAGAGCGTCGACAACTGTAATTACGCTTCGCAAACGCTTTGGAGACCCGCCGGCTTTGGGCCGCGCTATGGTCAAACTTTCATCTGCGAAGCAAACTCCTTGAAGGATATTTCTGATCGACGTTATGAGTGTGTTCTTTCTTCGCATTCTCTGGAGCACATCGCCAATCCACTGAAAGCGTTATATGAGTGGCGGCGGGTTCTCACCGATGACGGACCCCTGCTGCTGATCCTGCCCCACAAAGAACATACCTTCGATTGGCGGCGCCCCGTAACCACGCTGGAGCACATGATCAGCGACTACCAGAATCAGACGGCCGAAGATGATCTGACGCATGTGGACGAGATTCTTAAGTTGCACGATTTGTCAAAAGACCTGCCGGCGGGGACACCGGAACAGTTTCGTGCACGCTCCCTCAACAACCTGGCTATGCGCGCTCTTCATCACCACGTGTTCACCCTAGATAGCGCCATGGAGTTGCTGGATTATGCGGGCTTTTCTCCGATACTCTCCGAAGTAGCCTTGCCTATTCACATGATTATCCTCGCCCGACGAAATGGATAGCTTTGATCATTACTTTGAGTGGAAACGGGTGAGCGTGACTTCATCTGGGAAACGAGTGGACGCGCCATTCCTAATGGTTTTCGCGTTTTTTCTTGCCTGCGCACCGGCTTTGATGGCAGAGAGTACGCCGCAGAAGGCTGGTGCCGAAGCGAACTTTGTTTCGAGCTTCGCCAGTCCGGACTGTAGCGTGAAAACTCCGGCTGGCTACTCGCGGATCTTTATCGCTAACCGGGCCGACGGAAAATTGGGTACCGGAACCGCGTCGGATCCCTTTGACGGCAGCAGCGCACAAAGATTTGACGCACTCCTGCGCACCCGCTCCGAGAGTGGAATGACTAATCTGGTGGTTTGCATCGGCCCAGGAACGTTCCAAACCGAGGGTGAGCACGATCATGTAGTCGGCGGCGTCCACCTCGATAAAGCGCGGCCCAGCGGCTTTACAGTGAACCGCGGATGGAAAGTTCACGGCACGTCGGCAGACCAAACGATCCTGAAACTTGCTGACCTGTATCTGAACACTTCGGCCAGCGCCTACGTGCTGGGAAGGATCATTAACACCTACGATCTGGATTCCTTCGGAGTAGAAGTCTCCGATCTGACCCTTGACGACAACTATCCCGCGCTCAAGCTGCAATACAAAAAACATCTTCAGTTAGAGGCGGTCGTGCTGCGATCACACCTGGGGCAGCATTGGATTCACAACATTCACGTCATGAATGCGGCGGGAGAATCTACAGAGGCTTTTCCAGTCGAAATCAGCTCGGATGCCAAGAGCCCAACGGAAAGTAACGGAAACGTCGTGGAATACGTCACCATGGATCGTTGGGGTTCAGGAAAATGCACCGCCATCGCCATCGCCAATGCAGTCGCGGAGGTTCGCTTTAACCGGGTCGCCGGTCATCACATCGCTTATGGCGGCTGGCAGATATCGGATGTGCATTTCCACGATAACTATGCCATCGACGACGTCTACGGTTTCAATATCGACAGCCTGATCAACAAAGACATCGTGATCAGCCGTAACCAGATCGTTCATCCCCAGTCGTATGGCCTGGTGATCGGCGGGATTGGGCAGTTCGTGGATTTTTCCATCGCCGACAACACCATTACTCTCGTCGGCAACTATCCCTGGAACACTCTCTATGGCGTGATCTTCAGCGGAAATGTTTCTGGCGCTCACGTGATCGGGAACCGGATTGTCAGCGACCAATCATCGTCATCGGCGAATTTTGTGGGGTTGTTTGAAAAAGGTAGCCAGAACAAAGGCAACGTGTTCCAGGGCAACCAGATTTCCAGCTCGTTCAAAAACTCGCTTCAGGGGGCGGATTGCGTCCACGGCAATGTGGATCAGAGTGGAAACGCGCTTCGAGGATTGAGCGACACCCAGCGCAAAGCGTGCTTCACTGGACGTTGACGGCCTGCGTTTTTTTGAAGGAGCCTACTCGCGAACTCGCTTCAGCCAGCCGTGCTGGTGAAAAGAAAACTTGTTTCTCCGCCACAACTCGTCGTCGCTGATGAAGCGGTTGTCGGTCTCCAGAAACTCGTCAACGGCCTCCAGAGGACCTGGGCCAGCCGAGCTAAGCACAGGGTGGCCATTTATATTGGTGTCCTCGGCAACCAAGTACGACCCGGCCGCCACAAAGTCCTTGTACAAATTCAATTCGCTTAGGACATGGCCTTTGCTATGGTCGGAATCCAGTACCACAAGTCCCTTTGCACCGTTAACCTTTGATCTCACCTGCGCGATCACCTTCGGATCGGTAGAGCTTCCTTCAATCAGGTGAATGCGAGGATGCGTCAGCCTCCTGGCGTTCTCTGTCAACTCGATGTCTATCCCCACGACCACGGCATCCGCAGGTGATGCCATCAGATCCAGAAGCGTGGCGAAATACAAAATGGATCCTCCGTGGAGTACTCCCGTCTGAATAATGCAACGCGGCCGCAGATCAAAAATCAATTCTTGATACAGCTGCAGGTCGAAAGGACATTGATAGATCGGAAAGCCGAGGAATCTATTTTTGGACCAGGTGCTGGACTGGTAATAAAGGGCATGAAACGCGTCGGTGACAACCCGTCTGCCGAAGCTTGTCTCCAGGGCAAGTGATCTCGCCGTCTTCCTTAGGAAAGAATTCATGAAAATCCTATTTTGACCATTTATCCCGTCGCGCACTATACCCCTTCGACCACGTCCGCAGTTCTCGGTGGCCTCAGAACCCGCCTACTTTCCAGTAAGCCCCATCCGCAACGGTACGAATCTCAGGGTCGATCTTATTCTCTTTGAGAAAATCGGTTACTGCCTCACGACAGGAAGCCCAGGAATGGTAGTCATCCACGATCACATATCCTCCCGGGCTGACCCGGTGATACAGGTTGCGCAACGAATCCATGGTCGAACTGTACAGATCGCCATCGAGTCGAAGGATGGCCAGTCGCTCGATTGGGGCGTTTGGTAACGTGTCGCAAAAATAGCCTTGCAGAAACCTTACCTGGTCATCGAGAAGGTCAAACCTCTCAAAATTGGCTCTTACCGTTTCCAGAGAGACTTTCAGATATTTGACCTGGCTGAGGTCGTCGCCGTCCGTATCCGAGGCTGGCCGGGGTAAGCCTTCGAAGGAATCCGCCACCCAAACGGTGCGATCGTTGACTCCGTGTACCTTCAAGACCGCCCGCATGAAGATCGTCGTGCCACCTCGCCAGGCGCCGGTTTCGATAAGGTCCCCTGGAACGTTGTTCCGGAGGATATCCTCGATGCACATTTGAACGTTGTCGAGACGCTGACGACCCACCATGGTGTAGCCGAAGCACGGCCAGTCACGTCCTTCGGCCCGTTTGGCCGGCTCAAACGGCCGTTCCCTCACCAGGAGGATCGATCGACTGCGGCAGAAGCTGACGATCCTATGACGAATAAGTCCGGCGAAAAATCGAAGTGGGTGCCTGGGCGTCCGTTCCTCCGCTGTGAGACTGCCTTCGATAATCCGCCATGCACTCTCATCGTAAAGAGAGGCGGTGAGACAATCTTTCAGAAGGTCGATGTACGAGTCAGTCGTGGGACACAATTTCAGCTTCTCCATCCGTAGCTACAAATTATTTCCAGCAATCTTTCCAAAATATTAGGTCGCACTCCACAGCTCTACGCGAGCGCGGCGCCGCATGAATTCCGCGTCAAGAGAAAAACCGGCTCCTGCGCACCACTTCTGGCAGAGGCAAGAACCGCTCCACGATTCGCAAATCAAAAGCGTCGAAGTACCTTAACAGTAAAAGTCCGACGCCGTCAGCGGTAACAATCGCAACGGCTGTAACGATCATGCCCGGCCAGTACAGTCGCCGAAAGGGGACCAGATAGCCCGCCAGCGCGGCAAGGCAGAGCCCTAAAATCACGGGTTGGAAGTAAATACGCACCAGCCTCCGCTTGGAAAAACCAGTTTCCTGATGAAACATTAGTATGAGATATGCCGTGGCGCCCAGGACTGAGACGCTGGTGCCGTACAAGGCGCCCGTGAAACCCCAGAGCGAGATCAGAATGGTACTGAGGATCAGAGTTCCTGACATGCCGACCAGGGCGAAGCGAACCGCGGGCGCTAGCGTTCCTCTCCCCACCAGGATTAAAAGCGCAGGCCCGGCCGCAAGGTGTGCGATTTGCACTCCCGTCAGCACGATAAGCGCGCGGGCGGTGGCTGAAAACCCTGGTCCCAGCCACAAGTCTACGAAGCGGTTGGCCATCAGCGCGACGACTATGAAAATCGCTGAGCCAACAAACGCCAGATACTTGTGCGCACGATAGTAAAGCTCCGACGTTCTTGCGTCGTCGCCTCGCGCCTCCAGCTCTGCGGCGGCGGGCATCAGCGGCGTCATCAGCAGTGCGGGCGCATTCCGAATCTTCAGCGCAAGATCGTTGGCGATCTCATACCAGCCCACCGGAGTTGGGCCCGCGAAGTGGGCCAGCAAGAGCTTTTCGGTTTGGAAGTAGATCGTAGATGCCACCTGGATGACATACACCCGCACACTGAACGCAGACAATGACTTGATATCAGTGAACCTAACCAGCCCAGGCTGGATGCGAAGGTGCGGAAGCAGGTGCCGCGCGACCATAACGTTGAGCAAGAACAGAATTCCGGAAGTCAAAACGATGGCATGAACCAGGCCGGGTATTCCTTTTCCCAACTCTACAAACGCGACCGCCCCCAATGCGGTGATAGTGGCGTTGAGCGCCCAAAGGAGGTTAGTCAGATCGAGTCTTTGCAATCCAGAGATTACGGAGGCGAAAGGAAAAGCGAGAAGATTCAGAGCCATGCCAAGACTCAAGAGTCGAATCGCATGCTGAAGCTGGGATACGGGAAGCGAGGACTGGCGAAAGAAAACCGAGATAAGAAATCCGCTGGCCGCATTGACGGTCAACATACAAACCACGGCAATCACCGAAAACACCAGGAGTCCGGCATTTACCACTCGGTTAAGCTGTGTATAGTCGCGATGAGTGTAGTGCTCGGATACATGCTTGGTGAGGGTGCCTACGATTCCCAGGTCGGCAAGGGCGGTCAAGCCATTGAAAGACAGAAAAACGGCCCAGATTCCAAAACCCGCGGTTCCAACGTGTCGCAGAAGAAAGGGCGTAAGCAGAAACGGAATGGGGGCAAGGACGACCAGCCGCAGCGCACCGGACACCGTGTTTCGGATAATCTTGGCGCCAAGAGGGCGCTCGTGCGGAAGGGCCGGACGAATCTGGGTTTCGAGCGGGGACACGGATGTTTATTGTACAAGACGGTCTCACGACCGCTGTCCGCCGAGGTCGCGCTAACCGCGCCCGACGGAAACCTGCTTCTGAGGCGCGGTATCATCGATATAGATCATGCGTGACCGAGTTTCTAAACATCGAGGTGCGGAATCGCGTGAATAGCGCAAATATGGAGGCGCACCCGGGCTCGTCTCGCAAGGCTGCGACCCACCCTGAAGTATGCGCCGTGGTCGTGACCTACAATCCTGACTCGAGCCTGGAGCAGAATGTTCGAGCGCTGCTTCCCCAAGTTGGCAGAGTGATCATGGTCGATAACCAATCGTCGCCTGCCACCCGCTCCCTGGTCGCGCGAGTAGCCGCTGACTGCGAGGTAGAAGTAGTTTGGAACGATCAGAATCTGGGCATCGCGACTGGTTTGAACTCGGGGATCGATCGGGCGCTGAGGTATGGTCAATACTCGTGGATTGCCACCTTCGATCAGGACAGTCTGGTGCCGCCGGATTTCGTGGCCACCATCTTCGAGGCCTATTCTTCCTGTCCTTTCCGGGATGAGGTAGCCATGATCGGCGCCAACTACAAGTTGGCCATGCGTAAGTCCCCCAGCGAGCCGACCTCGGTTCGGGATGGATCAACGTTCCGGGAAGTCAAGACCTTGATGACCTCGGGCAGCTTCTTGAAGAGCAGTGTCTTCGGCCGCTGCGGGCAATTCGATCAGTCGTTGTTCATGGACTACGTCGATCATGAATATTGCCTTCGCTTGCGACAGCATGGCTTCAGGATTATCCAGGCGTTCGGCGCGGTACTCGCTCATCGGCTCGGTTCGCCGACGTCGTATCAGATCCTGGGAAAGCGGTTCATGGTGACGAACTACAGCCCCAGTCGTCGTTACTCGAATGCACGCAACCGCCTGGTGGTCTACAGGCAATATCTCACCTTTGATACTCTTTGGGTGCTGCAGGATATTCTCAAGTGGCTGCGGGAGACTGTAACGATGATTCTGGCGGAGCAGAACCGCACCAAGAAGCTCACCAGTATTGCCCGAGGCGTGTGGGACGGCTTGCGAGAACCGCTGCGCTCGGCGGCGCACTGAATAAGTCGAAGCCGGCCTATTGAAGATTCCCAGGAGTGGAGGGTTGGAACGGGAGGGCTCGAACGGGAGGGCTGGAAAGCGAAGGTGTGATGTCTCTGACGGACGTGCCGAGCGGTGATTTCAGCAGACTTTACTTATCCGATCACGAGCGCTCCAAGACCCGCCGACGTACGAGCGAATGGACGATTCCTGTCTTAAAGGGTTGCGGGTTGAGGGGTGGAAAAATCCTCAGCGCGGGCTGTGGCAACGGTATGGATGTACTTGAGCTCCGAGAGCAGGGATTTCACGCCGTTGGGTTCGATCTGTATCCCCCTGCCGCTCAAGCTGCGCCGTGGGTAACGGTCTCGCGGGCTCATTCCATCCCGTTTGAAATGGCGAGCTTTGACGCGGCGCTGTGTCTTGAAGTCATCGAGCACATCCCGCGGATGGAGAGGTCCAGCGTCAGCCACGAACTTCTGAGAGTTATCCGGCCGGGTGGTTTCATCATTATTGCAACTCCCAATCGTTACTTCCCGGCTGATGAGCACGCCAGCTGGCTAAGAATTCATTCTCCATTTCGAGATGACACTTTAAGCGCAAAAGAATTGGAGTCACTTTTTGACCGAAAAGCCCGCACGCTGACATGGAAGCGGTATTTTCAATTCGAAAGGTTCGGAGTATTTGGGGCGGGCATCAATAAGGCGGTCGCAGTGTTTGATAACCCGTGGATTCATCGTTCCGTCCTAAACCCACATCTCTTCCTGCTTTTTCAGAAATGAAGAGGCGAGCCGGAGAAGCATGGTTGCGGTTAGCACGGTGATTGCCGCTCCTAACGACCCGGGTAGGTCGAGGCGCGGATTCAGTTCGTGGTCAACGCGAAGCTGGTGGAGCGTGTGATTGCGCCCGCGGAAGCGGTGATCTGCCCAGTGTACTCGGCTGGGGGAATCGGGGACTGGAGCGGCTGCTGACTGTGAGGTACAGCGCCGCACCCTTGCACGGTCTTGCGTTGACTATTTTTTTGCGGCCCGGCTAAGTGGGACGACAACTATTCCAACCAAGCCCAGGGACAGGAGCGTCAGCAGCGAAAAGTCGTGGTGGGCAGCCTTCTGAGACCGGGGGCAGGATCTGGGCGGCGCCATTCGAGACGTTTACCGATGCTGTGGCGCTAATCGGGTTCGATCCAGTCACCGGAATCGGATCGGGAGAGTAGGCATTCCATCAGGTTGATATTTCCCCCCGAGCCAAATTATGACCGGCCCACCGATGGAGAAAAAAGTCGTCATCTCTCCGCGACCGAGCCCCGACCTAATATGGTGATAGGAATTGTGGGACTGGTTAGTCCCATCGAGTGGGCTCCGCCAATATCGATCGCCGGAGCCGGAGTCACCTGCAGCGAAACCATGGTTCCGGGACGGGTGGCGTAATGCAGGAAGCGGATTCTCCGGGATCCGGAGACCAGCGCGACAAGAATTAGCGCGGAAATCGGGTGGGGGGCAGGGGTAGCGGTTCGGGTGAGATCAGCGTCTGTCCAACACTCCAGTGCGAAACCGGAACCCAGGTTGGAGTTAGCCCCAGATCGCTCACTACGAAGGTGACCGACCCATTAACCGTGAACGAGGATTGACCCAGCAGGTTGATGTTCCCGCCACCGCCGAACGTAACCGGTCCGTTGATGGAAATGAAGGTCACAGTCTCGCCTGGTCCGAGACCGGACTGGATAACGGTGATGGGTGTGGTTGAAGCATTCAGCCCTACCGTGTGGGCTCCGCCAATGTTGATGGTCGCGGCGGGAGTAATCTGCGTGGTAACGCCTGAAGTGACCGGCAGGTTGGTGCCACCCGCAAATAGATTGTCCTCATAGACGACCCCGGCGCCATTAGACGCACGTACGACCGCGTCGGCCGGACCCATGATGTTATTGTGAATGAAGCGGATCCCCGCTGCCGACGGGTTGGTGACATTCAGCAGATAGCCGGCTCCGCCATTCACTCCGCTAGTCTGAAAGCCCGCGTCGGAAATCGTGACACCCGCGATGCTCGCCCCGAGGTCTCCGGTGAGCGAATAGACGCCCCAAACGAATTCGTGATGAGGACTGTAAAACGAAACCGCCCAGCCTCCATCGATTTGTACCGCGGTGGCGGCATTTTGCGAGGTCAATCCGCGAAAATTAACGTCGATCGGGATCCCATAGGGATTGCCCGGACGAGCGCCAATAAAGATGTTGGTCCCATCCCCGGGAGCGGTGCCATCAAACTGGCAATCGTTGAAATACAGCTCGTACGCCGCGCCTTCAATTCTTAGGCCATTCCCTGCGCCTTTTGGCCGGAATACAACCACCCGGTTGAATTCGACCCATTGGCTCATACCGCTGAAATTCGCGTTCATACCCACGAGGTGGATGCTGTTGCCGGCGAAGCCGGTGATGAAGATGTCCCGCACCTCCGAGTACCAAAGGCCCGAATTGTAGAATCCGCTCGCGTCCCACAAGATGGCATCTTCAGAAGTGTTACCCGCCGATCCGATCAGGCGGAAACCTGAAAGGAATACATTGGTGGCAGCACCGTTCACCGCCTGCGGTATAACGACCACTGGATTGTTCCCATTGACCGATTGCAAGAAAGTAATGCCGGAGCCCATCCCGATGATTTGCAGGTCAGGTCGCAAAGTTATGTGAGTTACGGCGTAGGTGAAGGGCCCCAAGTAAAGCGTAACGGCTTTGCTCCCCGGGTCGATTGTTCCCAGGTTAAGATTCACCTTCGGCGAAAGCGCGTAAATAACGCATCCCGCCGAGGGGCAGGCGGCGATGGCGTCAGGAACACCGCCGGAAAACTGGTCGGCGAAGAGAATGTTTGCAAGATTCCGCATGCTCACCACGCCGTTGGAATCCTTTATCTGGGAGCTGACAATCGACGTGGGAGAGGCAAATCTAGGAATGGCACTCGTAACACCGGCTGGCGTGCCGACTACCGGACCCGCAGATTGGCCGGCGGTTGTTGCCGCAACCCCCACCACGGTTGTCTGCGTGCCAGGATTCGAAGGGCTGTCAGCAACCTGGGGAACACTTGAGTTGCCCGACGCCGCCTTTAAAAAGGCCGACGCGGGTAGCCCGCCCAAGGTTTGGGCGTCGGCGGCCTCTAAGGCATACGGTACGCTGGCCAATAGGGTCCTGGGCTGCTCGGATTCTCCAGGCAGCTGCGCCTGAACTCCCAGCCAGCGTTGCTCTCCCGACGAAAACAACTCCGGCGGCACCCCCTCAAGTTTTGTCACACCCAGCAAGGCGGCGTAACGCCCCTGAGGATCGATTCGAACATTCTGACTCTCCTGCCACAAAGGCGCTCCACCGCTGGAGGCGGAGTAGATGGCAAAGGTCACGCCCACCATGCTCGGTTGACCTCCCGAATTCCTGATGATTCCGCTGAACCTAATCAGGTGAGGTACACTCGCGGCGCAGGTATTGGTGCCGTCACTGCACTGGGCGAAAGCGAAATTGGAAAATAACAACAGCCCTAGAACCACTTGCCTGGTCGCGGCTCTCATGCTCTCCCCTGGCAGTCGAGCCTCGCGGACTCAACTCCGGTCTTGCACCCGACTTTTACATCTACTGCCCTCACCAAGCGCATCGAAATTTTCTCATCGTTAAGGAATTTGTACTGCATTTGCTGCAAGACTACTGACTGTCCCATCGCCGGCTTGTCGCAAATATTCCT
>Ga0210409_10006851_pt1 | contig 11818 bp, 9 predicted proteins | sample IncBWH17MmetaG_FD_161649 | JGI IMG/M metagenome (GOLD analysis project Ga0210409, IMG submission 161649) | Forest soil microbial communities from Barre Woods Harvard Forest LTER site, Petersham, Massachusetts, United States - Inc-BW-H-17-M | ecosystem: Environmental > Terrestrial > Soil >...
CCTCATCGAAGCCCACGGCGGCACTATCCTCACGAACAAGACAGTTACGCGCCTGATTCTCGAAAACGGCAAATGCACAGGAGTAGAGTGCAGCGACGGAACTCCCTACCGCGCGCAAAAAGCGGTCCTGTCCACGATTCACATAAAACATCTGGTAGACATGGCTCCAGCGGAAGCCTTCGGTGAGGATTTTCTTGAAGGCGCCCAGACTTGGCGCGCAGGCATCACGCTTTTCGTCACCCACTATGCCTCGAAGGAGCCACCGAAATTTCCGGTCGCAGGTGGCACACTGTCTCCGGTCGCCTCTGGCACCATGGCCACACCCGAGCGCGGACTACGCGTCTCCTACGATTTCGCGCGCGGCGCGGTAAACGTCGACGAGCCGCCTCTCTTGATCGTTTGCAGCACCGTTGCAGATCCCTCGCGCGCTCCAGTCGGCATGCATACGATCAAAGTCATCGGCAACCAGCCCTATGAATTGAAAGAAGGCCCGGAGCATTGGGACAAAATCAAAAACGAAGTCTCCGACGCGCATCTCAAATACCTGCGGCGTTTCGCGCCCAATCTTACCGACGATAAAATCCTGGCGAAAATCGTGGAAAGCCCTCTCGATTTAGAGCGCATGAACGCGCACAATTGGCACGGCACATGTCACGGAGGCGCGCAGGACGCGGCGCAATCCGGGGGCATGCGGCCGATGCTGGGCTGGGCGCAACATCGCATGCCCATAGCTGGCTTGTATCAAACAGGCGCAACGACATTTCCCGGCGCCTCGGTATCGGGTGGTCCCGGCCGGAACGCCGCCACCGTGATGCTCAAGGATTTTGGCTCCAGCATTGAAGAAGTGTTGAAGAAAAAGACGTAGTATCGCGGTGTCAGTCGAACCTGCAAAAGTGCGGATGCGATCGCAGCAACCGCAACAGAAATTCGGGAGAGAGGCCGGATGACCAAATTCACGCGGCGTCGATTCGTTCAAGGGGCGGCGATCGCCCCGTTGGCAGTGAAGCATCTTGCGCTGCAATCGGCCACCGGCACATCCGATCGCTTTGACGTCGTAGTTGCCGGTGGGGGACATAACAGCCTCATTACCGCGGCGTATCTGGCGAAAGCGGGTTATCGCTGCGTGGTGCTGGAAGGGCGTCCGAAGATCGGCGGCGGCGTCAAAACCGCCGAACTCACGCTCAAAGGCTTTCACGACGACTGCTGCTCAACGGCACATGTGTTCATCCAGGACAATCCTCTCATCAAGAACGATGAGCTGAAGTTGGGCGACTACGGCCTCGAATACATCACTCCCGACCCCATTTTCCACATACCTTTCCCCGATGGCACATACCTGACGCAGTGGCGCGATCTTGATCGCACCTGCGAGGAATTCGCTAAATTTTCCAAAAAAGATGCTGCGGCATATCGCAAGATGCTGGCTGAACTAGACTCCGTAAAGCCGATTTTTCTAAACACTACGTTTTCGCCGATCGGATTTGCGAAGCCCCTGAACGACCAACTCGCTCAGCATCCCCAGGGGAAAGTGTGGCAGCGCCGCCTGGCTATGTCCGCCTGGGACATTATCCAGAATACCTTCGAGGACGAGCACAGCCGCATATTCGCTTTGTATATGTCCCATCTGGCCGCCGAGCCGCCCGATTCGCCAGTTACCGGGCGTCTTGCATACGGCACTGCGCGCCAGCAGCATTCCGGACGCCCATTGCCAAAAGGTGGCTCCGGCGCATTGACCGTAGCGCTGAGCCGGTTTATCGAGGCCCACGGCGGCGTGATCCTCACCAATAAGTGGGTGAAAAATCTCATCATCGAAAGCGGCAAATGTGTTGGCGTGGAATGCGGCGACGGAAGCTCCTATCGCGCCAGCAAAGCAGTGGTTTCCACCATTCACATTAAGCATCTCGTCGACATGGCTCCCAAAGATTTATGGGGCGAAGATTTTCTGTTTGGCGTGGACACCTGGCAAGCCGAGAACGCCATGTTCGCCACCCACTATGCAACATCCGAACCGCCAAAATATGCAGTGGCTGGCGGAACACTCTCGCCTGTCGAATCCGGAATCCTCGCAAGTCCCTACCGTGCATTGCGTTTTGGTTTTGACGATGCGCGCGGCGCAGTGAACCTCGACGAGCCGCCCCTTCAAGTGATTTGTTGCAGCATCGCGGATCCCACACGCACTCCAAAGGGAATGCACACTCTGAAAGTGCTGAGCTGGCACCCTTACCAATTAAAGGAAGGTCCCGAGCACTGGGACAATATCAAGAACGACGTTTCCGATGCCCATCTCAAATACCTGCGGCGCTTCTGTCCAAATCTGACCGAAGACAAGATTCTCGCGCGCTTTGTGGAAAGCCCGCTCGATCTCGAGCGCATGAACCCTCATTTCTGGCATGGCAGTGCGCACGCCGGAGCGCAAAGCGCCTCGCAGACAGGTCCGATGCGTCCGATGCTGGGTTGGGCGCAACACCGCATGCCCATTCCCGGCCTGTATCAGACCGGAGCGACAACTCATCCCGGTGGCTCCGTCACGGGTGGGCCTGGCCGGAATGCGGCCACCGTCATCCTCAAAGACTTCGGCACCAGCATTGAAGAAGTAGTAGCAAAGAAAGCGTAACGCTGGCAGTGGCGCGAAAAAACTTTTCTGCGTGAGGAGAACTCGAGATGGGAAGGAATGGCAGAGTTACGGTTATCGTTTTTGCACAAGTACTGATCGCGCTTTTATGCTTCACCGGTGTCGCTCGCGCACAAAAAACTGCCAAGCCTCGCGCTGCCAAATTAATGGTGCCGGATAATCTCAGCGAGCACCCCGCGCCGGAACAGCCGATTCCCTACAGTCACAAGCAGCATCTCGCGCTGGGATTGCAATGCAAGGAATGTCATACCAATCCCGAGCCGGGCAAGCTGATGACTTTCCCGGCCACGGAAAGGTGCATGCAGTGCCATGTCACCATCGCGAAAGACAAGCCTTCCATTCAGAAGTTGGCGGAGTACTCGAAAACGCAGCAACCCATTCCCTGGGTTCGCGTGTACACCGTACTGACCGGCATTCAGTGGTCCCATCGCCCGCATCTCGAAGCCGCCGTGAAGTGCGAAACATGCCACGGCAAAGTGTCGGAAATGGCCGCGATGTCCGAAGTGACCAGCGTCACGACCATGTACGCTTGCCTGAATTGCCACGAAATAAATCACGCGAAGACCGCGTGCACCACCTGCCACAAGCAGTAATTTTCGCGGGGGTGTATCCTTTTTTTGAGGGACGTTCGTATGGGCCAAACAAAACCGATTGAGCTCGAAATCAACGGGAAGCGTTATCCTGTCCACTATTCCCCTGACACTCCTCTTCTGTACGTACTTAGAGATGAACTCGGCTTGACCGGCACAAAATACGGTTGCGGTGAGGGTATGTGCGGCGCGTGCACCGTTCTGCTCAGCGGAACGGCCCGCCGCTCCTGCCAGATTCCGGTGAGCGCGGCCGTATCCAAAGCGATCACCACCATCGAGGGCCTCGAAAAGGACGGCAAGCTGCATCCCGTTCAGCAGGCATTTCTGGACGCGGGCGCCTTTCAGTGCGCGTATTGCACGTCAGGAATGATCATGAGCAGCGTTTCTCTATTGCAAACCAACCACAATCCGAACCGGGAGCAGATCGTCCAATCGTTACAAGGGAATCTTTGCCGCTGCGGCACACATCCCCGGATCATGGAAGCCATCGACAAGGCTGCGGCGCATATGCGCGAGCGATCGTGATGACGAGCAACAACACGGAAACTTTCCTTATTGAGCCCGAGCGCTACGAATTTCGGGCTGTTCCGATGCACCACTTCGCGTTGGCACGCCGCGATTTCTTTAAGCTTCTCGGAGCGGGGATTGCGGTATTCGCCGTGGCGAAAGATCTGCTTGCTCAGGAGACCGCGCCGTCGCCGCATGGATTCCATAACGAGGAGCTTCCCAACGAAATTGGCGCGTGGTTACATATCGGAGAAAATGGCATTGTTACCGGCTTCACCGGAAAGGCTGAAATCGGCCAAAATATTCGAACTCAACTAGCCCAAACGATTGCCGACGAGCTTGGCGTTCCCTTCAACGATGTGCGGATGGTAACCGGCGACACGGACCTCTGTCCCTTTGACGCGGGCACGTTCGGCAGCCGCACTACGGCCACCATGACGCCGCAGTTCCGTCGTGCTTGCGCTGCAGCGCGCAACGCTTTGGTGGAGATGGCTGCGAAGCAGTGGAGCGTTTCCGCGGATCGACTCGTGGCAGCCGATGGAAAAGTCACCGATCCCGCTTCCCACCGTGTCGTTCATTACTCTGAATTGGCTCGCGGGGATTTTTGGGCGCAGGCCGTTCCTGCGCAGATTGCCTACCGTCCGGCTTCGGAGTGGACGATTGCCGGCAAACCGGTTCCCAAAGTGAACGCACGCGAGTTCGTCACCGGTAAGCACCAATACACCACGGATTTGCGCCCCGAAGCTATGCTCTACGCGAAAATATTGCGCCCCCCCTCGTTCGGCGCAACGATTGTCTCCTATGACGCCACCGCCACTAAGGCGGCGACGGACGTAATCGTTGTGCGCGACGGTGATTTCGTCGCTGCCGCCGCCCCGACCACGGAGGCAGCCGAATCGGCCCTGAAAGCGATTCGTGTGGCATGGAAAGAGGTGCCACAAATTTCGAACAGTGAGATTTTTTCATACCTCAAGCAAAACGCTAAGCCCTCGAGCGATGAGCGTTTTCGTCAACAAAAGGGCTCCATTGCAGAGGGCTTCGCCTCCGCGGCCCATCGTTTCGACGCGACCTACGCCGTCGCGTACATCGCCCACGCTCCGCTGGAGCCCCGCGCCGCTGTAGCGCAGTGGTTAGACGGCAAGCTCACGGTATGGATGGGTACTCAACGGCCCTTTGCCGTTCGCGACGATTTGGCCAGCGAGTTTCACGTTTCCGAGAAAAACGTTCGCGTCATCGTTCCAGATACCGGATCTGCTTATGGCGGGAAACACACCAGCGACGCGGGCTTGGAGGCCGCGAGGCTAGCCCGCGAAACCAACGGTCGCCCGGTAAAACTTGTCTGGACGCGCCACGAAGAGTTTACTTGGGGGTATTTTCGTCCCGCGGGTGTAATCGACGTGAAGAGCGGTATGGACGCCGATTGCAAATTGCTGGCATGGGAACATCACAATTATCATTCCGGTATGTCGGGGATTGAAACTCCGTACGCGGTAAATAATCAATACATCGAATACCACCAGGTTCCCCTCGTTTTGCGCAGCGGTTCGTATCGCGGTCTGGCGGCTACCGCCAATCATTTTGCTCGCGAAACGCACATGGACTCGTTGGCTCATATTGCCCAGATGGATCCGCTGGAGTTCCGTCTCAAGAATTTGGCTGACCCGCGGATGAAAGCCGTTCTGCGAGCGGCCGCGCAATCGTTTGGCTGGCCGCGCAAGAAAACCGCCGATGGACAAGGATTCGGAATCGCCGCCGGCTTTGAAAAAGGCAGCTACGTCGCCACCTTCGCGGAAATTTTCGTCGATCGTAAAGCCGGAAACGTCCGCGTAGTGCGGCTCGTCGAAGCCTTCGAGTGCGGTGCTATTGTTAATCCCGATGGGCTGCGCAATCAGGTTGTTGGCGCGATGATCCAGGGTCTTGGCGGCGCACTCTTCGAAGCAATTGAATTCGAACACGGGCAAATCAAGAACTCGTATTTTTCTAGTTATCGTTTGCCGCGCTTTCGCGACGTCCCCGAAATCGAGGCAATTCTCCTCGATCGGAAAGACATTGCCTCCGCTGGCGCGGGCGAAACGCCCATCATGGCGATAGCCCCTTCCATAGGGAATGCGTTTTTTGATGCCACTCAAGTTCGCCTGACGGATTTGCCACTACGCCCGGAACAGTCCCTAAAGGGTCAAACGGGTGTCTAGGCGGAAGCAAAGTTCCAATAAAACGAAGGCCATCTACTTGTCAGAAAAGAGTCCTAGACAATGAAATTTTGCCGGTTCTTCACGGGAGGAAATGTACCCGACTCGCGTTTACGTTACGGAATTTTGGAAGGGGATCGGGTCAAAGAGATAAAAGGGACTCCCTGGAATGAGTGGCAGCCGGGGACTGATAGTTTGGCGATAAAGGACTGTCATCTCGCCGCTCCGGTTGATCCCAGCAAAATTGTGTGTGTGGGGCGAAATTATGCCGCGCACGCGGCAGAAATGGGGAACGAAGTACCTGTAGAGCCGCTGATCTTTTTCAAACCGCCATCATCCATCGTCGGTCCAAATGCGCCGGTCGTGCTGACCAAGTATTCCAAAAAAGTGGAGCACGAGGGCGAACTCGGAGTCGTGATGGCAAAGAAATGTTCGCAATTAAGCGACGCGGCCGACCCGCTTTCCTACGTTCTCGGCTACACGTGTGTGAACGATGTAAGCGCGCGCGATATTCAGAAAAGCGATGTTCAATTCGCTCGAGCGAAGGGCTTCGACACGTTTTGTCCGATTGGCCCGCATATCGAAACGCAACTCGACCCGGCGAACGTGCTTGTAGAAACTCGCGTGAACGGAACGCCGCGGCAGTCCGGGAGCACGTCACTGATGATTCATTCAGTTGCATTCTTGGTTCGGTGGATTTCGCGCATGATGACCCTGCAACCCGGGGACGTTATCGCCACGGGAACACCTGCGGGCGTGGGTCCGCTCCTCGCGGGCGACGTGGTCGAGATCTCTGTAGCGGGTGTGGGAGTACTACGCAATCCAGTTCACGCTCCATTGGGTTGACGCGCGTTCGCCTCCATCAGCGAAACGTCCTGACCCATCCCTTGGATGAAACCTAGCTAGGGGGACTAGTAATGGAAACTTGCGGTGATCCCGTCGGAAGCGGAACACACGCGCAACCAGCGAGGGAGAATCAGTGGTCAAGAAATTCGACGCCAAGACAGTGTTCTTTGTCGGGTTGATTTGTTCGGCAAGCGGATTCTTGTCCCCTCCGCTGGCGCTTGGGATAGGTTTGGTTTTTGGCCTCGTTTTTGCCCACCCGTTTCTCGGCGACAGCAAGAATCTCGCGAAGTTTCTCTTGCAAGCTTCGGTCGTGGCTCTCGGATTTGGGATGAATCTTCGCGAAGTGATAAGCGCGGGGCGCAGCGGATTCTTATATACGGCCTTGGGAATTACCTTCGCCCTGGCACTAGGCCTTCTGATTGGCAGATTACTGAAAGTCTCAAGTACCGCGTCATTTTTGATCAGCGCCGGCACAGCGATTTGCGGCGGAAGCGCCATCGCAGCCATCGGGCCCATTTTGCAGGCCAGCGATGAAGAAATGGCGGTCTCCCTGGGCACTGTCTTTATTCTGAATTCCATCGCGCTGATGCTGTTTCCAGTTATTGGCTGGGCATTGCACCTTTCTCAGCAGCAATTTGGATTGTGGTCCGCCCTTGCGATTCACGATACCAGTTCCGTTGTCGGCGCAACCGCGCGTTATGGAGCTGTTGCACTGGTGGTCGGAACCACCGTCAAGCTCGCGCGCGCATTGTGGATTGTTCCCTTATCTGTAGGCACTGCCGCGATCAAGAAAACCAATGGCCGCATTCAGTGGCCGTGGTTCATTCTGTTTTTCTGTCTAGCCGCTGTCGCCAACACGTATATTTCGTCCGCTGCCCATCTGTTTACCTCCCTAAGCACTCTTGGAAAGCTTGGCCTCACGGCAACGCTATTCCTGATCGGCACTGGGATTTCGCGCGCAACAATCAAACAGGTCGGAGTCCGACCTCTTCTGCAGGGCGTTTTGCTGTGGATCGTCGTTGGTGTCCTTTCGCTCCTTCTGATCTCACGCGGGATAGTTTCGTTTTAAGTAAATTCCCACATGTGCCTGAATCGGTCCCTACGCAGCAAGATCGAAACTAACAAAACAGCGGTGTATTTAGATGTGAGCCTGAAAAGGCTCTAGCCACCCCGGCGGAGAAGTAGCGAATCGAAGCAAGGACTCGACGCGCGTAGCCAAGCAAAAAACTGAATAAGTTGCGATGGACGAGGCACGAATGCGACGAGCGCCTGATATACAATCGAACGCAAGTTTTCCCAGGAATTGCTTTTTAAACTTTGATCTGGAGAGTCCCATGAATAGGCGCACTGTGCATTCCATGCTAGCCACGGCATTTTTTGTTTTGACGGCGGCTTCGTTTACGCGGCCGCAAACTCCGGCTGCGGCTACGCCAGAACCGGAAGCCATTTTGAAGCCGGCGGAGGTCAACCCAAAGCTTCTTCCGGAGAGAGTTTTCTTTCGCGGGCAATCGGCGCCGGTGCAGCAACGCAATTCCGGCGGGGTGCGCTTCGCCGATGGGTTTTTCTTCCTGGTCGGCTTGGTGGACAACTCCGGATATTCATCCGGCATTCGAGAAAAGTATCAGGGATATCTGATTACCGAGGTTCCACTAGAAATCGCCGGCCAGACGCTGAAACCAGGCGCGTATGGATGCGGATTCCTGGAGGGAAATAAATTCGTGGTGATGGATTTGGGCGCGAATGACGTTCTGAATGGAACTTCGACGAAGGACGTGGAGATGAAGCGCCCCATGCCTCTGCAGGTGCTGGCGGCGAAGGATGCAGGCAAGTACCGGCTGTATCACGGGCGAGAATACGTGGAGTTCTGGCGCGCGAAATAAATGCGAGCAATGGAGAATCCTCTTGAACCAGACGCCTTTTATTGCGCGACTGAACAGGCCGTGGCAAAATACTAATAGCTTTCTTCAGGGGCTAAAACCGCGATTGAGAACGCATAACTTACGCTGGGGCTGAAGCCCCAGCCTCCTTGAGAAAGGGCCTTTTCCGCAAGTTGCGTCGCGTGCATTCGCGAAAGGTGGCAGTTCTCACACGAACGCTAAAGATCCACGCTCCTGGTTCCACGATCGCCGAAGACATCTCCCGCGCTAGGAGCTTTTTATGGTTGCGGACTTGGCGTCCCAGGTGACCGCCGCTTTGCGGAAATAGGATTCGTTGGCCATATGGCACGCCAACGCGGCATTTCGGCCGAACAGAGCGTCTTCGGTAACCGGTTTGCGCGAGCGCACCGCCTGGAAATAGTTCCACATGTGCGGGCGCAAATCGTCCCAGGAATCGCCACGATAAACGTAGCTCTCGGTGAGCGGTTCTTTTCCGGGTTGCGGTTCGTGATCCTCGCGCCATTTTTTCAGATACGCTTCGCGCAGTTCTCGGGGATACGACGAAGTGTAGTAACTGGGGCTGCTATCTTCGCCGGACTGCGGGAAGTACGAAATGGTGTACTCGGTGACCTCCAGAATCCCTTTGGAGCCTTGGAAGCGATAGACTTCCGGCGTTTCGCAGCCGAGATTGAGACGCAGGTAGACGGGAATCGGGCCGTATTCGTAAATGGCCAGATGAACGTCGGGCATGTTGCGGCCATCGGGCCAGCGCAGAATTCCGCCGGAGGCCATCACGCGGGCCGGCGGGTCATTCCAGCCGAGCATGTAGTTCATGCCGCTGACAAGATGCACCAGCAAATCGCCGGCGACCCCCGTACCGTATTCCTTCCAGCAGCGCCAGCGCGCGAAAAGTTTTGGATCAAAATCGCGCTTGGGAACGGTGCCCTGCCAGGTATCCCAATCCACGGTTTGCAGGGAAAGATCGGGTGGCGGCGGATATTCCCATGCGCCGGTGGGATCGTTGCGTCCGAGCGAGCCTTCGACAAGGTTTAATTTGCCGATGATGCCGCCAGCGATAAGTTCTTTGGCCTTGGCGCAAATGACCGAACTTACGCGCTGCGAACCAATCTGCACGATGCGGCCGTATTTCTGCGCCGCGGCAAGCATGGCCTCGCCATCTGCGGCGCTGTGAGACATGGGTTTTTCGCAATAGATGTCTTTTCCGGCGGCCATGGCGTCGACGAATATCTGTTTGTGCCAATGGTCCGGAACAGCAACGATGAGGCAGTCGATTTCCTTGTCGTCGAGGAGTTCCTGGTATTTCCGCGTGGTGCGCACCTTGCTGCCCGCGATTTCTTTCGCCAAGGTGTGACGGCCGTCGTATAGGTCGCACGCTGCCACGCAGTCGGCGCCCGGAAGCGAGACGGCGGTGCCAAGCAAACCCGAACCTTGCATGCCGATGCCAATGATGCCGAAGCGCACGCGGTCACTTGCCGGAACAGCTTCCCACGCCGCGGGAATGGATTCGGCGTGAAGCACGATTGCCGGCGCGGCGAGTAGCGCGCCGGTGGTTTTCGCGGTAGCGTTCAGGAATGCGCGGCGCGTGAACTGATTTTTGTTCATTGTTTATCTCCAATAAAATGCAATTCCAAAAAGTGCATTAAGAAACCTATTCCAGAAACGGACGTTCCCGTACTTTATGGCAACTTCTGAACACTGACCTCTTTGAAAAACACAATGTCGTTGTCGCTGTGATTTTGTAAGCCGATGTAGCCTTCCTCGGGTCTGCGCCCGCGTTGTGGTTCGAAGTCGAACTTCATCTCGGGCACAGGCGCACCTTCCGTGTAGTCGGTCACCTTTTGTCCGTTGAGTTCGACGACGGTGTGCGGACCATCGATGGTGATAAGCATGGTATTCCACTCGGGCCCAGGCTTGCCAGGCTTTGACAGCGGTTTCGTCAATGAGTAGAGCGTGCCGGTGACGTGATACTCGTCCTCGCCGGAAGTTTCCGGGTGATTGTCGATCTGTACTTCGTAACCGTAGTGCACCGGCATCCACGGCTCGCGCGGCTCGATGGGGATGCGAATGAATACGCCGGAATTGTCGTTGTTATCGCGCATCTTGTAGACGACACGGATGCGGCAATGCCCGAGTTTGCCGCCGGTCCAGTAAAGCAGGCCCATGCCTCCGTGAGTGCGGATCAATCCGTCTTCCACGGTCATGTTGCCGGGACCGACGTGTTTCCACCCGGTCAGGTCCTTGCCGTTGAACAGCGGCTTCCATTCCGCTTCGGGCGATGCGGCGGCAATCAGCAGAACCGCTGCGCACAGCAGAAGGGCAGAAAGTAGTTTTCTTGCTCGCGATCTATTCATTCTGTTCGCTCCAAGAGAGCGGCCTAAAGCCGCCCCGCAAATCACATTGATACGCATCAGCCGGCGAAGACGTTGCGCATCATAAACCATAAATTAGCCGGACGCTCGGCGAGGCGTCTGACGAACCAGGGATACCAGTAGGTTCCGTAGGCCACCAGGACGCCGGAGCGGCAGCCCTCGTTGGCAAGGCGCTCCTGCTCGGCGCGTTGAATGCCGTAGAGCATCTGTACTTCCAGTTCGGAATTCGCAAAACCCTGTGACTTGCAATAGTCGGCCAGCCGCCGGATTAGAATTGCGTCGTGGGTGCCGAATGCCGCGCGGCGACACTCCTTTGCATGCTGGCTGTGAAGCATGTCCACGGCCAGGTGAAAATAATTGTCGTCCACGTCGGACTTTGACGGGAATGCAATTTCGGGCGGCTCGCTGTAAGCGCCTTTCACGAGGCGAATTGAAGGATGGAGCGGCAGAAGTTCCGCGAGGTCCTTCTTCGTGCGCCGCAAATAGGCCTGCATGCAGACACCGGTATTCGGGAACTGCTGCAGAGCGCGGCGATAAATGTCCAAGGTCGGGTCGACATAATTGCTGGCTTCCATGTCGATCCAGACGATGGAATCCGGCTTTTCCGCTTGAAGAATACGCCGAACATTGTCCAGACAAAACTCCGGAGAAAGATCCAGTCCCAATTGGGTGAGTTTAATGGAAATTTCGATGCCCAGCCCGGAGGCGTGAAGACGCTCCAGCGCTTGCAGATAGTGCTCGGTAACTTTTTGCGCCTCCTGGCGATCGGCGACGTTTTCTCCGAGAT
>Ga0210409_10006854_pt1 | contig 11816 bp, 10 predicted proteins | sample IncBWH17MmetaG_FD_161649 | JGI IMG/M metagenome (GOLD analysis project Ga0210409, IMG submission 161649) | Forest soil microbial communities from Barre Woods Harvard Forest LTER site, Petersham, Massachusetts, United States - Inc-BW-H-17-M | ecosystem: Environmental > Terrestrial > Soil >...
GCGATCAGATCCTGATCGTCACCGGACGCGGCAAGCAGTCCATCGAAGATCATTTCGACGTCAGCTACGAACTCGAAAAGATGCTTGAGGAGCGCGGCAAACACGACCTGCTGAAAATCGTTCGCTCGATTTCCGACATGATCTACGTGGCCTACGTCCGCCAGAAAGAGGCGCTGGGCCTGGGTCATGCCGTGCTCATGGCGCGCGAGTTTGTGGGCAACGAACCTTTCGCCGTGCTTCTCGCTGACGACGTGATCGAGAACCCCGTCCCTGCGCTCAAGCAGATGGTCAACGTCTTCAACGAGAAGCAATGCAGCGTGATCGCCGCGCAGGTGGTCGAAGGCAAGATGATTTCGTCATACGGAGTGTTCGATGCGCAGCCCGCCCAGGGTTTCAACGGACGCCTCTTCGAAATCCGCAACATGGTGGAAAAGCCGAAGTTCGAAGAAGCGCCGTCGAACCTCGCTGTGATCGGCCGCTACATCCTGACGCCTGCCATTTTCGATTGCCTGGCAAAGATCCAGGCCGGCGCCGGCGGTGAACTGCAACTCACCGACGGCATGCGCATGCTGCTTAAGAAAGAAAAGATGTACGCCTACGTCTACGAAGGCAACCGCTACGACACCGGCGACAAACTGGGATTCCTGAAGGCGACGGTAGAATTCGCCCTGAAGCGCTCCGACCTGGGCGCCCCCTTCCGCGAATACCTGAAGAGTTTAAATCTGTAGCTAAGATGAAACCGGGTGCCCCACCCTTGTCGCGTTCTTTGCGACAGGGTGGGGACTAGACTTCCCAGACGGTGATACAGCTCATGTGGCGACAGCCGCCTCGGCTGTCGAGCGAAGCGAAGCGAGCAGAGAAACAATTTTAGATTGCAGATTTTCAGATTGTAGATTAACTCTCAGGCACAGACGCGTGAGTGTTTGACTTTCAATCTGAAATCTACAATCTGGAATCTGCAATCTCAAATCTGAATTCTGCCTTCTTCCTTCTACCTTTCCCTAAGCTTCCGCGACTTCTCCTCCACTCCCCGAGCCAGTTTCTCCTTGTGCGCGTGCATCCTCTTCGCAATCGACTCATCGCTGAGCCCAATCATCTGCGCCGCGAGAATCCCCGCATTCGTCGCGCCAGGTTTGCCGATCGCAACGGTCGCCACCGGAATCCCCGCCGGCATCTGCACGGTCGAGAGCAGCGAATCCATCCCATTCAGCGACGTCGAAGGAATCGGCACGCCGATGACGGGAAGAATCGTATGCGCCGCAATGACTCCCGCCAGGTGCGCCGCCCCGCCTGCTCCCGCAATGATGACCTTGATCCCGCGCTCCGCCGCCTTCTTCGCAAAATCCGCGCTGCGGTCGGGCGAACGATGCGCCGATGTCACATCCATCTCATACGCGATCCCGAAATCGTCCAGCGCCTTCCCCGCCTCGCGCATGATCTCCAGATCGGAATCGCTCCCCATCACAATCGAAACCAGTGGCTTGCTCATTGATTTCCCCAAAAGTATTCGGATTTGTCATCCTGAGCGAAGGTTTGTTTCGCGAAGCGAAGCAAACCGTAGTCGAAGGATCCCTACTGCTCCGCCGGGTGCCCCGCTTCTGGCCGGTTTTGCCAGAAGTGGGGACGTTCGCCAGACTCGCGACTCCCTACTTCTTTAGCGCTCTCCCCGCAATATCCTTCCGATAATGCGCGCCCACGAAACTGATCTTTAAGCACGCCTCATACGCGCGTTGCACCGCAGTCTCCAGGTCCGCTGCCCGCGCCGTCACCCCCAGCACGCGCCCGCCCGCGCTGTAGTATGCTCCCTCGCGCTTCGAAGTCCCGGCATGAAACACTTTCACGCCCTTCACCGCGTTCGCATCTTCGAGCCCGTCAATCCGCTTTCCCTGCTCAAACGTCCCCGGATACCCTCCCGACGACATCACCACGCAGACCGACGCATCTCGCGTCCACTTGAAGTCACCATCACTCACGCGTCCGTCAATTGAAGCCTCGAGCGCGTCCACCAGATCGCTCTCCAGCCGCATCAGGATCGGCTGCGTCTCCGGATCGCCAAAGCGGCAATTGAATTCCAGCACCATGGGCCCGCGCGCCGTCATCATCAGCCCACAATAGAGAACACCCTTGAACTCGTTGCCCTCGGACTTCATCCCAGCAACCACAGGCCGCGCGATGTGATTTACCAGCCAGTCGCGCATGCGATCGTCCACGATGTCCGCCGTGGAATACGCGCCCATGCCGCCGGTGTTCGGTCCAGTGTCGCCATCCCCCACGCGCTTGTGATCTTGCGCGCCCACCAGCGGAGCCACGCGTTCGCCATCGCTGAAAACGAGGAACGACAGCTCGTCGCCCTTCAGGCATTCTTCCAACACGACCCGCGACCCGGCGTCGGCTAGCATCTTGCCGCTCAGCATCTCGGCCGCGACGCTCGACGCTTCTTCCTTGCTCTTAGCGATGACCACCCCTTTGCCCGCCGCCAGCCCATCTGCCTTCACCACGACCGGCGTGTGGAAATGCCCGAGCGCCGACTTCACCTGCTCGATAGAATCGCAGATCGCAAAGGGAGCCGTAGGGATGTGATGCCGCTGCAGAAATTCCTTGGCAAAGCTCTTGCTCGATTCCAGCCGCGCCGCCGCCTGGGTAGGCCCGAAGACGCGCCAGCCGCGGCGAGTGAACTCATCCACAACTCCGAGCGTGAGCGGCAACTCGGGTCCGACCAGGGTCAAATCCGGCTGCAGGCGTGTCGCCAGCGCGACCATCGAGTCAAGACTCTTCAGATCGGCCGGCAGACATTCGGCCTCGTCCCCGATGCCGCCATTGCCGGGCGCGCAATAAAGTTGCGAGACCCGCGGCGACTGCTTCAGCTTCCACACCAGCGCGTGCTCGCGCCCGCCTCCACCTAGAATAAGAACCTTCATAAAAGACAAATCAGGTTAGGGGTTCGAGCGCAACGCTGTCAAACGCTTGGGGAATGGCTTAGGTGGGGACAGCCGCCTTCGGCTGTCCGTCGAGCGGAGTTCGACTTCTCACCTTCCGGGTTCGCAACCCCGATCACTTCAAATATGCCCTCACCAGCGAAATCAAGTCCTCGGTCAGTTCCTCCGATGACTCGACTGCGCGGTTCGGATGCGTGATGTGCAGCCGGATGTGATCTTCCAGAATCTCGGCCATGAGGCTGTTCACGCCCCCGCGAATCGCGGCCAGCAGCATCAGGATGTCGGCGCACTCATCGCCATCGGTTACCGCGCGCTCGACGGCCGTGATCTGACCACCCAGGCGCTTGATTCTTGAAAACAGTTTCTGCTTCTCTTTTGAGATTTCCGGTAACTTGTCTTTCATGACTTTCTTCTGTTTTTCAGCCTTTTTCCTTGACAGATACCCTAGGGGGGTATGATATAAAATTCTTGAGCGGGATACATTCTCCCGCCACATTACAAATAAGGACGTATGAATACTAGCAGTGGCTGCGAGCCTCCGGTAACACTCGGCGGCTTACCGGTGTAGAAGCAGTGGATGTGACCCGATAGAAAGTTCCCCGTCCTATCGCCTCACCTCTGTTTCTTCTACCCCCAGACAACTTAGCTGACGATCGTTGCAGGCATTTTGTTCTGCTTGACGCTGTTGGTGCGCCCGTCGACTGGATTTCGCGGGCATAAGAGCTGAGTCGTTTTCTTTTGGGGCTCATGGGAGCCTCGAGACACGGAGGTGGATGATGACCGACGAAGTCCTTTCCATTTCAACCGCAGGCGCCGCCCAGGCCACGCTGCCACCCGTTCGGGGCCGCGTGGTCCGCAAGAAGTGGCTCTACAGCGTCCTCACATTCCTCACGGTGTTCGGTCCCGGGCTGATCGTCATGGAGGCCGATAACGACGCCGGCGCGGTATCTACCTACGTCCAGGCTGGCGCCCAGTACGGCACACGGCTGCTTTGGATTTTGTTGCTGCTGTTGCCCGTGACCTACTTCATTCAGGAAATGGTCGTCCGCCTCGGTATCGCCACCGGAAAGGGACACGCCGCCATGATCTACCAGCGCTTCGGCCGCTGGTGGGGCATGTTCTCCCTAGTCGATCTGCAACTGGTGAACTTCCTCACGCTTGTGACGGAGTTTGCCGCGATTTCCCTGGCCCTCAGCCACATGAACATCGCCCCACGTGTGGGCGTTCCACTGGCAGCGGTGGCGCTGATCGTGATGGTCCTGAGCGGCAGCTACCGGCGCTGGGAGCGCGTCACGGTTTTTCTTTGCCTGTTGGATTTGGCGTGGGTAGCGATTGCTCTCAAGGTGCGCCCCTCGTTTGGAGAGATCGTTCATAACACGATCGTTCCCGGCATCCCGCGGGGCGGCGTGACCGCCAGCCTGATGTTCCTGGTCATCGCCATCGTGGGCACGACCATTGCTCCCTGGCAATTGTTTTTTCAGCAGAGTTGCATTGCCGATAAGCGTTTGCGCTTCTCGGACGTAAAATGGGCGCGCCTCGATACGCTCCTCGGCGCGGTCTTCACCATCATCGTCGCCGGCTGCATGATGCTCGCCGGCAATGCTGCCAGGATGCATGGCATCAGTTTCTTCGATCCCGCGCAGATGGCCAACGATCTCCACGTCTTTTCGGGAGAGGCGGTCCGGAGCGCGATCCTGCTACTGATGATCAACGCTGCCGTTCTGGGCACGACTGCAATCTCGCTTTCGAGCGCATGGGCTTACGGCGAAGTGAAGGGTTGGCCGCACAGCCTGGAGATGCCCTTTCGCAAGGCGCCAGGATTCTACGTCACCTACGTCGTGTGCGTGGGACTGGCGGCCGCGATCGTGCTCATCCCCCGTGCGCCGCTGCAACTCATCATTCTCGGCGTGCAGGTGCTCGCCGGAATCATGCTGCCATCGGCCATCATCTTCCTGCAGCTCTTGCTCAACGACAAAGAACTGTTGGGCGAACAGTACGTCAACAAGCGCTGGAATAAACGGGTGAACTGGACCATCATCATCGTCCTCTTCATTCTTTCACTGATGCTGGCGGCCCAGGTGGCCGCCCCCAACCTGTTCCCCGGAAGTTAGAGGGAGAAAGACGAGGCGGGCCATGAGCGTAATGGGGTTATTCAGACCGACCGTAATCAGGGACGTTCCTGAGAATCATTTTGTCGTGATACACCCGCTCGACGACGTTCCAGAGCAGAAGATCGATGCTTCCGCTCTTGGGCCGATGCCGATGACCGCCAGCGTCAGACTTTCGCTGCTGGCGCTGCGCGGGTATCTCGTGCTGATGATGTTGCTCGTGTTCTACCACGTGATGGACCTGGCGGGAGCTTTCGGCCATCACGCGCACTGACTCAGGGAAAATTTCTATCGATCTTTATGAACAATTTACGGCGATCCAGTAAAACAGAATCTCTAATGGATTGAGTCAAATCTTCAGAAAGGAGGGAAACGCAATGGCCTGCATCACTTTTATCGCACCCACGACGATGGCGACGACGCAACTCGCACGTGCAATCCAGTACGAAGAGGCTTCCGTCTGGCAAGAGTCCAGACCGGAACGCACGCCTCTACGCATGAGTTGGGTCGTGGCTAGCGACAGGGACGGCAAGCGGAAGTTGCAAATGCAGTGGGAACCGTCCGAGTGATCCCCCGGGCTTGCTCGATCCCGTAACATTCCTTTAATCAGGGCGGCGTAATGTAAAAGATTGCTCTGCTTCCGCCGCCCTCATAGCACAGATTTTAGTTAACCATAGTTAATTGTAAGTCGTATAGTGGTGTTAAGTATTTCTCTGGGGAATCATCAAAATTGAGCTCGTTTCGACCGGCAGCCGGTCCGACGATTTCTGCGACATGAGCCTGCGAATCAAAATTGACGTCCACCATCCCATCCTCGCAATGGGGCTTGCGATGCTATTAGGTTTCACCATCGCAGCGGGCACGTCTGCCTCCGCCCAGATCGAACTGCCATCCCCGCCCCAGCGCGTCGGCGCGCCTGCGACTGACCCGCAGGATCCTCCAGATGAGATCAACACAGAGTCCATGCTCCCGCATTTCAAAGACACGCGATTCTGGCTCTCCGGCCAGGCGAACTTTGTGTTTCAGACGCATCCCGATTTCCACGCGCCCTACAGCGGCGAGCACAGCCTGAGCCCTCGCTATGAGAAAGCCACGTCACGTTTGCTGACGCTCTACACCGGCTTACGACTCAACAACTCCACCGAATTTGTGGTCGACATCGAAGAGGCGGGCGGCGCTGCGCTGAGCCAGGGTTTCGGCCTGGCGGGAAATGCCGACCTCGACATCGTGCGCAATCCGTCGCTCAGCAAGGCTCCGTATCTGGGCCGCGGAGAGTTCCACAAGGTGTTCGCGCTCAGCGACGACAAGATCGAGAACCAGCGCAACATGTTCTCGTTGTTCGAGGAACTCCCGCGCCGCCGCCTCGAACTCCGCTTCGGCAAATTCAGCATGCCGGATTCTTTTGATGTGAACTCTATCGGCTCCGACACCCACTTCCAGTTCCTCAACTGGACGACCGACAATAACGGCGCGTGGGACTATGCCGCCGACACGCGCGGCTACACCGTCGGTCTGACCGCCGACGTCGAAGACCGCAACTGGGGATTCCGCTTCGGCGAAGGCCTAATGCCCAAGGTCGCCAACGGCATCGATCTCGTCTGGAAGCCGTGGCAGGTCCACGCGGAAAATTATGAATTCGAATTGCGGCATGGCGTGATTCCCAAAAAATCCGGTGTGATCCGCCTGCTTGCCTACACCAACTTCGCCAACATGGGGATCTATCGCGACCAGGTAGTGAAGGCCGCCAAGGCCGGCGCGGCGCCCGACATCACCAACCATCCCTGGCATATCACGATGAAGTATGGATTCGGCGTCAACCTTGAGCAGAATCTCTCGCACTATCTCACCGCGTTCGCGCGCTTCGGATGGAACGATGGCCGGACCGAGTCTTTCGCTTACACCGAAGTCGAGCAGACGTTCGCCGAAGGCGTGGGTGCCAACGGCGCGTGGTGGCATCGCAAGCAGGATCGCGCCGGAGTGGCATTCGTCAGCAACGCCATCAAGAAAGATCATCAGAACTATCTCGCCGCGGGTGGCCTGGGCTTTCTGCTGGGAGACGGCCATCTGAACTACGGCCGCGAAAATATCCTGGAGACCTACTACACGGTGCACATCTGGCGCGGGATTTACCTGGCGCCGGGACTCCAGCACATCGTCAATCCCGGCTACAATCGCGACCGCGGCCCGGTGCTGGTGCCGTCATTCCGCGCGCATGTGGAGTTCTAGCGCCTGCGGAAAAACGTAGTGAATTCAGGTAGCGCCATGGAAGAGCGGCGCTTAAGCACCGCGTAAAACGCCCAGAATCGATACGGGCTTCAGCCCCTGGGTTCGCCCTTCTGCGGCGGATGGAGTTTTCCGCAGCCTGTAGAGGCCGAACGCCAGATTCACGCCGCCTACAGTCCCCAAAAGAATCTGTATGTCTACTCGCACCGCAGAGCCACATTAGGATCAACGCGGGTTGCTCGGTGTGCTGGAATCCAGCTGGCCACTGACGTGGCGGCCAGAAGAATCAGTGCGATCGCAACAAACGTCAGAGGATCCCGTGGGTTCACGCCGTTGAGCAAACCGCGCATGAGAGGTGCGGCAACCAGCGCACCGACCATGCCGATCACGACGCCAGTTATGGCCAGAGAAATCCCGTTGGCCAGAATCATCCGCAGAACATTGCTTCGCTGCGCTCCCAGAGCCATGCGAATCCCAATTTCCTGGGTGCGGCGGCCCACCACGAACGACACAACTCCGTACAGTCCGACGATCGCCAACGATAGCGCAATCAGCCCGAACGCCCCGCCCAACATTGCGACCATGCGAAACAAGAACAGGCCATTGCTGGAGAACGCGTCCGACATTGTAAGCACCGACACGGGAGCGACCTCTGCGTCGACTGCGCTGATCTGCTCGCGAACCAGCGAGACAAGGGCCGTGGGATCGCCCTTGGTTCGCAGTTGAATCGTCGCCCGTGAACTTCCCTGCTGCAGATTGGGCAGATAGAAAACTGGAGGCGCCGGTTGGCCGATTCCCCCGTTACTCGAATCCTTCACCACTCCGACGATCTGTAGCGGTACGTTGTCGCGCAGCCGCAGGATGTGCCCAAGAGCCTTATCCAGGCTATCCTTGCCGACGATGTACGTGCGCGCCAAGGTTTCGTTGACGATAGCAACCTGCGGCGCCTTCTCGGTATCCCGCGCAGTAAACTCGCGTCCACTGAGAAGGGGGATCTGCATGGTGGCAAAGTAATTTGGGCCGATCTGATTGGTGTTGGTGTCCACGAACTTTTCGCCACCCGCGCTGGCGTATCCATCAATGGAGAGATCCCAGGAGCCCCCCGAGAGAAATGGGACGTTGGCGGCCAAGGTGGCCGATGTTACTCCTGGAAGAGTCGACACCCGCTCGAGAATCTGCTGGTTGAGATGCGTGGCGCGCTCGTCCTTGTAACCCTGCAAACTGGGGTCCAGGAAGACCAGCAGCATGTGGTCCGGGTTGAACCCAAGATCCGCTCTCTGCGCCTGCCAAAAGGCTTTCAGGAACAATCCACCTGCGACCAGCAGAACCACCGAGAGCGCCACCTGTCCCCCAATCAGGATCCGGCGCGCAACCGCGCTGTGCGACCGGCCGCCCGCCCCTCTCGTAATGGCCGCGCTCCGGCCTTCCTTCACCGCCATGAATGCAGGGGCGACTCCAAACAGAAAAACCGCCGCGATGGAAGCAAAAGCGGCACAGCCCAAGACTCGCGTATCCAGGTGAAAGTCGGGGCCTGCGGGAGCGATCGAGTAGGGTAGAAGTGAGGCAAATCCCTTAATGCAAGCAGCCGCCAGCAGGATGCCCGAAGCACCGCCCAGGATGGCGAGCACCGCACTCTCGGTCAGAAATTGACACACGAGGATTGCGCGTGACGCCCCCAAGGCCAATTGCATCGAGATTTCTCGGACGCGGGACGAGCCCCTCGCCATCATCACGCTAGTCACATTCGCGCAAGCCATCATCAGAACCAGCACCACGAGCCCCATCAGAATAGCCGCCGGCGTCGTGCTCCCGCCCTGCAGACGCCGGCTCATCTCCGTCCGGACAATGGCCACGGTATCCTTGTTGCTGTCGGGATATTCCCGTTCCAGAGTACTCATGATGACGTTCATCTCGGCCTGCGCCTGCGCGATCGTAACTCCAGGCTTCAAGCGGCCCAGCAGAGTGCATCCGCGATAGGTGCGGTGTGTAAGCGTGTCGCTGCCTTCCGGCGACACGGCTGCGGTCATCATCATGGGCAGATAAACTTCGGGACGAAACCAGAGATCGGCTCCGGAAAAAGATTTTGGTGTGACGCCAATGATGGTGAAACTGTGGCCGCTCAATTGGACCTGTTTGCCGATGATCTCCCGGTTGCCGGCAGACAATCGCTTCCACAGGGAGTAGCTGATAACCATCACCGGATATTTGCCAGGTGTCTGATCCTCTTCCGGAAGAAAGCCCCGGCCCAGTTCCGGTTGCACCCCGAGGGTGGAGAAGAAATTTCCTGAAACCAGTTGCCCCCAAACCACCTGCGGTTTGCCATCCGGAACAACTCCCGCGGGGTTGAGTCCGGCCGACATGTCTTGTCGCGTAGAAAGTGCTTGAAACGATCTGCTCCGGGTTGAGAGGTCCACCCAATCCAGGTAGGAGGACGCCCCGAAGCTGGTCAAACGCGATGCCGCGATGTCGATCGTGACGAGCCCTCCCGGATTCGGCACCGGCAGCGGGCGAAAAATGATGCCATCGACCAGGCTGAAGATGGCCGTGTTCGCCCCGATGCCCAACGCCAGCGACAGCACGACCACAATCGTGAATCCCGGTCTCTTACGCAGGCTGCGCAGGGCAAACCGCAAGTCGCGCCAGAGCGTGTCTAGAACAGAAATGGAATTCATTTCGTAGATCGTCTCCCGAATTCTGGCGGGATTTCCCAGCTTGCGGTACGCAGCAGTCCGAGCCTCGGCCGGAGACATCCCGGCTTCCACATTGCGATCAGTTTCGATTTGAAGGTGGGACTCGAGTTCGGCGGCGCGCTCCGCGTCCCATCGATTGCGGTGGAAGAACCGTCGAATGCTCATGGGCTCTGCTCCGAATTCTCACTCTGCCGCTGGCCGCAGAATGCGCCCGATCGCCCGCACCAGTTGCTCCCAGCGATTGGTCTGAGCGATGAGTTGTTTTCGCCCTGCCGACGTCAGCCGGTAATAGCGGGCGTGGCGATTATTCTCCGATGTTCCCCAGAACGCGGCGATCCAGCCCCGATCCTCAAGCCGATGAAGCGCGGGATAGAGCGAACCGTGCTCGACCTGAAGAACATCTTCCGAACGCCGCTCGATGGCATAGGCGATGGTGTGACCGTGCGCAGGCCCTGCCGAGAGAGTACGTAAAATCAGTAAGTCCAGCGTGCCTTGAACCATGTCGCTGTCCAGTGGAGGTGCGCCTCTCTTGGCCATGACGGGGATTATACTCAGGTAGATGTTCTATGGGAAGACAAGTTTTTGAGCGTCTGAGGCCATGATCCCGATCATTCTTTCCCTCGCCCTTTCCTTCGTAGCCGCCCTCATCGCGAGGTCTCCTTTCGCCGTCGCCGCTGCTCGCTCTTCTTTATGATTTCGCTCCAATCCATAACCGGCCATATCTCAATCGGCCCAAGTCCATACTTAAAGCCGGGTTGCTGGGAGACAAGCTGAACAGCGTGATTGAGGTCTCGCGCCTCAAGGATTTGAATGCCGCCAAGCTGTTCCTTGGTTTCCGCATAGGGGCCATCCGTCGTCGCGACTTTGCCGTTTTTCCAGTACAGCGTCAACGCGGTCTCCGGAGGCTGAAGAGGTACTTCAGCAACAAGATGTCCGTTGGCGCGCAGATGGTCGTTGTACTCAAAGCATTCGTCGAACGTCGCGTGTCGCTCGTCCTCAGTCATCCCTTCGAATTTTCCTGGCTCGAGGTATCCCAAACAGATGTATTTCATCCACTCCTCCTAGTTTCCGGTAGTGGCTCAGTGTGTCCTTTACACGACTTTGTCATCCTGAGCGTAGCCGCTTTTCAGGCGTAGCGAAGGATCTCCCGCTTAACCGGCCTAATGTGCAAGCCAAACTGACTCACTACTTTGTTTCCTGTGAGAGAGCCGTAGCTCATCGTCCTGTCATCAGATAGTCGTTCGGGAGACCGAAAATCGACAGCTACTCTATTCTTCTTAGCCTTCCTACGTGGTATTTTTAGCGCCCGGAGGTCCGCATGCTTTGGTTCTACGAATCTTTCTTTCCCGTGGTCTGGATCGTTTTTGTTCTCTACTGGCAGATCAAAGCCGCGGATACCAAAGCCACCCAGCGTCTCGAGCCCGCAGCCTCGCGCATCCTCCGCGTCCTGATCTTCCTGATCGCGATCTCTTTACTCTCGATCCCTCGCATCCCGCTGCCCTGGCTTTACGTCCAGCTCTGGCCGCAGGGTTATTGGCCATTCTGGCTGGGAGCCGCCCTCACCGTCGCCGGCCTTTTCTTCGCCGTCTGGGCACGCGAGCACCTCGGCCGCAACTGGAGCCGCTCCGTCACCATTAAGCAGGGCCACGAGCTGATCACCACCGGTCCCTATGCCGTGGTCCGTCACCCAATCTACACCGGCATTCTGACCGGGTTTCTTGGTATGGCGATCGCTATCTCCCAGGTGCGCGGGTTCATCGTTTTCGTCCTCATCTTCCTCGTGTTCTGGCTCAAGCTCCGCATGGAGGAGCAATGGATGCGCACCCAGTTTGGGGAGACGTATGCCGCGTATGCCCAAC
>Ga0210409_10006855_pt1 | contig 11816 bp, 6 predicted proteins | sample IncBWH17MmetaG_FD_161649 | JGI IMG/M metagenome (GOLD analysis project Ga0210409, IMG submission 161649) | Forest soil microbial communities from Barre Woods Harvard Forest LTER site, Petersham, Massachusetts, United States - Inc-BW-H-17-M | ecosystem: Environmental > Terrestrial > Soil >...
CCAGAAATTTTTCGTTCTCGCGGCAGTACTTAGTGAAGAAGTGTTCGACCAGCAAAGGAATATCTTCTTTGCGCTCGCGCAGGGACGGCAGCGCCAGGTTGATCACGTTGAGCCGGTAATACAGATCCTCGCGGAACCTTCCGTCCTCGACGTGTTTCTTCAAATCCGCGTTGGTGGCGGCTACGATGCGCACATCCACCTTGATGGTTTCGGTGGAGCCCAGCGGCATGAACTCACGCTCCTGGATCACGCGCAATAGCTTGGTTTGCGTCTCGAGCGAAATGGTGCCGATCTCATCGAAGAAGATCGTTCCGCGATTGGCCGTCTCGAAGTAGCCCTTGCGCGACGCGGTTGCTCCGGTGAAGGCTCCGCGGACGTGGCCGAACAGCGCAGACTCCAGCAGGTCCGGCGGAACGGACCCGGAGTGCACAGGCACGAACGGCTGTCCCGAGCGCGCCGAGTGGGCGTGAATCGCGTTGGCGATCAGTTCCTTGCCGGTGCCGGTTTCGCCGGTGATCAGGATGGTTGCGCGGCTGGTCGCGACCTGGCCGACAAGGTCCAGGATCTTAAGCATGCGCTCGCTCTTGCCGACGATGTTGGGGAAGCTGTAGCGCTGGCGTAGGGCGCGCTTGAGCTCGGTGTTCTCGCGCTCCAGGCGATGCTTCGAGATCATACGGCCGATCTCGATCACCAGTTTTTCGTTGTCCCAGGGCTTGGAGAAATAATCGTTGGCGCCGCGCTTGAGCGCCTCCACGGCTACCTCGATGGAACCGTAGGCGGTGAGCATGAAGATGGGCGTTTCGGTGTCGCGCGCGCGCACCTCTTCGAGCACCTGCATGCCGCTTTTATCGGGCATCATCAGGTCCAGCAGGACCAAATCGTAGGCCGCCGACTCCAGACGCTTCAATCCTTCGGTAGCAGTGGGGGCGAGCGTGACGGCGTAGTTTTCGCCGGAAAGCAGAATGTCAAGGCTCTCGCGGATATCGGGCTCGTCGTCGATGACCAGAATCCGGCCGCGAGAAGACTCCTCCGCGACCACGTCGGGAGGCAGATTGCTCATCACGGTGGCCATTAGTGGATGAATCTGTCGGACTGAGCTGCGGCAGTGGACGGAACCGAAGTCCCGGCGACAGCGTCGCGGGGCGCTTCATTGATGGGCGAGGCCGCGGCGCTAACGGGCGAGGCGATGGGCGAGGCCACGGCGCTTGCGGAGACGACCAACTCGGCAGCCGCGGGGCCCGAAACGGTCTCTTTCGGCTCCAGCCTGACGGGCTCCAGTTTCAGGCTCTCCGGCTTCACGCCGGCTGGCCGCGCCTCCGGGAATCGCAAGACGAAGCGGGTGCCGTGCCCCGCCCGGCTCTCGACTTCGATTTCGCCGCCGTGTTCGCGAACGATGCCATAGCTGACGGACAATCCCAGGCCGGTGCCTTTGCGCGCGGCCTTGGTGGTGAAGAACGGATCGAAGATGCGGGGCAGGTTCTCGGGAGCGATTCCCGACCCAGTATCCGCGACCACCAGCCGCACTTCACCACCGCCGTCCGACGACCGCACCGTGAGTGCACCGCCCGTCTCCATCGCGTCGCGCGCGTTGAGGATCAGATTCAGCAGCACCTGCTGCAGTTTGCCCGGGTTCCCGCGAATGCGTTTAAGTCCCGAGTCCAGCGCCAGCTCGACCTTCACTCCGCTCTTGGTGAGCTGGTGATCCACCAGCGTCAGCGTCTCGCGCGCGATCTTGTTCAGATCCACGCTGGCGAATTCGGTGGGCGAGGTGCGCGAGAAATTCAGCAGCGAATTGACGATTTCGCTCGCGCGGAAGGTCTGGCGCGCGATCTTTTCGAGCAGCGGGGCTTTCTCCGTATCGCCCGAAATCTGCTTGGCGAGCATCTGCGCGTAGGTCGAGATCACGGCCAGCGGCGTGTTGACCTCGTGCGCAACGCCGGCCGCCAGGAGGCCGATGGAACTCAGCTTGTCGGCCTGCACCAGCCGCCGCTCCATCTCGGCGCGGTCGGTGACGTCGTCGACAATGATCAGGCGGCCCACGCGTTCGCCGTCGCGGGCTGTTCCTTCGCGATTCGTCCCGTCTCGATTCGACCCCTCCCGGGCGGCTGTGCCTTCTTTCGCGAGCAGCGGCGCGGCCGCGATGTTGAGAGTCGCCTCACGCGATTTCAGCGCGTACTTGTAGATGCTGTGGACCTCGGATTCGCCCGCCGCGTCGAGCTGATCGCACAGGTCCGCGGGGAATAATTCGCGCAGGCCGCGGCCCAGGGCGTCGTGCCGCGGGATCCCGGTCATCTTCTCGATCTGCGAATTCCAACTCTCGACGCGCCCTTCGAGATCGGCCGCAACGATGCCGACGTTCAGCGATTCGACAATGTTTTCGGAGTAGTCTTTCAGCCGCTCGTACTCGCTGACTTTTTGCTCCAGCGACCGGTACAGCGTGGCGTTATCGATGGCGATTCCCAGGTAGCCGCTGAGCGTGACCAATAGTTCCACGTCTTCGCTGGACAGGAAGTCGCCGTTTTCGGTGCGGCTCACTCCCAGGTAAGCGATGGTGCGGCCGCGCGCGGAACACGGCAGATAGTAGGTCAACTCCAGTTCGGCGATCGAACGCCGCACGGCCAGCGGCATGTCGTGCGAGACCACATCCAGCGGATGGCGCGTCCGCTCGTAAAACAGGTAGGGCTTGCCCGGATGCGGACTTAGGAAGCTCAGATCCAAACCGTACGGAACGTTCTCGGTTTGGCGGCCATTGCGATTGCTGGCCAGTTCCAAGCGGAAGCACTGGCGCTCTTCATCGAAGACGAAAAACACGACGTGGCGAACGCCCAGCGTGCGGATCAAGCGGTCGGCCGCGGCTTCGAGCATTAGGCCCAAATCGGTAGGCGATCCCAACTCGCGCGCGAATTCGATCAGGGTCCGGCGGTAATCGTAGCGGTCCTTGTAAAAGTAATAGCGGTCGAGCTGCTCCTGAATCCATTTGCGGATGGGCTGGAACACAAACGCGGCGATCAGCATCATCGCCACCATCGCCATGCCGTTCAGCTCTCCGGCCTTGCTGACCGAGAAGATCATTCCATAGAAAATTGCCAGTACAGCCAGGGTCGCCAGCGTGTACACGTAGCCTTCCTGGAAAATGATGTCGACGTCCATCAGCCGGTAGCGCAGAATCGCGTAGGCCCAGGTGAGCGGAATCAGCGGCAGCGAGAGCACTGCCAGGTTCATGGCGTGGCCGGGCGCGACGCCGAGCATGTACGGCACGGCATAGATCAGCGTGAAGGGAAGAATCCCGGCCAGTGCGCCGTTGCGCAGCCAGGTCAACTGCCGGCGCACGATCGGATCGCTGGACCGGCGCATCTGGAACGCCAATACCAAACCGCCCGCGGCATACGCCGAGCACAAGAACCCCAGCCACACACGGTCGAGCAGCCACCGGACTTCGAGCAAGGGCGCCTGCGTCTCGATCCATCCGAAGACGAATCCCAGTTGGACCGTGGCCAGCGCGACGCCCGGCAGGTACACCAACGCGGCCGCACCTCGCCGCCGAATCCATTTGCGCGGCTCCGGAAACACGAAACAGAAATGCAGGAAAAGCGTCGGCGCCAGATACCCCGCCACCACGTTGCCCAGGTAAATGACCTTGTCAAAGTTATTCAGCTTCCCCGAATAGTGGAAGGTCGAAAAAATGAACGACGCCAGGCACAGCAGGAAGAAGTGCAAACCGCGCGGAGCGTTCACGCGGCGGAAATACACGAATAGGCCAATGGCCAGGTACATGGCGCCCACGGCGTACTGATAGTAGATGGTGGAATCGCGCTCGGCCTCGCCGACGATCACGTTGGCCGGCACCTCGATGCCGGCGTGCAGGAGCTTGTATTCGGCCTTGCGCCACGCTCCTAGCCGCGCCAGGACCTCGGTGGCTTCGATGGCTTTATGAATCGGCAGCCCGTCGATCGAAACCAGCACGTCGCCTTTGTGGATGCCGGCCTTTTCCGCGGGGCTGCCGGCGGCGACGTAGACGGCTACGGGGACTTCCTGGCCGTTGGAGCCTTGATCAACCCACGAAACCCCGTCGTCGGGCAGATGAAACTTTCCCTGCTGCTGGAAGTTGATCCCCGCAGCGATGATCGCCGCCAAGGTCACTGTGACCAGCAAGGCGTTAACGAGCTGCTGCTTGAGTTCCCTCATTCCCCGGCCAAAAGAGACTACTCCGGCGGTGTACTTAGCACGTGAAGCGCCACCCCAGGCGACTAATCTCGTATTGATATTATGGCACTTATCGGACGCCCATTCGGGCCCTTTCCATTTCCTGTATATTCTCTACCGCGTTGTGTATCCGAGAGGTCCAACCCGTGCCCTGCCAAGGCTACCGCGGGTGGTGCGGGGCCGTGCCCTGCCAAGGCCGCCGAGAAGCGCTAAAATGGCCCCATGTCACTCTTGACCGCGGGCGAGAAACTCGGCCCGTACGAGATCCTCGACCCGTTAGGAAAGGGCGGCATGGGCGAGGTGTGGAAGGCCCGAGACACGCGCCTGAACCGCTTCGTTGCCATCAAGAAAAGCCAGGGCCAATTCAATGAACGCTTCGCGCGCGAGGCGCAAGCCATCGCAGCGCTGAACCATCCCCACATCTGCCAGATCTACGACGTCGGTCCCGACTACCTAGTGATGGAGTACGTCGAGGGCAAGCCGCTGGTTTCTCCGGAAAAGCCCGGCCCCCTGGCGGTCGCCGAGGCGTTGGCGTACGCCGACCAGATCTCCGATGCGCTGGACGCGGCGCACCGAAAAGGGATTACGCACCGCGATCTGAAACCCGGGAACATCCTGGTGGGCAAATCCGGCGTCAAGATTCTCGACTTCGGCCTGGCCAAAATGGAGTCGGCCGCAAAACCGGACGAGGCCACGGTTACCATGCCGCTGACCGCGGTCGGCACGATGGTCGGCACTCCCCAATACATGGCTCCCGAGCAGTTCGAAGGCAAAGAAGCCGACGCGCGCAGCGACATCTACGCGTTCGGCCTGGTGCTGTACGAGATGCTCAGCGGCAAGCGCCCGTTCACAGGCGCAACCCAGGCCAGCCTAATCGCTTCCATTCTGAAGGATCAGCCACCGCCGTTGCGGGAATTGGAACCGCTGGTATCCCCTCCGCTCGAGCGGGTGGTGCGGACGTGTCTTGAGAAAGATCCCGACAAGCGGTGGCAATCGGCCCGCGACGTCCAGCGGGCGCTGGAGTTGATTTCAGTGGGGCAGGGTCAGGCGCTGCCTGAGTCGCAGGGCATGGCTCTGCGCCACAATGACCAGAACCAGGACAAGGACAAATCATGGCTTTGGCCCGCGATCTCCGCGGCCCTGGCGATAGCGCTGGGTGTGACCACGTGGATGCTATGGCCCAAGCCGGCGGCTCCCGCACGCTCGGTGCGCTTCCAGCTCAAGCTGCCCGACAACGTAAACTTCAGCCAATTCGTGTCGCTTTCACCGGATGGCCATAAAGTGGTCTTCAACGCCACTGGAGACCAAGGCGGTCTGTGGATTCACGATCTGGAAACGTTGGAGTGGCAACGGCTGGCCGGCACCGAGGGCAGCCAGTCGCCGTTCTGGTCGCCGGACAGCCGGTTTCTGGGGTTCGGTATCCGCAATGAGCTCAAGAAAATCGAGGTCGGGGGCGGGCCTGTACAAACGTTATGTTCGTCGAAGGAGCCGGTCGGTACGGGGGCCTGGAATCGGGACGGTGTCATCGTCTTTGGCACACGTTTCGGCAGCGGCCCTTTGCACCGGGTTTCATCCGCGGGCGGGGTTGCCACCGATCTCACGGTGGTGGACAGTGCGCGGGGCGAGGTGATACACGCGCTTCCCACGTTTCTTCCCGATGGAAAACACTTCCTCTATCTCCGTATGGGTCTGCCGGGTATTACGGGCGTCTATGCCGGTTCACTGGATGCCAAGCCGGCCGAGCAATCTGAGCAGCTAATCCTGGCCAGCGGCCTAGGCGCGCCATACGTGGCCGGGAACCTGTTCTTCATGCGCGATGGAACGTTAATGGCTCAGCCCTTTGACGACGTGAAACTGCAACTGCGCGGCGAGCCTGTTCCGATCGCCGAACACGTCGCCACTACCGGCCTGACGGGAACGTTCTCGGTTTCCCCGAGTGGCATACTGGCCTACCGCGCTGGCGCGGCCCCCGTGGCGAGGTTCCAGCCCACCTGGTTCGACCGGCAGGGCAAGGTGCTCGGCACCGTCGGCGAACGTGGTCCCGACCTGGGATTCGTCCTGTCGCCCGACGGGATGAGCGCCACAGTCCGGGACGCCGCCCCTACACAGCGTGGGGACATTTGGCGCCTAGACTTTACACGCGGCGTCCGCACTCGGCTCACATTTCGCCAAAGCGCAGGGTCGACCGCAGTCTGGTCGCCAGAGGGAAGCCGCATCATCTTTGCATCCGGAACAAACTTCGACACTCTCTATGAAAAAGCTTCGAGCGGGGCGGGCGACGAGAAAGAGCTGCTCAAGAAGCCGGGCCAGGTGGAGTATCCCACCAGTTGGTCCCGCGACGGGCGGTTTTTGCTCTATGAAACCGAACTTACGCCGAAGACAGGCACGGATATGTGGGTGTTGCCGCTGGAGGGCGATCGTAAGCCAGTGCTGATGCTGGGAACCGAGTTCAACGAAGGCGCGGGGACTTTCTCTCCCGACATGCGGTGGATCTCCTACGTGTCCGTCGAGTCCGGGCGGGCGGAGATCTACGTCCGGCCATTCCTAGCTGGATCTAACGGGGCTTCCGGACCCTCCGGACCGTCTCTCGGCGAGGGCAAGTGGCAGGTCTCGAAGGACGGCGGTAGTGGCCCCCCTCGCTGGCGCGCGGACGGCAAGGAGCTGATCTTTAGCGCCCTCAACGGCTCCATGATGTCGGTGGACGTGAGCGCAAACGGATCGGCGTTTCAGCCCGGGGTTCCCAAGCAACTGTTCGCGGCACCGGAGGGGCATGGCGGAGATTGGGACGTGACCTCGGACGGAAAGCGATTTCTGATGGGCATCGCGCCGATGCAGAAGGTCGTCGACGAGCCGATCACCGTGGTCCTCAACTGGCAGGCGGCGCTGAAGAAGTAGCCGCCGCACGCGATATAATTGACCACCGCTCCCTTGCGGTCGCGGCTCGGAAGCGCTTCGTGGTGGGCCGCGCGCGTTAGCAAGCGGTACTCAGATGCTTGATCAAGCCAAAAACCAACTCTTCACCCAGGTCGGCCCGGGCACTCCCATGGGCGACCTGCTGCGGCGCTATTGGATGCCGATCGGCGCGGTCTCCGAATTTGAAACGCAGGACGTGAAGCCTGTGCGGCTACTTGGTGAGGATCTTACTCTGTATCGAGACCTCGGCGGGAATTTCGGGCTGGTCGATCGGCATTGTGCGCATCGGCGCGCCGACATGTCCTACGGTTTCGTGGAAGAGTGCGGCCTCCGCTGCAACTATCACGGATGGCTCTTCGATCACCAAGGCCGCTGCCTGGCGCAACCGTATGAAGATGTCGCGCAGCCGGACGCCCGCTTCAAGGACAAGGTTCGCATCAAAGCCTATCCCGTGGAAGCAAAGGCCGGCCTTCTGTGGGCTTATATGGGGCCGCAACCGGCTCCGCTGGTGCCGAACTGGGAACCGTTCACCTGGCCCAACGGCTTTGTGCAGATCGTGTTCGCCGACGTGCCCTGCAACTGGTTTCAGTGCCAGGAGAACTCCATCGATCCGCTGCACTTCGAGTGGATGCACATGAACTGGAGCGTTCGGCTGGACGGGAAGATGGGGCCGTACTCGCCGCGCCACCTGAGGATGGAGTTCGAGGAATTCGACTACGGTTTCGTCTACCGGCGCATCCGCGAGGGGATGAGCGAAACGGACCCCATGTGGACCGTCGGCCGCTGCTGCCTGTGGCCCAACATGCTGTTCACCGGGAATCACTTCGAGTGGCGCGTGCCGGTGGACGACGAAAACACCTTCAGCGTGACGTGGTCGTTCGAGCGCGTGCCGCGCGAGCGTGAGCCATATGTGCAGCAGCGCATTCCAGCGTGGAAGGGTCCGGTGCGAGATCCCGAGACGGGGCGCTGGATCTCATCGCACATCATGAATCAGGACTTCATCGCCTGGGTGGGACAGGGCCGCATCGCCGATCGGACGCTTGAGCATCTTGGCCCAAGCGACAAGGGTATCCTGATGCAGCGCGCGAGGTTTTTGAGCGATATCGCAGGCATCGCAGAGGGCAAAGATCCCAAGGCCACGGTCCGCGATTCGGAGGCGAACCGCTGCATCAAGCTGCCGGTGGCCGAAAGGCAGCGGCTTACGGTCGGGCTGAGCCGAGAGGAACTGCTGCGCCATCCCGTCGCCAGCCGGCAATTGACGGACTACATTTTTCAGCTTGGGCAGCCGACGGAAGTCCGCAGCGCCTTCTTGGACGCGATGGGTTTCCGGGAGGAAGAACTCGCCTCCGCGGGACTCCGATAATCTGCGTCTCTTTCGACGAGCTCGCGTTCGACGAGCTCACGCAGCGCCCGGCGGAGCGCGTCAATGATCTCAACTTCGCGCATCAGCCGGAGGCAGCACTTGTCGCAGACCAGCAGATGGACGTGAACCCTTTGGCTGTGTTCGCCCAAGGGCTTTCCCATGGCGTAAGCTTCCAAAAGGTCTTCGGAGACATGGCGCGGAGGGCGCACCTTGGAGGGCAGCGGGGAGAGTGGGGACATAACGGCCTCCTCACGCAAGTACTAGTACCGGTAGGACCGGAAAATTCTCAGGGATAAATACTGGGAGAAATACGGAGGTCACGCTTTGAAGTCTCGCAGGGCTTGGCGTAGAGCCGCAATGTATTCGGCCTCCTGCACCAGACGCAGGCAATATTCGTCGCAGGCGAGCAGGTGTGCGTGGACCATCTCGGCGTCTTTGCCCAGTGACTTGCCCATTGCAAACGCCTCTAAGTGATCCTCCGATACGTGCCACGGACGGGAAGGTCCATGAGACGGAGGCGGCGGCCGGGACATGACTTAGGCAGGCTCCTTCGGTCACGGTTTTTTGCGGGCGTAAAGCTTAGTATCGACCGAAGGCAGGAATTCTCGGTCACTTTTTGAGATGAGTATCGAAGGATTCTACTTGGCGCCTGGTTTCCAGTAGGCCGGCAACTTGGTCTTGGTGCCCTGCACGATTTCAAGTACCGCCCGCCGTTCGTCGGCGGTCAGGCGCGCGAACTTGGCGGCGGATTCGGCTCCGGTGAGGATGTCGTAGATCCGGCGGTAAATGCGCTCGCGGGCGTAGTCCGGCATCGCATCGAACGCCGCGGTGTAGATCATGTAACTGAGCGGGTACTTGAACAGCCTCGTCTGGAGATCGAACTCGCGCAGGGAGCGGCCTTGCTTGTCGCGCGGGCCGCGCGCCAGGAAGGTCTTTGTGAACGTCGACGTTCCCTGCACAGGCGCGGTGAGCCGAGCCTCATCGGTGAACAGCATATAGCCAACGAGCTCCTCGATCTCGCCGTTGAGCTTGTCCTTCGATGCTTCCAGTTTCCCGTCGGCCTGGGCGATGCGCGTATCCCAGGCGATACGGGTCATCAGGTTGGTCATGCGGGCCTGGTGTTCGAGCGTCATCAGCGCCACCACATCGCTGGAGGGCTCCGGGTAGGGCTTCATATCCAAACGGTCGTCGAGGGTTTGAAGATCGGCTCCGCCCATCGGGTCCACGCGCTCTGGACTCCGGTTTACGAGCTTGGCGTTGCCCAGGTGCTTCTGCCCGCCCATGGAGCCGGTGACGTACCAGCCTCCCCAGCGCTCGGCGAACGGGGTGCGGTGATCGGTCAGATAACTAGCCGAGTGGAGACCCACCGCGCTGGGCTTGTCAGTATAGAGCGAGCTGACCATCAGGCCAGGCACGCCCATGGTTTGCGCGCCCAGGTGGCATTGCAGGCACACCTCGCGCCGCGCCAGGAACGGGCTGTCGCTCTTACGGACTTCCATAGTGTAAAAGTTGACGCCCAGGACCGGGTCGAGCGCGCTTAGCTCCATCACTTCGCCACCTTGCACCCAGCCGACGGAAACGTTGTCGTTGAAATAAATCGCGCGCGGACGGGCCATGGAGATGCGCGGCGATTGCAGGCTGGTCTGCGAAAACACTAAGACCTGCGAGTCCGGATTGATATCGAGCTGCTTGAGTAAGGCCGGCAGATACGCCTGGGCGGCGGAGTAATCGAGTTTAACGAGATGCTTATCCAGGCGGTCCGAGAGTCGCATCACCGGATCGGTAGGCGTGCGCTCGTAATACTGGATGGCCTTGTGATCGTAGGGCAGCGAGATGATGTCTTCGAGCTGCTGGGCCGAGACCAAGGCTACCACTGCGATCAGGATGAGTAGCGCAGGCTTCATCTCTATCACCTCCCAGGAGTCTGAAACACCGGAGCGAGCAGTGTGCGCAACGCGTCGATACGGCCGCCGGTGCCCGCCAGCAGACCGTCCGGAAACTTGCGATAGCGCAGAACATCGCGATAAATCTTCTGCTCCATAGCGTAATTAAGTCCCAGACCAGCAATGTATTGCAGGCGCATGTTTAAGTCCTGGTTTACCGTGGCGCCGGCCGTGAGCGGCGTCAAATCGGAAGCGCGCCCGGCGTAGGTCGCCAGAAACTCGACGGCGGAATTGAAGCCCACGTCACGGATCGAGGCGGCCACCGGAGCGTAACCCGGCGTGTCCAGACGCTGCTGCATTTCGTCGACATTGATCAATGGCGCAGAATCGGCCCAACCGAGCAGCACCAGATCGTAGCCTTCGCCGCTGGGATTCTCGCGCGTGCGTAGGAAGTTGCTCCAGATGGTGCCGTTGGGGAACACGTCGAAGAACGTGGCCAGCTCGATTTTCACAGTTTCAGGATCGCTGTCGTAGATCGGCAGCCACTGGGCCACGACGCCGCCAGCCTTCAAGTGCCGCTTACAGAGTTCGTAGTATTCCTTTGAATAGAGGGTCGATGTGCCCTTGACCCACGGATGAATCGGGTCCGTGGTGATGACGTCAAACTGGTCCCGGGTGGTGAAAATGTAGTGCCGCGCATCGTCGTACACAATGTGGGTGCGGGGGTTGTGCAGGACGTCGTAGTTCTCTTTGTTGAAGTATTCGCTGGAGGCGGGCGGAATCTGCTTCTCGAGTTCGCAGATCACCAGGCGGTCGACGTCGGGATAGTTCACGAAGGAACCCGCCGTGATGCCCGCGCCGAACCCGACCGTGAGTACGTCCCGCGGGTGGGGATGGATCAGGCCCGGGATGTGGCCCATCATGCGCTCCAGGCGCATGTCGAGAATGGCCGTGGAAGCTTCGGCCTTGCCGCTCACATAAAAGTGGCGCTGTCCGGCGCGCTCGGCGATCAGAAGCGAGGAGTTGATGCCTTCGCCGCGGTAGAGGACGGTGGTCGGATGGTCCTGGTCGTAGAGATTGAAGGCCCGCATGATGGGTGCGACGCGGCGACCGTAGGCGATCACTTGCCAGGGAACGTCTTGGACGGCCAGGGTGAATCCCCAGGCAACGGCGATGATTCCGACGGCAACGGCTGCGGCGCGCATGGGTTCAACACGGGGCATCGTGCGTACGAAGGACGCCGCCGCTACCAGCGCTCCGGCGGCGGAGAGCACGATCAGCAACTGCTGGCTACCCTGCGTGCCGATAGCCGGGATCAGGAACAGGCTGAACGCAAGTGCTCCGAGGATGGATCCGGCGGTGTTGGCGGCGTAGACTTCTCCGGAGATTCTCGCGGGATCGTCCTCATGTCCGGAGCGGGCTGCGGCTAACGCCAGCGGGAAGCTGGCGCCCCA
>Ga0210409_10006857_pt1 | contig 11815 bp, 10 predicted proteins | sample IncBWH17MmetaG_FD_161649 | JGI IMG/M metagenome (GOLD analysis project Ga0210409, IMG submission 161649) | Forest soil microbial communities from Barre Woods Harvard Forest LTER site, Petersham, Massachusetts, United States - Inc-BW-H-17-M | ecosystem: Environmental > Terrestrial > Soil >...
AGGGCGATCGGGACGAGCAGGAGGATGAATGCGACGTTGAGAGCGACCGCCGCCGCGCCGCCGCCCGCAAGCGCCGCCCCGACGCACAGAAGCCCCGTCAGGGCCTCCACGAGCGGGTAGCGCTTGGAGATGGGGGCCGAGCAGTTACGGCAGCGTCCGCGCAACAGCAGCCAGGAGAGGACAGGGACGTTGTCGTAGGGCTTTACCGCCACGCCACACGCGCGACAGTGCGATGCCGGCCTCACGAGCGACTCGCGGCGAGGTAGCCGGTAGACGACGACGTTGAGGAACGATCCGATCATCGCCCCGAACACACCTGCGAAGGTTGCGGTCTCCATGGACGGATGATCGGCGCGCGGCGCCTCGCACTTGAGCGGTTCTGCAATCGGACGCCCAATGTCCAGGACGGAGCGAGCGTTCGGCCCTCTGACGCAAAGAGGACGGCCGTCGGCCGTCCTCTTTCTGCGTGGCTCTCAAAGCAGAGCCCAAAGCTCGGTTCTACCAGCTACCCGTGGGGCAGCCGCCTTTGTTCGCTTCTGTTGCAGCTTTACAGCTGCGCGTGACAATGCCTTTGGCGTTGGTGATCGTGAATTCGTCACCGGTTGGCTCGGCGGTCGCGGTCACTCCATAGCCCTGCCCGGATTCGATTTCTTTCGCGGCGCTGACCCACGCGTCTTTTCCATTGTTCGAGGTCGGCATCGATTTTTCGTATCCCTGCAAGACCGCCGGTCCCGTGATCGTCGAGTAACTGCCGTTGTTATCGGTCCCAACCGTCTCGGCCACCGTCTGAGCTGTGCGAGCAAGCTCCTTGGCAGATGCGTCATCGGCCTTGCCCTTCTGGTTCAGGAACGAAGGAATCGCGATCCCGGCCAGGATGCCAATGATCATGATCACGACCAAGAGCTCGATGAGCGTGAAGCCCGACTCCTCTCTCGCACGTGGATGTAGTTGTGGTCGCACCAGCAACTCCTATTTCGTGAACTGGGAGGATGCAAAATGGGGGCGACCAGTTGGCCGCCCCCATCGCAGTGCTAGTACCGTCTGTCCAACAGCGTGACGCTTTGGACACAGGCGATTACCAGCTGCTTGCCGTACCGCCTTTGCAACCTGTGGTGGTGCTTTTACAGGTCCGGCTTATTCCCCCGTTGGATTCGCGCTTGATGACGAATTCGTCTTTGGTTGCGTTCGAGGTCGACTTGAGTTCGTATTCGGTGGCGGTCGGACTGCCGACCACTTCGAATTTTGCACTAGATTCATCTTTGAGTGTCTGCTCAATTGCCTGCAGCTTTGCCGTCGTCATGTTGAGGTATTCTCCATTGTTATCGGTCGAATACGTCTCAGCAGCCGTCTGACCGGTACGCACCTGCGACTTCGCAGCCGCGTCGTTGGCCTTGCTCTTCTGATTCAGGAACGACGGAATGGCGATCGCGGCAAGGATGCCGATGATCAGGATGACAACCAGGAGCTCGATGAGCGTGAAGCCACCCTCATCACCTGAGCGCTGGCGCAGTCGATATAGCATTGAATCCTCCTTAGGATTCCGGTTCTTGGGCGCCAGCCCTCGGTACAACCGTCTCCTGTGACGGTACGTCTCCCCACGATCTTGCGATCGCTTATAAGAGTCGCCGGCTTTGCCTTACACCCTCGTCGGGCGATTGCCTTCTACCACGGTCTGGCTTGTCAGCGCGTTCATCGGCCACTGCGCACAAGCGCTTTAGCGTTGCAATCAAGTTGGACGCATTACTTTCTTCAGAAGAGAATTTCGCGCTCTCAGTGACGCTTGGACGCGGCCTGTTCCTGCTGGAACTCCTGCGCGTCGGCGCCGGTCAGGCGCTCGCCCCCACCGCGGCACCACGGGCATGTCACCTTGCGAGCATGCCCGTCGAGGTTGGAGATCACCTTGCCGCTGCCATGACAGGGCATGCACACGCGTGGCTCTTGCGACTCCTCGGCGCCGGCGGACTCCTCATCGCCGTCGTGCTCGCCGGCGTCCGAGCCGGCCGACGATCCCTTGCGGGGACGTGCCGCGGCGGGCCGCTTGCGATCATGTGCATCACTCATGGAGTGGCGAGATTAGCGTTCCCGGCCAAAGGACGCCCGCGATCCCCCTGCGTTGGGTCGCCCTGAGCGCGATCACGGCGCTCGCGGCGGCGCTGCGCCTGATCGATCTCGGGTCCGTGCGGCTCGACCCGTTCTACGACGCGGCGGTGCGCAGCATGGGCCTCTCATGGCACAACTTCTTCCTCGGCGCCTACGAGCCGGGCGGAAGCGTCTCGATCGACAAGCCTCCCGTCGACCTGTGGCTGCAGGTCGCCAGCGTGAAGCTGCTCGGATGGGGCTCGGTGTCGCTGAAGCTGCCCGAGGCGCTTGCCGGCACCGTGTCCGTGCCGTTGCTCTATGCCGCCGTCAGGCGCCCCTTCGGGACGCTTGCAGCGCTCGTGGCAGCGGCCGCCCTGGCGGTGCTGCCGATCGAGGTGATCACCGCGCGCAGCGACACGATGGATGCGGTCATGATGATGCTGCTTGTGGTGGCGCTCCTGATGGTTGTCCGTGCCTGTGAGCCCCTGCGAGCCGGCGAGAGCTCAGACGGGCACACCCGCACGCTGTGGCTGCTGGGCGCGGCGGGCGCACTCGGGCTGGCCTTTAACGTGAAGCTGCTCGAGTCGCTGGTGGCGCTTCCGGGACTGTTCGTGCTCGCCTGTCTCGGCATGCCGCGCGCCACAGGCGGCACACGGCGGACGGCTCGCATGCGAGTGGTCACCCAGTTCGGCGCGGCGGCGGTCGTATACGTCGTCGTGGCACTCTCATGGTTGAGCGCCACGCTGCTGTTCCCCGCACATGAGCGCCCCTATGCGATCGGCTCGACGAACGGAAGCGCCTGGAACGCGGCGTTCGTGTTCAACGGAAGCGAACGCCTGACGGGCAAAACGATGGAAGTCGCGCCGGCCACATCGTCTCCGTCCGGTGGTCACACGAGCCGAGCGAGCACCCGAGGAACGCCCCCAATAGTCCCCCCCTCCCCAACACGCCTGCTGGCACTCCACGGCCAGCTTCCCGCCAGGTGGCTCGGTTGGGAGGCGCTCGCTGCGCTTCTCCTGGGAGCCCCTGTCGTGATCTCCATGGCACGCCGCGGAGCCGGGCGCCTACAGCGCGCGAGCGCTGCTGGAATGTTCGTATGGCTGCTCACGGGGATCGTGCTGTTCAGCGCGATGGCGCGCCTGCACCCCCGTTACGTGGAGAGCTTCACGCCGGCCGTGGCCGGCATGTTCGGGATCGGGGTGGCGTGGGTGGCAGGCGCGCGGGGGCCCGTGCGACTGCTCGCGGTGCCACTCACTGCTCTGCTCGTGCTACCGCTTGCGGCGAGCATCGAAGCGGTCGGCGACAGTACCTCCGACGCCGGCAACGTCGGCGCGCTCCCTAGCGCCGAGCAGCGAGCGCTGAGCGGCTACCTGCGCCTCCACCAGGCGGGTGCCCACTACGAGCTGGCGGCGACCTCGGCGACGAGCATCGCCTCGCTGATCGTGCAGGACGGGCGCCCCGTGGTGATGCTCACGAGCTACAACGGGCTCCCCCTGACGAGCGTGGCCCAGCTGCGGTCGCTCAGCTCGCGTGGCCAGGTGCGCTATGCGTTGCTCGACTCCTCCTGCGGCCCCAGGACGGCGACTCGAAGCCCCGGCTGCGCGCCGGCCGCACGCTGGGTGCGCGCGCACGGGACCGACGTCTCGCTCGCAGCCGGCCTGCCGACTCACGGCGTGCTGTGGCGACTACCGTGCCCGTCGTGCGCGCGTGCACGGAATCAGAGAGGATAGGACGATGCCGACACCCGCCGCGAGCACAGGCGACGACGGATCTGCGGGCGTTCTCCAGCAGATGGCAGAGCGCGCCCGCGCCGGCGGGCGGATCGCGCTCGATACCGAGTTCATGGGCGAGGGCCGCTATCGCACGCTGCTCTGCCTGATCCAGCTAGCGGTCTCCGATGCGGAGGGAGGCCGGCAGATCGAGATTGTCGACCCGCTCGACGGCGAGCTGCGAGGCGACGCGCTCGCACGCGTGCTGGGCGACCCCGAGGTCGAGATCGTGGTGCACGCCGGCCGCCAGGACATAGCGCTTCTGCGCCGCGCGTTGGGGTGTGAGCTCACAAACGTCTTCGACACGCAGGTGGCGGCCGGCTTCCTGGGGATGCCGGCCCAATGCTCGTATGAGACTCTGCTGGCCGAGCTGCTCGGGGTGAGGCTCTCGAAGAGCGCCAGCTTCACCCGCTGGGACGCCCGCCCGCTGTCGGTTGAGCAGCTTTCATACGCGCGCGAGGACGTCGTGCACCTGACAGATCTCGCCCTTGAGCTCGCGCGCCGCCTGGAGCAGACCGGACGGCTGCAATGGGCGCGCGAGGAGTGCGAGTTCCTCGAGCGCGTCAGCGACGAGCGCGACCTCGACACGATCTTCCAGAGGCTTCCGCGCATCCGCGGGATGAGCACCTCCTCGCAGGGCATCGCGCGCGAGCTCGTGGCATGGCGTGAGCAGACCGCCGCCGAGCGCGACAGGCCTGTGCAGAGTGTGCTCGGCGACGCTGCGCTCGTGGAGGTCGCCAAGCGCAAGCCCTCGTCCCTGCGCAAGCTCGAGGAGATCCGAGGGATCGGCCAGGGTAGCCTGCGCAAACGCGGCGAGGAGCTGCTCGCGGCGGTGAGGCGCGGCTCCGAGCGCGCGCAGGAGCCGCTTGCAAGCACACCGCGACCCGCGCACCCCCTGCCCGAGGACGCCCCGCTTATCGCGCTCTGCGAGGCGCTCGTGCGCTCCAGAGCCCGCGAAGCCGACCTTGCTTATGAGCTGCTCGCCTCCCGCGCCGACCTGCAGGCCATCGTGATCGGCAGGCGAGCCGACGAACCGGCCGACGTGCGCACCCTGCGCGGCTGGCGCCGCGAGCTCGTCGGCGAGGAGCTGCTCGCCCTGCTCGACGGGCGCGTCTCGCTATCAGTCGGCGACCGAAGCGTGCAAGTTGCCGCTGAGTCACACACTCCGTAACCCAGCGGCAGAGCACACCTATCGCAATAACCAATCTTATTCGATGTGGTTGTAGACGGTGAACATCGGCATGTACATCGAGACGACGATGAAGCCGACGATGGAGCCGATCACGATGATCATGACGGGCTCGAGGATCGATGTGAGCGCTTTGACCGAGGCTTCGACCTGGTCCTCGTAGAAGTCGGCGACCTTCGCGAGCATCGCGTCGAGCGCGCCCGTCTCCTCGCCGACGCCCACCATGTGGGTGACCATCGTGGGGAAAATCGTGGTCTTTGAGAGTGGCTCTGAGATCGTGCCGCCGCGCTTGACCGAAGCGATCACGCCGGCCATGGCCTCCTCGACCACGATGTTGCCGCCGGTCTTGCCGACGATCTCGAGCGCCAAGAGCAGCGGCACGCCGGCGCTCATCAGCGAGGCAAGCGTGCGCGACCAGCGCGCCACGGCCACCTGTTGCACGATCGTGCCGATCTTCATGGGCACGCGCAGGCGGAAGCGGTCCCATTGCGGACGCCCCCATGAGGATTTCTTCCACTTCAAGAAGGCGAAGACGGCGAGGCCGGCGCCGGCGAACATCGCCCACCAGTAGCCGACGACCGCGTGCGACATCCCCACCGAGACCTGGGTGATGGCAGGCAGTTCACCGCCGAACTGCTTGAAGACGCCCGCGAAGACGGGCACGAGGAAGGCGACGAGCGCCATCATGACCCCGACCGCGAACGTGATCACGAGGGCCGGGTAGATCATCGCCGAGCGGATCTGACGGCGAAGCGAGGCGTCCTTCTCCAGCTGGTCGGCGACGCGCATGAGCGACTCCTCGAGCAGCCCGCCCGCCTCCCCGGCGCGCGTCATCGCCACGAACAGGGGGTTGAAGACCTTCGGGTGAGCTTCCATGGCGCCGCTGAGCGAGAGTCCCGCCTCGACGTCCTTGCGCACCTGGATGACGGTCTCCTTGAGGAACTTGTTCTCGGTCTGTTCCTCAAGCACGTAGAGCGCACGCAGGATCGACAGCCCGGCGGAGATCATCGTGGCCAGCTGGCGTGAGAAGACGGCCAGCTCACCGGACTTCACGGACTTCAGGAAGCTCAGCTCGATCTCGCGCGAGGCGTGCTTGTCGGCGATGTCGAGCACGATCATGCCGCGCGACTTCAGCTGATTCGATACGGCTTCCCTGGAGTCGGCTTCGATCTCACCGCGCGCCTTCACGCCGGCGAGGTCCATCGCCTTGAAGACGTACGTGCTCACCTCACGCCACCCCCCTCATCGCATCGAGCATGCAGGCACTCATCTCATGCCGCCAGCGATCCGGCACCGAGCAGGCGGCGCAGCTCCTCGGGGGCACCGGAGCGCGATTCGGCCTGCTTCTGGGAGATCTTCGCGGTGCGCACAAGCGACACGAGCGCCGCGTCCATCGTCTGCATCCCCTGCGCCGATCCCGTTTGAAGTACGGAGTAGATCTGGTGTGTCTTGCCCTCGCGGATCAGATTGCGCACGGCCGGGTTTGGGATCAGGACCTCGCACGCTGCCACGCGCCCCGAGCCGTCGGCCGTCGGGAGCAGCTGCTGTGTGACGATCCCCTGCAGGGCGACCGAGAGCTGCACGCGCACCTGGCCCTGCTGCTCGGGGGGAAACACGTCGATGATGCGGTCCACCGTCTGGGCCGTGTCCTGTGTGTGGAGCGTCGCGAACACGAGGTGGCCGGTCTCAGCCGCGGTAAGGGCCGTGGAGATCGTCTCCAGGTCGCGCATCTCGCCGACGAGGATCACGTCGGGATCCTGGCGCAGCGCGGCCTTCAACGCGGCGGCGAAGGACTGTGCGTCTGAGCCGAGCTCGCGCTGGTTGACGAGGCACTTCTTGTGGCCGTGGAGGAACTCGATCGGGTCCTCGATCGTCATGATGTGCTCCTCGCGCGTGGAGTTGATCTCGTCGAGCATCGCGGCCAGCGAGGTGGACTTGCCCGATCCCGTGGGACCCGTCACGAGCACGAAGCCACGCGGCTTGCGCGTCAGCTCATGCACGGCGGGTGGCAGGCCAAGCTGGTCGATCGAGGTCAGCTCGAAGGGGATCAGGCGAAACGCGGCTCCGATCGCCCCACGCTGGTAGTAGGCGTTGACGCGGAAGCGGGCGTGCCCCGGGATCGAGTAGGCGAAGTCGAGCTGCCAGTTGGTCTCGAGGCGCTGGCGCTGGTCGCTGGAGAGGATCGAGTAGACGATCTCGCGCGTGTCGGTGTCTGAGAGGATCGGATAGCCCTCCAAGCGGGTGAGACGGCCGCGCACGCGCACCGTCGGGGGCGCGCCTGCCGAGAGGTGCAGGTCCGAGGCGCGCCTGGAGACGACCTCCATCAGCAGATCGGCGAAGTCGATACTCATAGCTCCGCCCATCGGCGCTCGCTACCAGACCGGTTGGATCTCAAGGGGCTCACTGGACAGATATTCGACATCGAGGAAAGGCCGATCGGACTTGTGCAACGTGGCTTGCGCGCTGCGAACGAGCACACGCTCAACTGCTGCCGATCACGCGGGCGATCTCCGCGATCGATGTGAGGCCCTGGCGGACCTTGTCAAGGCCGTCGTCGCGCAGGCGACGCATTCCCTCGCGAATTGCCACGTCACGAATCTCCTCGGAGGGCCGGCGTTCGAGCGCCATGCTGCGGATGTCCGTGGAGAGGGTCATCACCTCATAGATCCCAAGGCGCCCGCGGTAGCCCGTGCCTCCGCAGCGGCGACAGCCCGTGGACTCGTAGGCCTCGAGGTCCACCAGCGCCTTGTAGCCGTTCTCGCGCAGGACCTCAGCGGGGATGATCGTGCGCTGCTTGCAGTTGGAGCACAGCATGCGAGCGAGCCGCTGCGCGAGCACGCAGTCGAGCGCCGAGGCGACGAGGAACGGCTCAATCCCCATCTCCACCAGGCGTGTGATCGCCGACGGGGCGTCGTTGGTGTGAAGCGTGGAGAGCACAAGGTGGCCGGTGAGCGCCGACTCCACGGCGATCTGCGCGGTCTCGCGGTCGCGGATCTCCCCCACCATGATCACGTCGGGGTCGGCGCGCACCATCGCGCGCAAACCGGTGGCGAAGGTGAGGCCCACCTTTGTGGAGACCTGCACCTGGGTGATCCCTTCGAGCTGATACTCGACAGGGTCCTCCACGGTGATGATGTTCTTCTCGGGAGTGTTGAGCGCGAGCAGCGCCGCATACAGCGTCGTTGACTTGCCCGAGCCGGTTGGGCCGGTGACCAAGACGGCGCCGTGGGTTTCGTGAAAGGCGTGTTCGAAGCGCTCGCGCTCGGCGTCTGCCATACCGAGCTTCTCGAGCTTCATGACGACCGAGTCCTTGTCGAGAATACGCATCACGATCGACTCGCCGTGGACGCTCGGCAGCGTGACGACGCGCAGGTCGACGTGGCGGCCGTCGACGGTGAGGCTGACGCGGCCGTCCTGGGGCAGGCGCCGCTCGGCGATATCGAGTTCGGCCATTATCTTCACGCGCGAGACCACGCCGGCGGCCATCCGCCGCGGAACGGTGGTTATGTCCTGCAGGATTCCGTCGACACGTATCCTGACGCGGACCTCGTGCCCGTCAGGGGCCAGGTGCACGTCGGAGGCGCCGCGCTCGACCGCCTGGGCGACGATCTGGTTGACGAGCTTGACGACCGGCGCGTCGTCCGCGTTCTCGCGCAGGTTGACGATCTCCGCCTGGCTCTCCTCGGTCTCATCGAGCGCGCTCTCGCCGGAGACGACGTCGTCGAGCCTTGCCATGCGCGAGATCAGGTCGCCGATCGCCTCCGGTGAGGCGACGGCGACGCGTACCTCATAGCCGGTCATGATCGCCACGTCGTCGACCGCCAGGACGTTGGAGGGATCGGCCATCGCGAGCAGCAGCGTGCGCTTGTCGACAAACGCGACGGGCACCGCCTGGTAGCGCTTGGCTGCCGTGTTGACGACGAGGTTGGCGGCGCCCATGTCAACCGAGAAGACGTCGAGGTCGAGGTGGTCCAGGCCGTAGCGCTCGGCGAGCGCGCGAGCGAGCCCGTCCGCGGTGATGGCGCCGGCGGCGAGCAACACACGCTCCGGAGTCGTGCCTTCGTTGCGGGAGGCCTCGATCGCCGCGTCGACGCGCTCACGCGAGGCGAGACCCATGTCGACGATCACATCCGTGAGAAAGCGCGACGAGGAGCCACGCCGCGACGGGTGAGTGACCCCCTGGGGAGCGTCGGGGGACTGGGTGTAGGGGTCCTCCCCGGCTGAGCGATCGGGCGAGGGAGCGAACGGATCGGGACCGCTGGGCGATGGCCCACCGGCGGCGGTGTCGAGCGAAACTCGCTCATCGTCACCGTGGGCGCCCGCGTCGCCCAGCTCGCGATCGAGCTCTACGTTTACCTGCGGCTCGGCGTCGCCGAAGAGATCCTCATGGTCGCGCAGTCCACTCGGGGGAGTGTTCATCGCTGCTGCCCGCTCGTCGCGCCCCGGCCGTGCCGAGGCCTGGCAGGCAGGGCAGGCCTGGCAGGCGGGCGTCCAGCCCTTGCGACATGTGCGCTAAAGCCCGGCGCCGCGACGCATCGCTTCAAGCGGCGCGGGCCGTCCGGCCCACAGTTCGAAGCTGAGCGCTCCCTGCGCGACGAGCACCTCCAATCCGCTGAGGAGATTTGGAACGCCGCAGTGGAGCGCAGCGGCGAGCAGAGGGGTCGGGTGAGCGGGGCCGGAGGAGCCGGTGGGCTCCCCGTTATAGACCAGATCGACGACATAGGCATAGCTACCGACTTGATCGACGGTCATGCCGAGTTGGTTGAGCGCCTGCTCGTCAGTGGCCGACCGTTGCAGTCCCACCGAAGTGCAGTTGACGAGCAGGTCCGCCTGCACAGGACGGTCAACCGCAAGTCCACCCAGCTCGCCCGTCAACTCGCGCGCTCGCTCGGGTGTGCGATTCCACACCGAGACGCTCGCCGCACCGGCGTCGAGCAGGCCCCAGACCGCCGCGCGCGCGCTGCCTCCGGCGCCGAGCACGAGCGCGCTCAGGTGGGCGGGCATCCCAGTCAAGCGATCGAGCGCGGCGATGAGGCCGGGAGCATCGGTGTTTTGCGCCTCGATCGTCCCGTCAGGGGCAAAGGTGAGCGTGTTGGCCGCGCCGATCGCCGTGGCAGCGTCACTCGCGCAGTCTGCGAGCGCAAGCGCAGCCTGCTTGTGGGGGATCGTGACGTTGGCCCCCACGAAGCCGCTGGCGGGGAGCGCGCGGACCGTCTCCTCGAAAAGCTCAGGCGGGAGCGGCAATCGCTGATAGCTCCAGTCCTCCATCCCGCACGCAGCGAAGGCAGCCTCGAACATCGCGGGGGAGCGACTGTGGGCCACGGGCCAACCGATCACGCCGAGGCGCCTCATCGCTTCTTGCAGGTGGGGACGCGCCCGCCGTTCTTGCGCAGGGCTTCGCGATAGGCGGCGGCGTTCTTTTCGAACTCAGAGTAGCTCGTGGAGAAGACCTGCTCGCCGCAGCCGTCGGCGCCGGCGACGTAGTAGAGGTAGGAGACCCGGGCCGGTCGCCCGGCCGCCTCGATGGCGGCCGCCCCGGGGTTGGAGATTGGGGTGGGCGGCAGGCCCTTATGGATTCGAGTGTTATAGGGCGAGCCGCTTGCAAGCTCGGCTTCGGTCAGCGGGTGGATGAAGTCGTGCAGGGCAAAGCGCAGGGTGGCGTCGATCCCCAGCGTCATGCCGAGACGCAGGCGGTTGTAGATCACCGCGGCCACGAGGCGGCGATCGCGCGCTATCCCCGCCTCGCGTTCGACGACGGAGGCGACAGTCAGCAGCTGGTAGGGGGTGACCCCGAGCGCCTTGGCACGATGAATCTCGGCGCCTCCGAAGTTTTCGCGGAAGGCGGCGAGCTGCTCTGAGACGAGCCGCGACACGGGGGTGTGCAGATCCATGTCATAGGTGGCGGGGAACAGGAAACCTTCCAGGCTCGCCGTCCCTCTGGGTGCGCCGTAGTGAGATGGATGCAAGGTCGCCGATTGCTTGGAGGCAACAAGGTAGCTGCCGCGAAGACCGTCGGCATGCGCGAGCGTGGCGATCTGCGCGCGCGTATAACCCTCCGGGATCGTTACCTTTACGACCGCCGGTAGGGGTGGGATTTTGGGTCGTTCTGAGTGGTGTACGAGGAGCACCGCGGAGAACACAAGCGCACCGAGCACGACGGTCAGACCAAGCAGCGCTACTGCCCGCGCCGCACGCCCCCGCCAATGTGGGATATGGGGCCGGTGCAGGTGCGGGCGGTGGAGTTGGGGACTATGCGGAGCGGGCATCTCCGACCGGCGCTTTTTGCGCAGACCCCGCCCAGGCGAGTCCGCCTTTGAGCTCGACAACAACTGTGGAGGGGGCGCAGGGATGTCCTCGGGTGAAGCTACCCGGGCAGGGTCGATGCTTGGTGGGTCGCTCACGACAGGAGACCTCCGACCCCCCTCCGCGAACTCCGGAAGTGGTGGCGGGAGCGGCGGCGTGCTCGACGCGGGCCGAGGCTCTGACGCCCTTGCCATGCGGCGACGTTCGCGCTCCTCGCGCGCGCGTTCGCGCTCCTCCTCGGTGCGTTCCCCCAGACTCTCCGATCTGCGCTCTCTGGCCAAGCCCGGGACCCTACTGGGATCGTTCGAGCCATCCCTCCAGTAGCACGGCGGCGGCACGCGAATCCTCGCTGGTGACGGCGTCGCGTAGGCCGGCCGCGATACGCGTCGTGAAGCGCTCGTCGTGTAGCTCCACCGGGACCCCCTCGCCGAGTCGCGTGGCTAGCGTGGCGGCGAATCTGCGGGTCTCGCGCGTC
>Ga0210409_10006858_pt1 | contig 11815 bp, 11 predicted proteins | sample IncBWH17MmetaG_FD_161649 | JGI IMG/M metagenome (GOLD analysis project Ga0210409, IMG submission 161649) | Forest soil microbial communities from Barre Woods Harvard Forest LTER site, Petersham, Massachusetts, United States - Inc-BW-H-17-M | ecosystem: Environmental > Terrestrial > Soil >...
GGGCCCAGCAATTTGCCCCTAGGGTTACTGGAAATATCGGAATACGATCAATTCGACATCGAGCTGGAGCCCGGCGATTGCGTGCTCAGCTACACTGATGCGCTTATGGAATCGAACGACCCGAGCGGGGAGATGCTGGGTGAAAACGGGGTCTTGCGGATCCTCAGGCTCTTGGGTGACGTGGAGCCGCAACAACTGATCGAGAGGCTGCTGGCTGAGATTGCGGAACGCTATCCGCAGAATCTCACCGACGACGACGTTACCGTGCTGGTGGTGCGAGCCAACGGGCAGAAGCGCCGCTACACGGTGGGCGAGAAGCTGGGGGCGTTGCGGCGATTTGCCGGGTCGCTCATACGGGCCGTCGATCCGCGAGCGGAACGCCCTCCTTTTCCGGACCTGAATCTGGCGAATCTGGGCGGCGCGATGATCCCGGCGCTCGGTCGGCGCTGGCGCGCCAAGCCCAGGAATTAGGCGGTCTGCGGCGTTCCGCCGGTCACGGCGCGCTATCCTAATACCTTACGCCATGTCTTTCGCCACCATTCCCGAGGCCATTGAAGAGATCCGCGCCGGGCGCATGCTGATCGTGGTGGACGATGAGGACCGCGAAAACGAAGGCGACCTGACCATGGCCGCACAGTTGGTCACTCCGGAGGCGATCAACTTCATGGCCACGCACGGGCGCGGCCTGATCTGCCTGGCGCTGGCGCCGGAACGCTGCGACCAGTTGCACCTTCCCCTGATTTCGCCGATGAACACCTCGCGCTTCGGGACCGCGTTCTGCGAATCGGTGGACGCGGCCGAGGGCGTTACCACTGGGATTTCGGCGGCCGATCGCGCGCTGACCATCCGCCTGTGCATGCGTCCGGGGACTCGCCCGCAGGATCTGGCGCGGCCAGGACACGTGTTCCCGCTGCGGGCGCGTGAGGGCGGAGTGCTGGTGCGCGCGGGTCAGACCGAAGCCGGCGTCGATCTGGCGCGGCTGGCGGGACTGGAACCGGGCGGAGTGATCTGCGAAATCATGAAGGAAGACGGCACCATGGCGCGGGTGCCGGATCTGGTCGAATTCTGCCTGACTCACGGCCTGAAGATGATCTCGGTGGCCAGTCTGATCCGCTATCGGCACGCCACGGAAAACCTGCTGAAGCTGCGCGGCGAAGGCTGCCTGGACACCGAGTTCGGCAGCTTCCGGACGATGACGTTCGAGAGCACGGTGAACGGGGAATCGCACCTGGCACTGATTCACGGTGATATTCAAGGCCGGCCCAACGTGCTGGTGCGGATGCACTCGCGCTGCGTGCTGGGCGATGTGTTCGGCTCGACGGCCTGCCGCTGCCAGGATATGATTCGCGCTTCACTGGAACGGATCGCTCGCGAAGGCGCGGGCGTACTGGTGTACCTGCACCAATCGGGATTGGGCGAGCGCAAGCACATCCCCATGCCGGATGGCTCGCCACGGCCGCTGCATGAGTTTGGGATCGGCGCGCAGATTCTCGCAAATCTCGGGCTGTCGTCGATCCGGCTGATCACGAATCGAATGCGGAAGCTGCCGGGGCTGGACGCGTTCGGGATTACGATCGTGGAGCAGGTGCCGCTGTCGGAGTAGGAATTTTCTCGCAAAGACGCAAAGCACGCCAAGAAAACCCAGAATCTTCTTTGCGTCTTGGCGAGAAATCAATTTTCTAGCGTAGGAGATTCTTCGCGAGAAACAAAATGTTCGCCGGGCGCTCGGCCAGGCGGCGCATGAAGTAGCGATACCACTCAGTTCCCCAGGGTACATAGACGCGCACACGCCAGCCCTCGGAGACCAGTTTGCGTTGCAGATCGCGGCGGATGCCGTGCAGCATCTGAAACTCGAATTGTTCCGGGCCGATGCCGCGCTGTTTCACCCAGGTCAGCGCGGCTTCGATCATGCGCTCGTGGTGGGTGGCCAGGCCGGGTATGGTGCCTTGCTCCAGGAGCCTTTCCATCAGCGCGAGGTAGTTGCGGTCCACATCGCGCTTGCGGGGCATCGCTGCGTCGGCGGGCTCGACGTAGGCTCCCTTGCACAGACGCACCATCACCTTGGCCCGGTTCAGCGCGCCGATGTCGGCCGCGCTCCGATATAGATAGGCCTGGATCGCCACGCGCACGCACCCGAATTCCGCGCCGACGCTCTCGGCGATGCGGACGGTCGGCTCGGTATAGCGGTGGTCCTCCATATCGATCTCGACGCGGCTTCCATGGGATTTTGCGCGCGCCGCCAGAAGCCGAAGGTGCTTGACTGCGATGTCTTGAGACAGGTCGAACCCCAGATGCGTTAACTTCAGCGAAACAGTAGAGGGCAGCCCGCGGATGGCGATTCGATCCAGTACATTCAAGTAGACGTCGCGCGCCTGCTCCGCCTGTTCCTTGGTGGCGACGTTTTCGCCCAGATGATCGAGGGTGGTGTGAATGCCCTCGGAGGCCAGCCGCGCGCAGGCGTCCAGCCCCTCGTCGAGCGTGTCTCCGGCGACGAAGCGACGGGTGAGTCGCCGCACGAACGCGTGCGTCTCCATCCAGCGACGCAGGCCGGGGCGCTGGGACAGATACAGGAAGACGGCCTTGGTCAAGCGCGCGGGTCCATTCTCTCGGAGACGGCTCGTTCCCGCGAAACCTGTGGGAGCACGGCTGGTTCGCGCACGGCCGTATCGATCCGCTTGGGCTGCGGAGCCTCCGCTGAGCCTCCCACGCCCAACTCGCGCACGCGTTTGAGCGACGGCAGCAGGCGGGCTTCCCAACTGGCGGCGGACTTGTTATAAGCCTCCACGGCGCGCGCCAGATGACGGCCCGCATCAGCGTAAAACTCGGCGAAGCCACGAAGGCGCTCGTGGAACTCCCCGGCGATGCGCCGTAACTCCTCGGCGTTTTCCGTCAGCCGCCGCTCGCGCCAACCGAACGCCGCGCCCTTCAGCACGCTCACCAGGGAGACCGGTGTGGCGATCAACACTTTCTTAGCCAGGGCGCGATCCAACAGGTCGCGGTCGCGTTCGAGGGCGGCGCCGAGGAAATGTTCCCCCGGCAGGAATAACACCACCATCTCTGGAGCCGTGTCGAACTGGGCCCAGTATTCTCGCGACGCCAGCTCGTTCACGTGCCTCCAAAGCTGCTGCGCGTGGCGGTCGAAGGCGGCCAGGCGGGCGCCCGGTTCGGCGGCCGATTCGGCGTCCAAGTAGGCTCCGAGAGGGGTTTTGGCGTCCACGGCTAGCGTGCGACCGCCGGGTAATCGCACTAGCATGTCGGGGCGCAGGCGGCTATCGTCCGTCTGCGAACTGGACGCCTGTTCGATGAAATCGCAGTGCGGCGACATGCCGGCCAGCTCGGCCACGCGGCGCAGCGTCAACTCCCCCCAGCGTCCACGGGTATTGGCCCCCCGCATGGCCTGGGCAAGTCCGGCCGTGTCGCGGCCCACGGCGGCGAGGTTCGCGTCCAAGGATCCCAAGATGTGCCGCTCGCGGGATTCGAACTCGCGCAACTGGGTCTCGATGCGGGCCAGGGCTTCGACCAGCGGCGGTGCGAGGTCGGCCGGCGGGGAGGGAGGGGCTGGACCTGGCTTCGCTCTACGGAGTGTCAGCGCCCAGCCCACGGCTGCCGCCGAGACGCCAGCTAAAACAAATCCGGTAAAGAATGTTAGAAGGTCCACGCCGCCCCCTTCAGTTTGCCACAGCAGCCGCCGCAGCGGACCACCCGGAGGCGTCGGTGGCACCGGTTCCCCGCTAAAGCTTCGCGCGTGGGATGCCGATTACTCCATGGGACTACCTGTACGCGGGTTCTACTCCGGCGTGGCTGGGAACAGGAAGGAAATAGGTGTCATGAAGAGTTGGAAGCCTTTGGCAATCCTTGGGTTACTGGCGAGCGCGGGCGTCTGGGCGCAAGGTGTGAGCCAGATCACGATCGGCACCAGCGTACCCGGTCCGAACTTCATGGTGGATGGCACCACTTACACGCAAACTCAGGTGTTCGTCTGGCCCACGGGTAGTAAGCACACGGTCCAGTTTCTGTTTAGCGTGGACCCGACTACGGGCCTAACGTTGGGATATCAAGACACGTCCGGCGATACGATGCGGTTCACCTTTAGTGGATGGATCACCAATACAGGCAGCTTGACGCAGACCAACCAGGCGATTCTAAGCATCACGGCATCGCCGGATCTCACTTCCATCATCGCCAATATCACGATTTCGTACCGGATGCACATTACGTTCTGGCTCTCCCCGGGATTGGCTACTTGCAGCGGAACTCCCGGCGATGCGCCTCAGGACGGCTGGCGTTATGGTGTCGTGTATGTGGATGGCGCCTGTTTGACCACCGACACCGATATCTTTCTCAGCGCCGGACCCCATCAATTGAACGCGTTCGCGTTTCCGGGATTCGTGTTCGCCAACTGGTACATAGACGGCAACGCTCCCAATGGAGCGTTCTATTCGTACAACATGACCCATGCGGTCACTGTGGTGCCCAACTTCCAGCCCGCTAAACGCGTCCGGTTCCGGACCAACCCCAGCAACCTGACCATGCTGGTGGACCATGAGCTGGTGAACGCCGCGCCCGGATTGCCCCCCAACCAACTGCCGGCCAGCAACAGTACGGCTTCTTGCAGTCCCAACTACGCGTCCATCCCGGGAGGCGCTCCCAGCGGATTCACGCCCTTATGTTACGGTGATTTCGATTTCCTGCCTGGTAGCGCACACCAAATCGGAGCTCCCCAATCGCAACGCGATATCTATGGAAAACTGTGGGTATTCGGCAGCTTCAGTGATGGGCTCGGGCAAAACGGCACGTATATGGCCGATTACAACACGGGCACTCCCGACACAGTGATCGCCAACTTTGTACCGGGCGCGTACATCAGCTTTCTGACGAATCCGCCGGGGCTCGGTCTCCAAGTGGACGGGCGCATCAACTGGCCGGGTTATACCTTTATTTGGGGCCAAGGAGAGACGCACACGGTAAGCGCACCCGCGACGCAGGCCGATTCGAAAGGTCGCAAGTACAATTTCATGGGTTGGTCCAATAAGGGACCCGCCACCCAGACCCTGGTAGTCCCCAGCGACGGCAGCCAGATCAATATGACCGCGAACTACCAGGCGCTGGGCCAGGTGCAGATTACCAGTAACCCGCCCGGTTTGACGCTGACCGCAGACGGATCGAACTGTGTTACTCCGTGCTCGCTCGACCGCGCCGCGGGGACCACCATTCAGGTGACCGCGCCCGTTACGGTGCCCAATACCCAACTATCGCGATTGGATTTCGACGGTTTCTCCGGGGCGGGATCGGGCGGCGCATCCGTGTCGGTTACGTTTACCACCGACGTTCTGTCGCTCAACGCGAGCTACCATACCTCCTGGTCGCTGCTTACCGCATCCAACCCGGCGAATCAGGCTCAATTCAGAACGAGCCCGTCATCCCCGGACGGATACTTCGCGGACGGGACCCAGGTATCGATCACGGTGGTTCCGAGCGCCGGCTATCGATTTACAAGCTGGGGCGGCGATCTGAACGGTGTATTCACCACCGCGTATCTGACTATGAATGCGCCCCACAGCATCACCGCTTCTTTGGCGGCTTCCCCCTACATTCCCCCGGCGGGCATCGTGACCGCAGCCGGCGCTAATCCCGGCGGAACCATCGGTCCCGGATCGATTATTTCAATCTTCGGACAGAACCTCGCGCCGGCGTTGCAAATCGGACAGACCAATCCCCTGTCCCAGGCGATCGGCGGCATCACCGTAACCGTCGGCAACTATTTGTTGCCGCTGATGTTCGTCTCGCCGCAGCAGATTAACGCCCAGGTTCCCGTGGAACTTGCCGACGGAAACTACACGCTCGCCGTGCACCAGGCCGGCCAGCCGGACGTGACCGGAGCCTTCACCGTACAGCGCGATTCACCCGGGGTGTTCACCCAGGCGAATGCCAACGGCGCGCCGCTCGTGCTGGCGCTCCATGCGGACGGAACTCCTGTTACTCCCGATAGTCCGGCGCAGCGCAACGAAACCATCTCCATCTACGGCACCGGATTCGGACCCCTCGACCACACTCCCGTCGACGGCTTCGTAGTGGCCCCGGGTTCCGGTTGGCTGCTGACGGACCCGGTGGCGGTGGTTACGGACAGCGGGCTATCGCTCACGCCATCCTGGGCGGGAGCGGCCGAGGGAATGGTTGGTACGGCGGTGGTGAAGGTCAACATCAGCGATCAAGTCCCCACGGCCACGACCCTGAAGATGCAGGTCACCGTTAACGGCGTCCAGAGTAATTCCGTGCAGCTACCGGTCCAGTGAGGACGCGGCGGCCGGGCGACACATACCTTCTAGCCGCATAGATCACATACCTCACATTTATCACCTACCTCAATGGACAAATGCCGGGATTGTAACTCGACGCTCAAAGCCGGGGAACTCGAGTGCTATAACTGCGGGGCGAGCGTGATCGTTAAGGACACGGCGCAAACCGTGTTCGGCAAACGCTTCAGGTCGTTCTTGAACTTCGCCTTTTTTGCCTCCGCCCTGATGACGGTCGCGTCCTTATTCGTCGACTTCACACCGCCGTTCATGCGTTGCCTGATGCTGACTTTCATCCTTCTGCTGATTCGCAGTTCGGCGGGGCAGATGATGGAGAAGAAGCGAGGCTGATTCGTTGGGCTTAGTCCGCAGCGCTATTTGGGGCGTAGGTTCGAAGCAAGACCGCGTGGCCTGAGAGCTCAAAATCCGCGTGACCCGGCGGTACGTACCCAACCTCACCTGCGCGCCACTGCTCGCCGGCGATTTCCGCGGAACCTTCGAGGACAATCCAAAACTCGCTCGCGCCAGGAACGGGAGTCTGGCGCAGTGATCCGGCGAGCCGGATTTTATCCGTAGTGAAATACGGGCAAGCCGCCAGCGTACTGCCCTGAGCCTGCGATCGCGCCGGAAGCGGGCCGCGGCGGCTGACCTTCACCGCGTGTTCCAAGTGCAGCTCGCGAGGACGCCCGTAGTCGTACAGGCGGTAAGTGATATCACAGTGCTGCTGGATTTCGCACAGCACCAAACCCTCGCCGATCGCGTGCACGGTGCCGGCCGGGATGAAAAAAGTATCGCCCGCGCGCGCCTCATACCAGTCCAGGAGGTTCATGATCTCCCCGCTCTCGGCGGATTCGCGCAGTTCTTTCTCGGAGATCTCCGTTCGGAACCCGGCGGCGATCCGTGCTCCCGGATCGGCGCGCAGCACGTGCCACATTTCGGTTTTGCCACGCGAGCCATGGTGCGCCTGCGCGTAGGCATCGTCCGGATGCACTTGCACCGAGAGCTTCTGCGAAGTAAACACCAGCTTGATCAGGAGCGGGGAATCCGCCAACCCCTGGTACCAGACTTCACCGATCAGCTTCTCCGATCCGGGGTCGCGATGCCAGGGCTCCAAGGCCATGGAGCCCCAGACTTTTTCAAACGGTTCCGGAGTGAGCCGAACCAGACTCATTTATGTGTGCGCGATGATGAACCGTTCCAGACGGTCCAGCCCGCGCGCCAGTTCCTGCATCGACGTGGCGTATGACAACCGGATGTGATCGTTGGTGCCGAAAGCTTCCCCGGGCACCACCGCCACGTGCTCCTCCGCCAGGAGCTTCTCGGCGAATTGCAGCGAATTAGAGATGCCGTTGCGGTACGCCGCGCTCACGTTGGGATACGCGTAGAAAGCGCCCTGGGGTTCCTGGGCTTTCACGCCCGGGATCTTGCGCAAGCGTTCAATTACGTAGTCGCGGCGCGTGCGGTACTCGGCGAGCATGGCTGTTACCGACTCCTGGGGTCCCCGCAACGCCTCGATCGCCGCCTTCTGCGAAATCGAGGTGGGGTTGGAGGTCGTGTGGCTCTGCAGCTTATTGACGCCCGCAATCACGGGAGCCGGAGCCAGCACGAATCCCAGGCGCCAGCCGGTCATGGCGTAAGTTTTCGAAAGGGAACCCGCGACGATGACGGTCTCTTTCACGTCCGGCATCGCGGCCAACGAATAGGGCTCTTCGTAGTACAGGAAGCGGTCGTAACACTCGTCGGTGATAACCCACACGCCACGGTCCTTGCACAGGCGCACGATGCGATCGAGTTCGGCGCGCGAAAATGCCGCGCCGCTGGGATTCGACGGCGAATTCAAAATGATCGCGCGCGTGCGCGGCGACAGGTTGCGCTCCACCATGGCGGCGGTCAGCGCGAACCCGGCGTCCTCATCGGTGTCGACGAACACGCACTTGCCGCCAGCATAATTGACGATGTCCTTGTAGGTAACCCAGTAGGGGACCGGTATGATCACCTCATCGCCCGGGTTCACCAGCGCCTGCATCAGGTTAAAACACGCGTGCTTGCCGCCCACGGTAACCACGCATTCCTTGGCCTGGTAAGCCGTGCCGTAGTTGCTCTTGTGCCGGTCGCAAATGGCCTGCTTGAGTTCGACCGTGCCGCTCACCGGCGTGTACTTGGTGAAGTTTTCCTGAATGGCGCGGATCGCGGCCTGCTTGATGTTTTCGGGCGTCGGAAAATCGGGCTCGCCCGCGCTGAAATCCACCACGTCGACGCCTTCGCGCCGCAACCGGTCCGCGTCGGCGGCCACCTTCATGGTGGATGATTCACTGATCAACGAAATACGGTCAGCTAAAGACTGCAAAGCTGGCATCTTTTCCTCACTCGCGCACAACGGCTAGCGCCTGTGCGCTCCTCAGTTCTTCCTTATTTTCATTTTCCAGGCCATGCGTTTCTTGAGCCGCGCGGCCACTGCAGCCGGAACTAGTCCGGATACGTCCCCACCGAGCGAAACCACTTCCTTCACCAGATGGGAGCTGATGAAGGACGCTTCCTCGCTGGCCATCAGGAACACGGTCTCGATACGCGAGTTCAGCTTGCGGTTCATCAGCGCCATCTGCAATTCCATTTCATAGTCCGACACGGCCCGAATCCCGCGCAGGATCAGAGTGGCTCCGCGGGCGGCCGCATAATCCACCAACAGCCCTTCAAAGGCGTCCACCTCCACGTTGGGGTAAGGCTTCACCGCCACCTGGAGCATCTCCACCCGCTCCTCCACCGGAAAAAACGGCTCCTTGGACTGGTTGCGAAGCACCGCCACGATCAACCGCTCCACCAGGCGGCTGCCGCGCGCAATCAGATCCAGATGCCCGTTGGTGATCGGGTCGAACGAACCTGGATAGATCGCGATGATGCTGGATGGCGGCGCGGCCAAACACGCTCCTGAAATTTCGATCTTATCAGATGGGCGCGGGTGAGCGCGCAACGCGCGATAATGAGCATATGGCGCAAGTGCTCACGTTTCCCGAACCCATCTCCACACTTGCAGTGCGCCGCCCAGGACGGGAGAGATTCTCCGACGAGGAATACTGGGCGTTCTGCATGGCCAACCGGGACTTGCACATCGAGCGCACGGCGGAAGGAGAGATCGTGGTCGCGCCAGCGGGCGGTGAATCGGATTATCGCAATACCTAAAGTTGTCTCCCAGTTGGACCGGTGGGCGGAAGCGGACGGCTCAGGCATCGCGTTCGGCCCCACCGTGCAATACTTTCTACCCGACGGCTCGGGGCTTTCTCCGGATGCGTCATGGGTTTCGAACGAAACGCTAACCCGGCTCACCAAGCAGCAGCGCAAGAAATTCCTTCGGCTGACGCCCGAGTTCGTGGTGGAAGTTCTCTCGCCCAGCGACGACCTGAGACAGGCCAAGAAGAAGATGGAGCTATGGATCGCCAACGGTGTCGAGCTTGCTTGGCTGATCGACGGTGACGCAGAGACGGTATACGTCTACCGCCAAGGTCGTCCCGCAAAGTCGCGCCGCCACATCCAGGAACTCGCGGGAGAGGGCCCGGTGACGGGGTTCGTGCTGAAGCTGGCTTCGATTTGGCGGGGCTTGTAGTACGCGCACGCACACTGCTGCGGCCGCAAAGTTAAATCAGACTCAAGGTATTGCCCTGCCGTCCAAGCGAGACTGGGGGCTTGTCAGGGTCGTAGTGGACGGGTACTTTGAACGGCCCTGCTCGATCGTTCTGACGAAATCCAAATGATTCTCGACCCGAATAGAATTCGTCCTTGACGCTGTACGAGGATACAAGAGTGATGTGCCGCGCACCGTGGTCATCATTGTGGTCCTCAATGTCCTCGATCTGGCTGTGCACGATCGGCCGTTGTTCGGAGCTTGTGCGCTTCCGCTTCCGCCACTACACCCTTTGCGGAAATCAACACCGCAATGGCTGCAGCGTAACCGCATAGTATGTATAACCTGTCGCTGAACCGTAGAGTCTCTGAGGTCGCAATCATGCACAGCTACAGCGTCTCGCCGAGCACCTTTTCCGCCTGCGCAGTGCGGAACGCTTGAAGCTTGTCCGCCAACTCCGGACGCTTCAGCGCCAGAATCGCGACGGCCAATAGAGCGGCGTTGGTGGCCCCGGCTTTGCCGATCCCCAGCGTCCCCACGGGAATGCCGCCGGGCATCTGCACCGTCGACAGCAGCGAGTCCATCCCGCCCAGAGCCTGCGTGTGCATCGGCACGCCCAGAACCGGAAGAATCGTGTGCGCGGCGAGGACTCCGGCCAAATGCGCGGCTCCGCCCGCGGCCGCGATGATCACTTCCACACCGCGCTCGGCTGCAGTCGAAGCAAACTCCAGGGCAGCCGCGGGAGTGCGATGCGCCGACAGAACCCGCTTCTCGTGCTCGACTCCGAACTGCGTCAGGAGATCGCAAGTGTGCCGCATGGTTTCCCAGTCGGTCTTGCTGCCCATCACCACCCCGACTAAAGCAGTGCCCTCCGCCGTGCCCATGGTTTACTGTCCCTGGGCCAGCGTGTATCCGGCCTTGCCGTCGTAGCTGCGAAGATTCACCGTCATCCCGATATCCAGGCCCAGGCTGGTGACGCGCGAGACCAGCGCGTTGATCTCGGAAAGCGTTGTGCCCTTGGACATGAAGCGGCAGCGATACGCATCGGTGCAGAACGTCTCAGGCGCGCCGTTGGGCCAGACGTTGGTGCCACGATTGGAAATCATTTCGAGCTGCAAACCGCCATTACCAGGAGACGCCCCGGCCTTCTTGATCAGATCGGCTAGATCGTTGTTCTTCTTCGACGGCCACTCGACATACACGTCCACGCCCACCAGCACGCGCTTGTAATCCGGGGTTGCCGAAAGCGCCTTAGCCGGGCCGCGTGGCGTGGTCGAGTACTTCACTGCCTTCAGCGTCTGCGGCAACTGCCCCAATCGGTCCACCACGGCCTGTGCGAATTCCTTGGTGCCGACCTTTTGCTTGCTCTTGCCTTCGTCGAAGATGTCGTAGGTGTGGATGCCGTCCTCCATCGTGCGAAGCCACGCGTTGTGGATCCGCTCGGCGGTTTCCATCAGCCCGATGTGCACCAGCATCAACAGCGCTCCGTGCAGCAGACCCGAGGGGTTCGCCAGGTTCTGTCCGGCGCGCCGGGGAGCCGATCCGTGAATCGCCTCAAACATCGCCGCGTGGTCGCCGATATTGGACGATCCGGCCAGTCCCACCGATCCCGCGATCTGCGCCGCCACGTCGCTCAGCACATCGCCATAGAGGTTCGGCATGATGATGACGTCGAACGCCTCGGGAGTATCGGCCAGCTTGGCCGCGCCGATATCCACGATCCAGTGCTCTTTCTCAAATTGCGGATACTCGGCGCCGATCTCGTCGAACAGCTTGTGGAAGCTGCCGTCGGTCATCTTCAGGATGTTGTCCTTGGTGAAGCAGGTGACCTTCTTGCGATTGAACTGCAACGCATACTCGAACCCGTAGCGAATGATCTTTTCCGATCCTGGACGAGTGATCAGCT
>Ga0210409_10006859_pt1 | contig 11815 bp, 12 predicted proteins | sample IncBWH17MmetaG_FD_161649 | JGI IMG/M metagenome (GOLD analysis project Ga0210409, IMG submission 161649) | Forest soil microbial communities from Barre Woods Harvard Forest LTER site, Petersham, Massachusetts, United States - Inc-BW-H-17-M | ecosystem: Environmental > Terrestrial > Soil >...
AATAAAATTTCGCATTTCTGCTCGGCCCCCACAGATCTCCCGCCTGCAGGCCCTTCATTTGCGACGAGCCTGCATTGATAGCTCCGCGCTCATCAGCCGCAAAGAATCCCGAGCCGAGCGAGCATCTCTCCAGCTCGCCCATTTTCCGGCTGACTGCGCGCATCATAGTCAGAATTTCGTTTCAAAGTCACCAAGGAATTTCCTTGCTCTGTGTGGCGATCAAAAGAGGTTTTGGTTGCGATAGTGCAGTTTTTCCTCCATGCACCAGTGCGCAGTGACTGAGCAGGTGGGTGCCTAGCGACTGCGCACTTTTGTGATGACATAAATGCTTGCCGGAGTCCAAACCCGCGAAAACCCGCTGACGAATCGCACTCCAAGGCTCTGGCACGGCTCAAGCTTCTGCGTTCTTGAACCTGATTCACATGAATGAAACGAAGTATCCTTGGATCACAAACCAAGAATTCCAATGAAAGCAGAGTAAATGAAAACGGCTGCTGTTTCAGTAATCGTTCCTGCCATCGAGTGGAAGTGAAGCCTATGGTTACGCGAAAGTGGATGGTGGAACCAATGGTGTGCCCCGTATGGTTGGGTCCGCGCCGTGGTTAATGGAACCAACAACACTCCAACAGGAATAGCATCGATTTTTGATAATCGAGGCTCCTGCGATAGCGGCGATCCATATAACGTGGGCCAAACCAATATCCTTTGGACTGAGTCAGATTGCAACAATTTGCCTGAATATTGCACGCAGCTTGAGGTGGGCGGATCTTTTACGCTACAATTTGAGACCACGATCTACCAAATGGCTGCTGGCGCCTCGTCTCCAGCGGCTATGCGATCCACTTCCGGGCGTGGAAACCATGAATCTTATGTTCAGAGAGGTCAAGCCCGACGCAGACGCAATACTTTACGGTAATGCTTGAGACGGGAAACGGATTTTAAGAGTGCATTTCGCAGCAACCCATATTATTAGGCCGAACGTCTTTCTGCGTTTCTGAAGTGCCGACTAAGACCTAGAGCGCGTTCCGGCCCGACCGTTTGGCCGCCGCCCAACGCGCTTTAAGCGCAGCCGCTATCCTCGCCCGACCAGCAGCAGACATTTTGCCTCTGCGTCGCGGTACCTTTGAGCTGGAGCCTTTTTCACTCCTAGAGGAAGCCCACCGTCTCTTGGCGCCCGCCCGAATATTGGCAAGTCCCCGTGCGCTTAGTTTGCGCCGCCGTCTCGGCGCGGCAGAATCCGCCTCAGAACCTGAGCCAATGAGCTCATTAAGCTCTTGTTTAAGCGACTGGATTCGTTCCTGAAGATCTGCGGCATTTCGAAGTTGTTGAGGCGTGAGGTTTGCAATCGCATTCATATTCGATACAATCAGAGACACCATACACGGTTGGTACCGTATGTTCGATGGTGTCTCCCGAACCCCAGCACCATCACCAACGGAGATATTCTAAGAATCCACTCGGAAGTCAAGCCGCGCGGGTTCAGGTTTCTGGACTCACCACTCACCAGTCTGATATACTTCTCCTTATCAACCCCGGATCAAAGCAGCGCTCAATTCACTCTTCCCTTTGCTTCATTCGGGACACCGAAACCAAACGCCGTTCGCGGGATTGAATGGTCAAGCTAAGCTGCTTTCCAAGCGGCGGCCGGAATCGGAAGCACACAAACGCTGCAAGCTCCAGATTTACGGAGCTTTATTGCGCGAACTGGGTGTCAAACCTTCGCCTGGAGCGCCCTCTTGGGACGAACGAGGTGGTAGCTGACAACCTTCAGGTCCTCGATCCAGCAATACATACGGATACACGGCCACGCGATTCCTATGGTGCGCTTACGCGATAGAAGCGCTGCGGACTGTTTGCCGCTTGGGGATCGGTAAATTGGAAATGGCCAGGCGAAACCTCCGTGACGCTGCCGAGTACCTTCCAGTTGGTCAACGGCAATACCAAGTTCGTGGAGGTCCGTGCGCTGAATATGGCTCCCGTGATATTGGTGAAGGCAAACTGGAGCGAACCGCTTGTCTGCGCTTTGACGCCGGTCAGCATGAACGGATCAACCTGCGCTACCTTGACCTTGACCACCTGATTCGGCCGACTGTCCTGTCCAAAATAAGCGTAACCGCGCACTGGGTCAAAGACTGCCGACCGGAGAAAAACCTCTCCGAAAGGAAGGATGCCGTCGATGTTGGTTGTAGTGTTATTGGTGGTGATGCCGTTGGGAGGTGGCGTGATCGCGCCTCCTGGAAATTGCAAGAAACTGATTTCCTCGGGCAGCTTTGTGCCATTCAGACTGAACTGATAAACCCCACCGGGATAGCTATTGTCGTTCGCGAAATAAACGAAACCGTTCACGGGATCAATGACTGACGCGGCCAGTCGTCCCTCACCCGCATGAAGGTTAACGCTGCCGACCAAGGTTGGAGGCACATCGCCAGCTTCAAGTTTCACCTTGAAGACTTTGCCGGGGATGTTGGTGTCCGAGTCATAAGTATCGTAATAGGCGTAACCATGCAGCGTATCAATGGAGGCGCCGTCAATAAAGGATCCCACCGAGTTCAAGCTGACCGCTCCAATGCGCACCGGAGCGTTCGTGCCGGGCGTCAGCTTGACTTTCACTACTTGCGGCGAGGAATTGGAATTCGGCGCCGTCACAAAATAGGCGTAGCCTTTTTGAGCATCGACAACACTGCCAAACAAGAAGTTGGTTTCTCCTGCATTGAGCGTCACCGAGCCAAGTTCCGTGAAATTGGAAAGCGCGACCTTAGCGACCCTGGCGGGACTCCCCGAAACTGTGCAAAGAACGTAAGCGTAGTGTTTGGCCGGATTCAGGTCGGAATCGTCAAGGGCGACGCAAGAGGCGGTTCCCGCGGCCAGCGTGAGTGAACCGGCGCTGATCACCGGATTCGTTCCCGTCCCAAGGGCTTACCGTTTGAGAGTTCCTCCTGGGAAATACACATACCCGGCCCCAGGATCAAACGCGTTGTTAATGAACTGGCCCGTGTTCGTAGCCGGGCCGATCTGCACGGGTAGATTGCCGGTGATGTCCAGCTTGAACAAATAACTGCCCACGAAATACGCATAACCGCTTGTTGGATCGATGAACGCAGTGTACATCCCCTTGTCATCGGGATTGGAGTGACGTGGCACGAGGGTCGTATGGCCGATACGTTGTGGGTTTTCCGCACTCGCCACCAAGGTAAAGCCAAATACCAGCAGTCCGACCGTCAATTGCAGTTTGTTTTTCATTGTGGATGCATCAAGGCGCCGCTGACACGGTAGAGCCCCTTGGATTGTTAGTCGCAGGCGGGTTCGCCGCCCCTAAGTCACCGGCAACTTCGGCTTCTGTTATATCGCCGTTTGAGTCGGAAGTTTCCTCCTCCACGGCTGACTCGATATCCGTTACCTGTCGCTCAAGGCGTTGCCGAAGCTAATCTTTGGTGAAAAGGGTCTCTCATTACCCGAATTCAATCCTCATCGGCTTTGAACGCGAATTTGAGCGCGCTTGGCCTTCAGGACAAACGCCGCCGCTTCGGCTTTCTCCTCTGCCGATGGTCTTTCTCCGGGGTTTTGATCCCGTCTTCGAAAGACGCGGATCGAAGCCGGTTTTGATTTTGCGAGCAGGTCCCCCACGGCATGGGTCACATCCAGAACCAACGTCACCGGTTTTGCTTCCTTGATGCGCATGGTTTCGTTAAGCAGTGACAGAGTCCCCAGGAAAGTCTTCCTATCGCCTCTTACGGCGAAGACATCGAAATTTCCGGAAGTTTTATTCGGGACCTCTACTCCTTGAAGCACGAGAGCTATGGAATGACTTTCGTTGAATTGTCGAACCTGCGCTAGAACACTAGTTCGCACTTCTTCGCTCACTTCGAGAAAAGGACCGGGGTCAGGTCCGGGACCACGCCAAAAGAGACGGCATTCATACTCCGCCAAAAACTGAATCGCTTTAAACTGGGGCGCCTCGTACGTATAGCGCAGGTTCCCCTCATGATCGAGCACGTCAACTGTACTGATTGAGGCGACGTTTTGATTCTCATCATAAAAGGACCAACGCGTGTCAAGAAACGCTGCATCGGTCGGGTTTTTATAGGCCGGAGGCGGCAGGTGACTACCGCTGCTTAGGCCGTTCCAGCGGCTCCAGAGTTTATCTATATTGCCATGGTGGGCAAAGAAGATCGGATCTCGTGCGGCAAATCCCAGATTACCCATGTCGAGGTATGGGCTGTTCAGAAATCCTACGTCGACATGCACGGTATTGTGAGGGTTGTTCTCGCAAGCACCCGCATCGGCGGCGGTGCCACCAAAGGTTGCAAAATCAGTAATGGCATTGAGAATCGCAACTCGTGCCTTGCTACCGTCATTGGTTGGGAGGTTTCCACCCTGGGCTAGGGCTGCACGTCGATTGCTGTCCCAAAGGGAGTTCGTGCTGGCTGCCGGCGTTGCATAGGGGGACGGAAGCGTCCGAATGTTTTCCCAATCCCAGTAAGGCAAGCGGAAACCATCCAAGTCCCCGACTAATGATCCAAGAATGCGTTCGAAGTAGTACAGGTACGCGCGATGCCAAGGAAAGAAGTTCCATGAACCATGAATCTGGACTGAGGTGTTATCACACTGGTCGCAGTAGAGTGCATGGATATCTGCCTGCAAGATCCATGCCCGCTTATCAGTCGCTGGCAAGTTACGCAAGCCAGAGAACGCTTGCTGTACGAGGGAGAGTTCCGGTGCGGTGAGCGTGCTAATCCCTTTACGCCGCACAATGGGCCGAGTGTCCTGCCCAGGACTGAATGGCGTTCCTCCGGTTAGCGGTGCTGGACAATCACTCGGTGGATCCTGAGCGAAGGATCTAAAGGTTGAAAAAAAACCGCTTGCAGTGGCGAAGCCAGCGCCTCCTACGATAGTTGCAGCGTCTTGGAGAAAGCGACGCCGATTATTTCTGGTCGGAGATTCAATTCGTAGTCCCCTCATTTCATGAGCCTATCGGACTCTGGAAGGGCGTCAAGATCTAAATTTCGCATTGTCAGGGCGCGCGTTGACTCAAATTAAAAAGACACTGGCGAGGATAAACCGAAGGATGTTTGAGCTGCCAATCGCGGCTTGAATGATCATTTGCGTGAGGCCCAACCACCAAAGGCAATTCCTCCAAGACACCGAAAGGGTTAAGTAGAACGCGCGCTTAAGAAGTCTGGGAGGATCACATGAAAGCGGAACCAGAAGGACGGAGGTCAAGTTTCAGGGCGTACGAACAGTTCGTGGCTCTGATGAATCAGGGGAAACATCGACGAGCTTTCAAGCTTTTCTCCAAAACTCCGTCCATTGTTAATGAGATGCGGATCAACGAATTCTCGAACTACTTCCAAACCATTTGGTCGACGCTCGGTGGGGATGAGGCAGCATTGTTCGATATCGCCATGCGCGCAGCATTTGAAGATCTGCACAGAAAGGCGTTAATATCAGGGCCAAAGCATTCCGGCCACTGCGACCCAATAGATTAGAGGTTCCAATTCAATCTTCTGCCGAGGGCACCGTGTGCTGTTGTTGGAAGTCATTGAATTCGGTATTTCCAGTTCCGAACAAGTTGTCCGCCACGTTCTTTAATTTAGAACATTAGGAGCGTAGGAGACTGGAGTGTCAGGACAACTTGGAAAGCGAATCAAACGCATTTGAAGATGATGAGATTGACCTAGAACGCTGTCCAATCGAGGTGCTTGAAGCCGTTCTTAGCATTTTAAGGACCCAACGGGAGCAAGCCGCCCGATCCGAATCATAAACCCAAGAGTTCCAAAAATGAGAAACCCTAGAAGAGGAGGAACCATTTATGGAACCGATGGGTTTATAAATTTGAGATGCTCTGGCATTATGGATGAAGAAAACCTATCCTCGCTATGGGCGTTTCGCGCTAGAGAAATTGCACCGAGAGCTTTCAAGCTCCGAAAACACGATACTCGAAGAATTTCTCTCGTACTGCGCTATCACGGCGGCGCAACGGAAACTCGATGACATTCAAAGAATTGTTATTCAGTTCAGGGACATTGTTGAAAAGGATTTCGACAAAATCACTCTCCAGGATTTGAGACAATTCCTGGCTCTTCTCAACGGCAGCGACCGCAAGGAATACACTAAGAACGGAATTAAAGCCCACGTGCGCAGATTCTTGAAGTGGCGGTTCAAGGATTGGAGCGAGCGGTTCGAGGAGTTCAGCGACGTGAGGCTGAGAGAAGCTTTCAATGAAGAGAAAATCAATGAAGGAACGTTGCTCAAGCCCGAACAGATCGAATCCATCGTAAAAAAGGAAAAGAACCTGGTTCGGAAGGCATTCTTTATTACGTTATATGAGAGTGGCCTAAGGCCGATCGAATTGCGCAAGCTGACTTGGAAGAGCGTGCATCTTGATGCCGACGGTGGAATTTCCGAATTACACATTTTTGCGACAAAAACTGGAAAAGCCAGAACCGTTTTTGTTAAAGAAGCGACTGCGTATCTAAAGAGATTATTCGAGAACCGTGAGGGCAACTTTGCGTTTCCCGCAGTCGATGACAAGAACTCCCCACTCGCGAAGTCAACCTGTACCAGGTGGGTCAAAGAAATGGGAGAAGCTATCGGGCTGAACATTTTCCCCTACCTTTTAAGGCATACGAGGGCACACGAGCTTTACAGTCAGATGCCATCGAAGATTGCACAAAAATTTATGGGCCACGGTTCTGATATGAGCGAGCTGTACGCCCACATTTCAAGCAAGGACATTAAGGACAGCATGCTCAAGACAATTTACAATTTTCAGGAGCCATCGCAGGAAAAGAAGCACCAGCTTGAGATTGAAATCGAGAAGCTGCGAGGAGAGATCGATGTCATTCGTCGTAATTTTCCGCTAATCGTGCGCATTCTGGCCCAAAAGCCCTCTGTCGAACAAGTTGAAGCCGTCCTGAAACGCGCACACCTTTGAGTGTGGTTATTTGCCCAGAACAGGGATTTTGCTGTTCCCGCAAAACATCGAAAACGACAGCGTTGTGCTTTCGTGGAAAACGAGGGCCTGGTGTGCCTTTTCTCGTGCCTAGACATTGGGCAATAAACTGTCCTCGAAAGGAAAGATGCGTGCCAACTTGGCCGGCGCAGTCTGGTCAGCGGGTACTGGACGGCGAAAGGTTCGGTAGCGGTTTGGACAAATGTTAACGTCTCTGAACCAGGCCAAGCGTCTGTGTGGGGTAACGTTTACGTAGCTCAGTCACCAGAGAATTACAACTACGACGCGGACGGCAACCTGACGAGTGACGGCCACTGGACCTATACTTGGGACGGAGAGAATCGTTTAGTAAGCATGCAAGCTCTTACCAACATTCCAACGGGAGCTAAGCTGAGACTGGATTTTGTATACGATTATCAATTCCGTCGGATCCAGAAGACGGTATCGACGAATAACGGCTCTGGATATTTTCCGCAGAGCACAAATAGATTCATTTACGATAGGTGGAATTTGGTTGGCATGCTGAATACACAGTCCTCCATTATTCAATCGTTCGTCTGGGGATCTGATCTTTCGGGAGGCCAGCAGGGTGCGGGCGGCATTGGAGGTCTCCTCGCGATTGGCGATACCGTCAATGGAACTTATGTCGCTGCCTACGACGCTAATGGTAACATTGGAGGTTTAGTAAAAGCTGCTGACGGGACGCTGGGGACTCTGTATGAATATGGACCCTTCGGTGAACTTATTCGATCGAGCGGCCTTATGGCCAAAACAAACTCTTTCCGTTTCTCAAGCAAATATCAAGACAATGAAACGGACCTCATTTATTACGGATACCGGTACTATTCCCCGTACCAAGGCTGCTGGATCAATAAAGATCCTTTCACTGAACCAGGTGCTGGGCTAAGCATAGGACCCGCGAATTCGGAAAGTTGTAATCTATATTCCTTTATAAAAAACAACCCGGTCAACTATTATGACTCCCTAGGCCTCAAATGTTGTCTGAAGACCTGGAGTTGGGGGCTCCACCCCGGTGAAGGGTCAATTTACCCCCACAGCGCACTCCAGTGCGATGATGGGACCTACATCAGTGCTTTCCCTACCGGTGGCGCGATGGGCGGGAGTCCGGTAGCATGGAGCACTGAAGCCGCGGATACGAGGTTATATGGGACCCCAGACAGCACCATATGCTCAGACTGCATAGATCAAAGCAAGGTTGCCGCGTGGAAAAACTCACTCTCAAATCCTCAGTACGTTTTCGCGTCAGCAAATTGCTCTGACTACACTTTGCAAGCGATAATCGATGGGCTTGATCCGAATAAGCAAATAAGGCCACCTTGTCCAAAAACATGCTTGCTGGATCGGCTCTTCGCTTGCACGTGGATACTTGACGATGTTTTATCACCACCTTCATGCCCTAGAAGCGGAGGTAGTGGTATAACAACTCCTGCGCAAGTCGCTTCACGTCTGGTAAGGCTAATTGAGAATAACTGCAATCGTTATAAATGCGTAAGATGTTGCTTAGAAGCGAATTAATGGACTTGCTCTGATGTAGATTAAACGTTAGGTTTCATACTACATTGTGAGCTCGAAACTAAGGAACATCGCATTAATCTTCATTTCTGTTTCGCTTGGCCATTTACTATTCGATATGGTGGAGCCGACAAGCTTCGAGTCAACTATCAGTTCCGCTGGCGGAACGGTTATAGATTGGAGTCCGACAGTTTCTGGACATTATTCTGCCTACCTTGTGTATCGTATCGACTTATTGCCAATACGAGTCAAAGAGAATTGTCTTAACTGGCAATCACCGCCAGCGACGAATTGGGAAGCCTCGTTAAGAGTTCAGGCGGAAAACTCAGTCTTATTTGCCCAAAAGTCTTTGAGAATGGAGCCTGCAATGCAAATTGGCCGACGGGCGTATTTTTCAATTGCAGCAGTTCGCCTTAAACGATTTAAACCTGTGGAAATTTCATTGGTTCCAAGCGAACCACCGCCCTTTGGCAGTGCTAGTCCATTTATCTCTGTGCGACCAGAGCCAGGGTACTATAAAACACGCTATGTAGAATGTATTCTGTGGCTGCTTGCGTACGCGCTTTCTGCTCTGTTTGGGGTGCTCCTGCTCATCAACTTGAGAAATGTGGCGCACCCAAACACGCTCTAAGACAAACGGCACCAAGAAATCCTTTGATCCTTTGAAATAATTTATCAAATGTTAAAAAAACAGAAAACCTAACCGGCGAAAGGCAAAAGCAAAGACAGAATCCTTTTCCCTCTCCTCGTCAGGTGATATACTTTTTCGTTCCGAAAACTGCCGATCTGAAACGCGATCAAGTTTAGCGACTGCAACTCCTTCATGACGCGAAGCACTGCATTAAGCCCGAGAGGGTGAGTATCCAAAAGATTTTTACGGATGCGGCTCGCAGTTTTGAGCTGATCTACCAAGACATGAGCCCTGCCAATTTCCCATAAGACAAGGCGGCGCACTTTCGCGCGGGCGACAAGAGAATATGAGCGCCAGTGAATTCTGGCCGGTGCAGGAGGAGTCTCCACACCGAACGCTTGCTTTATAACTTCCCGGCCTAAATCTGTCAGGGCATACACCTTGCCCGTCGTCAGGTTCGGGGAAAGACGAACTACCAGTCCTCGAGATTCAAGTTGTCTCAAATGCAACCACAAATCACGCAGCTGGGTTTGAGGCGCAACTCGTTTTGCCATTTCCCATAATTCTGACGAACACATTGGACGTTCAAGCGCTTGAACGACTGCCCGGCGCTGGCGACCGCGCTTTACCCAGTGGTTCGACTCACGGTTTTCTTTCACCAGCGCAGAATCGACCTCCCGCTAAAAAGGCTGGCTCACAATCGGTTCGGAATATCAGGGTAAGCATTTTCCGAAGAGACTACGCGCAAGAGTGATATAGCCGTGCGAGCATTTCGCAGGATGGAAGAAAGTTTAAAGTTTTCAACGACACATATCGACAGCGACAAATCGCTTGAAGACCTGCTGCACCAGAAAACACGGATCGTTAATACGAAACTGGAACTCATTGCGCTTGCGATCAACGAAAGGGTTGGCATTTGGAAACGCAATCTGAAACGAATCGAAGAGGACAATTACAGGCTCGCCTACATGCTGGACAAACTCGCCAGGGCAACAAATTACGGCCTGCGGAAACATGACGAGAAGAGGGTCTTTTACGAACGCATTTTCGATTTAAGAAGCCAGGTCAGGGAGGAGGACGTTGAATGCTGGCGCGACATTGTACTAGTAATGCGCGATTTCCTCGTTGCGTGGGAGGCGCACGAGCAGGCCAAAGCCAAGGCGATCTTCCTGGACGAATGATGATTGACGACAAACTGAGGGAGATTTGCAAGAAGCTCAAGCCCGTGCTCGGCAAGAAAGCGGACGCACTTTGGATGGCCTATGTAATGGCAGAATCGCCCGACTTGAAACGCGAAACCGAAGCCCTGATCCAAACGATTGCCTTGCGCTATCTTTCCGACAAAGTTGACGACGATTCAATCCTGCTTCCGCCGCCCCCGCAAGACTCTGCGGCGGGAGAATTTCCCTTGGGCACGGTCGCATATGGGAACAGAGCTCTTTGGCCATTATATTTGCGCCGGGAAAATTTCATTAAACACATCGGCATTTTTTCAATCACCGGCGGTGGCAAGACAAACGTTGCCCAAAACCTTTTGCTTGGCTTGATCCAAGCCAAAATCCCCTTTCTGGTAATCGACTGGAAACGCAGCTATCGCGCGCTTTATACGCTCAACAATTCGGGAGTGAAAGAGATCCAGATTTTCTCCGTCGGTCGCAAGACTGCGTCACCTTTCAACTGGAATCCTCTTCGCGGCCCGCCAGGCGTCCACCCCAAAACCTGGATCAGCGCCGTGGCAGAATCGCTGGAAAAGAGCCACGTTTCCGGCCCTGGAGTCGCCGACATCTTCATTGAGCTTCTCGATAAGAAATTTGAAGAGCATGGGGCCTACGCACCTGTCCCGGAAAAATACCCGAACTTCTTCGATGCGAACGAAGAACTCCAGCGTGTCCAATTCAAGGGCAGGCGGATGCTTTGGCAGGACAGTTGTTCCAGGATTCTCAAGACCTTTATTTTCGGCCCGGCTGCTGGTGCGTTCAATGCCAGGAAGCCTCTTAATCGCTTCAGCCAGCTCCAACCCGTCCATTTTCGACATTTTGAAGTCCGTCATTACCAAGTCGTATTGTCCTGCTTTAAACACTTCCAGCGCCTGCGCTCCATCCTGAGCGGTTTCGACCATGTGGGAGCTCACCCTTAGGGCCATTTGGATGGTTTGAGCAACCAGGAGATCATCCTCCGCCAGCAGAATTCGCTTTGCTGATTGTCTCGCAATCATAACCGGCATGCAAAGAGGGAGTTTTAGAATATGAACATTTGCAGCCAAATATTGAAACTATTCGTTCGGCTTGCTTTTTACTGGTTCCCATCGGACCATTTGCCTACCTTAGAAAGGAGGCTCGATAGCAGAGCCGAGTTTGGACTGACCCCAAAAAGCTTGATTACAAGCCGCCGCTGCTAGGGCCAAAAGGCACTATTGGTCATCTTCAAAGAATCTCAACAAAATGCAAGGCGGAAAGAGTCTCGCTGCGAACGGCTCCGCCGCAATCGCAGCTCAAAGCGATAAATCCCAGGGGGTCTGGGGTACAGAAGCCTTACTCTCTCGTGAAGCACGCCTCTAGTAAGCAGAACTCGACTGGCCGCGGAGTCCCAAAGAACATGTCGAAGCCCAGAGGCTGTAAATTGTCTGCTTGCCTTACCACTTCGACGCGCTTTCTTGCCCAGTCTAGCAACGCCTTCCGGTCTTGATTTTCTAGTCCTGT
>Ga0210409_10006861_pt1 | contig 11814 bp, 12 predicted proteins | sample IncBWH17MmetaG_FD_161649 | JGI IMG/M metagenome (GOLD analysis project Ga0210409, IMG submission 161649) | Forest soil microbial communities from Barre Woods Harvard Forest LTER site, Petersham, Massachusetts, United States - Inc-BW-H-17-M | ecosystem: Environmental > Terrestrial > Soil >...
TTGCCTGAGGCTGAGATTGCTTTTTTGGATGAAATCTTTCAAGGCTCTTCCGCGATTCTCAACACCCTTTTGGGTATTTTGAACGAACGAGTCTTTCGCCGGGGGCATACACAATTGAAGTGCCCCTTACGAATCTGTGTGGGTGCTTCAAACAATCTGCCAACGGATGAGTCGTTGGCTGCGTTTGCCGACCGGTTTCTCGTCCGCGTTTTCGTGGAGGCCATCGACGATCCACAACTAGAAACCTTGCTGGATAGTGGTTGGAAACTCGATCATTCCAAATTCTCAGAACTTGCATCCATGGTCGACATTGATGCACTGGCTGAGGTGGCACAAAATGCTGACCTCAGCTCAGTCCGTCCGCAATTGGCTGACTTACTGCGAATCTTGCGAAGCGCCGGAATCGTTCTTTCGGACCGCAGAGTTGTCAAGGCACAAAGCCTAATTGCGGCTGCTGCAGTAGTGGCCGGTCGTTCGAAACCTAGCGACGCCGATTTGTGGCCTTTGATCTATGTTGTTCCGACACAGGAGCAACAAGAGATTGCGAGAGAGAGTCTCCGCGATTTGCTTCGGCACACCGAGAACATGACCCTGCCCGCAGCGGCAGAGGAGGCCTCTGCTGGCCCACTCGTCAGGGCAAGACGACTTGTTTTGTCTGCGAATGAGCTTCTCGCAACACCGCCGGATGGTGACGCAGACATGGCGCACAGTTGGCGACTCAAACTAGAAGGCGTCGTGCGCGAGATCGATGCTTCCTTCACCGCGGAAGCTATGCCTCCCGACCTGAGCGAGGCGCGGGTTCGAATAGTGGGACATCTCAAGCCACCCAGTGAGGTTTCCAGTTGAAGCCGAATTCTTTTGAGATCAACTGGCATTTTCGTGAAGAGCCTCGCGTGCCCGCCGCGGTCGTTGCGTCAGGGGAGGCTGCGAAAGAACTCGCCAGGAAGCTCCTAGCATCCGAGTACACAAAGTGGGCGAGTTGGAAAGGAGTTGCCACATCGGACGCCATTGTTCTTCTTGGCGAGGCGGAATCACTTCCGTGGGTGGATGGAGTAGCCTATCTAGGCTCAGACGAACGCGCACCCCATCTCCTCTTGCCTACCAATAGAGAACCCAATGTCCCAGTGGACCTTCTTCAACAGGCGCTAATCGAGCAGAGTCCATTTCCGCCTCCGTTAGCATTCATCGAATCCACGAATATGGTCGTTTCGCTATCGCAGGCAAGGGAACTCTCTCGGGACGTGCTGGAGTCCTGGCTTCTTGAGACAACATGATTTCCTTGCCGGCATCGTTGACTCCTTGGTCGAAGCAACTCAGTGTGTTCCCTCATGAGTTGAGTATGGCAATTGGTCCCTTAGTCCAGAGGATCGCAGCGGCGATCGACCCTCTCCACCTGGAAGACGTGTCGGGTGACGATGACCCGGACGGCTTTGATGGACTCGTCAACCGGGGAAGCTACGAACGCCTCATCGCTTCAGACTGGTTACTTGCTGATGAAATTCCAGAGGAGTTCGAACGCCGCGCCACGATGCGCGAGCATCTCTTTCTAAAAACTGCAAAACGCGACCGCGCACATGGCCTTGGCTCCATTGTTCTCTTTGACGCAGGTCCCGACCAACTTGGGTCTCCTCGTTTGGCGCATCTGGCGACTCTAATTGTGCTTATTCGCCGCGCTCACCGTGCCCTTGCGAATTTCTCATGGGGAATCCTCCAGAATCCGGGAATGCAGTTGCTGCATGGTTCAAGCGAATCAGAAATGATGGAGTTGCTGCGCGCAAGGACATCCACGAACGTATCTGATTCCGTGATGAATGACTGGATTAGGCGTTCTCTTGAGACAAATAAGCCTGAAGAGATATGGCTTGTCGGGGGCGCACGGCTTCACCAAATCTCACCACATCATGTGGTCTCTCGCGTAAAAGTAGAGGATGTTCTTGAACCAGAGGTGAGACAAGTCTCGATTGAAATCCATCGCGCGAAGGGCAGACCAAGGAAAATCTTGTTGGACCTACCCGACAACCGCGCGTGCGCAAGGCTACTTCGAGATCCATATCAAATCGGCGTCAGCGTCCCTCGGAAGCTTTCGACGATAGCTAGTTCGTCCGGACTCATTTTTGCACATGGTGGCAGGCGTTTGTTCACGACGACTAGTGACGGCACCCTAATGTCGTTCCCGGTGCCAAACTCACCCTGGGACACCCCTGGTAATGCGAAACAACATGCATTGGGAAACATAGGAAGAATTGTGGCCGCTAATCGCTTAGGCCGTTCGACGATGATTGTGTCATTGGAAGAGATCTCATTACGGATTTCCTACGTCGGAAAGGAAAGTTACCCACCAGCGGGCCATTACTTTCTTCGCCTTGATCAATTTGTCTGGCCACAGGAAAACGATCAGGGATTGCTCTCTCTATGTGTTCGCCCCCCTGTTCCGCAAGGCGATAAGTCGAGTCTTTTTGTTTTGGATGCTTCTGGGAATTTGTTTCGCCTCGAACCAGCAGGAGATGAACAGGTAGCGCTCGTCGAAGAATCTGGCGTGCTTGCTCTCACGAGCTTGGCGGGAATTCCCGCGTATCTCAGCTTCGACAAGACGAAACGTACCGTTGAGTACACGTCCGTAGGACGCGACCGGTTTCGGACTGTAGTATCGAGTGATTCCGACTTAGTCGATAAGGCTTTCTTTGGATTTGGCGCACATACCCAACCTCCGTTTTGTTTACTGGCCATTCAGAAAAGTTCAGGTAGTTGGTTAGTGGTCTCCGGGAAGAACCGAATAAACGAAATCCGAACGGAACAGGCGCAAGAAATCGTGGGCGTGATTCAGGAGCCGAACTACGCCGAGGCCCTCATTTCGCTCAGAGAAAATAGGCACGTCGTCACCTTGAAGGGGTCCGACTGGGAGCGGACGCTTTTCGAGAGTCCTGATTCCATCGCGCATTTGACCGTTTCCCAAAGCAAACCCTGGATTGCCTACTCGACGACAAAAGGCGACGTTACCGTCCACTCGCTTCCCCTGGCGCGAAGTCTTTGCCGCTACATGAATGGGGATCGAAATGACTGACATGAGGTCGTCATCGGTTATTCACCGCGGCAGAGTTCCCGCAGCTGGCTTTTTCTTTGCATTCGGAATCACAAGCGAAGAAGAAGCTATTAGGCGAATCCTTTCGACATGGCAGCCAAACAGCCGAGTGTATCGATTTAGAAAAGGACTGCTGCTGGTTTTACCCAAACCAGTGCTTGTGTCTGTCGGCAAAACAATTGGTCTGCCTTTGGTTCGAAACCGGGGACTCCTCGCAGGCATGTCGCTAACAGAAAAAGAAATGCGTACCATCGGTCAATCCGTGGAAACTCTGATCATTTCTGAGGGGGGAACCGCATCAACGGAGCAGCTAAGCGATGAGAGCCGGGAGCTAGTTCACAAATGGATAGATACAGAGGGATTGAAATTTGTTCTGGGGCGTTCTCTCGGCAACGAACCGCCCGGACCAATCGTTGCGAAGCCAGCGGAGCTGCCCAATATCCGCGAAACACTTGGACGGATTCCAGCCCCCCCGTTGGAACTGAAGAATCTATTGGCTCGATTGAAAGGTGAACCTGAATCGAATAATCGTGAAAAATTAGATTGGCTGCGCAGTATTTCTTTTCGGAGCCTAACGGTCGCTGTCCGGGGTTTCATAAGAGGACTTGGAGGTCTTTGGCCTCGAAGCAGCGATCAGCCCCAAAGCCTCACTGGATCGCAACAGAGTGTGTTCGCCACGAGAGCACCCTCAAAGTTCTCATTGTGGTTGACCTCGGCGATCAACAAGATCGTCATGGTGACCCGACTCGCGCGCGCTCTTGGCTGGAGACAGGGACGCTACTTGAGTCGCGTTATGCAAATGTTCGAGCAGGGCGACGTGGATGAGGCGTTGCGACATGCGATTCCGCTGTCTTCAATCTCTGACTCTCCTGTCTTGAGAATGACTCTTGGGCTGCCGGGAGTCAGACAGAATCTGCGACTCAATCCATTTGGGCGCCGCCCCAGTTCGACAATGGCGTTAGGTCAGTCTCTGTATTCCCATCTAAATCAGCTCTATCGGTCAACCTTCAAGAGATTGGAAGCTCAAGGCAGGATCGGGGAGGCCGCATTCGTTTTGGCGGAACTTCTGAGAGCAAACGAAGAAGCGGTCGCTTTCCTGGAACGTAACGGTAGATTGCGCGAAGCTGCCGAAATAGCAGAAGCTCGGGAACTGGCCCCCGAAATCATCGTTCGCCAATGGTTTGTAGCTGGAGAAAAGGAGAGGGCTATCCAGGTTGCACGCAAGACAGGAGCATTCCACGGAGCGGTCCTCCGATTGGAGAAGTCGCGTCATCCAGCCGCGTTCGAACTGCGGAAGCTCTGGGCGCAATCGCTGGCTGACGCGGGCAACGTGGCAATCGCTGTTGACGTTCTTTGGCCATTGGAATCCGAGAGGCGTACGGCTGTCGAGTGGATGAAGCGAGTAGCTGCGATCGGGGGGCGACCAGGGGCGCGATCATTGGCTCGACTCATGAGCGTAGCGCAGGATGGATATACGGAATTCCGGACACAGGCGTTTGAGCTCCTGCAGAGTGATTCTGTGGAAGAGGCTCCCGTCAGAATGGAATTTGCCGAAACCCTCCGCAAGGAACCCAGATCTCCTCAGACACAGACTTTGGCGCGGCTTGCGGCGCGAGCCAGTTTGCGTGATACCGGACAAGGCTTGCAATCCCTCGGACCCATTCCCTTGCGCCAGCTTATCGACTATTCCGGGGACGGAGCGCTGCGAGCGGATGTCCCGCCGCGATCTCCCGGTAGAAAGATCGAACTCAACGACTTAGGCGCAGCCCGACAATATTTCATCGCTGCAAATGACCGTGGCTCGACGCAGATATCGGAGGCTCTGTTGCTTCCAAACGGAACTTGCGCGGTTGCAATGGGCGAAGTTGGTCTAAAGCTAATTACGAGAGACGGTCGAACGATAGCCCACTTTGACGAGCCGGCAGATCGCGTAGTGGCTTCGGACAGCGGCAGCAAGTTCATCACAATGGCTCGTCGAGGCGGCGTATGGAGCCTTTCAAGAGTGGATGTCCAATCTCGCAGGATTGCTCCATGGTGTCATGCTGAGATGAACCGTTTTACGACAACCTTTGATGGCGTCACGTGGTACATGGCCTGCGGGCAAGACTTGTATGCCATCGACGCCACGTCACAGCGGCTCGACGCGTTGTGGCGAATCCCAGATCTGGGCCATTTCGTGGGCCCTCTCACGCTCGCTTCAACAAAATTGGAGTTCGTAACTTATAAAGACAAGAACTTCTGGCTCTGGGAGTATCAGTTGCCTCAACTGCGTCTCAAGAACAAGACTCTTTTGCCTTTCTCAAGACCGCTCGAAACCGTTAAAGAGATTCGACTGGGTTCTTGTTCCGAAAGTGGGGTTCTGGATTGCTCTGCCGTCCTCGCTCCTCAACCAACGACCGGCACTGAAACTGAGAGTACGTCGGCTCGTCAAATCCTATTTAGAAAAACCAATGGCAGTTGGATCGAATTCTTAACTCTTGGAGCGGACGAACAGGTACTGGCTGATCCCGTCATTGCGGCCAATTGGTTGGCTCTTTGCCTCGCATTCAAGGCGGTAACGCGGATCCTGGTCTACAGCTATTCTAAAGGTGCGAAACCGATCCTCCGACTTGAAATTCGAATTGAGGGAAAGTGCAATCCGAGCGTGCGGTTCGACGGTCCCTTGCTTACGATCGCCGACGACTTTGGGCATTTACGCGCCTATGAACTTACTTACGGTGAACAGATTCGGGACCTGACCTTGTGATGCGGGTCCGATTAGGGTCCAATAAGTCGTCCCAAGGGATTCCTTAGGATACCAATGACGGCCTGTCAGCGCCGTTAAGTATCACTAAGTTCCAGCAAACTGCCACTCTGTCACGGCAATGGTTTCGATTTCACATTTCCGCCAACGAGTACCGCGTTTACCAGGCACTTGCCGTCTTTTACCTGCCCACCAAATCGAAGTCTTTAACATTCTCCCGGTCAAATTCGATGGAAAAGCCTTTGAGTTTGACGATTTCCATGAATGCCTGACTCTTCCACTGCCATTCGACTGTGATGTCGCCACCGTCCACGGTCTTTTGTTCGAGGGGATTCTGGCAAGGAACTTCACTCCTTTTTGGAAACCACGCATAGATGGACACCGCGTAATTTCCAGCCGGAATGCCTCCAAAAAGATATTCGCCCTTTTCATCGGTTCTGGTATCAAAATGCCTCGCCTCGTCCGTTTCGCTGGTAAGCAGGATGTAGGTGTTGGAAATCGCCTCACCGGAATCTGAGCGGAAAACTTTGCCTTTGATGGGGGTTAGTTTCACGAAAGGCTCCGCCGGCGTGAAGATGAGGTCGTCGGGATATTGCGACCGGATTCGCAAGCCGTGCTCTTGGAGCCTAAGCTCCTGCTTTTCAGGTTCCAGATTAGATGCGATGTGGTTCCCAGTCTTGGAGTCGCGCAACATCAGCCGAAAGCTCGCTCTTTGTTCCGAAGAAGAAGCTTCAGCGTCGACGCTGAAATAGGGCAAGTCGACTTGAAACATCCCGTTCGCGTCTGGAGAGACAGCCTCGAGGTGAAACCCAGTAACAAACCCATCGCCAATGCCATAGAAGCCATGCGCCCAATAAGCCATGTAGGTAACAACCAGCTCGGCATTGGTACCCCTAACCAATGCGTCTGGCACGATATGTCCCGAAAGCTTAACGGTCTCGACGGGTTGACATGGAAACTCCTGACTGACTCTGGAATCGCCCGCCAGTGGAATAACGAATGTTTGAATCTCGCAACCCGGAGCGTAGAAGATCATCCTGATTTTAGCTGCCGCCTTGCCTTCCGCCAACGCGGGAATCTCATACGAGTGCACGCCAGCGCGCCCCGTCGCATAACCGCCATGCCCTCCGAAGGGACCAATCAGAAAATATGAAATCGTTCACTTCTTCAGGGGCGGCGTGCGAGCGGCTTAGAATGGGGAGAGGATTATGCGCGTTCCAGGCGCACCGGGCTCGCCCTCTTAGCGTGTTCTTGCTGTACCGAGTCGATAATCGTATTCACGCCTACTCCACCAGAACCGCCCCGTTTCGGGCCTCCGCTGAAGTTTTGGCGAACTACAGGAGTTATTTCAGCGGCAATGCTCCGAACCTGCGATAGCGATTCGCCACCAAGGACCGATACCGCATCATCATTTCGGCCGCAGATAGTTTGGCCACGCTCGTGGCTGTTGTTGCTGACCGAACTGGAGCCTCGGTTTTCGCTTCGAATTCGTCATAGTCGCAGTCTTCGATGTTGAGATGTTGTTCGTCGCAGGGAATCAGTAGGACAGCGTGTGTGTCGGCCATTGGGCAATGAAGCATTGCCGAATATTTCTCCACGATCATTGATCTGCTCTGCGTCTTCAATCACAGGACGAGATCCTGGCGGCACGACAATGTTAAGGTCGATAATGTGGTCTTTCTCCCTGATGAACGCGCTGTCCCGCGAGCGGATTGGCGCAGTCAAACGATTGTCCAACGACTTGCTCCTTTGAGTTGATGCCAAACGCGTTACTACAGTCACTACCGCGCACAGTTCCGAGATCTGCCAGCACACCACGTTTCCATACGAACGCGTGGAAAGCCAGGTCGCCGGCGGTAGTCCCTCCCCCGATAACAGTCCCATCATCGTTGATGCCATTTGCGCCAGAGAAACTTCCTCCCGGGGTGCCTAGGTCGGTGAGTTTTCCGTTGCTCCAAAGAAAGGCGTGGGCGGTCAAATCCCCGGCCAGATTGGATGCGCCGACGATCTAACCTTTGTTATTGAGCGGAATCGGAGAACCGATAAGAGTGCAAGTACCTCCCAGGCTTCCCAGGTCCATCATTCCTTTGTCCCTCTCCCAAATAAAGGAATCGGTGGTGAGCGGAAAGGGGCAATTGGAACTCAGATTCGAGTTTGGGTAGGAGAATCCAAATACTTGTCCCCGCTCGTTGATGACTGGAGCGAAGGCATCAGGGCCACCTAGCGTACCAAGGTCCTGCATCCCGTGGTCCTCTTTCCACAGAAACGCACGGGTTTGTGTTCCAAGGCCGAGGAAGGAACTCGTGTCCGGCACCTCGTTCCCGGAGAACCCGGCGACCTGTCCGTGGCTATTGACAACGCCTGCACCGCTTTCATAAGCTTTGGTGCAAAGATTCCGAATGTGCGAACTTCTGTGTAAGGCGACACTGCATAGGTTGTTCTACAAAAGGTTGGGACGGCCATACAGCAAATTTTCGATTTTTCACCGCTTCGATGTTGTATGCACGCAAAATTACGAAGTCCAGGGGCGTGACAAAGAGTTTGCTGCCCACGTTTGTGCAAAGCACCCAAGAACCACGAATCCACAAACTGTTTAGCTTGGCAAGTACCCGAACCCCGTTACCAGAAGGCTATCGGCGTTCGTGGAATTCTTGATTCATGGTAAGTTCTCACCAATGCAGTCTGCTTAACGGAGACGAACTATGCCATACGCCAGTGGCGAAACTCCCGTGGTTGGAGATTATGTCAAGAACAAGTGGGAGCAGCCGGGAACCGTGACCAGAGTTCACGAAGCGCGCGACGGTCATGAAGATATAAGTGTTCGATGGGATGGTGGCACAGACCCACTAGCACCAGCCAAGGACTTTACGCTGATTTCAAGGCAAGCCTAGCCGGGCTGCAACCATTTTGAAGACTTCCTCAAAACTGCAAGGAACACCGTCAATCCAGATACGCGTTCCTAAAGTCGCATTTGCTCCGTAGGCCGCCCTACATATGAGGTTTTTTTCAAAATTGGGCATACACGATCCCGGTGCATGGTACAGTCTGTACGCTACCGTACTTGCCCCCCTTGACGCCGCGAGGATGGAGGAAAACGTCATGAGTGACGAATTATCCGTACCAAGTCCAAGCCAGCAGGTCAGTGCACTGGTGGTGGATGATGCTGATGTAATTCGCAGAACGCTAAGGGACTTCTTAGAAGGAGAGCCTGCTATAAAACTGTTGGGTGAAGCCAGCAATTTCGCAGAGGCACTCTCAATGACGGCGGCTTTGAAGCCGGACGTGGTTCTCTTAGACCTGCACATGCCCGATGACCACTCATTCAATCCAGAGTTCGTGAAAGCGAATCTTTCTGGGGCACGTGTTCTTGCTATGTCACTTTCAGGCGATTACGCGAGCGAAGAGGATATTAGACTTCTCGCTGAAAACTTTGGTGCAGTTAGGACGTTGGACAAGGCAAAGTTGTGCGATGAACTGATTCCAGCGATTTTGCAAACTGGGAATTGAACCCAGTCATCGGGCCATATAAGCAAAATCGGTTCGATGGTACGTGGCCTTGTGGCCGCAATTCGGACATTCAAATTCCTTGCCGTTTTCCGGGAAATCAGGCTTTGCTGGAAAGAAATAACTTTCCAGAGTGTCTTCAATGGCGAATTTAGTTAACTTCTGATTACAATTCGCGCAGTTAAGACCCCATGCAGCCATAACGTAACCTCACTACTAATCCACAATGAACCGATGTAGCGGAATAGATGTACTCACATCGCTGTATCTTTGCTCTGGCGTGCCAGTGCCCCGCCGTCCTTCGGTGGGACGCGGTAGATTTCGCCGTAGTCTCGACAGCAAATCACTTGCTTGCGCTTGGGCGCAGGAGAGAGGCCATGTCGACGGAGAACGTTGCCCACCGTCTGATCCGAGAGGCGGTGACCAGGTTGGCCATGGCACCTACGATCCGGTCATAGCAGTGGGTTCACTGACTTCGCGTTATGAGAATGAAGGGCTTGCCGTCGATTCAATCCCGCTATTTGTGTCGAACTCAACGCTAAAAAGTTCATGACTATTTCTCCAGTTCTGACTCGAATCCTAGATCCAAAACTACAATAAGACTCTTCTTCCGCATCAACCTTCATGTTACGGAAGAAGAAGCCAGATAACTGTCCACGTCGAGACACTCTCCAATCTTGTTGACGTGCTGCAAAGGAGGCACACGGCAAGTCACGCCTTTGTCGAGTCAAAGAAGAAATGGCGGATCTCCCCATGGCCGACTCCACCAGGGAACCGGCCGCGAACCAGAACGCTCGGACAACGCGGTCCCGGGTCAATTTCTTCACGAACAAATTCAGGAAATTAGGCTTCATCGAATACAGCGGAATTCACGTCAACGATTCCCTGCTGAGTGTTGTCCTGCATGACTAACGCCTTGAGCAACGAAAGAATTGTTACGTACCAAACTGCTGAATTTGATCTAGAGTTGAATCCCCCAGATCTGTGTAGTCGGAAACGATTGCCATAGGGTGGCAAAAACACCATAGAAAGGAACTTGAGCCTCATCGATTCGGACCACGATGATCTTTGCAAATACTTATCAGTGATCTCCTTGTTTTCGTCCAGCGCGCTTATGCTAGGGGACTTCGATGTTCGAACGGCGCTGGCGGCTCCCGGGCAGACTACAGTTGAGGTCGTGCGCGTGCCGGAACTCGAGGCCGGCTTTCACCTCCTCTACGAACTGAAATTTGAGGAGGCTCGCAACCAGTTTGAAGCCTGGCAGAAGTCTCATCCGGCAGACCCCCTTGCGAGTGCCTCGCGGCGAGCTATCTGTTTGAGGTGTGCTATCGGGGGCGTCCTGAGCTCCGAGTTTTTCCTGGACGACAAGCGCTTTATTGGCAAGATCCCTCTCAAACCCGACCCGAAACTGCGCGCGGCATTCTTCGCGGCGGTCAAGCGGGCGCGGGACCTAGCACAGTGCCGATTGAAGACAAGCCCCGATGATACGAACGCTCTGTTCGCCATGGCCCTGAGCCTGGGTATGCAGGCCGACTATGCCAGTCTTATCGATAAGCAGCAATTCGACCGCCTGAAAATGATCCGCGATGCGGATAAGTATGCCAAGAAACTGTTGATGATCACGCCCGACGCAGCTGATGCCTATCTTGGCATGGGTACGGCGAATTGCGTCGCCGGGAGTTTGCCGCGATATAAACAATTTTTGCTTGGGCGTCTATGGAATCCATGGCGACAAGAATGTAGGCATCCAGCAGCTCGAGATCGCGGCCACTACTTGCGGCCGTTTGCGAAGATTTTGCTGGCGCTAGTGGCTCTGCGGGAGAAAAAAACGGAAGTGGCGCGCGCACAGCTTAAGGAGCTGGTCAAGGAATTCCCCGAAAACCCGCCTTTTCCCAGTGAGCTGGCCAAGATCAAAGCTCCTGCCGTGGATATTCCCCCTCGATCGTGAATTCTCCCTGAGAAGAAGGTGTTCAGTAGTTTGCGCATTGGTCTGGTATCTCGAATGCCACGAGATGGGTCGATTCAATTTCTACGTGAGCCGATTTGTTTGTTGGATTTGGCTACCCACGACATTAGCTGTCTGGTGACTGTCCGTTTCTGTACAGCAACTTATGGATCCACTTGCTAGCCTAGGGCCGATTAAATGTCCCCAAAACATTTGCGCTTATTACAGGATAACGCTCAAAGGAGCATGTCCATGTACAGATTGATGGAGGAAACACAATGAGACCAATTATAGTCTTCGCTGCGACATTACTGTTTCTGCTTCTGGGATTGACTGTTCCGGTTGACGCACGCCAGGACCCACAGGAGAAACCGCAAAAACAGGAACAGCAGGCGAAGCCCCAACAGCAGCAACAGCACGCACAGCAACAAGCTAAGGGTCAGCAGGATCAGCAACAGAAGCAGCAGCACCAGCAGCAGGCTCAGAGCGACAAGCAGCAGCAACAGCACGCACAGCAACAAGCTAAGGGTCAACAGGATCAGC
>Ga0210409_10006862_pt1 | contig 11813 bp, 10 predicted proteins | sample IncBWH17MmetaG_FD_161649 | JGI IMG/M metagenome (GOLD analysis project Ga0210409, IMG submission 161649) | Forest soil microbial communities from Barre Woods Harvard Forest LTER site, Petersham, Massachusetts, United States - Inc-BW-H-17-M | ecosystem: Environmental > Terrestrial > Soil >...
ATGAATAATGGTCAGCGGCACCACGCTTTCCTGGCAGAGCACCAGAACGTCGAGCGGGTCATCGTCTTCGGCCAAGGTCTGGGGAACGAAGCCATAGTTGGCCGGGTAATAAACCGCGGAGTAGAGTACGCGATCGAGTTTGATGAGGCCGCTGGGTTTGTCGAGTTCGTACTTCACGCTCGAGCCAAAGGGAATTTCAATCACCGTGTTGAACTCTTCCGGCAACCGCTCTCCGGGAGTTACGTCATGCCACGCGTGGATCATAGGCAATCGTCTTGATCAAGAAATGAGCGACATGAGAATTGTAACGCCTGATGTCTTTTCGGTCCTTGACCCATGCCTGAGCCGAGGAATAGAGTTCGTGTAGGCGGCGGTTTTTTTTAATGTCCAGCGAAAGCAGCAGATACCTGAAATTCGGCGGTGCGACGGTAGTCATCCTGTTGGCGCTCGGGTATCTCGCTTATACCGGCGTTCAGGAGAGTAAGAGTTACTACGTCACCATCAAGGAACTCCGCGGTATGGGGGACTCGGCCCACACCAAGCGCCTGCGGGTTGCGGGGAATGTTCAGCCCGGCTCGATCAAGCGGAACGGTACGAAAGTTGAGTTCGTCCTGATAGAGAACGATCAGACTCTTCAGGTCTCGTATAGTGGCACCGAGCCTCCGCCGGATACCTTCAAGGACAATTCCCAGGCGTTGGCCGATGGAAGTTTCGGACGCGATGGCGTCTTCCACGCCAAGCAATTGCAAGCCAAGTGCGCCTCGAAGTACGCGCCTCAACAGCCAGGAGCGCCAGCCAGCGGCACTTCTCCGAATGCGCCCGCGAAGAGCATGACCCAGGTTGAGACCATGGGCTCCGGCGCGATGTCCAATTAGAATCTATTCAAGCTGTCACGCGAGGTGGAATTTCCGATCAGTCCTGGAACACCATCCCCGGCAAAGAATGTCGAGGATGGTGTTCTCCATGGGTTCCTGCGCCAGGAGCTTACTGCGCCAGAAAGTCGCTGGCTGTCTCCGCTATTGCGAGAGATAGCGCGCGACGTAGCCGTTTTGGAACTCGAAGCTAAGATCCGAAGTGCCTGCCACCACGATCTTGCCATCACTCTGAATTGCCATTGCGTTCAGCCATGAGATATGGCCACTGCCAATGGCGGTAATGACGATCCCGTTTGTTCCGAAGCTGGTGTCCAGTTTTCCCGCGCTGCTATAGCGGGACAAACCGAAGCCGGACGCAATGAAGGAGCCCGAGGACTCAGCCCCGGCGGCCCCGGCGGCGACAATGTCACCGTCGGATTGAATCGCGAGGGCGAAGGTGCCAGAATCGTTAGCAGCAGTGCCGAAGTCGGTGATCGCAACTCCCTCTTTGCCGAAGGTGAGATCGACGCTGCCGTTGGAATTATAGCGGACGATTCCAAAACCGACGCGGTTGTAGACCAGCGGCGCGCCCGCCTTACTCGTAATGGTGCCGCCCACCACAATTTTGCCGTCACTCTGCAACACCAGAGCCGATGCCGAGACCGCGCTTGCCGCAGTGCCCGCAGCGCCAAAGGTTTTGTCGACAGTGCCGTTGGAATTGTAGCGGGTGATGGCGCCGGCTTGGGCAGTGGGGAAAAGTGATATCAATTTCGCGGATTCCCCCGCGGCGACCAGAATTTTCCCGTCCGATTGGACCGCGACCTGGGTTGGGCTACCGTAGGGGAGGTTGAGCAGGCCGCCGGCGCCAAAGCTGGTGTCCGGTTGACCGCTGGTCGTGAATCGGGCCATCAGGCTAGGGTTGCCGAAGCCGGCGACCAGAAGGATTTTTCCATCCGCCTGCACAGCCAGGTTTCCGGCGGCGGCTTCAGTAACCGCAATGAGTGACGTGACGCCACCGTTGCCAAATGAGCTATCAAGGCTTCCGTTGGCTTCAACTCGCACAACCTGCACCCCATTCAATGCGTCCGCAGCCGCAATAGTCTTGCCGTCGGACTGGATAGCCACGGCAAAGAATCCCCTAATCTCGACCGTACCGCCGGGCGAGACGTCGACAACGCCTCCCGTGCCAAAGCTCTTGTCGAGGGTGCCGTCAGGGTTCAGACGAAGCAACACGTCGGCAAAGTCATTGCCTGATACGCCGATGCCGGCGACCACAATTTTTCCATCGCGCTGGAGGGCCATGGCATTCTCTGTCGACTTACTACTGGGTGCTTCAAAAAGACCCCCGTTGGCGAAAGTGGTGTCGAGTTGGCCGGCTTTCGCCAATGCGTAGCTGGAAGTGAACAGCAGCAGGGCGATGTTGAACAACAAGAGGTGTTGCAGGATGGTTCTCGGCCGCATATGTTGCTCCTTTTATTTCAATTGTGACTTGGATCGTGTGGCTCGGACGGCGAGAAGAGTATGTCCGGCTCCGCGGACGCGTGTCAAAGACTTGTAAAGAAATTGTCAATTTGTCCAAAAGGGAGCTGCTGTGAAAAGAGTCCGGGTAGCCTCGTCGAGCAAACGGGAAACCTCGCGGGCTGCGGAGCTTTTCGGGGCTGGCGAGACGCACGTCCTGGATTGGCTGGCGGCCCTCGACTTCGCGGGGCGCTTCAGTTATCTTCGGTTCCGATGCCTCCCGCGAGTAATCAGCCGGTTGCTCCTACCGTCGTTGTTACCGGTCTGGTCAAACAATTTGGACGCTTCGCCGCACTGCGCGGCGTGAGTGCGGAGTTTGCTTCTGGGCATCTCTACACCATTCTCGGCGACAACGGGGCAGGGAAGACGACCCTGCTGCGCGCGCTGGCCGGGCTGACGCCGCCGACGCGTGGACGCATTTCGATGTTGGGAACAACCAATCTGCGCTCCGTCTGCGGCCAACTGGGATACATGGCCCATCCTTCTTTGCTTTATGACGAGATGAGCGGCATGGAGAACCTGGGCTACTTCGCTCGGCTGTACGACGTCAGCAACAAAGACCAGCGCTGCGCCGAAGTGATCGGGGCGGTAAAACTTGATCCATCGCTGACGCGGCCCGTGGGCCAATATTCGCAAGGCATGCGGCAACGGATGTCGCTGGCGCGAGCGCTGCTGAACGATCCTAAAATCCTTCTTCTCGACGAGCCCTTCTCTAACGTCGACCTGCGTTCTGCCCGAGAGATGGTGAGTTTGCTCACGGGCTTGCGCGATGCCGGTAAAACAATCTTCGTGGTCACGCACCAAGCCTCTCTGCTCGAAGGCGCTGCCGATGAGTTCGTATGGATGGAAACCGGACAAATCGTTAGTCGCACTTCGGATCTGGCGACGAGATTGGAGACGCTATGAGTACCGTTCCCAGTCTCACGCGAGCCACTTTAGCCAAAGACCTTCGCCTGGAGTGGCGATCGAAAGACGCCATCAACTCCATGTTGTTTTTCTCGTTATTGGTCGTGGTGATTTTCAGCTTCTCGTTCGATCCGACTGCGGAAGAGTCGCGACGAATTGCCGGCGGACTGGTTTGGGTCGCTTTTCTCTTCGCCGCGGTGGTGGCCTTGAACCAGACCTGGGCGCGGGAAATGCGCAATCAGGTGCTCGATGCTTACCGGGTTTCTCCAGCGCCTCCCAACGCCCTGTTCCTGGCGAAGGTCGTAGGGAACTTCATTTTTGTGACCGTGCTACAGGCGCTGATGACGCCGCTCTTTATTGTGTTTTATAACCTGCGCGCACTCGGACCCGCATACCAGTTGCCCATGGTCGCGGCGCTGGGGACCTGGGCCTTGGTGGTGAACGGAACATTTTTCGCAGCCATGTCTTTGCGCACCCGCAGCCGCGAAATCATGCTCCCACTATTGCTGTTCCCCATTTCCATCCCGGCGCTGCTCGCCATGGTCGAGGCCACGGGTGCGATCCTGACCGGAGAATTTTCCGCCAAGTTCTGGATCGTGTTGCTTGCTGCCTACGATCTGGTGTTTACTATCGCTAGCCTCTTCTTATTCGGATTCGTGTTGCAGGCGGAATGAAGCGCGTTTTCCCCATCCTCGCTGTTCTCACGGCTGCGCTGCTTAGCTACGCCTTGTACGAGGCTCTGGTCGTCGCCCCAACCGAGCTGACCATGGGCGACGTGCAGCGAATCTTCTATTACCACGTGCCCTCTGCATGGACAGCTTTCATCCTGTTTTCTATCAATTTCGTCGCTTCCGTCGTGTACCTCATTCGCCGTTCCAACAAGGCGGACATTGTTGCGCTGGTGACGGCGGAAGTGGGGGTCGTATTCTGCACCGTGGTGCTGGTGACTGGGCCGATCTGGGCGCGCCCGGTGTGGGGGATTTGGTGGACCTGGGATCTGCGCCTGACCCTGACTCTGGTGCTGTGGCTGATCTACGTGAGCTACCTGGTTCTGCGGAGGTTTTCGAGCAGTGGGCAGACTCCATTGCTGGCGGCGGTGCTGGCCATTTTTGGCGCTCTCGATGTTCCCCTGGTCTATTTTTCCATCTGGTTTTTCCGCACCCAGCACCCTCAACCGGTGATTGGCGGAGGCGGTTTCATTGATCCCCTCATGCTGCACGTCCTGCTGATCAACTGGCTTGCCTTCTCCTGCTTCGCCGCATTAGTTTGCTGGTCTCGTTACCGCCTGGAAGTGCTGCAGCGGGAGGTGGACGAAACCCTGGCGCTGGAGGCTTTGCTCGAACCGCGGGGTTCGCAAACCAGGACTTCGCAGACGTGGAGAGCGGGATGAGTTATCTTTACGCCGCATACATCGCTACCTGGGCTATTCATGTCGCTTATCTGGGCACGCTGCTGCGCCGTTACATCCGCCTGAGAAACGAGATCGCAGAATTCAAGGGGCGAGAAGAGCGGTAGTATCGGAATTCAGTCAGGCTGCAGGGTCACAGATGCGGCCAGCAATCACGGTTTCTGCTAGTATGCCGATGGGCTAGCCGGGAGTTACTTCATGCGCCGAAACATCGCTGTGGCTGTGCTGTTGGTACTTTCAACTGGTGTCACTTCCTTTGCGGGCAACGCCAAAGCGAAGGCGCCCCAGACTGCTGAAGCTGACGCTCGTCTAAAACATGCCTTCCGCCGGCCCGACAACAACGGTTGGACATTTGTGCACCTCGAAGGCTCCCCGTCCGAAGTCGGCTTCCAGCACGGCTACCTGCTCGCGCCGGAGATCGAAGATGCACTGAAAGTCACCACCCTCGAACAGACGCACGAAAATGGAAAGGATTGGCAATTCTTCCGCGACGCAGCCAAGAACATGATGTGGCCGCACATCGAATCCGAGTACCGGGAAGAAATGCAAGGCATCGCCGACGGCGCAAACGCCCACGGCGTGAAGTTGGACTTGTGGGACGTAGTTGCACTGAATGGCGCCATGGAGTGGAGCTACTACGTCAAGCAATACGATAAGGCGCATGGCATTAAATCCGCCTCCGTTGGCGTTCCCGAGCATTGCAGCGCGTTCGTGGCTACCGGGAGCTACACCAAAGATGGCAAGATCGTTATCGCCCACAACAACTGGACCAACTATCTTGATGGCGAGCGCTGGACCATCATCTTCGACATCGTTCCCGCGAAGGGCTACCGCTTCATCATGGACGGTTTCCCGGGATTCATTCACAGCGGCGATGATTTTGGCATCAACTCGGCTGGAATCATCATTACCGAGACGACTATCGGCGGATTCTTCGGTTACGATCCCGCCGGCATCCCGGAATTTGTTCGCGCCCGCAAGGCCATGCAGTATTCCGCGTCAATTGACGACGCCGCGCGCATCTTCAAAAAGGGCAACAACGGTGGTTATGCCAACGACTGGTTGTTGGCCGATATCAAGACCAACGAAATTGCCAGCCTCGAATTAGGTCTGAAGAATGTCACCCTGATGCGGAAGAAGGATGGATATTTTGTTGGGTCCAACTTTCCCATCGACGAAAAACTTGCCCGCGAGGAGACGGATTTCGATGTGCATGACCTGAGTTTGAGCGCCAACGCCCGTCACGTGCGCTGGGATCAGCTCATGGTCAAGTACAAAGGAACGATCGATTTGGCGGCCGCACAGCGCTTCGAAGGGGATCACTACGATACATTCACGAAGAAGGAAGAACCCAGTGAGCGGACGCTCTGTGGCCACGTCGACCTTTCCCCTCGCGGTGACGGTGCCTGGCAGCCGCCTTACGGCATCGCCGGGGCCGTGCAGAACAAAGCCGCTGATGCCCCTATGGCTGCAGAGCTGAAACTTGCAGCTTCAGCCGGTCATTCGTGCGGCATCAACTTCAACGCCGCTGCGCATCTGCAGGCGCATCCGGAGTTCTCCTGGCAGAAAGATCTTCTGCTCGATATGCCGTCGCATCCTTGGACGATTTTTACCGCGGCGAAGTAACTTCTCTCACCCTGTGCTGGAGCCGAAATTCCTCAACTGCCCGAGGCAGCCGACCCCAGAAATTCGTACTCCTCAATGACGGCCGCGATGCCGACCCGGGAGGCCGGCAACGGCGATTCGGCGCGCACCACGCGCGCGGTGAATCGGACACGCAGCGGTTCGGTCAAGGTGACGTGCGGCGGAAAAGTCAAAGTCACCTGAATTCGGGACCCAGGGGCGAGCGACCGGTCGAGGTAGAGAAAAACGCCGCGAGCGCTCACGTTTTGGGTCTCTGTCAACAACTCATCAACGCTGGCGTCCGCCACTTTGACGATAGCGGGCAGGCGCATGTCGAAACGCCGCATGGTGCGCCGCTCTTCTGACATTTCCGGCGGCGAGCCTTCCGTTTTTTCGAGCATTCGATGTTCCCTTCAAACCAACAAACTCACTCCGCCACTCGATCCGCAACCGGGGAAGACATGTAACTGAGTCATGCTCTCAGGCCAAAGATACTTACTTGTCAGGAGTTTGCAAGACTAAAGAGATTGAGGGGAACTGACTCGGTTACTGCCGCCGCCGCACTGCCGAAGATGGACGAAGAATGTACGGACCGGGGAGGGCGGGGAAGGGATGCGCCCGTTCGAAGCAGCAATCCTATTGCCACAAAAATGGTGCATCTCACCAGCGCGCTCGCAGGCGAATGAAAGACTTGCGGTGCGGAACCCGCTGCCGATGACACGCAGCATGAAACAATTTGCAGAAAATCTGCGCCTTCCCGACGTTTCACGGTTAAGCTGCGCCCAATCACGGGCGTCCGCATTTTTCCACTGCCAGACGCATCTCCGGCCAGCCTGGGCCGCATCTGACGATTCTTAAGGCATAGAATAGGGGCACGCATCTTGACAGGCTATCCGTCAGATGTTTAAGTAGTTAGTTATCTTTTACTCTTATTTTTTGGTGGCAAGTACGCAAGCCGCTTCGCGGGCGCGAGTCGGGGTGCTGTTTGTGCGCCGTTTCTTCTTCCTCTCCCTGAAATCGGGAAAAGACATCGCGGAAATCGGAGGAGTTCAGTGAGATTGAATTGCCGTCGGTCGGGAAAGACTTGTTCGCCAAGCCGCATCCTCGTGGCTATTACCCTATTGATGCTGCTTGCAGGCGCAGCTTTGACCATGAACTCCGGTATGGCGAAGCTCCAGGTTGCAGACGATTCAAGTCGAACTCCCACGGCATTTGTCGTGTCCACTCATGTTCCGTCCAAAAGTCCGAAGCAAATTCTGGCCACGTATAGCCATCTGCCGCTGATGTTTGAGCCGAACCAGGGACAGATCAATGCCAGCGTGAAATTCGCCGCGCGAGGCAGCGGTTACGGGTTGTATCTCACCGCGCAAGAAGCCGTCCTGGTTCTGGAGCACGCGGCGTCCGAAGCTCGGCATCCGGCCGCTCAGACTTCCGCAGTAAGCATGCAGCTGGTAGGAGCAAATTCCAGCGCGGAGCCGGTCGGTGATGTTCAACTTCCCGGAAGAAGCAATTACTTCATCGGGAACGATCCCGCAAAATGGCACCGCGACATTCCGCAATTCGCGCGGGTGCGATACCACAACGTGTATCCCGGCGTGGACCTGGTGTACTACGGCAATCGGGGGCAACTGGAATATGACTTCGAAGTTGCGCCCGGCAGTGATCCCAGGCAGGTCGCGCTGAGGTTCCAGAATCTCGCGAATCACAGCCCCAAGAATCCAAGAATTGTCGCTGGAGGGGATCTCGTTCTTGACGTTGCCGGAAGTGATGTGCGACTGCGAGCGCCGCGCGTGTATCAGAAGTTCGGAGCCGAGGAACGAACTGTGGCTGGCCGCTTTGAATTGCGGGGCCAAAAGAAAGACGAAGTCGGTTTTGAACTTGGCGATTACGATCGCACCCAGACATTAATCATCGATCCGGTGCTCGCCTACTCAACGTATCTCGGGGGCAGCGGAGCTGAGAGTTGCTCCGCGATTACCGGTCTTCCCTTCACGCCGGGCTGTCCAGCGATTGCCGTGGATGCGGCCTCCAATGCGTACGTAGCGGGATCGACCACGTCAACCAACTTCCCCCAGACCGCCGGAGAATTCCAGCCTGACCTAGCGGCGGGAGCGACTGCCAATGTGTTCATCGCCAAGTTCAATCCCACCGGGACTCTGCTGTTTGCCACGTACCTGGGCGGAAATGGCACCGATTATGCTGCCGGGGTTGCCACGGATACCGGTTTCGATGTGATCGTTGCGGGTACGGCGAGTTCCGGTAATTTTCCCACGACGAACGGGCCTAACAATGCCGCATTTCAGACCACGCCAGTTAGCGGCGGCAAGCACGTATTTGTCAGCAAGCTCGATCCCACGGGAAGAATCCTGTTGTATTCCACTTATCTTTCCGGCCACGGCATCGACATCGCTTCAGGTCTGGCGGTCGATCAAGGCGGCAGCAACGCATACGTAACCGGGACAACCACTTCGGCCGACGTGGATACAGGATTTCCGTCCACGACCGGAGCCTTTCAAACGAAGCCGACGATAGCAGGCTTGAATCAATTCTTCTTCACCAAGGTGGATCCGAATGCGAGCGGCTCTGCGAGCGTACTCTACTCGACTTACTTCGGCGGGAGCAGCCCAAGTACTGGCACGGTCGTGGGCGGCGGCATTGCGGTGGATACCAACTCGAATGCGTACTTTACCGGGGGTACGAATTTTATCGACATGCCCGTGCTCAACGCGTTTCAAGCGACAAACAAGGGCGGGTATGACGTCATCGTGGCCAAGTTCAATCCCTCGGGCGTTACCGGAACCCAATTGTTGTATTCGACGTATCTCGGCGGCTCCGGCGACGATATCGGTTACGGCATCGCAGTCGATACCAGCCCTAACGCTTATGTCACCGGTTCGACGACTTCTACGGATTTCAATGCCGGCGACACCGGGACCACGGCATTGCAGGCGTCAAACGGCGGCGGAACGGACGCGTTCGTCGCGAAACTCGGAATACTTTGCACTGGCACGGCCTGCACCACACCGCTTCCCCTGAATTACTTCAGCTATCTGGGCGGCGCCGGAACGGACGTCGGTACGGCCATCGGCGTGGACAATAATTCGGCCGCGCGCATTACCGGCTGGACGAACTCCCCAAATCCGAGCTTCCCGATCGTCGGGAATGCGCTGCAGAAGACTTACGGAGGAGGCTCCAGCGACGCCTTCTATGCCAGCATCGACACACTTGCCACCTGCAGTCCGATCATAACTCCTACTTGCGCTCCAACCAGTACCTCGAGCTACTTCGGAGGAAATGCCGAGGATATAGGTACCAGCATTGCGCTCGATCAGCAAGGCTCCAGCTACCTAGCGGGAGAAACATGGTCAACCAATTTCCCTGTGTTGAATTCTGCGCAGGGAAATCTCAGCGGACCGAATGACGCATATGTAGCCAAGCTTGCACCTGTCCTGAATTTGACCATGCCATCGCCCGTTGCCAATCCGCTGGTGGTCGGTATCGGCAGCCAGGTCAGTTTTGCCTACACCATTACGAACAGCGGCGAGTTTACCAATGGCGTGACTTTCGTCGACAACTTGCCGGCAGCCGGCGCGACCTTCGTTTCCGCGACTGCGAGCCCGGGGACGTGCGGCAACGCCGTCAACCAGACCGTGCTGTGCAACATCGGCACGCTCAACGCCGCCGCCACGGCAACCATTACCGTGATTCTGACCCCGGCCGCGCCGACCCTACCCGGCGGCTCGGTAAGTCTGGGGAACAGCGGTGCGGCATTTGTCGGGCAGTCCCAGTTAGCCACGGCCAGCGCCAGCGTAGCCGTAAATGATTTCAAAATCACTGTTGCCCCGGCTACGCTCACCGTCCCCGCCGGCGTGCCCGCTGTCTACAATGCCACGGTTACACCGAGTGCCAATAGCGGATTTCCAGATAGCGTCTCCATCGCTTGCGGCAGCGGTCTGCCCACCGGAGCCACTTGTTTGCCGGGCAATAACAATCCCATCCCCAATCTCAACACCGGCGCGCAGAGTTCGCAGTTGATCATCAACACCATCGCACGCGTGACTACCACCACCGAGTTGCAGCATCGAGGCGGTCCAGGGATGCCGCTCTACGCGACTTTGCTTCCCGTGTCAGGACTAGCGCTGCTCGGCGCGGGACTGGGCGGCAAAACCTCTCGCCGGCGACGGTTGCTGATGGGGTTGCTACTGGGCGGATTGTTCGCGCTCATTATGTTTCTGCCCGCCTGCGGTTCAAGTTCGACCACGACGACCACGACGGGTACTCCCGCGGGAACTTATGCCGTAACCGTCAATGCGGTTTCGGGCAACGCGACCCGGACCACGGTGGTTACGCTCGTCGTTCAGTAGCGGATTCTTCCACACCGATTGCTCAACAAGGATGCCACGCTTCAAGGCATCGGATACGATAGCGGTCGACCCTAACCACAACGAGGCTCTATCAAGTACGACTCTGCCAGAATGCTTCTTGTCGTCGATTTGCTGGGCACCTTTGTGTTCGCGGTCGAGGGCGCAACCGCAGGAATCGCGGCGAATCTCGATCTGCTGGGCTTGATGGTGGTGGCATTTGCAACGGCGCTCGGAGGCGGGATTATTCGCGATCTGCTGATCGGGGCGGTCCCGCCAAATTCAATTCGCGATTGGCGATATCCAACGGCAGCGTTTGTCGGGGGCGCGGTCGTATTTTGTTCCTACCAACTGGTCAGCCAGGTTCCTGCCTGGGTGATCATCGTTTTCGATGCTGCTGGATTGGGATTATTTGCGGTCGCGGGAGCGGCCAAGGCGCTCGATTTTGGCATCCATCCATTCATCGCAGTTTTGATGGGAGGCGTCACCGGCGTCGGCGGCGGCACGATACGCGACGTTTTGCTCGCCCGCATTCCGACGGTTCTTCGCGCCGACGTGTATGCGACTGCAGCACTGGCCGGCGCAGCCATACTGGTTCTTGGCCTCAGTCTTAAGATGAATCCCAAGTTGATGACCATCCTCGGCGCCGTCGTCTGTTTCCTGTTAAGGGTAATCAGCGTTTGGCGGCATTGGAATCTTCCTAGATTGCTCCTGCATTGACAATCTCACCATATTGTCATTTCGAAGCGGGAAGCGACGTTCGGTGATTTCGTAAGAACCGGGTCAATGAGCGATATCGCGGATTTTACGCCAGCTAACCGGGTAACAGGCTCGTCGCACTCGCAACTACTTGATTGAGAGGTTATTCAGCTGGCCACCTATTTGGAGAAGGCCTGGATAGCAGATACCTCATCATCCTCGATCTTGAGAACCTTGTGGAGGCGAGTCACCTGCAGTACCTCCAGCACTCGAGGAGCCGGGCTCAACAGCTTAAGTTCGCCGCCCAGCCGCTGCAGGCCGGTGAAGCTGCGCATCACATCTCCCATCCCGGAGCTATCAATGTACTTCACATCTTTCAGATTGAGCAGAATCTTTCTGTGACCATTGCTGGCCAAGTCTCGGATCACATCGCTGAGCACGGTG
>Ga0210409_10006863_pt1 | contig 11813 bp, 9 predicted proteins | sample IncBWH17MmetaG_FD_161649 | JGI IMG/M metagenome (GOLD analysis project Ga0210409, IMG submission 161649) | Forest soil microbial communities from Barre Woods Harvard Forest LTER site, Petersham, Massachusetts, United States - Inc-BW-H-17-M | ecosystem: Environmental > Terrestrial > Soil >...
CCCGCCTCCCGAGGGCCTGCCTTTTAGATCATTCTTCGAGAGTGGCACCACCGGATTTGCGATAGCGTTCAGGACGTGCCGGGAGTTTCGCGAATTCGCTTGAGAGCCGCGCCTCACGGTCGACTAACCTACTCACGGTGGCGAACAGGAAGCTCGCCGACAACCCGCACATCAGAACACCGATGATGCTTTCCACCGGGCCCAATGTCCGCCATGCTTGCGGAAGAACGACATCGCCATAGCCAACGGTGGCATAACTGCTTGTCGAGAAGTAAAACGAAGATTCCCACAATGGAAAACAAAGCCAGCGATAAAAGCCCGCCCAAAGCAGAATCTCCAATACATGCAAAGCAATGAACGCAGTCATCAATCGCATCACAAGCATGGCGGAACGGATTGCGCCTAACCTGTGAACGTGGGTCGCAAAACTGGGTCTTGCCCAAGCAATCACCGCGGCCATCCCGGCGCACTGCAGCGAAAGCGTGAGCGTCGCCAGAACAACGGCTGCGCCTGCTTGTCGAGCGAAGGTCATCGGCAAGAGGTAGACACCTCGCCCGAGATTCTAGTGAACAGAGACATTCCCACCTTTACCCAGCTCGTTTCTTTTCAGAAAGAATGAGCCCGCAAACATAAGTGCCGAGGCCACGGACAGCAGCCAGTACACCTCTATGTAAGAGAGAACTGCAGCTTGGGCCTGAACCATAGCGTACAGACGGCCCATTGCCTGTTGTTGCGCCGGTGCCGCTCATCGGACCCTCACATCGGGTTCAAAGAGGAAGGTCGGCCGCAGACGGCGCGTCTAAATGACTCTGACGTTCGGCGAGCTGGCATTTGAGCGAATCGGTCTCCATTTGCGCGAATTCATGCTTTCTACCCTGTTTCCTTCGTGGTTCGCGTAACAAACGCGTTGCTTCTGAGTTCCGCTTCGGCCTGAAACCAATCATCCAGTTCATTGCCGCTGCGGCCGTCACGCTCAAGATAAATTTCATACGCACGGCGCCTGATTTCTTCGTCGTTTGGAGCGCCGTTCGAAGAGGTATTTGCTGTGAGAAGCTCGTTGGGGATTGCCGGAAGCTCCAAAATTTCATTTCTCTTGGCTTTCAAGGTCATACGCGACTCCCTTCTTTTCGCCGCGGAATTCCTCCCGGCCCCGTTGACGCCGCCGGGTCCGGTGAAACACAGAAATCCCAAAATCGCCAAAACCGCGGCGAGCAGAAGCGTCAACATCAGAGCCTCCCCTCATCCCTCATCAGCCGCACGCGTTGCGATCGGCCTGATTTTGCGAGATACATCTCGCGTTACGGATCGCTCGTGAGGTGTCCCTTCCAAACGTCCAAGCCGATCCGACAAAGTGCTCCAGTCTTTTTCGCAACCTCTTTCGCCCTTGGAATATTCGCGCCTTTACCGCGCCAACAGACATCCCCATGATTCGGGCGGTCTCTTCCGTCGATCGCTCGTCGAGATCACGCAACTGTATGGCTCGCCGTGTTCTGCGCGGCAACTCATTCAGGGCAAAGGACAGCATTCGTCTCCACTCTCGCTTTGAGCAAACAGCTTCGGGACCCGGAGCTGAATCCGGGATCTCGAGCGGCGTTACGGTTTCCGCATTCTCGTTCAGGTCGTCGATGGACACTTCGCGGGTATTGCCACTTTTCCGATGCAACATTTGCGCTTCGTTGATTGCGACACGCGTTAACCACGTGGAAAAAGAGGATCTCCCTTCAAATTGGTGCAGGTGGAGGAAGGCCTTTTGAAAGCTCTGCTGCACAATGTCCTCGGCGTCTTGGCGAACACGAGTGCGACGTAGCGCGATGGCGAGAATCCTTTGCTGGTGACGCGCGATCAATACTTCAAACGCCTGGGCATTTCCGCCTTTAGCGGCAGCAATCAGCGCGGACTCATCCCCTTCTGGGACATTGCGGATAGGAGGGACTTCTGGTGCTCGTTTGTCGAACACTTTTACGAGTGGCGGCACAGTGTCCCTCCGGGTCCGTACGTAAAATCAGGTGTGCTGGTGTTCAATCTATTGTTTTGGCGCATGTGTGCTGTGAATTCTTGCCTGGGATTCTTTTGCCAAGTTCCGGGTTCGCAAGCACTGACGGCGAGCAAGCGATGACATTCGCTAGGAAAGCAGCAAACAAACAAAGAAACCAAATGAATGGAGCATGTCTTGTGCCGCCTTTCAGATGTTCAAGCACGTGTTTGGTATAGATACCCGTGGCGACGAATTGCGTGCCTTCCTTTGACATGGAGCGCAAGAACCGTAGCCCGCTGTTGTCGATGAATGTGACCCCACTAAGATCGACTGTGCATGTTCGTCCGTTCTGCGAACGGTGCCTGTTTTTCCAGCATGTCTTCAGCTCGCCGACCCACGGTTGCACCAAACGACCTTCGAGAGTCCACCTTTGCTCCGTGGCCGTCTCGGCGATCGTGATTCGCAACATTCGCGTGGCTGGCTTTCTCGCTCAGTGGCGGCGGCTCCGTAGTCGACCGACCAGTGCGACCACCCAATTTCAGAGTATTTCCGAGCGCTGAATCTTCACGAACGGGACGTCGTTCGCAACCGCTTGCGCATATGAACTTCCGACCCGCCTCGTTCAAAATGCACATCGTCCATGTACGCTTTCATCAGCAGTATTCCGCGCCCATGCTCGGAAAGTGGGTCCGATATGAATCCATCGGCCCGTGTCTGTCCGAAGTCGAATCCTTTTCCCTGGTCCGTCACGACGATGGATATTTCCTTGTCTGGCCAGCAGCGGCACCGGATGTGTACTTTCGCTTCTGGATGCTCGCGATTGCCGTGCAGGACGGCATTACCCAGAGCCTCACGGAGCGCCAGCTCGACACCGAACTCTTCTCCCGGAACACAATGCGACCCCTCAATCAGCAGCATCAGACGTTCCACCAGCGGTGAGATGGCTTGAACCTTGCTTGGCATCCAGGAATCAATTTCCAGGACGGCGGAAGAAATGGGATTTCTTCGTGAGAACCGCGCTTGAGAATCCGCTGCTCCATTCAGGCTTCGCATCTCTCGCATGGCGAACCCCTCATGCTCAGGAGAAATGCAGCGTGAAGGCCAAAGTGCGGAGGGATCCGAAAGTCGCGGAACTTACTGATTTGTACGGGGATGACAAGCTGCTAGGCGGTTCCTTAGATCGCGCTGCCAACGTGGCAGTGCCGGATTTGCGGTACCGTGCCAGTTTTGTGGCACACGGGAAAAATTCAATAGGGTGAAGCTGTCTTGCGCCCCCGTTAGGCTGGGTGGCGGGCGATTCCGAGCTTGCGAATTCTCTGCTGGAGGGTGGAGCGCTTCATTCCAAGCTGCGTCGCGGCGCCTTTCGGGCCCGCCACAACCCAGTTGCTCTGCTCCAGCGCCTTGAGGATCTGCTGACGTTCTGATCGCTCCAGGACGTCTTGAAGTGCCCCGTTAGCCGGCGTTTTGAGGGAGACGCTTTTTTCTAGCTCACGGCCGGCCTTAGGAAAATTCAGATCAGCCAGATCGACGCTTAGAGCAGGACTTGTAGAAACAATGACGGCGCGCTCGATCACGTTCTGCAGTTCTCGTATGTTTCCCGGCCAATAGTATCGGCATAGGGCATCCATCGTCGCCGACGGAATTGTTTCAATCACCTTGTTCATACGCCTGGAGAATTGCTGTGCGAAGTTCCGCGCGAGGAGCGGAATATCCCCTTCGCGCTCTCGCAAGGGTGGCACGTGGACCGGAAACACGTTGAGGCGAAAAAACAGATCGGATCGGAATTTCTGCTCGCTTACCATCGCTTCCAGGTTGCGGTTCGTCGCGGCAATCAAACGCGCGTCTGTCCGGAGCGTCCGAGAGCTTCCCAGTCGTTCGAATTCCCTCTCTTGCAGCACGCGGAGCAGTTTCGTCTGCAACTCGAGAGGTACCTCCCCGATCTCATCCAGAAAAATCGTGCCGCCGTTCGCCACTTCGAAACGGCCGAGGCGCTGCGCGATCGCTCCCGTGAACGCGCCTTTTTCGTGTCCGAACAGTTCACTTTCCAGCAAGCCCGTCGGAATGGCCGCGCAGTTGAGCTTGACGAAGGGCTTTGAGCGCCGTGGGCTCAAATCATGAATGGCTCGCGCAATCAGTTCCTTGCCCGTGCCCGTCTCTCCATAAATCAGCACCGTCGACTCGGTCGGCGCAACAGTTTCCACTCGCTTGAGGACCTTGCGCAGGGAAGCGCTGTTTCCCACCATCTGGGCAAAATTCATTTCGCTACGGATTTCATCTTCGAGATACAGCTTTTCCTGGGCCAACTTGTCCTTCAGCTCTCGAATCTCCCCAAAGGCAAGCGCATTCTCCACGGCTATGGCAACCTGATTCGCGATTTGGCACAGAAACTTGATATCGTCGCCGGCAAACGCATTGTCCTGGTATTTGACCACACCGAATGCCCCCAACACGCGGCCTCGGCTAACAAGAGGAAGGACGCAGACCGTTCCAACTTCGGCTTGCGCGGTGTCCTTCATTCCCAGTCGCCTTGCCTCCTGGACGCTGCCGCACCAAAGTTTGCCGGTTCGAAAAACTGTTCCAGAGATATCTTCGTCAAGGGGAACTAGGCTCTCCTCATGGATGGATTCGACGCTAAAGGGAAAATCCATTGCGTAGATCCGTAAGTGCGTATTGTTCCTATCGGGAAGAGTAATGCCGGCGCCGTCGCAACCCATAACGCGGCGGGTGCTCGCCACCACGGCTCGGAGAAGATCCCGGAAGTCGAGATTGGAAACCAAGTGATTGGTCAATTCAAGGAGAAGTCCGACACGCTCGTTCTTCTTCAGCAACTTCTGTTCTGAGGCCTGCGCTGCATCAAAGTGCAGTGCATTATCGAATGCGAGAGCAATCTGCTCAGCCACTACCGAAAGAAAGTGAACTTCTTCGGCGGTATAGATATCCGCAGTTTTACTTGCAAAGGTGAGCGCTCCGACCTTGCTGTGGGCTGTGGTTAAGGGAAGAGTGCACACACTGCGGATTCCATGCTTCTTCAAAATCTCGCGGAATTTGCAAACCTGGGCGTCCTGTGTTGCAAGCGAAGTGACCAAAGGCTCTTGGTTCTGGTAGACCCACCAGACATCGGATTCCTCCATTTTCAGTTCCGGGTCTGGAAGGATATCTGCCTCTGTCTCAGCGTCGACGAAATGCCGGTGAAAGGTATTCAATTTCTCGTCACAAACAGACACACCGACATGATCAAACTGGATGACCCGGTGCAGTTCCCTCACTAGCGCGCGAAACAGATCCTGCGGATCTCGATACGTTCCGATAGCATTCGATACGCGAATGAGCGTTTCGTACCGCGTCTCAGGCACCGGAACTGCAAGGATTTCTGAATTGTTGCTCATAGTCTGTGCACCACCGGAGTAAGTCCGGGTTCTTCTCCATGTGATGCCCGACCTGGCGCAATTGGTGCCACAAAACGGGCACGCTACCGCAAACGCGGCAGTGCCACTCTGGCAGTTTAACTACGCGGGTTGCCTCTCCACACCCCATCTCACGACAAATCAACAAGTTCGGCTCTCATTGGTGCGCATTGCTCTTTGGCAGGCGCGCTGCACTATTCCCTTCGCGGGACACGTGCGGCTGTTTAAAAACCCAGAAAAATAGCTTGCCGAATTTCGATTCGAAAGATAGGCCATGAATAGTCTTCTTAGACACAGTCTGGTTGTAGGCGGAGTGGTTGGTCTGATCGTAATTACTCTGGTCATTGGAGCCCTGCGCCCGAAGCACGCGTCCGGCGCAGGAACGGCAGCGCCTCCAGTAGTCATGGTCGCGCAGGTCGAGCAGAACGATGTTGACCTATACAGCGACTGGATCGGTACGTTGGCAGGAGAGGTGAATGCCAATGTTCAAGCGGAGGTCACAGGGTATTTGCTCCGGCGGGATTACCAGGAAGGGTCGTCGGTAAGGAAAGGCCAATTACTTTTTGAGATCGATCCACGGCCCTTTCAGGCCGCGCTCGACCAAGCCGAAGGACAGCTAGCGCAGGCGATTGCGCAACTTGCGAACGCCGAAGCCGTTCAAGGTCGCACCCAACTCGATGTGGAGCGATACACTCCCTTGGCAAAGGAGCAGGCGGCGAGCCAGCAAGACCTCGACAATGCCAACCAGAATAATTTAGCTGCGAAGGCTACGGTGGCTACAGACAGGGCGCAAATCAAAACCGCCGAAGCCGCCGTCGAAACGGCAAAGCTGAACCTTGGTTTCACCAGAATCATTTCGCCTGTCGACGGCATCGCCGATGTTGCAAGGGCGCAGGTCGGCGATCTGGTCAGTTCAAGTAGCGGAACGCTGACGACCGTTTCGACGCTCGACCCCATCAGGGACTACTTCACCGTCAGCGAACAAGATTATCTCCAATTGAAGAAGCAGTTTTCAGGCTCGGACAAACAGCGATGGAAACTGGAGCTCATCCTCGCTGACGGGTCAATCTATCCTCGCGAGGGCGTCTTCTACTTCGCGGGCCGCGCCGTCGATCAAAACACCGGCGCGATCCAGCTGGCGGCACTGTTTCCCAATCCTGGCAATCTTCTTCGTCCCGGACAGTACGGCAAAGTCCGCGCCGTAGTCCGAACGGAGAAAGGTGCCTTAGTGATCCCTCAGGCTGCGGTCACCGATCTGCAAGGGAGTTACCAAGTGAATGTTGTCGGCGCGGACGACAAGATCGTCGTCCGGTCGGTCAAAGTTGGGGACCGCTTTGGCACCATGTGGATTATCCGGGACGGACTGAAGGCCGGTGAACGGGTGGTCGCGCAAGGCCAGCAGGCTCTTCGGCCGGGCACAATCGTGCAGACCAAACCATTTGTGGCCCAATGAAGGCGAGTAGGGGCGTCGGAACAGAAGCAACGTGAGTGTTGCGCGCGAGGACTAGCGTAGCCCGGATTCCTCCCGTGTGCTCCTCTCTCCGAAGAAGCGAGTACCGAGCTCTCTGACTTTGATCGAAAGGAATCAAGATCCATGTCGAATTTTTTCATCAGGCGGCCCATCGTGGCGATGGTAATCGCCATCCTGACAGTGATTGTTGGCGGGGTCACCATCGCAACTCTGCCCGTGGCGCAGTTTCCGAATATCGTTCCACCGGAAATTCAACTGCAGGCCTCTTATGTGGGCGCGGACGCGCAGGCCCTGGAGCAATCCGTCGCCACACCTATCGAACAGCAAATCAACGGCGTGGACAACATGAACTACATGTACTCCCTGAACGCCACGGGCAACTCGCAAACCACCATGGTCGTGGATTTCGACCTGAAGACGGACCCGAACACCGATCTCATCCTCACACAGTCTCGCGAGCAACTGGCTGCCGGTCAGCTTCCGCAGGACGTCAACACTTACGGGGTCACTATTCGAAAGTCCGTTACCGCACCGCTTATGCTGGTCGGGCTATATTCCCCAAAGGGCACCTTCGATACCAAGTTCCTCGGCAACTACGCTTACATCAACCTCAACGATCCCATCGCCCGCTTGTATGGTGTGGGCCAGACACAGGTTTTTGGCGCGGGGCAGTATGCGATGAGGCTCTGGGTACAGCCAGACAAACTGGCGAAGCTGGGCATCACGGTCACGGACATCGTCAATGCAGTGCAGCAGCAGAACACGGTCAACCCTGCCGGTCAGGTCGGCGGTGAACCAGCCCCCGCGAACCAGCAATTCACATATTCCGTGCTTGCCCAAGGGCGCCTGACGTCCCCGGAGCAATTCGAAGACGTGATTGTGCGCGAGGCCCCCGATGGCGGGATCGTTCGCCTGAAAGACGTAGCCCGCGTCGAGCTGGGCGCACAGGACTACAGCATTGTCAGCCGCTTGAACGGCAAGCCCGCCATCGTCATCCCGGTCTACCAGTTGCCCGGCACGAACGCGGTCGAGACAGCCGCGGGTGTCCGCAAGCTGATGGCGGAGATGAAGCAAAGCTTCCCGGAAGATATGGACTACGCCATCTCACTGGACCAGACCGCCGCAGTTACCGAAGGCATGAAGGAGATTATTCAAACCCTGTTGATCGCGATTGTGCTGGTCATTCTTGTCGTGTACCTCTTCCTGCAAGACTGGCGCGCTACGCTGATCCCGCTGCTTGCCGTGCCCGTCTCGCTCGTTGGCACTTTTGTTTTCTTCCCGCTTTTTGGCTTCTCCATCAATACACTTTCGATGTTCGGATTGGTGCTGGCCGTCGGCCTGGTGGTGGACGATGCCATTGTCGTCGTCGAAGGCGTCCAACGTCACATTGAGGAAGGTCTCGCTCCCAAGGACGCTGCGCGAAAAGCCATGGCGGAGCTCTCGGGCCCGGTCATCGGTATTGCTTTGGTGTTGTCCGCCGTATTCGTACCCACCGCCTTTATTCCCGGTATCACCGGGCGGCTTTACCAGCAATTCGCCGTGACCATCGCCATTTCGGTTTTGCTCTCGGCGTTCAATGCGCTGACTCTCAGCCCGGCGCTCGCGGCTCTGCTGCTGCGCCCCAAGAAACAAAACACGGGGTTGCTCAACCGCTTTTTCGATTGGTTTAACCGCGTGTTTGGACGCGCCACGGACGGCTATGTCCGTTTGTGCGCCGGACTGATTCGCAAGAGCGCCGTTGCCATGGTGGTGCTGGCGGTCCTCAGCGTTGCGGCTGGTTTTTTTGGCAGCCGCTTGCCTTCGAGCTTCCTGCCCGATGAAGACCAGGGCTATGTGTACATCAACATGGATCTTCCGAATGCCGCTTCGCTCGAGCGCACGAGCGAAGCCGCGAGGCAGGTCGAGGAGATCCTCACTAACACGCCAGGCGTCGAATACACCACGAGTGTTGTTGGCTTTAGCTTGCTCAGCTTTGTGCGGACTACTTACAACGGCTTCTTCTTCGTCACGCTGAAGCCCTGGAGCAGCCGCGAAACACGAGCGGAACAGTTTCAGGAAATCAAGCAGCGCTTGAACCAGCAGCTCAGCCGGCTTCCGCAAGGGACTGCTTTCAGCTTTTCGCCGCCAGCGATCCCTGGCGTCGGCACTTCTGGCGGTTTTCAATTCGTGCTGGAAGACCGAGCCGGGCGAAATGTTGCCTTTCTGGCGGGCAATCTCGACAAGTTCATGGCCGCTGCCCGCAAACGCCCCGAAATTGGCTATATCAGCACCACGTTTCTGCCCAGCGTTCCGCAACAGTTCCTGGAGGTCAATCGGGAGCGTGTGTTGAAGCAGGGTGTGGCCATCAGTGACGTCTACAGAACTATTCAGTCATTCATGGGTGGCCTGTTCATCAACTACTTCAACGACTTCGGCCGTACTTGGCAAGTGTACGTGGAGGCCGAAGCGCCTTACCGGGCGAATATGCAGAACCTCGGTCAGTTCTATGTGCGCAACAGCGGAGGCCAAACGGTTCCACTCTCCGCACTGACGAAGTTTGAGTCGCGTTCGGGCCCCGAATTCACCATGCGCTACAACGAGTATCGCTCTGCGCAAATCAACGGCAGCGCCGCGCCGGGCTATAGCTCGGACCAGGCCACTGCTGCTCTGGAAGATGTCTTCAAGCAAACCATGCCTCGGGAAATGGGTTTTGATTACATGGGCATGTCCTATCAGGAGCAGCAGGCACGCAAAGGCGTCCCGGCCTGGGCAATCTTCGGATTGTCGCTGCTGTTTGTCTTTCTGATTCTGGCGGCGTTGTACGAAAGCTGGTCGCTGCCATTCAGCGTATTGCTGAGCACACCGGTCGCGGTATTCGGCGCCTTCGCGGTGTTGTGGCTGCGTCGAGTGGTGCTCAGCGCTTTTTATCCCGCCTACATGGTTCAGATCGAGACCGACGTCTATTCGCAAATCGGGCTGGTGATGCTGATCGGCCTGGCCGCCAAGAACGCAATTCTGATCGTCGAGTTCGCCAAGGAAGAGCACGAAAAGGGCAAGCCTATCGCGGATGCGGCGCTCGAAGGCGCCAGGCTCCGTCTGCGGCCAATCCTGATGACTTCGTTCGCGTTCATTCTGGGCTGCGTGCCCTTGTGGATCGCCACTGGCGCCGGTTCGGTGGCTCGCCAAATTATGGGGACGGCCGTAATCGGCGGCATGCTGGCCGCGAGCGTGATCGGAATCTTTCTTATCCCCGTGATTTTTTTCTTGATTGAGAAATGGTCGGGTGCAGGCAAGGAGCACGCTCCCGCTGTAGTGTCGGCAACGCCAGCGCCTGCGCCGGGAGATTGAATTGGGCCACCAACTAATGGAGGAGCGGAGCGCGCAGTGAAGCGATTCATAAAGAGGTTTGGACCCTTGGTTTGCGTTATCTTGGCATCGAGTTTCAGCGGCGGGTGCATGGTGGGCCCGAACTACCATAAGCCTGCCGTGCAAACTCCCGCAGCGTACCGCGAGTTGCAAGAAAATACGCAGACACAAGCTCAGGTAGCTTCTTTCGCGGACCTTCCCTGGTGGCACGTCTTCCAAGACCCGCAGCTCCAGGAGCTGATCCGCATCGCCTTAAAGCAGAATTACGACCTGCAGCTGGCCACGGAACGCATCAAAGCCGAGCGCGCGCAACTGGCGATCACGCGTTCGTATCTTTTTCCGCAAGCGCAAGGCGACGGTAAGTTTACGGGCGGCAAGGAACAGAATTTTCAGTCGAAATCAAATTTCTTCGCGCTTACCGCCGATGCCGCCTTCCAGCTCGACCTCTTCGGCAAGTTGCGCAGAGAGACCGAAGCGGCACGCGCCCAGCTTCTGGCTACGGAAGATGCGCAGCGCACGGTCATGCTTACCCTCGTCAGCGATGTGGCCAGCGACTACTTCACGCTTCTGCAGCTGGATCTGGAACTTCAAATCACGCGCGATACCGTGAAGACCCAACAAGATTCCGTCAAACTCACCTCGCTCCGAGTGGACCACGGCGTCGCCACCAAGCTGGATGTGCTTCAGGCCCAGCAAGTGCTTGACACCGCAAATGCGCAGATCCCGGACCTCGAGAGACTGATTGGCCAGGAGGAAGATGCCATCAGCATTCTCATTGGCGAGTACCCCCAAGGCGTGCAACGCGGACGCCCGCTCACGGAACAGCCGCTTCCTCCTGAAGTGCCGTCGGGATTGCCTTCCGCGCTGCTCGAGCGGCGGCCCGACATTCGCCAAGCCGAACAAATGCTCGTTGCCGCGAACGCCGAGATCGGCGTCGCGAAAGCGTCGTTTTTCCCACAAATATCGCTGACCGGCTCGGGCGGCGGCGCATTTGGCCGCAGCAGTGTTTTCACCAGCATGATGAGCTCGCAATCAAGCATCTGGTCCTACGGCGCGCAGGTAACCCAGCCCATTTTCACGGGCGGTGCACTTCGCGGAAACCTGCATCTGGCCGAGTCGCAACACGAGCAGGCTTTGATCGCTTACAAGCAGGCCATTCAGCACGCCTTTGGTGATGTGTCCGACGCACTGATCGGATATCAGAAATTCCACGAAGTGCGAGTTCGCCAGGAACAGGCTGTAGCAGACCTGGAAGAGTCCGTCCGCCTCTCCATTCTGCGCTACCAGGGCGGTACCACCACCTATCTCGAAGTGCTGGACGGCCAAAGGTCGCTCTTTACCGCAGAACTCACTCTGGCGGAGGCGCGAGGCAACGAGTATCAGAGTCTCGTGCAACTCTACCGGGCTCTTGGCGGCGGTTGGCAGACATAGCCGTCTTATACAGAGTTCCCTTCGTCGAATACGAAAGAAAAGTTTTGTCGACGAGAATTCTCAATTTCGTTGGGACGGTGAGTGTGGAAGGTTGAATGCGATGTCACCAATTCAAAATCGACATCTTTCAGACAGATTAATCAGGGCAAAGACCGTTTACTCGAGTCGATCGTCTGAGCCAGCACAA
>Ga0210409_10006864_pt1 | contig 11812 bp, 9 predicted proteins | sample IncBWH17MmetaG_FD_161649 | JGI IMG/M metagenome (GOLD analysis project Ga0210409, IMG submission 161649) | Forest soil microbial communities from Barre Woods Harvard Forest LTER site, Petersham, Massachusetts, United States - Inc-BW-H-17-M | ecosystem: Environmental > Terrestrial > Soil >...
ATTTGAGTGCCACTCGCGGTGGTGCTGCTCGAAATTGCAGAATACGGTACGCGAGACAGAGCGTCAATGCGTGGTGTTCAGCAATTGTTGCTGCCACGGAACCAATTTGGCGTTCATCGTTTGTGCGCAGGGATCGAATTCGCAATTGACACAGCAAGAACCGAAAGTTAGTGCCGTTGACTGGACGGGGCATCAGGCTTCGATGATGACTCGAGAGATTCCATCATGGCTTTAGCCTTCGTGATCGTACGGCTAGAACTATTCTCCCAAATTCCCAGAAGCAGAAACGGGATGGCTGTTGCTGCGACCAAAAGTTTGGCACGGCCCGGGATTTTGGACTCAGGTTCCCACCGGAAGAGTTGGGCGGATAAGAAGAAAGTGAGGCTGGCCCAAACCAGAAGAGAGCCGAGCGCAACCAACAGGTCGCGGCTCCAGGGAGCAGCCGACCAGTAGATGGCGTCCTGAAGTTCGGTGACGAGATAGGTTGCGGGAAGAAACAGGCCAACGCGCTTGACGACTTGGGGGAGCGTGCTAAGCGGAACCGTAGCGCCAGAAAGGAAAATCAGCGGGAGCCAGATGAGCTGATTGATGACCTGCGTTTCCTGCATGGTGTTGGTGACGCTTGCGACGACGAGTCCCAGTGAAGCGAAAGCCATGGTGCCCAAGGCAATCAAGAGGAAGGCGGAGACAAGATTGCCGAAACTCGAAACGTGAAAAACGAAACGCGCGAAAAGCATTTCGACGAGGACCGTGGGCATGGTGAGCACGAAATTGGCGACGATGCTGGAGGCCAGCATGTCACTGGGGGTGACCGGCGTAACGTGAAACCGGCGTAAGATTCCCTGCTCGCGGAACATGACAAGAGCGGCGCTGAGTCCCCAAAAACTGCCCATGACGGTCAAGGCCATGACTGGCCCAAGAAAATAGCGGACCACTTGGGGGACGCCCTTTGCGAAGACTCCGGCGTACAGAAAGAAAAAACCGAAGGGCATGACCACGCTGAAAAATAAGAACATTTTATTACGCAGCGTGAGTTGAATGCGCATACGCGTGAGGGTGGCGAAGTTTGTCAATCGCGCAACCTCCTTCCGGTCATTTCGATAAAAACGTCTTCGAGGGAGGGCGAAGCGATTTCCAAACTCACGAGCTCGTTGCCCTCCGCTTCGAGATGCTTGACGAGAGAGACGATCGTTTGTGGCGGGCGCTGGGAGTGAATCACGTATGTACCGCCGAGTTCGCGGGCGTCGACGGCGCCTTCGAGATTTTTCAAAGCGCCGTCGGTTTCCGGCTTGGAGAGGCGGACTTCGATGCGTGTTGTACCGCCGGAATGAGCTTTCAGGTCGCGGGGCGTGCCGAGGGCGATCACTTTTCCGTGGTCGACGATGGCCACGCGGTCGCAGAGGCGTTCGGCTTCCTCAATATAGTGCGTGGTCATGACGATCGTTTTTTTCTCGAGCTTCAGTTCCTCGATGATGTCGTAGATTTCGCGTCGCACCTGGGGATCGAGACCGGCGGTGGGCTCATCGAAGAACAAAACTTTGGGGTCGTTGACGAGCGCCATGGCGAGAGCAAGGCGTTGCTTCTGTCCGCCGGAAAGCTGGCTGTAAAAGGTGTTGCGCTTTTCTTCCAGGCCGAAACGCTTGAGCAACTCTTCCGGCTTGCGGCCGCGTTTGTAGAAGCTGGCAAAAAGCCGCAGGGCTTCGATCACGCGAAGCTTGTCCGGCAGGGAAGTGGATTGCAGCGCGGCGCCGATTTCGTGCTTTAGAGCCACAGCGTCGCGTTGCGGGTCGAGGCCGCAGACAGACACGCGCCCGCCGTCGGGAGTGCGAAGGCCTTCCATGATTTCCACGGTGCTGGTCTTGCCCGCGCCGTTAGGCCCGAGCAGCCCGAAAACCTCGCCCTCATCGACTGAAAAACTGACGCCGCGGACGGCTTCCACGTCGCCGTAGCGCTTGACGAGATTTTCGACCTGAAGAATGGAATTGGCCATGTTTATTGCAACCCACCACCGAGGGCTGCAGTCGATGAAGAGGGTATAGCATACCGCAGATAATCGTCCGGCTTGTAACGCGAGAACAGACCGCCAGCGGCTTCACTTCTTAATACGTTTCTTTGCGGCAACGGATTTCAGCTTGGATCTTTGGGGCGGTTTCCAGAGGTGACGTTTCAAGTCCACACGAGACTCGACGATGACGACACCTTCACTTTCGAGAAGTTTCCTTTGCAGGGAAGCGTAAGGCTCGCGGATCAGAATTTTGCCGCGCTCGCCGAGAACGCGATGCCAGGGAATGCCTTTGCCCGATGGAGTGGCGGCCATGGCGCGTCCGGCGCTGCGCGCTCCACCGGGAAGGCGCAAGGCTTTAGCTAACGCCCCATAGGTTAGAACCCGGCCGCGGGGAATTTGTTTCACAAAGCCGAAAACAGGATCCCAAGACATTGCGAAGTTGCTCCAGGGCAACGACAGAAACAAACTCGTCGTGCGACATGCTAAGTGTCCGCTGCGGCAAGAACAAGAGAAAAATCGCGGAGCCGGGTTTAATGCAATAGCTGGATGCTGACGATGATTCAAGCATCGTCAGAAAGCGGCGCGCATCTAATTCAGCAGTGGAAGACGAAGAGGAAACAGCGCGATGCAACGAGCATGCGAAAGTTCAATGAAACGCAGTCAAAAAAGTGATGGGATTTCGCGCGCCGTTTCCACTACGGTGGTCGCGTTACTGATTGGATGCAACTTTTCGCAAAAATTTGCGTCTTATATTGTAGAGTGTAGTGGAAGCGAATTACACTACACCAGTTGATGGAAGTTTGAGGTGACGTCGTGGCTTTCGTCCGCCGCAAAGGGAATGCGCTTTACCTGGTGCATAACGTGCGCCGCGGCGGAAAAGTGCGCCAGCTCCATCTGGCGCGCCTGGGAGCCCGCGCGCGAATCACCGATGATGTGGTGCGCTTGGTTTCCAAGAAGCATCCCTTTGTGGAGCTGAACTGGAAAGCGCTGCGCGAACAATTGAATGGCCAAGTGGACCTGGCAAATCCCAACTCGCCGGCAGTCCAAAAGCTTGTCTCCTCACTTCGAGCCCTCACTCTCGACCTGGCGGATGTCTTTCCGCCGCTACTCCGAATTTCTGAATCACCCGTGGTGGCGCGGGAGCTGCTCGTGCAGTTGCGGCTTCTGCAGTCCACTATTCAGGTCAAGCTCGATCAGTTTGGCCGTGGACGCGGGCGGTTCAGTCACGCGAACCCGTCTTCACGGGTTCGCTAGGAGGCGGTCATGAGCGACTACATCCTTAATCTCGACCCCAGTAAGCGCAGCACGGACACGATCGATTTCCAGACGGCGCTGCGGGGAAAGATTGTCGGACAGGAAGAGGGTGTCCAGGCGCTGGTAGACCTTTACCAGGTTTTTCGTGCCGGATTGAACTCGCCAGGCCGCCCCGTAGGCAATCTACTGTTTCTTGGGCCGACTGGCTCGGGAAAAACCCGCATCGTGGAAGCGGCCGCCGAGATTCTCTTTGGCGAAGCGCGCGCGGTGATCAAGATTGATTGCGCGGAATTTCAGCACTCGCACGAAATCGCCAAGCTGATCGGCTCGCCCCCAGGATACCTGGGCCACCGCGAGACGCATCCCCTGATCACCCAGGAATCTCTGGCGGCCAGCCACACCGACAAACTGAAGCTGAGTTTCCTGCTCTTCGACGAAATCGAGAAAGCCAGTGATGCGCTGTGGCAGTTGCTCCTCGGAATGCTGGACAAAGCCACATTGACCCTGGGCGACAACCGCAAAGTGGATTTGTCGAGCACGGTGATTTTCCTGACGTCCAACCTGGGTGGAGGCGAAATTGCCGAGCTCATGCACGGCGGCTTGGGTTTCGTCCAGCCAAGTGACAAGCCGATTGCGGGCCTGAACGAGAAGGTGCAACGAACCGCGTTGGAAGCGGCGCGACGCAAGTTCTCGCCCGAATTTATGAACCGCCTCGATAAAGTGGTGGTATTCCACCCCTTGAAGCGCGAGCAGCTCCAGGAAGTGCTGGATATCGAGCTGGGTGAAGTGCAGCAACGGGTGCTGGACACCGCCAAAGGGCAGTTTCTCTTTCGAGTGACTGACGCAGGGCGCCACTTCCTTCTGCAGGAGGGCACCGACCAGCGCTACGGCGCGCGGCACTTGAAGCGCGCCATCGAGCGGCATGTTGTCTATCCCCTCGCGAATCTGCTGGCTACCGATCAGGTCACCTTGGGCGACCTGGTGAGAATCGACTGGGACGAGATCCACAAGCAGCTGACGTTTGTGCGCGAAGGCGAAGGGGCATTGGTGCAGGCCGCGGCGCAGGGAACTGGAGCCAAAGCTGCCGCTGCCGAGGTGAAAGACGGGAAGTCCGCAGAGACGCCGACAGAAACCACCGTGGAAGAGAGGAAATCGCGGGCGGCGCAGCCCGGAGGAGGGCCTGCATCGTCGCCCCAAGGACGCAAGAAGCAAGACCGCTCGAATACCTAAAGCAGGACTTTAAGTCCTGGAGGGGCGTGCGCCAAGGCGGACGCCCCTTTTTGTCGCTGGTTCGCTGACACAAACTGTTTCATCTCTCTCACTTTTGCGCACAGATGAAACGTCGTCTCATGCGTTGAGACAGTTTCCAGAACTGCAAATCCTGTATGTTGTTGAGTTTACGCTGTTTTTTGACCGTCCAAACTGTGGAAAAGATTGGCACTCACCATGCAGTATCCTCTGCATGCGCGACTCTGAGACGCGCTACGCGTTTGGGGTAGCTAGACGCGAAGAAAGGTTGATGAAATGAAAGCTGCCGTCCGCCATCAACTGGATCCAACCATAAGAAGCAATGATACGTGTGACTTTCACTCGTCTTTGCGGGCAAAGATCGTAGGTCAGGAAGAAGGCGTGCAGTCCCTGGTGGACATGTTCCAGGTTTTTTGCGCCGGTTTAAACTCTCCCGGCCGCCCGGTTGGCAACCTGTTGTTTCTGGGCCCGACGGGTTCGGGAAAGACGCGCATCGTGGAAGCGGCCGCCGAGATCCTCTTTGGCGACGCCCGCGCGGTAATCAAGGTCGATTGCGCGGAGTTCCAGCACTCCCACGAAATTGCCAAGCTGATCGGCTCACCTCCGGGCTACCTGGGCCACCGCGAGACCCATCCTTTAATTACGCAAGAAGCCCTGTCGGCGAGCCATACCGATAAGCTCAAGCTCAGCTTCCTACTCTTCGACGAAATCGAAAAGGCCAGCGACGCCCTGTGGCAATTGCTCCTCGGGATGCTGGACAAGGCCACGCTCACGCTGGGCGACAACCGCCGCGTGGACCTCTCACAGACGGTCATTTTCCTGACCTCGAACCTGGGCGGCGGCGAGATTACTGAACTGATGCAGGGCGGCATGGGCTTTGTTCGGCCAACCGAAAAGCCCGCGGCCGGCTTCGATGAAAAGATCGAGCGTACGGCCGTCGAAGCGGCCCGCCGCAAGTTTTCCCCGGAATTCATGAACAGGCTCGACAAAGTAGTGGTGTTCCATCCCCTAAGGCGCGAACAGCTTGAGAAGGTGCTAGAAATCGAGCTCGGCCAAGTGCAGCAACGCGTTTTGGAAACCGCCAAGGGACAGTTCCTATTTCGCGTCACGGATCCCGGCCGCGAATTCCTCCTTCAAGAGGGCACAGACCAGCGCTACGGTGCGCGTCACCTGAAGCGCGCCATTGAACGTCACGTGGTCTATCCACTGGCAAATCTCCTAGCGACCGAGCAAGTTCACCTCGGCGACCTCGTTTGCATCGACTGGAACAAGGAGCAGGACCGTCTGACGTTCGTCCGTGAAGGTGAAAATCTCGCGATCCCGGCGCGCAAGCAAGAGCCCGTCATTCCTGTCCGCACCGCTGCCGCGAAGAGCGGTAAAACGGCGGATGCGCCTGGTGTGACTCTTTCGCCGGAGCCCGCGCCCCGAATGGTTCGCTAAAACCTTTTCTTTCTGGATTTGCCCGGGTGGTTCGCCGCCCGGGCTTTTTCTTTTCATGCCCGCCGGATGCTAAGGTAACCTGGAGCAAAAAAGCGCCATCCTACCTCACATAGCTTTTCGGAGGTCGTCGTGAGCATTCTTGGGACGAACCGTAAGTCTCTCGGTATGAATGCCGGACCAGAACTCTGGTTGCGCAGAGTACTTCGCGGAATCGCGGCCGGCTTCGCTCTTGGTCTTTTCCTGCTTGCGATTCCTGGTGCCTACGCGCAGCGAACTTCGCTCAAACCGGGTTGGAACCATTTTTCTCCGCAAGAGGACATCACTCTTGGCAAGCGCGCGGCGACGGACGCTGAAAAGCAGTTGGCGCTGTGTAACGCGCCAAGAGTCGATGCTTATCTGACCAAGCTGGGCATGCGCCTGGCGCAAAAACTTCCCACCGGCGGCGTGCAGTATCCCTTCGAGTTTCATTGCGTGAACGACAAGGCCATCAATGCGTTTGCTTTGCCAGGCGGCTATGTATTTGTGAATCGCGGCGCGATTGAAGCCTCGGACAATGAAGCCCAGCTTGCCGGAGTGATGGCCCACGAGCTTTCGCACGTAGCTCTGCGCCACGGCACCAACCAGGCAACCAAGGCAATGGTGGCCGAAACCGGTCTCGGAATTTTTGGTGCTGTTTTCGGAGATAGCACGGGTGGTGCGTTGCTGACGACGCTCGGCAATTTCACCGCGGGCGGCGTGCTGCTGCGCTACTCGCGAACGGCGGAGTCGCAGGCTGATGTCATGGGCACGCAAGTGCTTTTCGACTCGGGATACGATCCACGGGCCATGGCGCAGTTTTTTGAAAAACTAGAAGCGGAAACCAAGGGGAAAAATCCGCCGGAGTTTCTAACCGACCACCCAAGCCCGGAGCACCGTGTCGGGCGCGTCGATGAAGAAGTGGAGAAGCTCGGCGGCACTCCGGCAAACGCCAAGCGCGATTCCGCGGAATTCGAAGCGATCAAGCGCGAAGTCCTGGCGCTGCCGGTGGTGAAACGGCCGGTGCCTGGAGCGCCTGGCGCCGCCCCTGCGCCGCCTTCCCGCACTTTCGCGGAGTATCAGTCAAGCGGATACACGCTGAAGTATCCGGACAATTGGAAGAAGTATCCCGATAGCGACGGAAGCGGCGTTACCTTTGCTCCTGAGCGCGGAATCCTGGACGATGGCAGCGGTCATAGTGCGCTTGCCTACGGGCTGATCATCGGCGTGGCGAAGGCCACGGGCGACGCCAGCAATGAGAACGCGATGAACGATTCGACCAACCAGGTGATTCAGGAGCTTCAAAAGTCAAACCCTGGCATGAAAATCGTTCGGCAGGGTGAGCATTTGCGCTTGAACGGCCAGCCTGGGCTTTCGACCTACCTGAGCAATGTGTCGCCAGCTGGCGGCCAGGAGACGGACTGGGTCGTCAGCGTTCTGCGACCGGAGGGGTTGGTTTATTTCGTTTGTGTCGCGCCGCAATCCGCCTCCGACAATTACGACAATATTTTTTCCTCGATCCTGGACAGCGTGCGATTTACAAAATAAAAGGTAAAATGAACGAAGAGACGCCCCCCACGCAGGCGGGGTGAACTCCGGGCGCAGAGAAGAACCGCGCAAAAATAGATTTCAGAACAGGAGAAGGGCGTCCCGGCTTGGTCGGGGCGCCCTTCTGTTATGGTTCGCTACTGAATGAGCCGGCGGCTATCTTTCGTCGTCGCGATCCCCGTCGCTGAAGAGGAACGGCAGAACTTCGGTGCCTTCCTTCCGCACGGCCTTGAGTTCATTAGGATCGATGCCCAGCGCCTTCAAGAGCGACGCGGCAACCTGTGAGGTGGCCACGGGTGTCTTGACCACGCGGGAATGCAATGACGGGTTGGAGACGATCAGCCCGACGTTGGTGTCGCCGAAACTGAATCCTCCGTGCTCGGCGTTCTTGGCTTTCGAGGTGGTGTAGACCGTGCCGTAGATCGGCTGCACGAGGATGTCGGGAGTGGCGTTGTCGGTCAATGGGTTGTTGAACTTGAGTTTGATCTCATTGCCCGCCATGACCTCATCAATGAACAAGGCTTTTGCGTTGGCATTCAGATAGTCGGCGGCTGCCTGCGTCTGGGTCTGGTCCTGCAGCCAAATCAGCGCGATATCATCATCCTGGACGAAACCGCAAGCGCCCGTGCCGCAAGCGTTGGCGTTGGCAATCGCGACGGCGCCGGCATTAGTGGCATCCGGCAACGCCGCAACGAGATCCGCGAAGTGGCCCGGCTTGTTGATCTTGGTTGGATTGATTGGCGATTGGCCGTGCTTCGCGCTGACGATGAAAAGGGTCGAGTCGTAAATGTGCCGCGCTTTGAGACCTTGAATCATGCTGGCCAGAGCAGCGTCGGTCTGTTCCAGAGCAAATTCGAGAACGTCGGTCGGCGTACCTGAGCCGTCCTTGTATCCTCCGGGCTGCCCGGTAAATGTTGTGTCAGCCGTGCAAGTTCCGTTTCCGTTGTCCTTTTCCAGCTTCTGCCCAACGCTGACAGCCTGGAAATTCATTCCGAACACGGTAGGAGTCCCTTGCCCGGGCGTGCCATCGTGCTTCAGTCCTTTGATTTCGTTAAGAATCCCTTGAACCTTTAGCGCGTCGTTGTTTACGGTGCAAACGACACTCACGGTGTTATCGAGTCCTCCGACGTTGGTAATTTCCGGAGTGAAAAGATCATCCACGCCCTTGCCGGATGGTCCGTTGGCGATGTCGTACGCGGGGTGCTTGTCAGCCCATGCGGTGTGCCCGCCATTGGCTCTGACCACTTCGAAGATGGTGTTGCTCTTCATCGCCTGGTGGGGAAAGAGCCGGGCGCACTTGCCGTTCTCGTCCAGGTGATTCGGCAACGCGGTGGGATCAATCACATTCAACGAGACTGGCGGGGTGCCCGAATACTTATCAATGCTCTCATCGAACACTTGCATATTTCCGGCTTGTCCGGTGCAGGTTGTGTTCGTGGGATCGAAAATGCCGCGATTGTAGCTGACGTCGTAAAACAAGCCGTGGCTGATGGGAGACCCGCCGGTAATTAGCGCAAGCAGGCCGGGAAAGGAATCCGAGTTTGCCGGCGTGCGTGCATTCGAATAGGTGATGCCGTGCCCAGCCAACTCGGCCATCGCAGAATGAGGGTGGGCAGCAACGTAGTTGGCAACATCCAACGCGTGAAGACCGTCGACGCTGATAAGAAGAACATGCTTGATCTTATGTCCATCGCCAAGTTCATCGTTGGCGCGGGCTGGTGCCGGAAGAGTGGTGCCGATCAGTCCTAAAGACAGTGCTACAGCTAACAATCTTTGTTTCAAGTGAATCTCCTTTGTCGGGGAAAAGGGATGGAAACGCCTAATCCAGCGCTGAGCTTAGTCGGGGTGTATTACAGGACGAAGAACAAAACGTGTCCACCGCGTAAATCAGGGGCGGCGGCAGTCTGAATGGAATTTAACAAATTCTCAGACCGGTACCGGCAGTCCTAGCATTGTAAAACGACGATATTTTCCGAGTTCTACTTTGCCGGCGTCAGTTCGCCGGGTTTCTTGCTTGCGTGATGCAACTGATAAACCTCGGCGGCGCGCTGCAGCGCTTCGGAAATGCTCCCGCAAATATTTTCCGGCCCGACATGGCGTTCGAATTCCGCCTGCTTCATCAATTGCGAGGGTTGTTCGCGCGCACCGCATAGGAGCAGCGAGCGTCCCGAGGCATGCAGGGAGTCCGCGAGATCGCGAATGGCACCGAGTCCGGTGGCGTCGATCGCGGTCATGTTCCGCAAACGCAGGATGACAATGGGCGGAAGTGTTTCGATGTTGCGAAGAATGTCCGCGAACTTGTCCGTTGCGCCGAATAGAAATGGCCCGTGGATGCGGTAAACAATCGCGTAGTCGGGAATGTCCTTGCCTTGCAGGATGTGCACGCGGCTGTCTTCCACGTAGTCTTTGGTGACCGGGCTCACGGTGGTGGTGCGAGAAACTTTGCGGATGAACGTCAACGCGGCCAAAACCATTCCGACTTCCACTGCAAACGTCAGATCGGTCACTACCGTCAGCGTAAGCGTCAGCAACCACACGGCGATGTCCGCTTTGCTTAGCTTCAAAATCTCGGGAATCTCGGCCCACTCGCCCATGTTGTACGCCACGATCATGAGGATGGCCGCCAACGCCGACAACGGCACGTTTTTCACCAGCGGTGCAGCGAACAGAACTATCGCCAGGAGCGTCAGTGCATGAATCATTCCTGCAACGGGCGTCTTCGCACCCGCACGCACATTCGTTGCCGTTCGCGCGATCGCACCCGTGGCGGGGAGCCCTCCAAACAGCGGTGAAACGATATTCGCGATGCCCTGGCCAATCAATTCCACGTTTGGATTGTGTTTGTCATTGCTCATGCGGTCGGAGACCACCGCGGACATGAGCGATTCAATGGCGCCGAGCATCGCCACCGTGAAAGCCGAGGACAAGAGTTGCCGGAAGATGTCGTAATGGAAGTGCGGGATCGCCAGCTTCGGCAGGCCACTCGGGATTCCTCCGAAGCGCGAGCCGATCGTCTCCACGGGCAAATGTAAGAGCATGACGGCAGCCGTTGCACCAAACGTGACCAGAATGGCGCCAGGAACTTTCTTTGCAAACTTCAAGCAGTAAATCATCAGAGCAACCGAAAGGATGGAAACGGCGGTTGCCGGCACCGAGAACGTATTCCAGGCCTGTCCAAAGGCCACCATGCGGTGGAAAAAATCACCGGGAACGTGATCCATCTTCAGGCCGAAGAAATCTCGGACCTGCGTGCTCGCGATTAGGATCGCAATCCCGTTGGTGAATCCAATGATGACTGGCCGCGGAAAATATTTCACCAGCGCGCCCATGCCAGTGATGCCGAGCAGCACCAGCAGGACTCCCGCCATCATCGTACACATGAACAGGCCATCGATTCCATGCTTGGCGATGATTCCTGCAACGACCACGACGAACGCGCCGGTGGGACCCCCGATTTGTGTTTTCGATCCGCCCAGAGCGGAAATCAAAAAGCCGGTCACGATGGCGCAGTACAGACCTGCCTGCGGCGAAACTCCCGAGGCGATGGCAAACGCCATCGCCAAGGGTAGTGCGACAAGGCCGACGGTTACGCCGGCGATCAGATCGGAAAGGAATTTGTGACGGTCGTAGCCGCGCAGCAGGAGTATCGATTTTGGGAGCCAGGCTTCGAAAGAAGGAATCATGCTACTTTCTGTCCAAGAAAAAAAATGCCTAGGCAGATTCTAGCAAGGGTCCGGCTGAATTGTGCGAACAGCGGTTGGACACTGTGCCTTGAAGGGAATCTCGGCTTGGCGCCTGCCGATTAAGCAGTCAACCTTTCCCTCAATCCGCGGCTTCGCTGCGCGAGGCCCCCGGTTTCCAGCGCAGAACCGGTTTTCGCGCCGCGCCCACTTCGTCGAGGCGGCGGACCCGTGTCGAATGCGGCGCGGTCTTCACCTTCTCCGGCGTCGTCGCGGCTTCTTCCGCGATGGATTTCATCGCATCAATGAACAAGTCGCATTCTTCCTTGGACTCGGATTCTGTCGGCTCGATCATCATCGCCCCCGCCACAATCAGCGGAAACGCCGTCGTGTAAGGATGAAAGCCGTAGTCAATCAGCCGTTTGGCGATGTCCATGGTGCCCACGCCGTTTTTCTTTTGAATGGCGTCGCTGAACACTACTTCATGCATAGAGGGCAGGGAATAGGGCAGTTCGTAAATGCCCTCAAGTTTTTTTCGAATGTAATTCGCGTTGAGCACCGCGTCTTCCGTGGCCTGCCGCACTCCCGGGCCGTAGGCGAGGATGTACGCTAGCGCGCGCAC
>Ga0210409_10006865_pt1 | contig 11811 bp, 9 predicted proteins | sample IncBWH17MmetaG_FD_161649 | JGI IMG/M metagenome (GOLD analysis project Ga0210409, IMG submission 161649) | Forest soil microbial communities from Barre Woods Harvard Forest LTER site, Petersham, Massachusetts, United States - Inc-BW-H-17-M | ecosystem: Environmental > Terrestrial > Soil >...
CGGTGGTTGTCGGGATTGACCGTATATACGAACGGGCCTTGAGGTCCGCGCAAAATCGCCGCCGTCGGCACCACGATGCTGTTCTTGCGTGTCTCGAGCAGCAGGTCGGAGTTCACGAACTGGTTCGGCCACAGCTGGTTGTCTTTATTGTCGAATACCGCTTTCAGCTTCGCCGTCCCGGTCGACGGGTCGATTTGATTGTCGATCGTCAGCAATTTCCCCGACGCCAGTTTCGTCTGGTCATCGCGGCTGAAAGCATCCACCTCAAGCGTCCGTCGGCGCATCTGCTGCGAAACGTTGGGTAGCACATCCTCGGGCAGCGTAAAGATCACCGCAATCGGCTGCAGTTGGGTCAGAATCAGCATCGGATTAGCGTCCGAAGCATGCACGATGTTTCCCGAATCCACCTGCCGCAATCCGACCCGTCCGGCGAACGGCGCCGTAATATGGCAATACGTGATGTTCAGCTTCGCCGAGTCGATCTGCGCCTGGTCGTTGCGCACCGTTCCATCAAGCTGATCCACTAGCGCCTTCTGCGTGTCGACCTGCTGCTGCGCGATGCTGCCCGAGGGAATGAGTGACGTATATCGCTCCAGGTTGAGCTTGGCATCCCGCAGTTGTGCCTGATCGCGGAACAACTGCGCCTGCATTTGCTCCACCTGTACCTCGAAAGGCCGCGCGTCGATTTCGATCAAAAGCTCTCCCTGGCGGACGTCCTGCCCTTCGCGAAAATTCACCTTCATGATTTGCCCGTCAACGCGGCTCTTGATATTGGCCGTGTTGAACGCGGTCACCGCTCCGAGCCCAGACAGATACACCGGGACGTCCTGCTTCTGCACCGGAGCCACGGCCACGGAAACTGCCCGCACCGGACCCGCCGCCTGTGCTTTCGACTTGGGGTCAGCCGCACTGCTGCAGCCAAGGGAAATCGCGCCAACTGCCGCAAGAACAATAATCGCCGCCAGGCTCTGCGCATTCCGCAGCTGGCGTCGTTTTTTATGACAATCAATGATTTTCACAAGGTTAGTCCGTCACCATCTTTGAGCCCGGTCCGGTGTGAACCCAGGGTATTAGACGTAAGCATTAAGACTCGGTTTGCCGCAACTCGCCGTTTGACCTGGGTAGAGCCGGCTAGCAGCCGGCTGTCGCGTGGGCACCTTTGCCCGCGCCTGTGGAAGCAGAGAGGACGCCCCACAGTTCCACCAATAGGCAGAACCGCGCCAATATAGGATCAACTGCGCGCCTATGGCGGGTCAATACTGGCGCAGAGGTTTTACATACTTTTACTTGTCTTGACTGTTCGTCAAACTCTGAGCGGAGCAGGCGCCGGATGCTGATTTTCATACTCGGCGATCTCCGCGTCGTGCTGCAATGTCAACCCAATGTCATCCAGCCCATTCAGCAGACAATGTCTTACAAATTCATCGATCGGGAATTTGGCCAAGAATCCCTGATCGTCGCTTACCTCGCATTTCTCCAGATTGATCGTGACTTCGTAGTCATCGATGTCCTGCGCCCGCTTCATCACCCTGGCAACTTCATCGTCCTTCAGCAGGACCGCCAGGAATCCGTTCTTGGTCGAGTTGTTGGCGAAGATGTCAGCGAACGACGACGAGATCACCGCGCGAAATCCGAAATCCGCCAGCGCCCAGACGGCATGCTCCCGCGACGATCCACACCCGAAATTCTTCCCGGCCACCAGCACTGTCGCGCCCTCGTACCGCGGTTCGTGCAACACGAAATCAGGATTCTTTTTCCCGTCTGCGCCAAACCGCCAGTCATAGAACAAAAACTGTCCAAACCCGGTCTTCTCGATCCGTTTCAAAAACTGCTTCGGGATAATTTGGTCGGTATCGACATTAACCCGATCCAGCGGCGCCACCCGCCCGTGATGCACTGTAAAAGGTTTCATGATCTCCCCTTCACTTGTCATCCAGAGGCGCCGCTTTTGGCGCCGAAGGATCTGGGCGAGCCGCGCGATGCGTCGCGTTTTTTGCGACGCATAAATCACGCGTCTGGCTCGCATCCTTATTGATATTTTGACTCCTACTCAAACTTCCACTTCCGAATATCCGTAAAATGCCCCTCAATCGCCGCGGCCGCCGCCATCATCGGACTCACCAGATGCGTCCGCCCCCCGCGCCCCTGCCGCCCTTCGAAATTCCGGTTGCTCGTCGACGCGCAGCGTTCCCCCGGCTGCAAAATATCGGGATTCATCCCGAGACACATCGAACATCCTGACTCCCGCCACTCAAATCCCGCATCGCGAAAAATCCGATCCAACCCTTCCTGCTCCGCCGCCCGCTTCACGGTCTGCGATCCCGGCACCACCATCGCGCGAACTTTCGAATTCACCTGATGTCCCTTCGCCACTCGCGCCGCGGCTCGCAGATCCTCGATCCGCGAATTCGTGCACGACCCAATGAACACCCGGTCAATCCCGATATCCTGAATCCTCTCGCCCGGCTCCAGTCCCATGTACTGCAGTGCGAGTTCGGTCGCCCGCCTGTCAGATTCTTCCATTGCACCAATCTCTGGCACGCGCCCCGTCACCGGCGCCACCATCCCAGGATTTGTCCCCCAAGTCACAAACGGACAAAGCTGAGCCGCATCGATCTCCACGATCTTGTCGAACACCGCACCTGCATCGGAGGGCAAACTCCGCCAGTAAGCCTGAGCCTTATCCCAATCAGTCCCTGTCGGAGCAAACCGCCGCCCCTTCACGTACGCGATCGTAGTCTCATCCGGCGCGACCATCCCCGCTCGCGCTCCCGCCTCGATGCTCATGTTGCATAGCGTCATGCGCCCTTCCATCGAGAGCGCTCGCACCGCCGGCCCCATGTATTCGATCACATGCCCCGTCGCACCGTCAGTTCCAAGCTGCCCGATAACCCCCAGCGCCAGATCCTTTGCGGTCACACCGTCGGCAAGCTTCCCGCGCACGTCGATCTTCATCGTCTTCGGCTTCCGCTGTGCCAGGCACTGCGTTGCCAGCACATGCTCTAGCTCCGACGTCCCAATGCCAAACGCCAGCGCGCCAAATGCTCCGTGCGTCGACGTATGGCTGTCGCCGCACACAATCGTCATTCCGGGCTGCGTCAGCCCCAGTTCCGGACCAATCACATGCACAATCCCCTGCTCTGGCGAATCCATATCAAACAGCCGGACCCCGAACTCCTTGCAATTCGCCTGCAGCGCTGAGATCTGCTTCGCTGCAATCAAGTCGGTGATCGGAGTTCCCCGCGGCTCGGTAGGAATATTGTGATCGACAGTCGCAACGGTGCGAGCAGGCTGCCGCACCTTCCGCCCTGCCGCCCGCAGTCCATCAAACGCCTGAGGTGAAGTTACCTCATGCACCAGATGCAGATCGATGTAGACAATCGGCGACCGGCCCGACGGAGTCGCAACCAGATGTGCATCCCAAATTTTTTCGAATAATGTGCGCGTCATAGTAGCGCCGGCATCCAGCCGGCTATGGAACGGGCGATTGGCCCGTACTCCCCTTTATGGAACTGTGTCTATGTAGTCTTCCACAGCGCGGCAGATGTGAGCAAGGCGTTACCCAGCTGGGAGCCGGTTACGAATCTCCCCCTCTGCGTCCTCCGCGGCTTTTCTCGGCGAACTCTGCAGTAAAAGGTTTTAGCGCAGCCCGATTTACTAGAGCTTCGCAGAAAGTACGTAGAAACAAGCAGCTACGGAAGTTATTCTTCCGTATCAGTCGCGGAAAATGCCCCGTTGGAGTCCGACGAAGCGCCCCAGACCACGCTACTGGCCGAGTCAGTCGACGATCCCCACACGACGCTGAATCCGGTCGCGGTGCTGCTGCCCCATACCACCGAGCTCCCCCACACCACCGAACTGCCCGACAGGTTCGCCCCCCAAACCACGGATGAGCCCCACACGACCGACGAGCCCCATACCACGGCGGACGAGGCCACGGTGCCGTTGCCATTCGAAACCGTCACCATCCCAGTCCGGCTGTTGTACGTGGCCGTAGGAGACAGCGCCGCCCCGACGTTCGCAGGAGCGAGGTCAGTGTTAGACAAGGCCGCGCCCAGATCGACGTAACCGGCACCCACCGTGAACACATCGTAGGAAGAAAGATACGTCAGACCGGTCGCCGGGTCAGTCGCGATCGAATACGTTGGGAAGGTCTTGTACGCGGTCTTCATCAGACGCGCCTTCACCTGGTCCGGCGTAAGGTTCGGATTCTGCTGCAGCATCAGAGCCGCGCCGCCGGCAACGGCCGGAGTCGCCATGCTGGTGCCGCTCAGACTCAGGTAATCGTGCAGCGATGTGTTGCCTGCCACTGCGTTGTTCGGAAACAGGGTTTCCAGCGTGCTGCCTCGGGAGTCCGTCGAAACCACCAGGTTCCCCGGAGCCACCACATCAGGCTTTACCACGTGGTCGTACGTCGTCGGACCTTTCGAACTGTAGCTTGCGATCCGATCGTCCGTCCGCGAATATGTGCCCATCGCTTTCATCGCTCCGACTGTGATCACCAGCGGATCGTTCCCCGGCGCCGCAACGGTTCCGTAGCCATTGCTGCCATTCAGGCTGATGCGCCCGTAATTTCCGGCGGCTGCCACCACCACGATCCCGGCTCTCCACGCCGACTCTACCGCCTGGCACAACGGATCCTGCGCATAGCGCGAGAAGATGCCTCGTCCCAGAGACAAGTTGATGACTCGAATGTTGTAGGTGTTCTTCAGCGCAATCGCCTGCTGAATCGCGGCGATCACTTCGCTGTCGCTGCCCGCGCCGTTGGCGTCGAGCACACGCAGATCAATCATGTTCACGTTGGGTGCTACTCCCGCATATCGCCCGTTCGATTTGCTCCCATTTCCCCCGATGATGCCCGCCACGTGCGTGCCGTGTCCGTACAGATCCCACACCTGCTTGTGATTCAAGTAAGTCGTAGTTCCGGTGAAGTCTTGATGATAGAGAACGCGGGACACATTTCCTTTGGCAAGATCCGCGTGCGTATCGTTGACCCCGCTATCGATCACAGCAACCCCGATGCCCGTTCCATCGTAGGCCGCGTTCACCGCCGCAGTCACATTCATGGCCGCGTCGCTGTAGTCGTCCATGCTCTTCAGCGGATGGTCCAGGCTTACGAATGCCACTTCCGGATCGTTCGCCAGCGCCTGCAACGAACCCGCGGGCACTGTGAAAGCCGCTCCTCTGACGAGGCCCAGATGATGCCCGACTCTGCCGCCCATATTCTGCACTCGCGAGAATGCGGCCGTCTTCGGAGTCTGCTTGTACTGCACAATCACCTTCACTTGCTGGCTCGGACGCGCAGCAAAGCGGCTCATGATTTTCGCCACTTCCGGATCGACTCTGTCCGACGCTTTCATTCCCCGCGGGCTGGCGGAGTTCTGCTGTCCGAATACGGTTCCGGTCAACAGCAGTACCGCGAGGCTTAGGCGCTTTCCCCAAGCTGCGCTGTGGCGCTCGTTGCGCTTTCTGCGCGTAGTTGAGTTCTGCTTCCAAACCATCAATGGCACGCTCTCTGTCTTGGGGACGGATTGAGTAACAGGCTTCTATTGCAAGGTGAGAGCCAACCCAGTTGCTCATTACAAAGTCTTTACGTCGACCCCGAAACGGGATCACGAGTCACCTTGTCCCATCACAATGGGCGTGGGACGGGTTGTCCCAAGGCGCCCGGCTACAACGTAGAAGGATCGGATTTGTGGACTGGATCGGATTTGTGGACTTGACGCGCTCTCTGGATCGCAGGAGAATACCGCATCCTTGGGGCAGTTCCTTCTTTACCTCTACACAACTGAGAGACTCGCTCATGTGCCGAATCGGCTGGCTGTTCTGTGTGCTTCTCGCGTTCGCCGCATTCTGCGCTGCTCAAGTGACTCCTCCCCCGGGCTGGACCGTCCAGAACACCGCCAGCGCCGCCATTTTGTTCTCACCCGGCGAACCGTCGTCGCGAGTTGCACTCACTCTGCTGCCGCCAGAAAGTCCCATCGGCAACGTAAAGTCGTGGTTCGGCAATCAGGCCTTGGCGCTCGCCCAAGAATCAGGCCGTACTCTCGGCGCTACCGAGGTGACCGAGCAGGAAGGAATCCTTTTACGAGTGGTTCAGGTCGAGAATCAGAATCACATGAAGCTCCGTATGGTCTTTTACGGATACCGATCAGCCCGCGGTTTCTCGATTCCAATTTTGATGATCCCGCCGAAAGTCGGCGACCTGGATCCTCGCCTCGAAACGGCCAACCAATACGTGCAGCAACTCGCCGCGCAAAAATTCGAGCTGTCCACAGCCCCCACGGCCGCTACGCAGCCCGAACAACCGGCCACAGGCTTGCGCCCAAAAACTGATATCGATCTCACCTACCACGCCAAGGCGATCATCCCCAAAGACCGCGATGTGCCGCTGAAGGGCGTTTATGTTTTTGTGGGCTACGCATTCGGTCCTTCCTACGGTGGCGTCGGTACCACCATGACGTGGGGCCAGCGCGCCACACAGCAATTGCTGTTGCTGTTCGCCAACGGTATCGTCGCCAAGACAGATTTGAAAGGCGACAACCTCGCCGGACATCACCAGGCCGAAGGCTTCGCTACCATGGACGTCGCCAACCCCGCTGCGGTCGCTGGCGCACCCTACGGTCACTGGACCGACAACGGCGACACGATTCACATCCAATGGAACATCGGAGGACCCACCGATTTAGCCAAAAAGGGGAACACTCTGGAAGGCAAGGGCGAGCGCTGGACGCCCTTTCAACTCGTCGAGGGGCAGCGCCTGGAAGGCACCTTCGTCAGAAAAATGGAAGCAGGTCTGCGCTCTCAATGGATCGTATTGCACGAGAACGGCACTTTTGAGGGCGATGGCGTCAACGTCACCATGGGAGGTGAAATCGTCAGCCCCAACTTCCCCGCGCACGGCTTCGGAACCTACGAAGTCCATAAAGGCAGCATGATTCTGTTCTTCCAGAACGGATTCACCCAGGCCATAGCGTGCATCATCGACGCCGTTCCCAACGGCGACGCCCGAACCGTCCTGCTCAACGGTTTCCCATTCGAACGTGTGCGCTGAACCTCGCAACTCAGGGGAAGAATTTCATCTTGAGGACAAGCGCCCCAGCCAACAGCACGCTGCCCAGAAGTGCGTTCCACTCGCGATGCTTGAGATAGAGTCCCATCGAGAAGCCGCCCCCATCCTCAGCGCATCGTGCAGGCGTAAAGCGAGGCAGCATCCGCGGCACCCGCCGCGCGTACCCCTCGAATTCAGGAAACTTCTCTTTGAGGAATTTTTCCTCGCCGCGGATCACCGGAACATAAATCGCAAAGAACATTACGAGCAGCAGCGCGCCTACCCAGCAACTCCGCGCCCCGACCGCAAATCCAATTCCGATCAGCAATGACCCCAGGTACAGCGGATTCCGTGTATAGGCGTACGGTCCCGAAGTCGCCAAGGCTTCGTTCTTCCGCACGTGACCTGATGCCAGCGCACGAATTAAAAGTCCCGGCACAATCAGCACCGCGCCGAACCCAAGAAATCGCCACGTAGGCCGAGCCAGCCAGAAGTACAGCCCCGCAAACACAAATCCCAGCGGCACTCGAATCCTGCGCGCGACCCGCGACCACTCAGCCACGCCCGACCTCCGCGGTTTTTCCGTCGAGCAGAGACTGTGCGGCTCTCACAACCTCCTCGACGCTAATTCCGAGCATCGCCTCATCCGTCCGCGGATTGCGCGCGTGGGTCGTCATACTTGCCGGATTTCGCAGCACCACACTTCGCGTGCCGTACGGCCCGTTGCGCGCCGGGTCCGTCGGACCGAAGATCGCCACCGCGGGAACCCTCAATGCCGCCGCCAGATGCAACGGCCCCGTATCCCCGCCAACGAACAGCTTCGCCCGTCGCGTGAGTGCGATCAGTTCGCTGATAGAACACTGGAACGCCCGAGCCGCACCCTCACTCGCCGCTTCGGCCGCCAGCGCAAGCTCCTCTTCGCCTGGCCCGTAATTCACCACCGACTGCACACCGCACTTCGCCATGGCGTGCGCCACGTGCCCATACCGCTCCGCTGGCCACCGCTTCGCTCCCCAACCCGCGCCCGGATTGAGAATCGCAAACTTCTCAATTCCAAACTCCCGCAACGTATGCTCAATTCTTTCCTCAGCCCCCACATCCCGGGGAAATTTACCCGCTGGTATAACCAGTTTCTTACCCACGAGCGACTCCACCACCGACAGACCCTGCTCAATCACGTGCTTCCCCCGCGCCGTCGCTTGCCGCGTGTACCACAATGCCGCAGCACTCTCCCGCGGTTCCCTCGTGCCGTAAACAACCGGAGCCCCCGACCATCGCGCCAGCACCGCCGACCGGATCGCTCCCTGCAGATCGATTGCGACCTCGTAGTGCGCCGCACGCACATCGTTCCCGACCCGCGCAATCTGCTCGATCGTGGATAACGAAAAGAGTGACTTGCGCCATCCTTTTAAGTTAACCGTGTGCATCCAGTCCACCAGTGGCCGCTGCGCCGACCGCGCTCCGCGTCTCGCCGCCCCCGGCGCGCATAATAGTTCCGCCCACCGTTCCTCGATGATCCATCCGATCATTGCCTCTGGATAAGCCTCACGCAATGCCTGCGCCGCCGGAAGCGTATGAATCACATCTCCCATCGCGCTCAGCCGCACGATGAGCAGGCGCCCGATTCTTCCGTCATCGGCGAAGCTCAAGCTTTCCTCGGAGAAAGACGCGTGCGAAGGATTTCACTGGTGGAATGATCTTTCGGATCGCCGACGATCTCAACTCTCCCCCCGCACTCCGCCACGATGTCGCGTTCGGGAACGGAGTCGGCCGTGTAATCGGTGCCTTTAGCCTGCACATCAGGGCGAATCTCTCGAATGATGGCGCGGACATCAAGCTCCGGAAACACCACGACGGCATCCACATCCGCCAGTGCTGCCACAATCTCTGCACGTTCGTGCTCCTGCATCACGGGCCGCCCTTCGCCCTTGAGGGTCCGCACGGAATCATCCGAATTTATCGCCACGACCAGCTTTCCACCCAGCGCCTTCGCCCCGTGCAGATAACGCACATGCCCCACATGCAGCAAATCAAAATTCCCGTTAGCCAGCGTGATGCGTTCGCCCGCGCGCCGCCACTGCTCCACCCGCTGGCGAAGCTCGCTTCGGCTCAGGATTTTGTTTCTTGTACTCAATGAGATCGTGTGGCCGGCGGGCTCTGTTCAATCGCGTGCAGCAACTCGTCCCGGGATACGGTCGCAGTGCCCCGTTTCATCACCACGATTCCACCCGCATAGTTGGCCACCTGCGCCGCCTCTTCGGTCGTCGCTCCCGCGGCCAGTGCCGCCGTGAACGCTGCAATCACGGTGTCGCCCGCACCCGTCACATCTGCTACCTGGTCCGAGCCGTAAATCGGAATATCCACTGGCTTGTGCTTGTGATTGAACGCCGCCATGCCGTCGCGGCCGCGCGTAATGACCAGCGATTGCAGCTTCATCCGCTCCATCAACTGTTCCCCCGCTGCCAGCACCTTGCTCCAGTCCTGTCCGATCCGAATCCCCAACGCCTCTTCCACCTCAGGTTCGTTTGGAGTCGCGGCCGTGACACCTTCATACTGCAGCATGCGGTAGCGCGAATCGAGGACGATCGGCACCGATCCCAACTTGCCCTTCCCGCGCAGTGTGCTCACGATCGCCGGCGTCGCTGCCCCATATCCGTAATCGGAAACCAGCAGCGCGTCAGAGGCATGCGCATAATTCCGCGCCGCAAGATACAACTCGCGTGTGAGATGGCTGTTCGGCGCCTCCTCCGGTTCCCGGTCCACTCGCACCACCTGCTGCCGCGACGTATGCGTCATGCCCGCGAGAATCCGTGTTTTCGTAACGGTCGTGTAGCTCTTATCCTTCAACACGCCGCTTACCGCAATCCGCTTATGCCGAAAAAACTTGATCAACAGTCGTCCCGCTTCATCGTCACCCACGATGCCCACCGGCAGGACATTCACTCCCAGATCCGCCAGATTATTCGCCGCGTTCGCTCCGCCCCCAGGAACAATCGTCCGCTCGCGGTGCTTCAAGATCAAAACGGGCGCCTCCCGCGAGACGCGCGAAATCTCGCCGAACACGAACTCGTCCGCCACAAGATCCGCCAGTACTGTGATCGTGATGTTGGGGAACCCCTCAACAATCTTCCGGAGCCGTTCCCCTTCTTTCGGATGCTTCATCGTAGTGTTGTTTGGCGCGGGCGCTCTCGCCCGCGCGCGGTTCAAAGCGGCCGCAGCCCAAATTCTCTCATGCGCCGCTCCGCCGCTCCTGAATCTTGCGCAGCATGGTATCTACGCCGTTAGCCGCATCAACAAGTTCCATCCGAACCCGAACCACCGCCAGCGGCTCCAGCGCTGACAAATACGGTCCCAGATTCACCGCATCCTTCTCGGTGGTAACAAACCCTCCCGCCTCGCTTCGCTGCCTGAGCTCGAGCACTTCGCGCACGTCCTTCTCGTTATACGCGTGATGATCCCGATAAAACGCCTGCGCCGCCGGTTCGATATTGGCCGCCCGCAGCTGCAAAAGAAAGTTCTGCGGCCGCGCAATTCCGCAAAAGACAACCGGCCGCGCCGGTATACCCTCGGCAACAATCCCACGCTTCACCCGCCACACCAGCTTCCCCTGAAGTGAAAATGCTTCCTCGGAAGCTCCACTCGCCAGCACCACGGTATCCGCCCGCCCCAATGCAGTTAGCGGTTCTCGCAGCCGCCCTGCCGGAAGCAGTCGGTCGCTCCCATCCTGTGGTGTAACCAGCACGATATCGAAATCCCGCGCCAGTGCCCGATGCTGAAACCCATCATCCAGCAAATGCAATTGCGCCCCGAACTTGGCCTCGGCAAAGCGCCCAGCCTCATATCGATCTTCACCCACAATCACCGGAACTTGCAGCCTGCGAGCGATCAGCAATGGCTCGTCCCCAAACTCCTGGGGCAGGCCAGCCGGATCCACCAGCAGCACTCCCCGGCTCGCGCGCCCATACCCTCGCGAGAGGACGTCGAACTTCACCCCTCGCGATTGCAGCAACTCCCCGAGCAGCATCACAAATGGAGTCTTGCCCGACCCGCCGGCCGAGAGATTTCCCACACTGACCACGGGTCCGTTGAGGCGCCGAGCCGGCAGCCGCTTGCGGTCGTAGAGCGCGTTGCGCGCCCGCACGGCAACTCCGTAGATGCTGGAGAGTGGATTCAATCTTTATGTGCTGCCCGCAGCGTGGTTACCCGGGAGTCGTCATGCAGTGCGAGCAAGCCCTGCAGCGCCTCCAGCGTTCGCGATGTCGCACCCATCTGCGAAAGTATCGTCTCTTTCGCGCGCCGTCCCAGCGCCGTCCGTTCGGCGTCGGAGTCCATCAAGTGCATCAACATAAGCGGCAACTCTGCCAATCCCACGATCCGCACCGCATCGTGGCTCTGGAACAATCCAACAATGTCCCGAAAATTCTCCGTGTGATTTCCGGTGACAATCGCCACCCCATGCTGCGCCGGTTCGATAATGTTATGCCCGCCGCGCGGCACCAGGCTTCCCCCCACAAACGCCACATCTGCGAGGGCGTAAAGCGCCGCGAGTTCCCCAATCGTGTCGACCAGCAACACTCCGCCCGCCAGCGATTCTCCCTGCCACCGCGATCGCCGGTGCGCCGCGATTCCCATTTCCTGCAGCAGAGAAGCAACCGCCTCAAACCGCTCGGGATGTCTCGGCGCAAGGATCATCACCGCCCGCGGATGACTCACCAGCAAATTCTCAAACGCCCGCAACAGAAGGGGTTCCTCATCTTCTA
>Ga0210409_10006867_pt1 | contig 11811 bp, 17 predicted proteins | sample IncBWH17MmetaG_FD_161649 | JGI IMG/M metagenome (GOLD analysis project Ga0210409, IMG submission 161649) | Forest soil microbial communities from Barre Woods Harvard Forest LTER site, Petersham, Massachusetts, United States - Inc-BW-H-17-M | ecosystem: Environmental > Terrestrial > Soil >...
ACATCCCTTTCGCCGATCATGGCGCGCTGCTCGATCCTCCGACACCCGATGTTACCGCTCGATGCCTTTCCATGCTGGCCCAGCTCGGTGAGAGACCGGAGTCCAGCGCGGCAATGAGGAGGGCGATCGAGTTTCTCCGCCGCGAGCAGAGGCCTGAGGGCTGTTGGTTCGGTAGGTGGGGCATAAATTACATCTATGGCACTTGGTCCGCCCTATGTGCGCTCACCGCGGCTGGCATCGATCCCATGTCGTCAATGGTACGAAGGGCCGTGGACTGGCTTACATCCATCCAGAATCCCGATGGCGGCTGGGGCGAAGACGCGACAAGCTACCGGCTCGATTACCGGGGCCACGAGGCTGTGCCGAGTACGGCATCGCAGACCGCATGGGCGCTGCTCGGCCTGATGGCTGCCGGCGAAGTTCATAGCCCGGCCGCGGCGCGGGGCATCTCCTATTTGTGGCGAACTCAGAGTGAGGATGGTCTCTGGGCGGAGGAGTGCCATACTGCGACCGGTTTTCCGCGTGTACTCTACCTGCGCTATCATGGTTATCCGAAATTCTTTCCGCTATGGGCCTTGGCGCGCTATCGCAACCTGAAGAATGCCAATGAACCGCGGGTTTTCGGGATGTGATCTCCGTGCGCGTGGGCTACGCTGCATTTCGGTTCTGAAGATGGGTGCCGCGGACGCTATCGGTTGCTTGCTCCGCTCGCGTGGAGATCCAGCCGAACAAGATAGCGGCCACGAGCCCATCCCATTTCGACGTCACTCAACCGTCCGATCGGGGTATTGGGCGACACAGCGCCGCCGGCGGTAACGACCACGGAGATTGACGCGATCGCACGCGAGCGCGGCGGGTTTCTTACGGCTGCTGGATCGGCATCTCTACCGCGCCGTATCCGAGCATCGGCTGGTGCGCGACATAAAATCACCTGGCCTTGGCCACACAAGCGGGCCACGAAGGGACTTAGGCTGTCGTGTGCCGTTGCTGACGCGTCTTCGCTCCCATACGTCCTTTGATAGACATCATTGCAGACGCGCACAGTGCGTTTCCTCGACCGGATGCTGATCATGCAGTCCGCGATATGTTCTCATAGGTAGAGGTCTTACTATCATGTCTGTCCCTGGTTGGCTGCTTCTGTTGCTCGTATTAGGCGTTGCGGTCCTGATCGCCCGCAAGCGTAAAAAGAAACTCAAACAGCAAGCGGAAGCGGCTCCACTTCGTGCCCTGATGCGGCTTAAGATTGACGCTTACAAAAATGAGGAGAGGCTGCGCGAGAAATCTACTTAGGCAACTGCGGCGCGGGCTTGCGCATGCATCCCGTGATAGTCATGCGCGCTTTTGGAAACGGTGCATGGTGAACGCCAAGGGCACGCCTAACTTGTCCGCAAAATCCAGTTTAACATTTGAGCCGGCCGCCCAGGCGCGCCATCGGCCGGATGCCAGGTGTTGGCCGGGCGTGACGCTCTGTTCTCCCCGCTAGAGTCCAGCCTCAAGGTATTCGGCATGGACATCGACGCAGTTCCCGGCGGTCATTTGGTCGCACTATCGCGGGCTGGCGAAACCTTCCGGGCAAGTGTCACACCTTCATTGAGAGAGGTCGGCATTTAGGGCATGTCGGCGTTGAGGCTTGGCAAGCCTGCTTATTTTCGAAGGTCCATTGGTGTCACATGGAACTGATTGACTGAGAGCGACAACTGCAAGGGCCGCAGCATTTTTGTTATGCATCTTTCTCTTTTGCGCCTTGTGCACGAATACGCGCACAAAATCTATCAGGTGAGTATCTGGTGGTGCGACTGACGCCTTCTCGCCGGCGACATCGAACGACAGCGCCGCCACTCGGGCGCGAAGGTATTCGGCATGCTCGACCGCGGCTTCGCCGCTCGCGCCACCGATCAGGATCGCGAATTCCGTGCCGCCAAGGCGGCCGACGACCGCGTTTTCACTCTGAAATTCGCGGCCGATGGCGCCGAGAACCTGATCGCCGACATCATGCCCGTAGGTATCGTTGATGCGCTTGAAATGATCGACATCGAGCATGATCGCGGCAAGCGGTGATGCCCCGCGGCACAATAGCTGCGCCCGGTCGAAAAAGGCGCGGCGGTTGAAGACGTGGGTTGAAGGATCGATGCTCGCCAGCTCGATGAGCTCGTTCTGCAGGCGAAGCAGCCGCTCAGCCGAGCGCAGCCGGGCGCACAGCTCCTCTCCAACTGGCGGCTTTCTGATGAACTCGTCGGCGCCGCTGTCCAGCGTGTTGATGAGGTGCTGCGATCAGAGTTGGACGACATCAAGATGATGTAGATCGGGCGCTCTCGGCCCGACAGCAGCCGGGTCTCCCAGCACAGTTCGAGGCCGGACATCGAATTGAGCTGGGCGCTGGCCAGCAGCGAGCTGACCTTGCGGTCCGATGATGTAGTCAAGTGCCTCCCTGGCGTCGACAAACGCCGCCACGCCATGGCCGGCGCTCTCGAGCAGTCGCGATACTGCCTTGAGGACGGTGCGGCTTGGATCGACTACGACGACGCGCACGGAAACTCCGCGATCTTAAGCCGGGGGGCGGTGTAGTGTGACTGCCGACAGATAGCTAGTCGTTACCGTCGGCAAAGCGGAAAAATCGATGTTGTGCAGCTACTTATAAGGCATCAGTCCTGCTGTCGGCTAAAGATCGGCTAATGGTCGAGCGGCTTTTTCCAGGCGCAGGCGGAGTCGCCCCATGCGTCTTTCTCCGGCCGCTACTCAGACTGTCCCAGCCTCGAAAGACGCATTAGCGAGCCCCTGCGCCCCGCCTAGGGGCCTTTCGCCGGGACCGCAGAGCCTGGCTGCGCTATGCGCGCGTCGTATTCTAACCAGCGGGGCAGGTATGAAATGGATTGAGAAGGTTTTTAAGCGAGATGTTGATCGATCTGCGCAGACAGCGCTCGCCGATCTTGCATTCATCGCCTATCGCGCCTCTCAGCGCGCTGCTGCTGATGATGTCGTGAGAACGAGCGGTGGCAGCGTCGGCCGCCGCGGACGGCGGCGTCGCAATCCGGCAATGTGCGGTGATTACAGATGTAATTGCTCATTCTGTCGTCCTCCTGGCGGCGGTCTGGGAAGTCCCAGCGCCGAGCCCGGGGTAGCGTCAAGTGACTGTCTTGGCAGGCGGGCACCGGAGCAAGAGCGGCCTAGACTGCTACGGTGCCGCCGTCCGCAAAATTCGCCAGGACTTCGACGCTGCGGGCGTGGTCCAATCGGATGAGCAGATCCTACGCGTCATGAACGAGTTCACGCTCGAAGCCGGGAACCAAGAGCCGATAACGCGAGGAGGTGCCCCCGACGCCCTAGCGGTAATGCTCGCGCGCCAGCTCAAGCCGCCATGAGGCCGGCCTCCGATGCCTTGTGCAAACGCTGAAGATTTTTGGCGACACCCCGATGTCCGTTACGCCATTTTCAGCGCGCTTGGCTTTTACCCCTAATAGCGACCACTCAGCAGAGATCCAAGATCGGCGTGATTGCGTAGGCGGATACTGGGTAGAAACCGGCAGGTGTCCGGATCGCTTACGATGGCTAAAACAACCAAACTTTCGCGTCGACCAAGCAACTCAAAAAGTTACGCAGCATCGACAAACCGAAAAACAAGATGACCCATCTTGAGGGATCAACTCAGGCTCTGGCCACGTCCGCGCAACTGCGCAACCGCCGGCTCTAGTAGGACGAGATTTCGCCGCGGCTTGCGCGTGTCGAGCCCGACGATCGCACGGCCCTGTGCGGTGAATGCGAGACCTTCCGGCTTGCCATCCAGATCGCCGAGCCGCCACGCATCAAGGAGCGCAGCGGTGCCGCCACCCGCAGGGAGATCATCGAGCCGCGCAATCGTTGCGGACTTGTCACTGAGCAGATAGAGGCAACCGTCAGGACCTATTTCGAGGTCACTGAAGTCGGTGCAGGTTTTGGCCAGTGTCTTGTCGGGAAACCAGACTGCGAGAGCGACGAACCGGTGGTGCCCTTTTTTAATCGGCCACCGCTCGCCGTCCGCCAGCGCGCCGCCAGGGACCAAGCCCCGCGACCGCGACTGTGGCGGGCCAAACTCAATCAAAGCCGCCGGCTTCTTCTCCTTGGCGACGAGCAAATGCCCGCCGGGCAGTAGCACCATTCCCTCGCCCCGCGATCCCTTCGGGTCGGACCACGCTCGCGCAATTTCGCTGCGCCCTTCCACCGCAAGATCAATCGACGCAACCACCTTTAGCGCCTTGGGGTCGATGAGTTCGACGCGCGAAGGTGTTTCCTGGAGCAGCAAAACGCGCCCGAGGCCGTCAGCGCAGACAGCCTCGATCTGGGGGTCATGCTTGGGAAGCGTCGAACCTGAGAGCTTCGCAATGTTGCTCGTATGCCACTCTATTCGGCCCCCATCGCTGCGCGGCTCGGAAAACCAGGCGACCTTCGCCACCCGGTCGCCGACCGCGATCAGAAACATCCGACCGTTTCGGCCGCGACGTAAGCAAATACCAGAGACCTCACGGAGCGGCATGTCGACCACGCGGCGCACTCGCAGCCGGTTCTTGCCTGACTTACCGTTTTTCACCATGGGACAGGGTCTCCGCGGACGTCAAGGCGAAATACAACCATTGTCGTTCTCGAGTGCTTTGCCCAATTCATTTCAAAAATGGCAATGTCGGCTTTGGGTGTTGGCTGTATTAAAACTCAAAGACGCGCAATCGCGACAGAACAAACATTTCGCCAACCCGGGCGCTCGAAAATTCGTAAGCAACCGTCAAACAACAGCTTTATTTTTGATAGCACCAATCAGCGCGGTGAGTATGGCCCCGCCAGCACCGCCGGCCAATACTCAGATTGCCCGACTGCGCTGCGGCCATGATCGACGGCAACAGTAGGGTAACGATCTGGCCGAGGACCCCGCCTCCGACCAGACCCGAAATAACGTTACCAACGGTTCCCAGATCAAAAGTCGGCGATGACTTACCTGCGCCAAGGCCACCAAGCGCTCCTGCAACGAGGTTGATCAGAATCTGTTCCATGTTGATCTCCCTGTGACCCACGTGAAACGGAGTTTAATCTCGCGTAGCCTAGCTCTGAATATAAAAGCGATCCAGCGGATAAAGCGGCCGCCGAAACCATTGGCAGTGTGATGACGCCATCCGACAGCGCGGCGGTTCAGAGCACCGCATAGACCAAGGTGTAATTGTGCCCGAATGGAAAACGTCGTACTCAAGTGGACTGGCCGTCTGGGCGGCAACCCTTTCCCCGATTACCCTTACCGCCCCGTCTAACGCGCTCGCCAACTTTTCGTCTGGAGTGAAAGCCGATTTCCCCTCGCGGGAGGTCCTATCTCAAATGGCACGAGAGTCCTCGTCCCAACCGAGGAGGTAAACATGTCAAGGATTTTTGCAAGTTTCGGCATAGCAAAAGGATTTGCGGCGGCGTCGATACTCACCGTGGTCGCTTCTGCGCCGGCATCAGCGCAGCTTAAGTGGGACGTCTCCACGGTACCGATGCAGTATCTTCAGTATGATTTGCCATATTACAAGTTGGCACTAGGCTCCTTTCCGAACTATCAGGATTCGCGACCCAAACCCCGCCTAGCGGTTGGGCGCTATGGGGGTCTGTACGACTACGCGCCACATGCAATCGCGAACGCGGCAGCGATGGTTGGAGCTGCGCCCATTCCGTACATTGGGTATGACCTAACCCCTTACTACAACTTGGTACCGGGCTGTCCCCTGGGCAACAACACACCTGGTCACACCAACCAGATCTGCTGAAGTTCCGATCGGCTAGGCGTGAACTGTTTGCCGGCAACCCCCGAGGCCGGCAGTGGCTTCAATGCGGCCTCCTATACGGTGGTATAAGGCAGCCATCCCTTTTTATTACTGGGGTTGACCAACGTGCAATGGAAGCACCCGACCCGATCGACCTAGCATCCTCGGCAATGGGGTCGGAGATGGACAGGAAGCTCCAAAGTTTTTCTAGGTCGAGCAATAGCGCCTCGCCTCCGCGCGTTCTCAAGAGTGTAATTGCCGTTGCAATAGCCGTTGGTCTTATCGTTGGTGCGCTGCCTGCTGCCGTGAGCACCCCGGGCGCGGCCAGCACCGCACAAGACGCTGCTTCGGTCAATCGCACGAACAAGGGCGATCGACTGCCGCTGACACTGAAGCGCACTTCTAATGTCTCGTCGCCGGCCGTGGCAGCTAAGTCTCAGCCGCCGGTGGGATGTGACCCGGCGTTTAGCCGCGTCGCGGACCCAGCGCGTGCACATATCTTTGGCCGCTGCATTTCATGAGTTTGTAAGGTCGCTGGAGCGTCTGCTCGAAAGCTTTTGAATTGCGACTTCGACGGTCAGGACCTGGTCGCGATTGATGATCGGGCCGCCGGAGTGAACAACAGTATACAACCTGGACGGAGGTACCCATGTCGAAAGTGTCAATTGTCGCTGGCTTCGACCTCGCGGAAATCCTGATGCTCACAGTCGGTGTCCTCGTAATTGCCGCCATCGTATACGTGATCTGATTGTGCGTGACCTGCTGGCAAAACCAAGGCATGCGCTCACGTGAAGTTCGCTGTTTAAGCAGTTATATCGCCGTCAGATTCATTCACCCGGGAAGCTAAGTTGTCGAAGGTGGCCGCACTACAATGATCGTGCGGTTATGGGCCCGGGCGATCAAAAGGACTGGTCCGCCACCAGCCGCTCCAGTAACAACCGGCGAAAGCGCTCGCCGGGCGGCAGGCAAAACGCACTGGCGAGCATCCTAGGGCGCCTGGGCGGCATTGGGGGGATTGGCGTCGCGGGCGCGGGTAGAACGCTCCAGAACCGGATTCGAGCTTCAATTTTTAGACGAACTCGGGCCGTAATGCCTTCATTTTTGCCGTCATGGAGTGCTGGGGATCGCGTGGCCTCCCGGCCACGTGGGGCATACCCCGTCTCCGTCAATGTGCGTGTCGGGTCAGACAACGGTCACCAAGTATTGGTCCCCATCGCGTTCAAGGGTCCAATGCAAACCACAAGGTGTTGCTCGATCGCGCACTGCCGCTGCCGATGCTTCCTTGCACAAACCTTGTCGTACATCGTCAGCAACCGGCCCCCGCGCGTGCGTCGTTAGAATCGGTTCCGCGAATCAAATAGATCGCTTTGACCATGATGTGGATGACGGCGGCGCTGTTAGTCCACAGCCCGCCAGACACTTATTTTCCCAGCGTCTCTGGCACCTCGCCAAACGGCATCTGCCCGATCTTGAATTTGTATTCGGTCACGCCGGGATCGAGCCTCTGGCTTTGGATTGCCTTCGCGCAAACGGTCCGCAAAAGGGGGCCCTTTCGCCGTCAACCAGGCGACCGCGCGGCAAAGGGGAAGAGCTGCCTCCCGCCCGCGCGGTTTGGAGCATGATCGACCATCATTTGCGTTGATGCGCCTCTTTGCGGGCCTCGATTAGATGGCGAAGGTGACGACCGCCTCGATATGTCTGATCATCTCTCAGTGCCAACACATCGACGCCCTTGATGTCGTCTGTTTCGCGATAAAGCATATTGAGAACGACTGCCGGAAGCGGGTCGGTGAATCTGTCAACCAGCCGGCTAATCTCACCTATCGTGAAATGCTGGCCGTAAAGCAGCGTTCTCGGTTCTGGCAGAACTGGACTCCGATTGAGAGAAAAAGCCTCTACGGCCCAAGCAAACGCAACGGCTATCTCCGGCGTAATAGGTTCTGTCGACGCCTCAACCATTTTTGATTTTCTAACCCTCTTCCGCGTCGCCTTCACGCTGCCCGGGCTGGCCATGCCTTCGCGCATCAGTGCAAGGCGCAGTACAATGGCGACGTGCTCCGTATCGGCAGAGATCAATGTGAAGCATGTGACCGTGAATGCCGATCAAGCAGTCTCGATCATAACGGTAGGCTTCTATGATTGAGCCATTGGGCAATTTTACCCGGCGTTTCGGACAAGGTCCTCGCCATGGCGTTGCCCGGTCCCTGTAAATCCCATGCGCTTGCATGAGGATATCATATAGAATCGCGTGGGCTCCAAGCCGACAACCCGATCACCATCGACGCCATACCTGAGATTAGACCGCTTGCAGATTGGTCGCGGCGGACTTGCCGCTGCGGCGGTCGGCTTCGATGTCAAAGGAGAGCTTCTGCCCCTCATTAAGGCTGCGCATGCCGGCGCGCTCGACGGCGGAGACGTGGACGAACACATCCGGGCCGCCCGCGTCCTGCACGATGAAGCCGTAGCCCTTCTGCGCGTGGAAAAACTTAACGGTACCTGTAGCCATGATGGCCTCCATTTGAAAACGCGTCACGCGTTTGCGGCCGTGCCAACTATTCGCGCAGTCCAATCTGGATTTTGCGTATTCGGTGGACGATCTTGAAGGTAGGCGTGACCTGAAGGCAGAACAGCGTGTAGAACAATTTATGCGTCTGCTCGAACTAATTGAAGAGCGAGCATCACGTAAGTTTTTCGAAGAGCAGGCCCACACCGACCGACCCTTGATTTTGCGATCGAACGACTTCTGGCAGCGGGTAAAGCGAGAGCCGGGCAAACCGGCAAAGCAAACGTCCCGATGATCACATCGCCGCCCGGCCTGGACCGCAATGACAAGGTCGCGGAACCGCAGGCCACAAACGACTACTTTCGTGCATTCGATTGAGGTTAGTCGCCTTCGATTGTGTATCTTCGGGATCTTACCGCCCGGCATCGCAGTCTTGCGGACGTAGAGCGAGCCGACCTGCGGCGCGAACGCCGGAGCGCCATCGTCACCGACCTCCTGGTAACGGACAGCGCCCTTTGTCTCCTTCTCGAACGCGAATTTGAGGATAGCTTTCATAGTAACCTCGTGGTGCGTAAATGGCTATTTAGACTATAGTTATTGTTTTGGTGGGGGCTTCATAAGTTCGCCTGCAACAATGCTAGCGGGCCGTGAGCGAGGGGACAAGCAGACCGCGGTAACCGGGGCTTTATGATTTGATCGGTTGCCGGCATGCCGCTAAGCAGATCGATCGCTGTCGAACATCGATGTCGGACGATCCCAATTGCTTTGATGACCTGCCGATCTGCCTGTGCAACCGAGAAATACTTCCGGCGGCCTCACGCTACGTGCCGCACACGAGATTTAGATCGCTCTGACGTGTTCTCTAGGCCGCTGCCGCTTGCAGCGCCTCTCGCTAACCCTGAAGCTCGGTTGCCGTCCGCTCGCCTGCTGCCGGGGTTCCGATTCAATTCGCGGTCCTGGCCTCCTAGCGCTTGCTCCAAAGCATCGAGGACCAAGCTCGCGTACGCGCCAGCCAACGATCCGACCAGCGTAGGCGTCGATCACGAAGGCCATTTCGTGGAATCCCGATCCATCGGGAATGGCGTGAGCCCGTCGTCGCGCAGGTACCGTAACCCATCTCCAGCAGCTCGTCTGCAATTTGCGCAGCTTGTCCTGGACAGCCTAGAGATCGGCGCCACCATCGCGCGAATTCAGCCGGCCCTCATTATGGGCGCGATGCCATTTTGCAGTTACCGGACGCAAATGGATGTTGAGCATCTCGGTCGTGCGCTGGGCGAACTGCACGCATCCCGGATGTTTTTCATTGAAGCGCTCGCGTGTGCGAAAACCTCCCACAGGCCCTCCAGCGCTCGTGATTCCACGCCGTACTGATAGGGAAGCGGTTGCGTCGAGATCCGCAGCTCGGAGAGAAGGCGCCGCGGCGCGCGATTTGCGCACCGCCGACGGACTCGGCATGCTGCTGCACCACGCCGTGCGCGGCTTCGCGCTGTGGTTCGGGCGAACGCCCGTGGTCGCGCCGGAATTGCGTGCCTTGCTCGAAGCCGGCCCGCCGCGAATGTCGCATCACGATAGCGCGTGGCACGGCAATTGCTCGCTCGATAGCGTCCGCAGGCGATCGGAGGTCATCATGATGCGAGCCGAACTCACCGAGAAAATGCTCGGGATCAAGCGCGAAAAGCAGTGGAGCTGGAAGCAGATCTGCGGCGAGATCGGCGGCATGTCGCCGATGCTGATCGTTGGCGCCGTACTCGGCCAGATGAAGCTCACCAAGCCACAGGCAGCCAAGGCGGCCGAACTGTTCGGGCTGAGCACCGCCGAGCAGGCCCTGCTCAACGAGGTGCCTCACCGCGGCACGCCGATGCCGCCGACCGACCCGCTGATCTACCGCTTTTACGAGCTGGTGATGGTCAACGGCCCAGCCCTGAAGGCGCTGATCGAGGAGGAGTTCGGCGACGGCATCATGTCGGCGATCGACTTTGACCTGCAGCTCGAACGCCAGGCCGACCCCAAGGGTGACCGCGTCAAGATCACCATGTCGGGGAAATTCCTGCCGTATAAATATTACGGCGCGACCGGCAACGTGCCCGGCTACGGCTACAAGGAAGAATAGTGGTTCGTTTTCCGCGGCAGCGCGTCCGACACCAAGCTCGTCGGCGGCAGCGAAGCTCTCGGCATCGTCGGCATAGACCAAGGCCGATGAGACGCCCTATCAATCAAGAAGCGCGAAAATGTACCAACCTGAGGACATTTTTGCGACGGAGGTTCCACCATCAAATGTCATCGGCTGCGGGCAGTTCTCGCAACTGCACAAATTTGCCCAGTTTCAGAATGCTGCATGTGTGCAGGATTCCGATGAGAGTTCTGTCGCCGCCTGCGGACAGTTGGAAAATGTGCCCAGCCGGCAACACATACCGTGGTACGAGGAGCGGACGCCGCCGGTCTGGCTTGTGGGTTGCCGATGAGCTCAGGCACGCGCTGCGGAGTTGCGCTTCATCCGCGCGGGGAGCTAGCGTCAATTGTTGCTCGGTACGCAACGATTGCGGAGCCAGGTCACTCCAGCCGACGATCGGAGTGGGGAAGCTCAACGCAATTTCTTGGATGAGGCGTACGATGGGCGGATGAGGATCACGGGCCCGGTCACGTCCGTAGTTTGGTAACAGCGGACACGTCGGCTAGGTCGCAGCACCGACGTTCTCGACCCAAACGTTGTTGAGGCTAGCTACCTCGTAAGACCTCGCGCATATCCGGTGGAGAGGAAATGCGCCCACGCGTGACTATGGTTTTCTTCCGCGCGCCGAGCTGCGGCAAGATGGTCGTAGGGGATGGCGATGTTCTCAAAACTCGCCCGCTCCCCATTGAGCTGCAGCACGGCGTAGCGGGCAACCGGGCTGCCGGATTCCGAAACATGCGCGGGCGGCGACGGATCCTCGTACGCCGGCAATCCCACGCTGCCCGGATTGATGATCATCTTGTCGCCAGTGGTCGCCGCACCGGGAATATGACTGTGCGCGCATAACACGAAACGAGACGCCACGGCGCGCACGCGCTCGGCTACTTCCGTTCGCCGCGCCGGCACGAGGCGGCCTCCCTCGACGTTTTCAAGCAAATAGGCGTTGTCGTCATCGGGACGGCCATGGCAGGCAAAGACCCCGTCGCTGAGTTCACGCGTCGACGGCAACGCTCGCAGCCACGCTAGCTCCGAAATATCAAGTGACTGGAAGGCGAATGCATCTTCCCGATAGTGTTTTTCCGGCGGCCAATCGGTCACCCAGCGGTCATGGTTGCCACGAACAGTCGGCCAGTTGAGCTGTCTGAGCAATTCGGCGGTTTCGCGCGGCCACAGCGGACCAGACACACAGTCACCGAGGTTGACAAACTGGTCCACACTTCGGTGCTCGAGATCGGCAAGAACCGCTTCAAGCGCAAGAACGTTGCCATGGATATCGGCGAGGATCGCGATACGCATGACGGCACCATACCATGTACACTTCACGCCGACATCGGCATCCTGGATCAATCAGGTCGAACGCTGGTTTGCCGAGCTTATGCGAA
>Ga0210409_10006868_pt1 | contig 11811 bp, 8 predicted proteins | sample IncBWH17MmetaG_FD_161649 | JGI IMG/M metagenome (GOLD analysis project Ga0210409, IMG submission 161649) | Forest soil microbial communities from Barre Woods Harvard Forest LTER site, Petersham, Massachusetts, United States - Inc-BW-H-17-M | ecosystem: Environmental > Terrestrial > Soil >...
CCCCGAAGCCTTGCGGTGAATGTTCCCCCTTGCCGTGAATTACGAGGACGCACCGTTCTCCGCGGGCGCGCATCGTGCGAAGAAAAAGCTCCAATTGTCCTCGCGCTTCCTTGACGCTCATCCCGTGCAGGTCGAGCCGACCATCGATTGGGTGCAGGCCTCGGCGCAGCCGGCGCAGCAAGTCGATCGGCAGGTCGACGCGTCGCCCTTCGACGCGGAACCCGTCGTCGGCCACCTCGAATCGCGCCCCGGTCTCGACGAGCCCCCGCAGCCGCGCGTGGACGGCATTCGCCTCGGTGTCGGCGATCTGGCGCGCGCGCAGCGCAGCTTGCTCGGCCGCTTGGGATCGCGGGACACGAACCTTCGGGACGCGGCCGACCGATTTTTCGAGCGGCGTCACGCCCGAAAAGAGGCGATGAAACTGGTCCGCGACGTCCTCGGCCTCCTCTGGCGCCACGCGCCTTGGCGGCGCATTCATCGGCTTCTTGGGCGGAGACTCAGGGAGCTCTCGCTTGAGCGCGCGCAGCGACTCAAAAGGGCCGCCCCCGCCCCCTCTTCGTTTCTGTTTCTTGGTCGAGGCCATCATAAGCTCCCGAGATCGTCGCTGGGCACCGACGAGCTGTGGCCGCGCCGGCGCAAGTACGCCTCGAGGGCCGCCCGTACGAGAGCATGCGTCACTTGACCTCCGTCGAGCAGAGCGGCGATTCGGCTCGCCGGAACCAGAACAGTCTCGAGTTCCTCCTGCAGATCGAATCCCGTCGCGCCCGTCGCCCTTGCTCCCTGGGCGACGTACGTGAAGCAACGGTTGTTCTGGATGGCCGGATTCGCCTCGACCTCCAGTAGCAAGTCGAAGCGTTCGGCCTCGTAGGCCGATTCTTCACGCAGCTCCCGTCTCGCGGCTTGCTCGGGAGTCTCTCCCTCGTCGATGACCCCCCCGGGAATTTCGAGGGAAAGTGAGTCCGTTCCGAAGCGATACTGCCAAACGAGCACGACCTCGTCGCTCGGCGTGACGGCGATGACATTGCACCAATGGCTGCCGCGAAGGGTGAACGCGTCCCCCCGAGGCCGCCCGGCGCCGTCTTCGAGGACGACGCGGCACACCTCGAAGACCCGGTAAGTTGCAAGGGGTTCACAACGAAGTTGGCGCCAGGGGCGGAGCTTGGGGGGCGTCAAACGAAACACGGTGCGAGGGCATAGCCTAGCCGACCCGCCCGCGGTGCTAAGCTGCGGTGTCATTCCGCTGATGTTCAGCCCCATTCGCGGCGCCAAGAAGCTTCTGAACGCCGCACAAATCGTCGTCGAAGATATCCGCGCCGTACGCGCGAACGACCCGGCCGCGCGCTCCGCGTTCGAGGTGGCCCTCGTATATCCCGGCCTTCACGCGCTCTGGTTGCATCGGGCGGGGCACGCTCTCTGGAGACGCGATTGGCAGCTCGGAGCGCGCCTGCTCGCTTACGCGAATCGGTTCCTCACCGGGATCGAAATCCATCCCGGCGCGACGATTGGGCGGCGGGTCTTCATCGATCACGGTATGGGCATCGTCATCGGGGAGACGGCGACCATCGGAAATGGATGCCTGCTCTACAAGGGTGTGGTGCTCGGCGGAACGTCCCTGGAGCGCACCGTGCGCCATGCACAGGTGGCCGAGAACGTCGTCATCGGCACGAACGCGGTCATTCTCGGGGCCATTCACGTCGGCGCCCACGCGCGCATCGGTGCCGGCAGCGTGGTCGTCAAGGATGTTCCGCCGGAGGCTACAGTCGTCGGTGTGCCCGCGCGCGTGATGATCCCCAAGCGCTCTCGGCTCGACGCGACGCTCGATCACGCCAACCTCCCCGACCCCGTCACGGACATGATCCGCGCCCTCGCGCAGCAAAATGAGAGGCTGCGAGAGCGCATCGCGGTGCTCGAAAGGAGGCTCGGCATCGCCCACGATGAGCCGCCGTTCGAGCTACCGTACGACGAAGACGAGCTGCCGCGGGCGGACGGAGGATGACGACAAGCCGGGAACGCGAGCGCGCTGGCGCCATCATCGTCAAGAATCGCCGCGCGTTCTTCGACTACGACATACAGGAGCGCTACGAGGCGGGTCTGGCTCTGGTTGGCAGCGAGGTCAAATCGATGCGCGCGGGGAAAGTGGACGTCAGCGACGCCTACGTCAGTGTCGAGGACGGCGAGGCCTGGCTGAAGCAAATGTTCGTTGCTCCATTCGAGCAGGCGAACGCCTTTCCGCACGAGCCGCGTCGCGGGCGCAAGTTGCTATTGCACGCTCGCGAGATCGGCGAGATTCACCGGGCGCTAGCCCGCGGCGGCTCAACCGCCGTGCCGATTCGGCTCTATTTCAAAGGCGGGCGCGTCAAGGTGGAGATCGGTGTCGGCAAGGGAAAGAAGAAGTACGACAAGCGGGCGGACATCGCGAAACGAGACGCCGAGCGTGAGGCGCGAGCCACGATCCGCGGTCGCGGAAAATGAACCGCGTGTGCGAGGCCTCTCGATCTGGCTCGCGATGTGCGTGAGTACCTTCAAGCCATGGTCCGCACTACCGCGCGTCGTTGAACTCGTTTCCGTGTCATACTCACCCGTTGCGTGAGCACGCCCCGCCGGCCGCCTTCGAACGCCGCCCCGCCGTCCGCGGGAACAGGTGTGTCGCCGTCGACGGCGGACCTGCACATCCCGGGGACCACTGTGAGACCGCCCTCGCCTCTCCCGGCGCCGCCGGAAGGCCCCCCGACGATGCTCCGCCGCGACGAACACAGCGTCGCGACCGTGCGCCAACTCATTGACACGGTCTCCATCCCGCGGCTCTCGCTTACCGTGGATCGCGAGGCCGGAAAGTCGGTATCGCGAACGGTCCTTTTCGACGGGGAGGTCTGTCGGATCGGGACGCACTCGTCGAACGATCTCGTGCTGCAAGACCCCGCTGTGTCGCGTTTCCATTGCCGCCTCGTCCGGGAGGAGGGAGCCTGGCGCGTGCGCGACTGGGGCGCGCTGAACGGGACGAGGCTCGAAGGTGTCCGCATCCGCGACGCGGACCTTCCCGCGGACGCCACGCTGACAATCGGAGACTCGACCGTGCGAGTCAGGGCCGTCGCGCCCGCTGAGCAGGCGGTCGTGCCGATGATCCCGGCGTTCGGGCAGCTAGCGGGAACCAGCGTGCCCATGCGCAAACTGTTCGCGCTGCTCGAGAAGATCGGTCCGAGCGACATCAACGTCCTCATCGAAGGCGAAAGCGGCACCGGCAAGGAGCTCGTCGCCAACGAGATCGTTCAGCGAAGCCCGCGGGCTGATAAGCCCTTTGTCGTCGTCGATTGCGGGGCCATCAGTCCCAGCCTGGTCGAGAGCGAGCTTTTCGGCCACCTGCGCGGCAGTTTTACCGGGGCCGACAGAGACCGGATCGGCGCTTTCGAGGCGGCCGACAGCGGCACCGTTTTTCTCGACGAAGTGGGTGAGCTTCCCCTCGAGCTGCAGCCCAAGCTGCTTCGCGCCATCGAGGCGCGCGAGATACGTCGTGTGGGCGAAACGCGGCCTCGCAAAGTCAACGTGCGCGTCGTCAGCGCCACCAACCGCGACCTCGAGCGCGAGGTGAATCGCGGCGGCTTCCGGGAAGACCTTTACTTCCGGCTCGCCGTCATGAGCGTGCGTGTTCCGCCGCTGCGCGAGCGGCTGGATGACCTCATCATCCTGGTGCGGGTCTTCTTGCAGGCGCTCGGTGTGCCCGAAGAAGAGCGACTCTTCACGCCGCCGGTGCTCGCCGAGATGGCGCGGCACGACTGGCCGGGCAATGTGCGAGAGCTACGGAACTATGTGGAACGGTCCGTCGTCCTTCAGAAGGCGGGGCCGGCGAACCGACGCGCGATGGGCGCGGCTGCCGCCTCGACGTCCTCTTTCGACATCACGGTGCCGTTCAAAATCGCTAAGGACGGCGCCATCGACACGTTCGAGCGGGGATATCTCACATCACTCCTCGAGGCTTCGGGGAACAATATGAGCAAGGCGGCGCGCATGGCCGGAATGGACCGAATGTATCTCCACAGGCTGGTGCAGAAGCACGGGCTTCGAGGAGGCGGGACCGCCGGCGGAGCGCCGGCCATCGGCGGGCCTCCGTCTTCGGCGCCGGGCGAGAGGTGAACGCTGTTCAATTCTCGGAAGTGTTCACGGATTAGCGAGTGCGTTTACGTAGGACAAGGGCTCGAATCGCCGATAGGTCGCTGGCCCCGACCTCGCCTGTGATGGCGAGCAGCGCGACGTAAACTGCGCCGACGGCGAGTGCGAGCAGCGGCGTCACCAGTCGTCCGACGTGCGGCGTGAAGAACCCGAGCGCGAAGCACGCGCCGAGCGCGGTGGCGGTGCGAAGGACGGTCGCTGCGGGAACGAAGGCGCCGGTCTTCGCGCGCACGACGGCAGCGGCCACGATCAGCGTCGCCACCAGCGCTCCGCCGGAGGCTTGCGTAGAGCGAACGAGCTGCGTTCGGCCGAGCTCCGCTCCAGGGACGAGCGCCGTGCACGCCGCCGCAACGGCGATGACGGCGGCGAGTGTAATCAAGGCCGCCGTTTTTTCTCGGCCTAGGCTGGTGAGGACGGTCGTGGCCACCCCGAGCATCGCAAACGCGGCCTGCGAGAGCGCCATGATGCGGAGCACGTCGGCGCCAAGCGCTGCGTCTCGAGCGCCGTACGCGAGCGACAGCATCGAATCCGGCATCGCCACGACGGCGCTCACGAGCAGGCCGACGAAGATCGCCGCGAGCCTGGCCCCCCGTGCGACGTAGATGCGAACGGCGCGCTGGTCGTCCTCGGCGTGCGCTCGCGCCAGAAGGGGAAAGAGCACCAGGGTGATGCTGAAAAGGAGCTGGTACGGCAGAAACGCGAAGGTCTGACACTCCTTGTAGATGGCCAACCACTGTTTGGCCGCCTCTCGCTGCGCGTCGGGCGTGAGGTATGCGCTCAGCACGGCGCGCTCGCTCAAGAACCGGCCTAGCAGCGCGATGTCGATCTGCATGAGCAAGTTGGTGCAGAGTTGGGCTCCGGCGATGGGGCCGAGGATGGCGAGATACTTCCGAGCGGACGGCACCTCGGCGGGACGCGGTTGCCCGCGGGGAAGGGGTTTTCCGAGCCCGGTCGAGTGAGCGGCCAATGGCACGATGAATGCGGCCGCGGCGACCCATCCGACGGTCGTTCCGAGCACGCCGGATGCCCCATGCTTGACGAAGCTGTAACCGACGCCGACGAGCCCAAGCGTGCGTGCCGTCGCAAAGGTCACGTCGAGGGCGGCCTGCCGCCCGAACCGCTGACGCCCGTTCAAGCAGCCAATGAGCGGCGCATAGAGGCCGTAGAACAAAGCCACCGCCGCGAGAATGAGCAGCGGCGCAATGACGTCTTCCGCTCGCTCGAAACCCGCATAAAGCGGCGCCGCCGCCGCCATGAGCGCGGCCACGATCACCGCGAGCGGCACGTGCACGCGGAGCGCGGCCCGCAGCGCCTCGTCCTCGTGGCCTCGCGCGCCGGCCACGACGCGGCTCACCCCTTGGGTTCCTCCGGAGACGACGACGTTGTTGACGGTGTTGGCCAGGGCGAACGCCTGCGCCAGCGCCCCGAAGTCATTGAGCCCTACCGCCAGCCGGATGAGCGGTTGCTGAATGAAGCCGACGACGAGAAAGAAGACTTTCGCGCCCAAAACGGCGATGCCGCCGCGTCCGGCGGTGCGCGCCGCGTCGTCCAGGTCCGGTTTGTCGGGCGGTGCGGGCGGAATGGATCGCCGATTTAGTCCAAGTGCGTCGGATCGGCGAGGTGGCCGTGCGGCGTCAAGCCCACTTGCTTCCAGCGGGCCGCCTCGTCGGGAAGCGGGGGCGCCACGGGAGGTGTCGAGTTGCGGATCTCGACGTTCGAGCCCTCGCGGACGCGGTTGATGTGAACGAGGAGCTCGAGACCGGGCTTGCCGCGCACCTTCACGTGTTCGAAGGTCGCCGCATCGGCGCCCTCGCGCAGGCTGCCGTCTTGCAGCCGATCGCGGAAGTACTGGACGAGCGCGTGCACGGACGCATGCCCGGCGGCGTAGACGACGTCGACGAAGGTTCCCTTCACTTCGAGGGCGCGCGGGAGAGCCACGCCGAACGCCTGATCCGGCCCCTCGACCAGCTCGTCCGGCGCGAGGTGGTCCGTCGGGGTCGCAGAGGTCGCGGCAGGCGCAACTGCGGTGGCCGGACGCGTCTGCTCTTCCGGCGTGTCGCCGGACGGAGCCCGATGACACGCCGGCGTCAGCATGAGGATCGCGGGTAGCGCGGCCGCGAGCAGCCTCATTCGAGCACCGCCGCCCACGAGTCGATCATCGTCGGCGACACCGGCGTCGGGACCCCCAACTCGAACTGCTGTGTGGCTGCACCGTTGGCGCCGGGCTTGCCCAATTGTGTGAACAGCGAGTAGCTCGGCGCTGAGCTCATCCCCGAGGGGGCCTGGTGCATGGCGCCCCCGACGTATTGGTCGTTCGTGCTCGCGCTCAGGCCCGAACACGCGGGCGCCGACTTGATGGACACGCCGGGGATGACGACGCCCGAGAGCGTGCTGTCGGTCTCGTCCGGCTGGATGTATTGGCCGTTGTGGTTGTTGGGGGCGAGCGCCATGCGCGCCAGACCTCCCTTGTAGAGGGCCGTGCTGTCGAGCGGCGCCACGAAGTCGAGCCCCCAAATGCGCCCATGGCCGCTGGTGCAAGTCAGCGCTTGCGGGTTCGCCGCCTCGTAGGTCGCGAAGTAGAGCGCGCCGTCGAAGACCGTCATGGGGCCCGAGACGCGCTCACCCAATTGGCCGTTGGTCACTGTCTGCGGGTTCAGCCACCAATTGACTGTCGCACGAAGCTTGTTCGGACTCGACGTCGTATCCACCTTCTCGGTCATCGAGTAGACGAAGTCGATGCCGGTCGTGTCGAATTGCGCCTGGCTGCCCGTGGCGACGTTGAGCACGACGTTGCCTTGCGTATCGAGCGAGGTCACCGGTGGCAATTCCACCGGTTGTCCGTCGCCCCAGGCGTTCGCGGTCGTGTCGGCTTTGGTGGTGTTATACAAGTCGAGGAACATCTCGCCGACCCACTTGGAGGGGTCGGTGTTGGACAGGTCGAAGCGCCAGAGGGTCCCGTCGGCGTCGGAGACGAACACCCTGCTCGCATCCGTCCCCACGTCCGAGGGATACACGACGGGGATGCCGGTCATCGGCGAGTCGAGCGGCGTGTCGATGATACGGCTCGGGTTCGCCTTGTAGAGCGTGTCCGTGCTCTGCGGCACGTCGGTGGCGCGCATGAAGACGCGCACGATCTCCCCGGTGTCCAGGCGCACGACGGAGAGGGATCGGCCGACGACGGCGTCCGTCGGGTTGTGTGTCGAACCCCAGCAGCGCACGCTGGTGCGCGCGGTGTACGAACTCGCCGGCATCGGCGTTGCGTCCGAGGTCGCCGTTGTGCAGCCAGGCGTGTTCTTGCAGCGGGTGCAGGCAGACCCGTTGCCCAGCGAGGTCGTCGGTCCGGAGTTTTGCCCGCCGGGTAAGATGGCGACACCAATCTCGCGCGGGGTCGTGTTGTCCGGGTTCATGTACAGCGTCGTGATGGCGGGCGTCCCCGAATGGGCGCCGAAGAGCGCCGCGTTGGTCCCCGGCATCGTCGTGAGCTGCCATAAAAAGACGGGTCCTTTAATGAGCCCGCTGGTCGGCGGGTCGGCGGGCGCCTTGACGTTGGCCGGCATGCCCGTCGGGTCCGGGTTGGTCACGTCCACGGCGTAGTAGCCCGGCTCGGACGGACCGAAGCCGGCGACCAGCGTGGTGTGCCATTTCGTCGGGTCGCCTTGTGTCGACACCGGACGCTCCCAAACGACGTCCTTCACGATCGGCGAGCCGTCGAGGAGATACAGGTGGCTGGAAGGGTACGACTGGAGGATGTTCGGCATGACCGCGGGGGGCAAGAGCGCCCACAGCTCATTGTTTTCGAGCTTGTTTTCGTCGGCCCAAAACGCGTGAAGGAGCCCGTCGTTCGTTGCGGCGTAGAGGATCTGCTTTCGGGTCCCATACCCGCTCGTCGTCGAGGCGTAGTTGATGTAACCGTCGTCACGCAGGAGCGACCCGGGCGGCCCGACGACCGCGGGCGTTGCGTGAAATACATCGCCGAAGGCGTTGCCGTATCGACTCTTGAACGGGTAGTTGCCGGGATTGCTGCTGAACGACGAGAGGCCGAACGTGTAGTCCAAGAGCAGGTCGCGGCACGAGGTTGCGCTGAGCTTCTGCGGCGTCCCGCCGCCGACCGGGTTGTACGCGCACGAGTTGCCCGTCAGATTGAGCGCATCCGGGGTGATGTTCGCGAGGTTCCCCGGGTTGGCCTTTCCGGTGTACGTGGTGGCGCTGTACTGCCCGAGACCGTCCCCGACCGTGGTGCTGACGTAGGGTCGGATCGTTTTCGTCGAGTCGATCGGGCCCGCGGTCGGCGTGTCAGGCTGCAGCGCGACGAAGAAGCGAGAACCCGACGGCGCAGAATTGAGGTTCGCTGCGAAGTCGTCGCCGACGGTCTTGTCGGGAAGGGGCGCGGAAACCGAGAAGCCGCCGCCCGTTTGTCCCTTGCAAACGTAGCGCTGCCGCTGCACGTCTCCCGACCAAGCCTGGCCCGGCGACGGGTTGAATGACGCGAGAAAGATCTGCGCGTTGGTGGCCGGGGTGTTCGGGTCGGACACGACGTTGTTGGTGATGACGGGCGAGTACACCGGCGTCGTGCGCGAGGTGGCCTTGTTGGCAATCTGAGACAGGATGGTTCCCAAGGCACTCGACAGGTCGCCCGGCGTATCGGCGAAGTACGCCTGATTGGTCCCACCGTTGAGCGCGATGCGCTGCAGCTCGCAACAAGGTCCGTAGAGGGCCTGTTTGGTCGGGTCGCTACAAACGGCCGCGAGCGAGCCGCCGGTGACCAGGTTGGAACAATGGATCTGCGTGCCCTGGTCCTGGAACGAGGAGACCGCAAAGCCAATCACGTACGTCGTGATGGCGGCCGCGCTGCCGACTTTCTGGTTCAGTGTTTGGGCCGTCGTCTCGGGCAAGGGGAACGGGCAGTGGCCACCGTGCACTGTGTCGGTGCAGGACGGCCGCATGTCGGCGTTCGGCGCGCCATCGGTGAGCAGAATGATGTACTGGTTGCGGCAGCCGCCCTGCACGTACGCATCCACGTGCGACGAGTCGCCGTTCGGACCGCTTGGATCGGTCTGCAGGTAATACTGCGCCCCGACGAACATCCCCGCGAGCGGGGTCGCCCCGTAAGGACGCGACGCGAGAAGCACCTGCTGGATGTTGTCGTTCGACGTCTCCTGGGACGCGATGTCCGTTTTGACCGGAAACGTCATCATGCGCCCCTCCCACGGCGGCGCCGCAGGGTTGCGCGCGCCGACGGCCTGCAGCGTTTGCTGCGAACAATAGGCCGGGCCGCCGTAGTAGGTGCACGCCCCCCCGGAGTTCCAGCCCGGGAAATAGCTCCACATGCCTGTGAACGCGGGCTTCACGACCGCCATCGCTCCGTTCACGCCGGTGCTCGGGTCCGGGTCCTGGTCGAACGTCATGAGACCGAAGCGCATCACGTCGCGCTGGGCATCCAGCGCGCCGTCGGTGAGCTGCGGGAAGGCGCACGCCGTCGCGCCGAAGGTGCCATACCTGCTCTGGACGATCGCGCCCGCCGGGAAGTCGGTCGCCAAGGTGGGCGGCACGACGCCATTCCCGCCGGGGCCTACGCCCGTGGGGGTTTGGGCGCCCGGGAGCGCACCGGGCGCGTACACGCAGGAGTTCCCGCTCCCGTCGTTCGCGATGGGGCGATGATACGCAAGGTAGTAGTTGATGTCGTAGGGCGGGACGCCGTTGATCTGATACTCGTTCGCGAAGACGGTCCCCGGCGTCCTCGGCATGGCCGCGCAGTTGTAGCCGGTCTGCAGCGTGCCCGTGAGCGCCTGCAGCATCACGCCCCATCGGTTGGCGGAGGACGGTTGCGCGGAGAAGTTGCACGAGCCGGTTGTAGCGTCGCAGTTGCACGTCGTTCCGGTGTTGTTCTCGGGCAGGGTGCCGTCGATCATCCGCTCCATCGAGCCGGAGTTGTCGACCAGGAGCAGCACGTTGGGCAGCGGCGGGTTCGTGTCGATTTGCTGCGCGCCTGCTGCCGCCGGGACGAGGACCGGGGCGCCGGCCACCAACAGCGCAGCCAGCGTTCGCGGACTTGTCCTCTTCATGATCCTCTTCCTCCTGCGTGCGCGCCCTACTTCGGGCATTGAATGGGTCCTACGATGATGCGGGCGCGTTGAACTTCGACGCCCTCCGCGGCGTAGCTCGACTTGCCGATTGCCGCGCCTCCGTACACGGGCTGCGTCAGGCCGTTGGAACTCGCCGTCAGCCCGATGAAGCAAAAGTTCAAATTGAGCGCGTAACGCGGCGGGGCGTTGCCCTGCGACGGATCGGTCAGCTCGACGAAGAAGTCGCCGTGCATTGGGATCGGTCCCAACGTCCCCGGGTTGGTCGACGCCGCGAAGGCAGCGCTTCCCGTGTAGTCGACGATGCTGGGGTTGATCGCCCAGCTCTGGCCCAGCTCCGCAGCGCCGAGGCGGCGGCAGGCGAGGTTGATGGCGGGCGGCGGAGGCGAGTTCGACGGCAAGATGCCGGGCAGCGCGAGGCATGGCGTGTCCGGTTGCGTCAGCATGAGCCCGAGGTACCACTGGGCTCGGCTCGTCGTGATCTGATCGGCGACGCCCATGATGCCGTACTCGGCGAGGTAGTGTGTTTGCGAGTTCTGGCGCTCGTTGCCGCTCGTCCGCACTTCGGACGCGGCGGCGGCCAGCGCGTAAATGCCGACCGAGGCGAGGACCGCGATCGTCATCGCGACGATGAACATCGCGGCGCCGTCCTGCCGGCGGCGGGCTCGAGCGCGTTGCTTTGCGAGGGTGAGAGCGTTCATCAGAAGAAGGCCCCCGCTTGGTTCGGAAGGGAAACTTCGGTGGTGATCGTGCGGGCGCGCGCCCACCGGAACGAGGCGTCGACCGTGGCGCAGGGTGGGAGGACGCAATACCGATAAAGAAACGTGCCGGCGGCCGTATTGACGTTGCTCACCGGTATGTTGATCGTCCGATCGGCCACGCCGGTTCGCGTGGCCACCCGCGCGCGCACGATGCGAATGCGCTGGGGCTGCGTCCCCGGTACGGTCCGCACGTCGTCGGCCCAAGTCTGGTTGGTGGCGTCATCGAACGTGAATGCCTTCAGGGACAGCCCGCTTTCAACGGAGAACGCGAACTTGAGGTCGACGGCATATTCGGCGACGACTTCGGTCGTGGCAGCGACAACGGCGCCGCTGGCATCGACGTAGGACCGGAGAAGGTCGTACTTGTTCGGGTCCGCGCCGCCGTCGCCGGCGAGGGACTGGTTGGCGAGCGCATTCGTGTACTGAGCGGGCTCTCCCGTCGCCGCGTCGGCGATCTCCCAGCGGATGACGCTCACGGGGTTGACCCAGGCGCGGCCTCCCGGCGTGTTCGTGATGCCGCCCTGGCCGCCAGTGTTCGCGGGCGCGAGGAGCTGGTTGGGGGAGACGAGACTGACTGCCACGTAAGGGGTGACCCCGGTGAATCCTGTCGCAGCGCCTGCTCCCGCGCAGGTCGGAAGGAACTGCGAGCGCCCCGTGTCGTCGAGGATTCGCACGATGAATTGGCTTGTGCCGTCGGGCTGGAACACGTTGTTGAGCTCTGCTACCGGACTTGGCGATACCCCCGAGACGGCGTTGATGCGGTAGAGCGCAGGCGACGTCGCGGAGAGCATCAGCCGAGCGCAGCT